>JGI12210J13797_10165884_pt1 | contig 12550 bp, 17 predicted proteins | sample ElkSlonscriptome_3_FD_13797 | JGI IMG/M metagenome (IMG submission 13797) | reverse complement strand
TTGGAAGCCACAGTTCCAATTTCATCAACTGAAGATCTTCATACAAAATGGACGGCATACAGCGTCACGTTGGGTGGCGGCGCACGCATACCGATTTCCAGACATTGGAGCATACTGCCCGGGATTGAAACCGGATATGCCTATCTCAGAAACGAAACGGAATACGGCCCGATCGGAGATGAGTTCCTGAAACCCATTCTCGCCGGGAAGCTGTTTGACTGGGAGGCGCATGCCTGGATGCTGAATACCCACCTCGCGCTGTTATACAATCAGATGTTCCGATCTCTGGAAATTGATGCGAGCCTCAGCGGTACGGCCAGCCATATTTCAAGCTTCAAAACCACCTCTGATCTGCAGCAGTTTGAAGAAAATATAGGAACGCTGAGCTTTAAAATCGATGCCACACACCCGCTCGGATTTTCTATAGGTCGATATCCGATGTATGGCGTTGGTCATTATGGGCACAGCTCATTAATCGGCGACTCCAGCACCAACCTCGGATTCCGTCATCTGAATGAAGCCGGATTTTCATTCAAAGCCGACATCGAACATCATGGCATTCCCATAAGCAGTGTGAGCCTCGGAGCCATGGTGCTCTGGGGCAACAATGTCTCCGGCTGGAAAATTCTGACGGGGTACCGCTTCTAAATACGCATCAGATTTTTGCGATAAAATCCCAGCTCGGCGATAGAGGCCTTGATATCAAAAAGCGCATCGTGTGCATTGGCAGCATCGATTCCAGCCGCAGGAAAATATGTATTAAGGGCTTCCACCGAGTCTTTATCGAACACCGCCTCTCCCTTGAGATCCATCCATTGAATTTTAATGGTCGAAACATCGAGCAGGCGATAATGCAGCCGACTTCCAAACATGGGAAGCAGCCGGCGCATGAGTGCCCAGTCGTTATGCACGCTATTTCCGGCCAGCACCGGACGATCGGAAATTGAATCAAAAGGTGTGCCCGCATATTCATCCAGCATCGCTGCAATTTTCTCATCGGCTTCTTCAACCGTCACGGCATCCCCCGAACGGCATTGGGCCACCAAGGCAGACAGGTTTTCCTCCACCCACTCACTCACCTGCTCACCCTCTTCCAACTTAATACAGAGATTCAGATCGGCGGATTCCGGATGCAACCGATTCAGGTTGGTATCGGTGATGATCACCGCCACCTGCAACAGTCGGGCATTTTCTAGATCGAGCGAGGTAAACTCAGCATCGAACCAAATATAAGCGGATGTTTTCTTCACTTCTTCAGCCATGATCTTCTCCGGAAAATTAAGTCCCAGATAAACACAGTTTTCCAAGGATTGGAAACTAACTGAAAAAGAAAAAGGGACGACTTCTCAGTCGTCCCTTTCAAATTTACGTTTACACGTAAATCCGAGCTCTTCAGCGCCTCTATTTGATGAGGTTGAAGGTATCGAGTGCAATAACGAGTTCTTCGTTGGTGTGAATCTTAAGCGCCGCTACCGCTGAAGATGCTGTAGTGAGAATGGTCTCATTGGCATTATTTTTCGCCTCATCCAGCTCCAGCCCGAGGAAGGTAAAGTTTTCAAGGATCTTCTCGCGGAGCATCGCATTGTTTTCGCCCACACCCGCAGTAAAGATAATGCCGTCCACCCCATTCAGAGCGGCGATATAGGAACCGATAAATTTCTGAATGCTGTAGCAGAACATTTCAATGGCCAGCTTGCAGTCTTCGTCACCCGCTTCGGCGCTCTCCACGTTATCACGCATATCGCTTTTACCTGAAATCGCAAGCAATCCACCCTGCTTGTTCATCATGGTACTGACCTGCGCCGGCTTGAGCTCCTGCGATTCCATGATGTGCAGCGGCACATAGGGGTCGAGCGTACCGGAACGGGTGCCCATAATGATGCCATCGAGCGGCGTAAAGCCCATGGAGGTATCTACCGATTTGCCCTCTTTAAAAGCAGCGAGAGAGCCGCCATTGCCCAGGTGACAGGTGATCAGCTTTAGATCTTCCAGCGGTTTTCCAAGTTGCTCTGCCGCCTTGTTTGCCACATAGCTGTGGGAGGTACCATGAAATCCATACTTACGAATTTTGTATTCCTTATACTGTGCGCGCGGCAGAGCATACATGTAGGCTTTTTTCGGCATGGACTGATGGCAGGCCGTATCGAACACCGCCACCTGCGGCATTTCCGGCAGCAGCGATGCCATGGCTTTAATGCCCATCAGGTTCGGCGGGTTATGCAGCGGTGCGAGCATGGAGTTGCGCTCAATCGCTTTGATTACATCACGATCGATGACTACTGAACCGGTAAAGTCCTCACCCCCGTGAACGACGCGATGGCCTACACCACTAAGCTCTTCGAGACTCGAAAGAACGCCGCATTCGGCATCGGTAATTTTCTTAAGGGTTTCATCGATTGCCACTTTATGGTCGCCCAGATCGATAAAGAACTTTTCTTTAGGTTCATCCCCTTTGGCATAAGAGAGCGTGGAACCATCGATACCTATACGGTCGGCCTGACCTTCGCATAGTGCGTTGAACTGACCATCCGCATCGTTGGCGTGATAAAGTTTAAATTTAATCGAGGACGAGCCCGAATTGATAACCAGAATTTTCATTGTATTTTTTCCTGAAATTTAGCTGTCTGCCTGAAGGGCGGTAAGGGCAACGGTGCCTACGATGTCTTCAACATAGCAACCACGAGAAAGATCGTTAACCGGTTTGTTCAGTCCCTGAAGAACGGGGCCGTACGCACCGGCTTTCGCCATGCGCTGAACCAGCTTATACCCGATATTCGCGGCATTGAGGTCCGGGAAAATCAGAACACGCGCTTCACCACCCAGTGGGCTTTCCGGTGCTTTCTTGGCAGCAACAGCCGGAACAATCGCCGAATCGGTCTGCAACTCTCCGTCAATGATGATGCCTTTTCCGGCATGCTCTGCTTCTACTTTGGCTTTGGCCAGCTCGAGGGCTTTCTGAACCTTTTCTACCATCGGGCACTTGCCGCCTGATCCGTAAGACGAAAATGACAGCAGAGCCACTTTCGGCGGTATGTCATAGGCCATGGCCGAAACCGCACTGTCGACGGCAATGTCAGCGAGCTGCTCTGCAGTTGGATCTACCACCAGTGCGCAGTCCGAAAAGATGTACTGGACCCCATCGACATCCATGATGAAGAAGCTTGAAACGGTCGCGCCTTTTTTCGCGGATTTAATAACCTGCAGGGCCGGACGCACAGTATCGGCCGTGGAATGTGCCGCACCGGAAACCATACCGTCGGCATCGCCAGACTGCATAATCATGGTGCCGAAATAATTGGCGGTTTTCACAGTCTCCAGCGCCTGCTCCGGTGTAATGCCTTTTGCTTTACGCATTTCAAAAAAGAGGTTTGCATATTCCTGAAGTTTGTCGGACGTTTCCGGATTGATGACGGTGATGCCGTCGAGGTTCCAACCTTTGGAAGAGAAGGTCTCGGCAAGGGCGGCACTATCGCCGAGCAACGTGATATTGGCAATGCCTTCGCTGTTTATTACATGGGCGGCTTCGCACACCCGTTCATCGCTTCCTTCCGGAAGTACGATATTGCGGTTTTTCACTTTCGCAGCATCAATAATTTGCTGGATAAAAGCACTTCTTTCCATTGGTCTATTTCCCCGTGTAGTTAGTTATTACGTCCCCAAATTTGCAAAAATCTCCGCAAAAAGTACCACTTGGGATTTTTCTGGCAACCTAAATTTACAGCTTTCGGCCCTATTCCCAATTTTCCAATGGCTGGAAACTTCCAACCATTGGAACTCCGGCCGAATATCCGTAAAAACACCTGATTTACGACAACGATTCTCACCTTTTATTCCAAAAAACAAAAAACCCCGTAACCTGAAACAGGTAACGGGGTTTTGGAAACGAGCTGAGCAGCTGAATTATTCAGCAGCTGCAACTTCTTCTTCGGCAGCAGGTGCTTCTGCCTCTACAGCCGGAGCTGCAGAAACGACAGCGTCAACCCACTCGAGAATCACCATCTCAGAACTGTCGGAAATACGACGGCCGAGTTTGATGATGCGGGTGTAGCCTCCGTTACGACTTTCGAACACCGGCGCAACTGCATCGAAGAGTTCCTTCACGGACTTCTCATTCTTCAGCGTTGCAATCGCCTGACGGCGAGCCGCCAGTGTGCCCTTCTTGCCGAGGGTTACCATTTTTTCAGCCAGGCTGCGGGCAGCTTTGGCTTTCGGCGCAGTGGTCTTAATGCGCTTGTTATCGATGAGGGCGCAGACCAGGTTAGCGAGCAGCTCATTACGATGCGCGCTTGTGCGTCCCAGTTTTACAGTTTTTTTACGATGTCTCATTGTTCCAACCTCTGGATAGTTTACAAAATTTAGTCTTCGGAGAACACACCCTTGAGCAGGTCCGCATCGAAGGTCATACCGAGCGACAGACCCATTTCCTGAATCTTCGCTTTGATTTCATTGAGTGACTTCTTACCGAAGTTACGATACTTGAGCATTTCAGCTTCGGTCTTCTGCGCGAGCTCACCAACGGTGGTAATGTTGGCGTTGTTCAGGCAGTTGGCCGCACGTACGCTGAGCTCGATTTCGTTGACGCTGATGTTCAACTTCTTGCGGAGCTCTTCCTTCTCCATATCGATCTGCTTTTCACTCTCTTCGAACTCAATCAGGTCTTTGTCGTAGGAAACGAACACGTCAAGGTGGTGGCGGAGAATCGCGGCAGACATGGTCAGCGCGTCGTCCGGAGAAACACGACCGTCGGTCCAGATTTCGATTACGAGTTTGTCGTAGTCGGTACGGCGACCCACACGGGTGTTTTCGGTTTCGTATTTAACACGACGAACCGGGGAGAAAAGACAGTCCACCGGAATGACACCGATTTCCTGATTTTCTTTTTTATTCAGATCTGCCGGGCAGTAGCCGCGACCGATACGAACTTCCATTTCAGCTTCAAAAATGCCGCCATCCTGCAGGGTGCAGATCACGAAATCAGGATTCAGCACTTCGATACTGTCCGGAGTCTGAACATCACCGGCGGTGACTTCGCCCGGACCTTCAACTTTAATTTTGACGGTCTGCGTGTCGCGGGAAAAGCTCTTAAAGAGGAGCTGTTTGATATTGAGAATGATGTCGGTTACGTCTTCAGCCACACCTTCAAGGCTGCAGAATTCATGCGGAGCACCCTTGATTTTGATGGAGGAAACTGCAGCACCTTCCAGCGAGGAAAGCAGTACGCGGCGAAGGGAGTTACCCATGGTACGGCCATAACCGCCTTCAAACGGTTCAGCGTAGAATTTTCCATAGTTATCTGTGGAAACAGCGTCGTCTTTAACAACCTGTTTCGGCATTTCGAATCGACCGAGTCTAGTAGGCATAATCTTGATCTCCCAGAACCGGGCATTAACCGGTTCGTATGGTGTTAAGGTTTTTCAGTGCAGTACAAAAACAATGCTTCCGGGATCCGGAAGCATTGCGAAAACAAACAAAGCTTAAACGCGACGGCGTTTCGGCGGACGGCAACCGTTATGCGGAATAGCGGTGCAATCTTTGATCGAAGTAATCGCAAGTCCGGCCGACTGAATGGCTCGTACTGCGGATTCACGACCCGCACCCGGACCCTGAACGCGAACTTCGACTTCAGACATGCCGTGGCCAATGGCCGAACGGGCAGCGTCCTGCGCAACAGTCGTTGCTGCGAAAGCGGTGGATTTACGGGAACCCTTGAAGTTGCACTTACCTGCGCTGGACCAGGAAACAACGTTACCGCGCATATCCGTGATGGATACAATGGTGTTGTTGAACGTGGTTTTCACGAAAACGATTCCAACCGGAACGTTCTTAGAACCTTTTTTACGCTTGATCGGCTCTACAACTTCATCTGCCAGCAGGTCAGCGGCGGTCGGAAGACGGGATTTTTTTTCCTCTTCCTTGGCTTCTGCCGGAGCAGGTGCTGCTTCTGCGGCCGGTGCGGCTACAACTTCTTCTTTTACTTCTTCAACTTTTTCTTCTGCCATGGGAATAATCCTTCTTTACGCCGCTCTATTTAGCAGCTTTAGCGGCCGAACGGGCTTCCTTACCGCGAACAACACCAACGGTACGTTTCGAGCCCTTACGGGTACGAGCGTTGGTTTTGGTGCGCTGACCACGTACCGGAAGACCGGCACGATGACGACGACCGCGATATGAACCGACAGAAATCAGGCGACGAATATTGGCCGAAATTTCGCGGCGCAAGTCACCTTCAATGCGGTAATCGCTCTGGAGAACGGCAACGAGACGCTGGATGTCTTCATCCTGCATGTCGTCCGCTTTCATGTTGCGGTCCAGCTTGGCCTTTTCGCAGATTTCAACTGCGGTGGTCGGGCCAATGCCGTAAATGTAGCGAAGCGAATATTCCAGCTTCTTCCTACCGGGGATGTCTATACCGAGTACTCGTGGCATTTAATAAACTCCTGATTCCTTATCCTTGGCGCTGTTTGTGGCGCGGGTTCGTGCAGATGATGCGAACAACGCCCTTACGGCGGATCACTTTGCACTGTTCACACATTCTTTTTACTGAAGCTCGTACTTTCATTCTATTGCTCCTCGTCGATTACAAGCCGCCCCTTACTCATATCAAAGGGCGACAGCTCAACTGTCACTGTTGCACCGACTTGCGGATGCCTTTTTTCAAAATCGTTACGCCTCAAAAAGGCGACTAAACGATGTCCATTACTTAGTTCTGCGTCAAAAGCGTGTTTGTCTATCACGTTGACAACACACGCCTCAAGTAAAATTGTCTCTTTTTTATCCATCACAGATCCGCATAGTGCGTTTCCGGCACTGTCAGGATCTCCGCTTTTTCCTTACCCACCGCAATGGTGTGCTCAAAGTGAGCGGATGGTTGACGGTCTTTGGTTACTACCGTCCATCCATCATTCAACGTCTGGGTCTGATGAACCCCCAGATTAATCATCGGCTCAATCGCGAAGGTCATGCCCGCCTTAAGCACCGGTCCACGGCCAGGAGGGCCATAGTTCGGAATTTGCGGGTCTTCATGCATCTCACGGCCGATACCATGGCCAACAAAATCACGGACCACCGAAAATCCGGCTTCTTCGGCCACGATCTGACAGGCATTGGAAATATCGCCCAGGCGATTTCCCTCCACAGCCTTATCGATAGATGCCGCCAAACACGCTTTTGTAACATCCAGCAGGCGCTGCCACTCGGGATCAATTTCGCCCGCAGAAACAGTCACTGCTGTATCGCCGACAAAACCTCCAAACACGAGTCCAAAATCTATACTTACAATATCTCCATCACGAATCGTTCGCTTGCCCGGCACCCCATGAACCACCTCTTCATTCACGGAAGAGCAAATGTGGCCGGAAAAACCATGATAACCGTAAAACGCGCAACGACCTTCCTGCTCACGAGCCAGCTCAGCCGCATAGTCATCCAGCTCTTTGGTCGTGACGCCTGGGGCCACCTTTGCAGCAACCTTATGCAGAATGGTTGCCGTCTTACGTGCGGCCACTCGCATGCTTTCCAGTTCCTGAGCCTTTTTAACAATAATCATAACTTCATTAACCGAGCTTCGACGAAACAGCATCGCGAACATGTTCTATGCTCTGCGTTGCATCAACTCGCTCTATCAGCCCCTTCGCTTCATAATAATGAATTAAAGGCTCTGTCTGATTTACATATATATCTAAACGCTGTCGGATCGTTCCCACCTGATCATCCACCCGCTGGATCAACGCACAGCCGTCAGCATCGCAATGATCCTCGCGGAGCGGCGCATTGTAGGCCAGATGATAAACCGTACCGCATTTCTTACACGTCCGTCGTCCGGACAGCCGCTCAACAATCACTTCATCCGGGCAATCGAGCAGAACAACCTGCAAGACACGACCACCCAAAGCCTGCAGCATTTTATCCAGCTCTTCGGCCTGAACCAAGGTGCGTGGAAATCCATCAAATAAAAAAGTAGTGTCCGATTCAGTAGATGCAAAAAGTTCGCGAACCATTCCGATGACCGTGTCATCCGACACAAACTGTCCGCGATCAATCAACTCTTTTGCTTCTAGACCAAGCGCAGTTCCCTTCGCAATCTCATCGCGAAGGAGCTGGCCCGTTGAAACATGCTCGCAGCCATGATCTACCAGAACTCCCGCAACGGTACCTTTACCCGCTCCCGGCGGCCCCAGTAAAATTACCGCATTCATCGTCCGCTGCGCATTTTTCCTTTTTTAAGGAAACCGTCGTAATGGCGCATCAGCAGATGCGATTCAATCTGGCGCATCGTATCCAGCATTACACCCACGATAATGAGCAGGCTGGTGCCTCCGAAAAAGGAAGCCACGATGTAATCGACCTTAAATTGCGAAGTAATAATACCCGGAAGAATCGAGATGACCGCAAGGAACACAGCGCCGGCCAGTGTCAGGCGGGTCATGGTGCGGTCAAGGTATTCGGCAGTCGGCGTTCCCGGACGAATACCCGGAACATACCCCCCGCGCTTTTTCAGATCGTCAGCAATCTGTACGGGGTTGAACTGGGTAGCCACCCAGAAATAACAGAAGAATAGAATCATCAGCGAAAAAATGATCATATATGAAGGAGATGTCATTCTGAATCCTGCTGCAAATTCTTTCGCCCATTGGAAGGGAAGGTATCCGGCCACCGAGGGGAAGATCTGCAGGATCGCCGAAGCGAAGATGATCGGCATTACGCCGGAGTAGTTGACGCGAAGCGGCAGGTGGGAAGTTCCACCATTCATCATTTTGCGCCCAACCATTCGTTTGGCGAACTGAACCGGAACCTTCTGCTGCGCCTGGGTTACTGCCACAACACCGAGCAGGACGATAAAGATCAAACTCAGCATCAGCGCAACATGGAAGAATCCGATTTCCGCCACCCCATCAACCGGAGTTAGTTTGTCGATGACAGTTTTCACGGCCATCGGCATTGCACTGATGATGTTAATGGTGATGATGAGCGAAATACCGTTCCCGATACCCCGATCCGTCATCTGCTCACCGATCCACATCAGCAACAGCGAACCCGTGACTAGACTTAAAGATGTTAACAAAATAAATCCAAAGCCTGGAATTCGAACCACCTCAGCCGGCAGACCAAAATAGCCGCCAGACTGAAGGGCAACACCCATTGCCAAACCCTGTACCGCACAGATAACTACGGTGAGATATCGGGTATATTGGGTAATTTTTTGACGACCCACATCGCCTTCCCGCGCCAGCTTTTCCAGATGCGGTATAACCGCCGTCATCAGCTGGATGATGATCGAAGCACTGATATAAGGCATAATGCCCAGTGTGCCGATCGAACATTGCAGGAGCGCGCCCCCGCTGAACAGGTTCATGATTCCGAGCAGTCCCCCGCCCTGTGCACCCTGCTCCGCCAGCCAGTCTCGAATGTAGACGGCGTCAACACCCGGAAGCGGAACGGCAGCAAGTAAACGACAGATGAAGATGAGACCCAGCGTAAAAAGGATACGCTGTCTTAGCTCAGGAATCTTGAATATGTTTGTAAACGCGGAAAGCATGGCAATGTGGCCCTTGGTTAGGAATTAGACAACTTCGCAGGTACCGCCGGCGGCTTCGATCTTCTCTTTGGCCGATGCGGAGAATGCATTAACTTTTACCGTTAATTTCTTTTCTACGTTTCCGTTGCCCAGAACTTTAATACCGTCAAAACGACCATTAACCAGACCGTTCTCCTTGAGGAGCTCGATGGTTACTTCCGTGCCGTCTTCGAATGCATTCAATGCATCGAGGTTAACCGGAAGAATCTCTTTGCGGTTGATATTCTTGAATCCGCGAATCGGAAGCTTACGATAGTATGGCATCTGGCCACCTTCGAACAGCGGCTTATGGGTTGCGCCCGCACGGGACATCTGACCCTTATGACCGCGTCCTGCGGTTTTACCTTTGCCCGAAGCACGACCGCGACCAACGCGGATCTTCCGATGTTTGGAACCTTCTGCAGGTTTCAGTGAATGTAAATCCATGACTAAATCCTCTTACCTTAAATTAGCCTTTACGGATGGCCAGGGCTTCCTGCTTGGAGCGCAGGGAGTCGAGGGCCTTCAGCGTGGCTTTGGTTACGTTGAGGTGGTTGTTGGAACCGAGCGATTTTGCCAGTACGTCACGAACTCCAGCGAGCTCGAGTACGGCACGGCAAGGACCGCCTGCGATAATACCAGTACCTTCGGAAGCCGGGCGGATCAGAACCTGAGCGCCACTGAACTTTCCGAGAGCATCATGCGGAAGCGTGGTGCCGCGCATGGTTACGGTCTGAAGGTTACGCTTTGCAGATTCGCCGGCTTTACGGATGGCCTCAGCCACCTCAGCGGCCTTGCCCAGGCCGTAGCCTACGCGACCTTTACGGTCACCGACCACTACCAGTGCGCCGAAGCTGAAACGACGTCCACCTTTAACCACCTTGGAGTTACGGCTGATATGCACTACGCGTTCTTCGAATTCCGGCTTTTCGCGGACTTCATTTCTATCGTCGCGTTTTCCGCGGCGGCCACGGCCACCACCGTCACGACGGCCTCTACGTTCATTACGTTCTTCTGCCATTGTGATTCTCCTAGAATTTCAGGCCGGCTTCGCGAGCGCTGTCAGCCAGTGTTTTAAGGTTACTGCCGAAGGCGAATCCACCGCGGTCAAACACGACGGCTTCAATACCTTTTCCCTTGGCGGCTTCTGCGGCTTTTTCGCCCAGAGCTTTAGCAGCCTCAGCGTTTTTACCATCGATAGAAACACCGGCGAGAGTCAGACGGGCATCGTCGTCAATGAACTGAACTTCCATGCGCTTGTTCGAGCGATAGAACGCCATGCGCGGACGAACTGCAGTTCCTGCAATCTTGTTGCGAACACGGAGGTGACGACGTTTTCTAAGTTCTTTTTTCGTTTTAATAGCCATTATGCAACCGCCTTACCTTCTTTACGACGAACCTGCTCGTCAGAGTAGCGAACGCCCTTGCCTTTATACGGCTCAACCGGCGAGTAGTCGCGGATGCGTGCTGCAACCTGACCGACCAACTGCTTGTCGATACCTTCAACCGAAAGGCCGGTACCCTGCCCATTTACTTCAACTTTAATTCCTTCCGGAATTGAATAGTCGATCTCGTGGGAGTAACCGAGCGAAAGAATAATCTGGTTCGCGCCCTTCATGGTGGCTTTATAACCGACACCATCAATCAGGAGCTCTTTTTTGTAGCCCTTGCTCACGCCGACAATCATGTTGCTGACTAGGCTGCGTACGGTGCCGTACATCGCCTTGCCGAACTTAGACTGATCGGTGCGTGAAACCACAATGTTGTTGTCTTCAACGACAACCGCAACACAAGTCGGTGCTGTGTAAGACACTTCGCCCTTAGCACCCTTTACCGCGACGGTCTGACCGCTGACTTCGACGGTGACACCGTCGGGAATCAATACTGGTTGTTTACCTATACGTGACATAATAAAATCTCCCGTCTACCAAACGTAGCAGAGGACTTCGCCCCCGATTTTCTTTCCACGAGCCTCGGTGTCCGTCATGACACCAGAAGACGTGCTGAGAATCGCAACACCGATACCGCCCAGAACGCGCGGAACCTCTTCGGCATTGACATACTTGCGGCAGCTCGGCTTGCTGATACGGCGAAGCCCCTGAATGACCGGCTCGCGCTCGATCGTGTATTTAAGGAAAAGGTTGAGAACGGGTTTTCCGTTTTCATTTTCCATTGTGTAGTCCTTGATGAACCCCTCAGCTTTCAGGATGCGCGCCAGCTCACTCTTCATTTTAGAGTGCGGCATTGCGACCTGCTTTTTTTCAGCCATGTTCGCATTGCGAATACGGGTCAACATATCGGCGATTGGATCTGTAAGTACCATTTGTCTAACCTCTTCTTACTCGTTGCCCATTTTGAACGGCATGCCCATCAAGGTCAGCAGTTCTTTGGCTTCGCTGTCTTCCGTGGCGGAAGTGACGAAAGTGATATCCATCCCGTGGGTGTGCTTGACCTTGTCCGGATCGATTTCCGGAAATACGGTCTGCTCCTGAAGTCCCATGGAATAGTTTCCTGAGCCGTCGAATGAGCTGCCCGGAATACCGCGGAAGTCGCGGATACGCGGGAGCGCCACATTAACGAGACGGTCCATGAATTCATACATCCGATTTCCACGCAGGGTCACCCGTGCGCCAATCGGCATACCTTCACGCAGCTTGAAGTTGGATACTGAGTTCTTGGCTTTAGTGATAACAGCCTTCTGACCCGTGATCTTGCCGAGGTCGTCAGCGAGATTGGTCAGCGTATCGCGGTCATAATTCAGCGATACACAGAGGTTCAGTACAATCTTCTTGAGTGCGGGAACCTGCATTTTGCTTGAGTAGCCCTGCGTTTCCATCAACTTGGGTGCTACTGCATCTTTATATTTGGTTTTCAGTGTTGGGGTCATTTCACCCGTCCTCCAAAATTACGGTTCCAATGCTTGGAACGATTAAGCGGACACTTTCACATTGGAAATCGCGATCGGGGCTTCCCGATCAATGATTCCGCCCTGCGGAT
>JGI12210J13797_10022337_pt1 | contig 12553 bp, 12 predicted proteins | sample ElkSlonscriptome_3_FD_13797 | JGI IMG/M metagenome (IMG submission 13797) | reverse complement strand
CCGAGTGGTGGGACGTGCACCCCGCGATCTGGAGCGACGACCTGTTCCTCGCCGCTCGGCGCGAGGCCGAGGCGAATTCCCGTGGCGATGGATGACGGGTCGTCGACGGGAGAGGAACGGGAGCTCGACCGCCTCTACCGGTTCCTGACGCGTTCCGGCCCTCGGTTCGGGCTGGCGCTGGCGCTCTACCGAGACCCGGTCGTGGCCCGCGAGGTTCGCCGCCTGCTCGAGCAGCGGCTCGAGGGCCAGGCCTCGCTCCATACGCTCGTCCTCGGGGCCGAGGACGGGCACCGCGACATCGTCGCGCGGATGATCGAGGCATCGGAAGGTGTCGACGTCTTGTTCGTCGTCGACCTCGACCGACTATTGGTCGATGAAACAGGGGCCGTCGTGTCGATGCCGTCGGTGGCCAACCTCAACGAGCGGCGGGATCACCTTCCGAGCCTCATCGATGCACGGGTGGTGTTCTGGGTGTCGAGGCAGGGCTACGAGGGGCTCGTGACGAAGGCGTATGACCTGCACGAAGTGATGCTGACCGTCGCCGAGTTCGACCGGCAGGCGAGGACCGTGGCGATTCCCAAGCGAGCGCTCGAGCTTCCGTCATGGTTCTCGTTCGTCTCGGATGCAGAGGCCATCGCCGTGGAGCGACGAGCCCAGACGCTCGTAGAACTGGCGGGCAGCGGCAAGGACGACCGCTCGAGAGCCGACGCTGCGGCCAGTGCAGCCCAGGCGTTCGTCGCCGCCGCCAGGCTCGATGAGGCTCGTCGTTGGATGGAGCAGGCGGCGGGCCTCTACGAACGGACTGGAGATTTCCGCTCTGCCTCCATTCAGCGTAGTCGTCTCGGAGAACTCTTCACCCACATCGGAGACCTCGATGCTGCTCTCGTGCAGACAGAACTCGCAGTCCGTCTAGCAGATCGAACGGGAGACGAGCGCCACCGTGCCATTGCACGAGGTCAGGTTGCTGACATCCTGCAGGCCCGCGGCGAACTCGACCGCGCCCTCCAGATCCGTCAGGACGAGCAACTGCCCGTCTACAAGCGACTCGGCGACGTTTTTTCCAAGGCCGTCACCATGGGCAAGATCGCCGACATCCTGCAGGCCCGCGGCGAACTCGACCGCGCCCTCCAGATCCGTCAGGACGAGCAACTGCCCGTCTACGAGCGACTCGGCGACGTTCGCTCCAAGGCCATCACCATGGGCAAGATCGCCGACATCCTGCAGGCCCGCGGCGAACTCGACCGCGCCCTCCAGATCCGCCAGGACGAGGAACTGCCCGTCTACGAGCGACTCGGCGACGTTCGCCTCAAGGCCATCACCATGGGCAAGATCGCCGACATCTTGCAGACCCGCGGCGAACTCGACCGCGCCCTCCAGATCCGTCAGGACGAGGAACTGCCCGTCTATGAGCGACTCGGCGACGTTCGTTCCAAGGCCGTCACCATGGGCCAGATCGCCGACATCCTGCAGGCCCGCGGCGAACTCGACCGCGCTCTCCAGATCCGTCAGGACGAGGAACTGCCCGTCTATGAGCGACTCGGCGACGTTCGTTCCAAGGCCACCACCATGGTCGACATTGCCTTGCTCCTCTTTGCACGCCACGGCGAGTCCTTTCGCCCAGAGCTGGCTCGTCTCCTCACAGAAGCCCACCGGGACCTATCCCGCATGCGCCTCCCCGAGGCCACGACGGTCGAGGCCATCGCCCGCGCCCACGACATCCCGCTCGGCGACTGAGGCGCCCCCGCGCCGTCGCCCACGAGTGGCCCTCCCCCACTCCACGGGTCACACTGCCCCCACCGCATGCCCTCCTCGGCCCGCCCCTCGCTCCGCGAGCTGTTCCTCGTCCTGCGCGGCATCGCTCGCGTGATGCAGGATTCCAACCGGATCGACGACATTCACCGCGTCGCCGAGATCACCACCCGCGGTCGCTTCGCCGCGATCCTCGCCCGCGCCCATGCCCGCGGCGAGCCGCCCGCCCTGCTGCGCGACCGGCCCGTTCTCTCCCCTCGGACCGTCGATCTCCCTGCCCTGCGCACGCTGCCCGACGAGACCCTCGGCCGCGCCTTCGTGCGCCACCTCGACGACCACGGCCTGAAGATGTACGTGGCCGACGTCTCGCCCGACCACGTGCCCGACCCCGACGTCCGCTACCTCATCCACCGCTACCGCCAGGTCCACGATCTCTGGCACGTGCTGCTGGGCCTCGGCACGTCGGGCCACGAGGAGGTGCTGGTCCACGCGTTCGTGCTGGGGCACATGCGGCTGCCGGTCTCGATGCTCGTGGTGCTGTTCGGCACCCTCAAGCACGGGATCGGGGAGCGCCGCTGGGGCATGGTTCGCCACGCCGTGCGCGAGGCCTACCACCGCGGGCGCGAGGCCTCGCCGGAGCTTCTGTGGGCGCGGTGGGAGGACCACTGGGGCGAGCCGCTCGACGAGGTCCGCCGCCGCTACGGCGTGCGCCCAATTGCCGCCGTAACGTGAGTGAGCCCGCCGCGGCCTAAGCCCGGCCTCTTCGCGCCCTACCCCGGCTTCACGCCCAGCGCTTCCATAAGGTCCTCGATCAGATCCACCTCGCCGCGCTCGACCCGGTTGTCGCCCCAGATGGCGTGCTCGCCCAGGGTCACGATGTCGTCGCGGTCCTGCGGGTCGGGGAACGCCTCGGCCAGCTCGGCGTAATCCAGCGGGCGCTCGGCGAGATCGTCGAGGACCTCCCGAAGCTCGTCGGCGTCGGAGCGCCCGGTGAGGCGACCGAACACGGCCAGCTCGTCGCTCGAGACCTCCTCGTCGGCGTAGAACATGTGGGCGAGCAGGCCCAGCAGCAGCTCGTCGCCGGGCTGGCGCCCCTTCAGCGGCCCAGCCTTGGGATCTTCGAGCACGGCGATGAATTGTCGGGGACGACCCATGCCGCGCATTGTCGCCGGATCGGAGCCCACGGCAAGGGCCAAGCCCGATCGCGACGCCCGAAGCGTCAGTCCTTCTTCTTGGGCGGGGGAGGCGGAGGCGGCGCAGAGATGGCGCGGCCGGCGTCCTTCTCGGCCGCGGTGGCGGCTCGCACGTTCACCACCGCGATCGACATGCTGATCGTCTGCCCGGCCAGCGGGTGGATCATCCGCACCACGACCTTCTCGTCGTCGGACTCGACCACCTCGAGCAGCACCTTCTGGCCGCCGCCGCCCATGCCCGCCTCGAAGCGCTGGCCCTTCTCGAGCTGCGCGTCGGCCGGGAAGTCCTTGCGGCTCAGATCGCGGGTGGGGCCGTCCCCCGGGTTGCCAAAGGCCTCCTCGGGGGGGAGGTCGAAGCTCTTCTCCTCGCCCTTCTCCATCCCCGTGACCCGCTTGTCGAGGCCCTTGATGATGGCCCCCTTCCCCACCAGGAACGAGATGGGACCGGAGAGATCGGACGACTCGATGATCTCCCCCTTCTCATCACAGATGTCGTAGGTGAGCGTGACGACGGAGCCCGTCTCGACCTTCATGGTCGCGCATCCTACAAGGGTTGGGGGCCCGGGTTCAACGACCCAGGCGCGGCGGGTCTGCCCCCGCGGTGGTCACCTCGCGCAGCCGAGGGCTCTTCGGCGGCCCGCCGAGCACTACGGGCCGCCGCACGATCCCCAAGGTCACGAGCGCGCCGGGCGAGACGATCTGGGCGAAGCCGACCATCGATGGGCCCGCCCCTCTCCGCGCGCGGCTGCTACTCGGTCACCACTACCGGGCTGCCCTTGGGCGTGCCCTGGGTGGGAGACACCGCGTGCCAGTCGGGCGGCAGCGGCGGATCGGTGAAGCCGAACAGCCACCGCGCGTCGTTGGGCGAGAGGTTCACGCAGCCGTGGCTGCGCACCTGCCCGAACCCCGCGTGCCAGAACGCGCCGTGCAGCGCCACGCTGCCCGAGAAGTACTGGGTCCAGGGCACGTCGTCGATGGAGTAGGCCTCGTCCTCCTGGGGCTGGTCGCGCATCGACGAGGCCACCAGCTTGGTCTGCACCCGGTGCACGCCCACCGGGGTCATGCCCGGCTCCTTGCCGGTGGACACCAGGGTGGCGAACACGGGGCGGTTGCCCTCGTAGGCCACCAGGGTCTGCTCCGACAGGTCCACGTGCAGCCAGTGCTCGTCGGCCTTCACCCCGGGCGGCCGCTTGATCTTGGCCGCCTTGCCCACCGCGTAGCCGCGCATGAGCAGGCCCTCGTCGTCCACGTAGTAGACCTTGTTGCCGATGTGCACCGCCTCGACGAAGGGGTGGGTGCTCAGCCGCTCGGGCGTGGTCTCGGTGGACAGCAGCACGTCGCTGCCCTCGGTCTCGCGCTTCATCAGCGGCAGCTCGCGGCGCACGAAGTAGATCGGCAGGTCCTTGGCACCGCGGGGCAGCACGCGGCCGCGGAAGTCGGGGCTCTCCTTCTGCCGCAGCTGGTACTTGCGGGCGTAGGCCCCCCGCAGGGTCCGCAGGAAGCGTCGCTCCATGCGGACCTCCTCGCCCCCCTTGGTCACGTAGTAGCCCGCGTTCATGTACTCCTTGACCACCGCCGGCACGTCGTCGGGGCGCTCGGAGGGATCGGTGGGCATGGGCTCGCGGCTGTGCGTGGCGTACCAGGCCGAGCCGGCCGCATCGGCCTGATCTTGCTCGTTGAACGTGGGCAGCCGGTGGAAGAACGGGGTCATCTCGTCCTTCACCCGCCAGTACTCGTAGGGCAGCGCCTGCTCGATGTCGGGCTTGATCGATGCGGTCACCAGGCTGCCGGGGGGCGGGTTCTCGTCGACCCGCAGCCCGGCCTTGCGACAGATCCACCCGCGGGGGAACACCCGGTTCCAGCCCGGCTCGCAGCCGCCGCCGAAGGTGCGCTCCACGTCGGTCCGCACCCGGGTGCCCGCGTGCAGCACCCCCACGATCGGCGACTCGAGATCGGCGCGCTCGCGCACCACCACCGCGAGGCTGGTGACCAAGCCGTGGCCGGGGTACTGCGCCTCGGCCTCGTCGTCGAACGCGGGCGGCTCGTCGTCGAAGATCCCCGGAAAGGCCTGGTAGATGCCGTCGGCGTCGGGCTGGAGGTAGGGGGGCAGATCGGCCCGCGATTCCTCGCCGTCGTCCTCGCCCTCGCCCTCGCCGTCGTCCTCGCCCTCGCCCTCGCCCTCGGCACGGCCGGGCTCGCCCTCGTCGCCCGCGTAGGGGCTGGACGGCCGGTCCGCGCCGTCGTCCGGCTCGGAGCCCTCCTCCACGGACTCCTCGCCCGCCTGTGCGACCCCCTCCCCCGCGCCAGGGGTGGCACGAGCCAGCTCGTAGCCCATCGCCACCACCCCTCCGCCCAGCAGGAAGGAGCCGATCACCTCGATCATCCGTCCACGGTCCATGGGGTTGCTCTCGAACTGCGGACGTTAGGGTAGTCGGCCCAGCGGGGCAAGACCGCCGCCCAGAGCATGGGTGGCTTGCCCGACCCGGGGGCGGTGAGCCATGCTCGGGGCGTGCACCACCGCCGCAGCGCGCGTCGCCGGCGAAACGCCGCTCGAAGGGGCTCCGGGCCCGCGAGTGTCGCCGTCGCGTCGGCGCTCGCCCTCGTGGCGGGGACTGCGCTGGCCGCGGCGCCCGAAGCCAATGCGGACGTCGACGCCGAAGCCGACACGGAGGCCAGCGCCGACGCCAACGCCGACGCCAACGCCGAACCGAGCACGGACGCGACCGTCGACGCCGACGCCGACGCGAGCACTGACGTCGACGCCGACACGACCACCGACGCCGACGCGACCGTCGACGCCGACGCGACCGCGACCACGACCGCCGACGCCGAGCAGGTCCGGCCTCCTCGGATCGACGGCACCTATCTCGGCTTCACCGTCTTCGGCGGCCTCGCCTTCGCCCGCGTCAACACCTTCGACACCGACGGTCCGTTCGCGGCGTTCGGCGGCACGGCCGGCGTGGGCCAGATGGTCTTCCCCTGGCTGGGCCTGGGCCTGCACGGCGGAGGCGGGGGCGGGGTCCGCAGCGAGCAAGGGGCTCGCCAGACCATGGGCCAGGGCTACCTCGGCATCGAGTTCAAGTTCGTGCCGCTGCCCAAGCGGCTGCCGCTGTCGCTGATGGCCGCGTTCGGGTTCGGCGGCGGAGCCATCCGCCAAGAGGGCATCGCGTCGCGCGCGGGCTACGGCGGGGCGCAGTTCGGGGCCGCGGTGCGCTACGAGCTGTTCCCCTTCGCGAAGCGCTTCCGCCCCTATCGCGGCGGTGGCTTCGGGCTCGGGCCGCAGCTGGGCTGGCTGGGCTTCACCCCGGCCGCGGCCGACCGGCCCATGTCGCACACGCTGTACCTGGCGCTGGCGGCCACGTTCTACTTCGGCAGCTGACTTGCAGCCTGTGGTGAATGCTGAGCCTCGCTTCGACGAGGGGCTGGAGAGCACCACGATGCGCAGGCCCGCCGCGGCCCCCACCCCCAGGCGGGGCTTTGCGGACGCCGCGTCCCGAAGGGGTCATGAGACCGAGAATCGTCCTCGGCCGATATCGTCGACGGTTGTCGCATCACTATGACGGGCGATGAGAGAAACGCGTGTGACCGAGGTGATGCTCGTAGGAGTGGCCGGCGTGGCCCTGGCGCTGGGAGGCTGCCGTCGGGCGCCGCCCACCATGACGCCCGAGGAGCAGCAGGAGCAGCAGCGAGCCCAGGAACGATACGAGCGAGCATCGTCGAGCGAAGCCGAGCACCTCGAGCACGTCGCACGGCAGCAGGCCGAGCTCCAGGAGGTCGAAGAGGAGATCGCCCTGCTCGACGAGCAGCGGAGCGATGAAGAGGAGTACTACGCTTCGGCGACTCGCGAGCTGGCCGAGTACCAGGCGTTGCTCGGTGAGGCACACGAGGTCGCGTCGCGCTGCACGCAAGAGATCGACGAGCAAGGCGAGCGCGCCACCGAGATCTACGTCGGGCTCGCCCGGTATCGGTCGTCACCCGAGCGAGATGCGGCGATCGGCGAGCTCGAGCCGTGTCGCGTCGCACTGGCCCGCCAGATGCGTGCCGACATGAAGCAGGCGATCGCCGAGCTGCGCAAGGAGTTCGCAGAGGAGATCGAAGACGCATTCGACGAGGCCAATCGCGTGAGACGAGGACGCCAGAGCTTCAGGGCCTCGGTCCAGGGGTCCGTCCTCTCCGTGCGCATGCGAGGGAACTTCGAGGGCCGGGCCCGGCACTCACAAGACCAGGTCGACGCGTGGTGTGCTCGGGGAGCGACGTTCTCGAGGATCACGCTGCGAAACGCCCACGGTACGTTCTCCTGCGAGCCCGAGGAGTCGCCCGACGACATCATCGACGAGCTGCTCGCCGAGAGGGGGGTGCGCGACAGCTGGGTGCCTCCGGTCGAGGGACGATCCCCCACGCCCGTCGAGCGGAAGGCACCCACGACGCCGTTCGACGAGCACTCGCGTCGGTCGACGCTCGTGGAGCAGGGCCAGCTGCAACAGCAGAGCATCGAAGAGGCCCGCGCCGCGGCAGAGGACGCCGCCGGACGCAAGCAGAGGGCCTCGAGCGAGCTCGACGCGCTGAACCGGCGACAGGCCACGAGGACCAGCCAGTGGAAGAAGACGACGGAGACCCGTCGGCGAAATACCCTGATCTCCGGTGTCGCCATCGGGGCCACCGGTCTGGTGTCCATGGGGGTCGGGGGCTACCTCTTCCAGCAGCGCAGGGAGACGGATGAACGGCTCGCGTCCGCTGCAACGTCATCGCCGTTCGTCCCGGGGGGCCCGACCTCGGTGTCCGAGCTCCAAGCGCAGCGCGACCGGCAGCAGCGAGGGATGATCGTCTCCCTCGGGGTGGGCGCAGGCCTGGTGGTGGTTGGTGCGCTCCTGATCGGGATCGCCTCGATGGATCCCACCAAGGCCAGGACGCTGACGCTCCGACCGTCCGGGATCACCCTTCGGTTCTGAGATCTAGCGCTGGCGCTCATGATCGCCGATCGCATGTCCGAGGCCAAGGAGCAGGTCTCGGTCGCCCGGGGGATGGAGCCCGATGATCCCGTCACGGCCGCGCTGGCTCGCATGATCGACGACGTCATCGCCGGCCGAGCACGGCGCCCCGAGAAGTATCCGTAGGGTGCTCGGGAGCGCGTGGCCTCTACAGGTCGGTCGCGAAGCCCCCGCAGCCTCCCCCGATGCCGCCTCCGCACAGCGCCCGCGCCTCGAAGAAGTCGAGCGCGAGATCGGCGTACTCGAACGCGCCCCCGCAGCAGTGCCCCGAGCACGCGGTGGTCGAGAACTCGACCTCGTTGCCGTAGCCCATCAAGGCCTCGGCGTTGGACTCGGCCGAGCTGTAGAGGAAGTCGTCGGCTGCGATCTCGAAGCGGGTCGGGAGCCGGCACGAGGGATCGGTCGGCTCGATGTAGTCCGGGCTGCCCGCCGAGCCGCAGCTGAGCTGGACCGCGGCGAAGACGTTCTGGAACCGGTAGAACAGGCGGCCGCCGATCCACGCCCCGGCGGAGACGCCGGTGCCGTAGACCCGCTCGATGTCGATGTCGTAGCGGGGCCCGACGTCGTCGAGCATGGTGCGGAGGAACTGGTCGGTCTCGGGCTGGTAATTGTCCCAGCCGTTGTCGCCGTTGCCCCCGTCGACCTGCTGGTGGGGCTCGTGCGGCGCGACGAGCACGAAGCTCTGCTCGCTCTGCCACAGGCCTTCCCACTGGTTCTTGACGATGTTGGGGCTGCCCTCGTCGCCGTGCAGGACCACGACCAGCGGCAGGGGGGTGTCGCCCGGCGGCGGGGCGAGCACATCGTAGATGGCGCTGTCGACGGGGGTGCCGTCCGCGAGCGTCGTGCCGGGGGGATACGGGACCTCGAAGGTCGTCCAGTCGCCGGTGGCCCCCCCCGCGCCGCAGGTATGGAAGAAGGCGTCGCCTTCACCCAGCGTGCAGGCGTTGGTGCAGGCATCGGTGTCGTCGTCGTTGCCGTCGTCGCACTCTTCGCCGGGGTCGAGCATGCCGTCGCCGCAGGTCTCGGAGGGCTCGCCGGTCTCGTCGGGCTGGCCGGTCTCGCCGGTCTCGTCGGGCTCGTCCGTGTTACCCGAGGGTCCGCCGGAGGTCGGGTCATCGGTCGCGGAGCCCTCGGAGGTCATGCCCTCCGTGCCCGTCTGAGGCTCGGAGCCGGAGTCGTCGCCGCAGGCGGTCGGGACGAGCAGGACGGCGAACAGGGCGACGGCGTGCTTGGTCATCGATGGATCCTCGCACCAGTGTAGTCGTCATGCTCCTCCCTTGGTGACGCGTTGCGGGGACCTCTGGTGGGTCTGGTGGCGCTGGACGTCCTACGCGGCCGCCGCGGTCCATACGCTCAGCCAAGCTCGCTTCGAGCGGGTCATGGACCGTCAGGCTGCTAGCGGCCCCGCCGGAGTTCACGCGCTCAGGCCAGCGCCGAGCGGCGCTCGAACTCGATCATCTCTTGGCCCTGCGGCACCGGCAGGTCGCCGCCCACGAAGCGCATCAGGCCCACGGTGACGTTGTCGGGCCCGCCCGCCGAGCACGCGGCCTCGGTGAGGGCTCGGCAGCAGCGCACGGGATCCTCGTGGCGCAGCATGTGGTCGAGCACCTGGTGATCGGTGAGCGGCCCGGTCAGCCCGTCGCTGCACAGCATCAGCACGTCGCCGGCCCGGATCCGCACCCGCACCACGTCGGGCCCCACCCGCTCCTGCACGCCGATGGCCTCGAGCAGCACGTTGCGCTGCTTGAAGTTGCGGGCGTCCTCGGGGCGGAGCTTGCCGGCCGCGATCATCTGGCCCACCACGTTCTGATCCATCGTCAGCTGCTGGAGCATCCGCCCGCGCTTGAGGTAGGCCCGCGAGTCGCCCACCTGCGCGATGACCAGCTCGGTGGCCATCGCCACCACGGCGGTGAAGGTGGTGCCCATGCCCCGCTTGTCGGGGTGCCGCCGGGTGAACTCGCCGATCGATCGGTTGGCCTCGGTGACCGCGGCCAGCAGCATGCGCTCGGCGTCGTCGGGCGAGCTCACCCCCTGGGCGCGGGCGGTCTTCTCGATCGCCTCGATCGCCATGCGCGAGGCCACGTCGCCGGCCGCCGCTCCGCCCATGCCGTCGCAGATCGCCATGAGCGTGCCGGGCGGGCTCAGCTCGCACAGCCGCTGCTCGGGGCGGATGCCCGATTGCCCCTGCCCGAGGTGGAGCACCAAGAAGGCGTCCTCGTTGCGCTCGCGAGCGCAGCCGACCTCGGTGCGGGCGAAGACCTCGATGTACCCCATCAGTGCAGCCTCAGTCGAAGGATCTGGTCACCGATCCGGAACGTGTCGGTGTGCTCCATCTCGGCGCTGCCGCGGATGCGGATGTAGCTGCCGTTGGCCGACTCGAGGTCCTCGAGGAACACGGCCATCGCCTGCCCGCGCAGCTCCAGGCGCAGGCGCGCGTGCTCGCGGCTCACGAAGGGATCGTTGGGGAACAGCAGGTCCCCGCCCTCGCGCCCGAACACCACCTGCGAGCCGCGGAGGTAGTACTTGTCGCCCACGATCCCGCCCCGGCCCACCTGACGCACGCAGCCCCACGCGGGCTGGAGCGGCGTGCCGAATACCCGCGTGCCGTCGATGGCGGGCGGGCGCTCCTGGACCTGGGTGTCGATGTTCTCCAGGCGAAGCAGCTGGTGACCGATCATGAATTGGTCGCCGGGATAGACCGGCGACGAGCCTCGGATCCGCATGTAGACCCCGTTGGTCGAGCCCGCGTCGAAGATGCCCATGCCCTTGTCGGTGCGCTGCAGCCGGACGTGCATGGGCGACAGGAACGGGTCCTCGGGGAACAGCAGGTCGCCGTGGGTGCGGCCCACCGTCATCTGGTCGCCCTCGATGGGGAACACCTCGCCCTCGCTGCCGTCGCGCGCCACCAGCACCAGGCGCGGCCCGGCGTTGGAGCGGTGGGGCATCTCGCCCTGGTTGGCGTGGCGCTGCGCGCCGCCCAGCGTGCCGCCCGAGCTGGTCTGCGCTCGGTTCACGGTGGGCAGCGGGCCGTGGCCGGGCCCGCCCGAGAAGCCGCCCGGGCGATCGGGCTGGGTGGCGGGCGACACGGCGGCGCGCACCGGAGCGATCGCCACCGGCTGCGGGGCGGTGCGCACCTGGCCGCCGGCGGACGCCGGGCGAGGCCGCGGCGCGTCGATCTCGGTGCGGTCGTCCTCGCCCACCGTGGCCTGCACCGCCGGCATGCCGGCCGGGGGCTCCATCGTGTGGGCGTCGACCACCGCGTCGACCAGCGATCCGCCCGACGGACGGAACGGCGTGCCCGGGCGCCGGGGGGCCGGCGGCGGCGTGGCCGGGGCCTGGCGACCCGACGAGAGCGACGGCGCCGGCACGGTGCGATCGGCGGGCGGGGGCGGAGCGGCGGGGAAGCCTCCCGGCGGAGGGCTCGGCGGGGGCGGAGGCGGGGAGAACGGCGGCGGCCCGCCCCGCGGGGCGTTCATGTCTGGCGAGACCACCGTGCGCCCGGAGATGGCCGGGCCCGGCATGGGTGGGGGCGGCGGGATCGAGGGCCGGGCTGGCGGCAGCGGAGGCGGAGCCGCGTGTCCGTGCCCGCCGGCCCGCACGTAGATCTGCTGGGTGAGCGGCCGCTGGAAGCGAGCGCGCTGGTCTTGGCCGCAGACCGGGCAGAAGTCGAAGCCGCTGGGCATCGCGGCGCCGCAGCGGGCACACTTCGAGCTGCCCGCGTTCGACGTGCGGGTGGTGCCGATGCCATGCCCGCAGATCGGGCACGTTCCTTGCCCCGGTCCGATGTCTGAGCCGCAGCAGGGGCAGGGAGTCGGGGCCGACATTTGAATGGATTGGTGTCGGCAGGCTTGCCACGCCCCAGCAGGGTGGGCTAGACGTCCTACCTCGCCGCGTAGGTTAGCCAAGCGCGGCTTGCGGCGTCAACGGCGTCCCTCGATGCCCTCTTCTACCCGAACGAGCAGCTTCGCTCCCGGGCCCTCCCGGGGCCGGGCGAAGGGGCCTGCTCGGGCGCTGACGGCCGCGGCCGCCGGCATGTGGTTGATCCTGGGCGGGTGCGCGCCGATCGTGCGGCCGGCTGGGTTCGCGGGTGCGCCCGACAAGGTCACCGACACCACCCTCGAGGGCCCCTTCGACGGCCAGGTGATCGACGAGACCACCGCCGAGCCGATCCAGGGCGCGGTCGTGGTCGGCGTGTGGTCCTACGACCAGGGCGATGGCCTGTCCGTGCCACGGGGCTCGGAGATGGTCGAGGTCAAGACCGATCAGGCTGGCCGCTACCGCCTGCCCCGGGCGCCCGGCGACATTCGGGGCCGCGATCTCCGGTTGGTCTCGTTCCAGCTCGTCGTCTACAAGCGCGGCTACGTGGGCTATCGCTCCGATCGCCTGCTCGACGGCACGCCGCGCACCGACTTCACCCGCCGCCACAACCGGGTGCAGCTCGACAAGTGGCGCGACACCGACTCGCACGCCCAGCACCTGATGTTCCTGGCCGCGCCGCCCACGGTGATGAAGCTAGCGAGCTGGGAGCGGGAGTCGGCGAACCTCGAGCTGTACCGGCAGCTGGGGGGCGAGGCGGCCGGGGCTGCGCCTGCGCCCGCGACTACGCCGGAGTCCACCCTTCAG
>JGI12210J13797_11254654_pt1 | contig 12555 bp, 6 predicted proteins | sample ElkSlonscriptome_3_FD_13797 | JGI IMG/M metagenome (IMG submission 13797) | reverse complement strand
GCGGCATGCAGGCCGGTGCCGACGATTACCTGGCCAAGCCCTTCGACAGCGCCGAACTCGCGGCGCGGATTGCGGGGTTGATTGCGTCGCGGCGTCGCTTGCGGCAGCGCTTGGCGGAGCATGCGAAGCAGGGCGTCGAAGCGCAGGTCGAGCAGACGGAAGATCCCTTTGTCGGCAAGGCGCATGCCGTGCTCGTCGAGAACTTCACCGAGCCCGGCTTTTCCGTGCGGGACTGGGCCGATTTGATGCACATGGACCGAACGACGTTATTCCGGAAGTTCAAAGCGGTGGTGGGGCGGTCACCGGACGAAGCGCTACGGGAAATGCGGCTGCAGCGGGCGGCAGAGTTGTTGCGAGCGAAGGCGGGGAATGTGGCCGAAGTGGCGGATGCGGTGGGGTTTGCGAGTGTGAGTGCGTTTTCCAGGCGGTTCAGGGAGCGGTTTGGAGACAGTCCGGCAGGATATCGAGTGGCCTCTTCCCAATAACTATCATTGGGCGGGAGTAGCAAATATGCTCGAGCCCCATCAACAGACACCCACCAATAAGTGGTCTCACGGTTTTAACTAGGCGCTGAAGCGGGGCTTCAGCGCCTGGTCGGACAGGTTTTTCGCTAGTCCAGGTCAGGCGTCCAACCGGACGATGCCATGAAGAGCCAGTTGCCGTCGCGACGGACCAGCGTCTCAGTGATGGCCGAGACCTCGCGCTCCCGTTCGCCTTCGTTGTTTTCCGAAACAACGGTCGCATAGTAATTCACCACGGCCGTATCACCGTTGATATCGATCGTCGCGGGCTTGATCTGATAGAAACGAGTCGTTGCCGATTCGTCGCCGAAACGCACACCGGCATCGCTTTCCGCCAGGTTGTTAGGCAGTGCATCGGTATCGCCCCAGCTCGAATATCCGTCGGCGGCGAAGCTGGTCGGCCACTCACCGGTTTCTTCGGCATCGTCGACCCAGGACTGCTGAACCACCGACCAGACCGCGGTTTGCTGCTCGGACCACTCCGCAACCGCCGGAGCCGACACCATCAACATTAATAAAATTCCAAGTACTAATTTCAAGACAAACTCCTCGTCATTCCGAGACCGCACACGCAAGTCTTTCAAGCGACTGGCTGTGAAGCCTCGATAGTTTTCCCACTCAGATTATTCTGGCGGTTGCTTACAGTAGCAGATTAATTGGACAAGAATGATTGGACAGTCACAAACTAAAAAAAGCTCTGCAGTTTAAATCTACAGGAATCAGACATCCACTGTTAAGTAGTAAGCAAAAAAATTGCCTAGAAGCATCTGGGTCATTCGTGGTGTCCCGGCGTTACATTCAGCGAGAAGCGTACACTGGACACTTAATAACGGCGAGAGCCCGGAAATCTGTCGGCATTTGACACCGACAAAAAGCTCTATTTCTGTTGCATTTTCAATACTAGATCGTTCGTCCCAAAACGCATTTCTGAAAAAAGCTCCCTGGGACTAAGCCCTGTAATTTTCCGGCATTCTTTTACGAAATGGGACTGATCGTAATAACCAAAAGACAAAGCTTCGACCAGGCTTTTTGAAGGGTTTTTCTTTAGGTAAGAAGTCGTCTGATCAAAGCGGACCACATCTTTGAGTTGTTTCGGAGACAGAGAAAAATGTTTCTTCACAAACCGATAGAGGGCTTTGGGCGTCATATGCAGGGACCTGGATATCGAACTTACATCCTCATGGCCCAGATTGGTGAATTCTTCGAGTACCTTGGTGACTCTGGCATCGGTGGGGAGCGGCGCCAAAACCTCCTTGAAGAGTTCATCTAACCAATCGGCTTCAAATTCAGGCTGTTTTCTAGACCAGCGCTCATCAATCACCAGTTTGATTTCATCGGTATAAGGAAATGAAAAGGGAAAAAGTAGTTGGTCGGTGACTGGAAATCTGAAGTCAGGATGAGCCAATGTTGAGATTTTCAGTTTGATGTTTATGCACTTCATTCCTGCCTCGATTCGAAGCAAAGCAGATTCATTGCTCGCACGAAATAGGCCCGTCTTAGGCACCTCATCAAAGGATTTCCCATCCTGATTAAGTAGGCAAAAAATCCCATGGGATACATGATACGCATCGAATTTCCCATTGGGCACAGTTTTCAGATAGGCCGCTTTCTCGAAATCATAGAACTGATATCGATCGATATGCAAAGCCACAGCCGGATCCTGTGGGCTTATCTCAACAAGGTTCAAAATGTCCGACATTTACAATTAATCAGCGGCATGAACAAATAGGATAGAAGTCATATCACAGAAACTACGTGCTGAATCAAGAATGGATTCCGGCTTCGGGGCATCAGAACACAATGCGCTATTCCAGACCTGTTTGTGGTTTGAGTTTTACTATTCCGGTTGAATACCTGATAGTTGATTCGCTTTCGCCTGTTATTGTTCAATCGGTCGGCTAGTTACCATTCATACGGGTACCCCCTTTGTTCAGCATGGAATCTTGTGATACCCATTTTTCTGTCAGGGATAGACCGGATTTATGAAGCAACTCTATTATGTATTCCTCGGTATTTTCTTTGTAGCCCAAGCATCGGCGCAAGTTGCTATAACCAGCAATAGCATCGAAGGTAAGGCAAATTATTTTACAACAGAACACTCCACTTTATACTATGAGAGCTACGGCTCTGGCGCGCCTTTACTGATTCTTCATGGCAATGGGGGGTCCACTAAAAGCATGTATAGGTTGCTTCCTGACTTGATTCCAGAATATGAAGTCATAGCAATTGATAGCCCATGCCATGGCCAGAGCTCCTGCAATGAAGAATTATTGAGTTTTGAATTCATTGCCGAGGAGATTGGCAAGTTCATTGATGAGCTTGGTTATGAAAAGATGAAAATCTGGGGGCATAGCGATGGAGGGATAGTGGCTTTGATGCTGGGCTATACCATACCGGAAAAGATTGATCGCATGCTTGTATCAGGCGCCAATACTCGTCTCGATACGTCTGCTTTAATACCCGAGATAGTTGAAATGATACATAGGTACGATGAAATTGCCATACCTGAAATGCGAATACAGGTAAAACTGATGGCAGAACAAAATCCGATTCCTGATTCAAAGATTAAAGAAATCTCCGTCCCCACTACTCTTATGGTAGGCGATCGAGATGCCGTACGAATGGAACATACGCTCGAATTATTTTCGCTTATTCCTCATTCAAATCTTTGTGTGCTACCGGGAACCAGTCACTTTCTTGAAAATCCGGGATATATCGTTACTCAATTAAAGCAGTTGAATCAACCATTCAGATCGCCATCCACCCTGGATATCGTTGAACAACTTTCAAAACAAGTGTTTTTAGAACCAGAACATCCCTGAATACGTCGGTACGTCCGCGACGGTGGTTTTAAGGGCGGCTATACAGGACATATAGGACCGCCCTCTCGTCAGCCGCTCCAGGGATTTTGATTTTTTTAAGCGTGATGGGCTTTGTCCCAAGCATTCAAGCTTAATCTGATTTCAGTTATTGCGATGAATAAAGAGTCTGGTGACACATGCCCTGGATCTTAATGCAGCGGCTCTTCAGCTGCTTTCCGAGCCTAATAAGGGTTGAGTTAGTTTCGTAAGCGCCGAGATCTCGGCGCGCAGCATAGGAATTCCTGGCGAAACCGCTACCCGCAGCACAATGATGATCCATAGGCAATGGTCGATGTTGGCGAATACGGTTGGGTATCTCTCGAAGTCAATGGTGTCGTTTTCTGCGGGGATGATTCGAGATCAATTGCACCTGGTGGTGGACGTACTACCCGTTAAAGGTGCGATAGGCGACAGGAATGTAGATGAGCTGAGTTGTCGCTGCGATGTCGACAACCTTTTTCGACATCACTCGGTTTTTGGCTCCATGCCTTCGGCTACAGCGCCCTTGATTTCGCAATGATGGACACGCTTAGGGCAACAATATTCGCTATCTTGAGGTTCTATTGTTCTGATACGGAGTGCCAATGAAAGCCAAACACACCTATGCTGGGATCGAGCGGGCAGTTGCATTGATGAGCCGCAGTTTGGGGCAGTCTCACGTTCCCACTCTGGACGAGCTTGCCAACGCTGCTTGCATTTCAAAATTTCACTTCATCCGTATCTATCAACTCGTAACAGGTGAATCGTGCAGCCAAACCATGCAGCGCTTGCGCTTAGCTCAGGCCAGCAGTGCATTGGCTCACGGCGGCACGGTAACTGAGGCCGCGATGACCGCAGGCTATGGATCCAGTCAAGCGCTAGCAAAAGCCCTGCGACGCTCGCTTGGGCAGTCCGCCACAGAGCTGCGGCGAGAGCCCGATCGCCTGGCCCGCACTATCGAGCAATTGGGCAGCGTACAGCAGCCGGGAGCAGACGCCCCGTTGTCGATTGAACTAGCATCGCTGGAACCATTCACCATAATTGCCGTGCGTACACAAGGGCGCTATGCCGAACTGGCGAGCGTGTATCAATCGCTGGCTGATGCCATAGGCGGCATGGGCAATATCAAAAATATTTTTGGTGTATCGATGAATAATTCTGACCAAGGTCTTGACGGTGACCTTGTGTTCCACTGCGGCTTTCAGACGCGCATTGAGGTTAATCCATTACCCGATGAGGCCGAAACGCTTGTGATTGCCGGTGATAAATTTCTGGTCGGACGCCACCACGGTAGCTATGAGCGCCTGGGTGAGAGCATGGACATGCTGTATTGGGGCCTGCTGGAACGCTCTGATCTCGACCCTGCAGACCGCCCGATGTTTATGCATTATCTCGATGATCCAGAACACACGGCGATCTCTGATTTACGAACCGACATCTACCTTCCTGTCCTAGCTGAGGAGCATTTACTATGACACTGCGTGCAACCACCATGGCGATCATTCTTTCTTTAACTCCCATCAGTCTCACCCTCGCCAGTCATCCACTTTTCTTCATCGGTCAATGGACCTCATCGTGTGAATTCTTCGGTGCACCGGCTCAATGTGAACTTGAATGGCGGCCCGGCCTCCATCAGCGTCTGGTTGAAATGCAATTTACTGTCTTGGATTCAACGGCGGGTGCCAGCAGCGAAGCAGAAGCCAACCTCATGTTTCAAGGTCGATCCGTTCTCAAACAGGAAGAGGATGCATTTCGTGGTTTCTGGCAGGCCAGCAATGGCGACATACACCCCCTGGTTGCTGGCCTGGAAAGTGGCACGTTGACTAGCTATTGGGGAGAAGCGTCGACAGAACTTGGCCGATCTTCCTACCGGCTATTGGACGATGGCAGGCTGCAAGTCAAAGACTGGGTTCTGACCGATGAAGGCTGGGAATTATTTTTGGAGGTAGAGTATCAACCGCGGTGAATTAGGAAATTAAAGAAACAAAATGGTCAGGCGCGATTTTTTGGATAACCGGGGAAATCGGAAATTGACTCGATTTTAAATAGATCTGTTTGCTACAAGATGCCTGTCCAACACGTTTCTCACTGCGATGCAAGTGACGCCTCAAATGCGCGCAGCGCTTCGCTTTGACAATCAAACAAGGGATTGTTCGAAAAACAAGCTGCCGCGACGCCTTGCTCCGGCGATGCGATCATGTACGACGCACCGTCGATGTCACTGCCTGCGAACCAGACCGTTGGGGTGCCATTGAACTGGCCATGGACCAGTCCGAACGCATCATTTGATTTGTCATGTTCGAATTCGCGCGTTGAAAACATCAAGCTCCAGAAATCCTCACCAAGTTGCGTGTGAGTCAGCATGTCCTGCTGCCATTTCATCCAGTCAGCCATCGAGGTCAACACACCGCTACCACCATAGTGAGGCGCATTGCGGCGAATAATGATTGGCCCGCCCTGCAGGGTCGCCTCGACTCCGCTGGATCGCAACTGCTCGACCACGGCTGGAATGCGCGGCACAACGCCCACGGCCCGCTTGGGGATCGCTATTGTGGTGTCATCATTGATCAGGGTTGCATTCATGGATAGCCGGTTGAAGATCCTGTCTCTGGCAAGAACGCTAAACGGCTGTCCATAAACGCGCTCCAGTAGTTCTGCAATCAGCTGGAAGTTGATGTTGTTGTATTGCCAGACCGTACCCGGTTCAAAGCGCAGTGCGGGGACCGATAGGCTGGCGGCAATCGCATCATCGACCGTAAAGTAGTAGTGCGTTGTCCAGGGAATATTGCCTGGACGAGGCACTTCATAGGCTTCTGTCAAGCCACTGGTGAAATAGAGCAGATGCGCAATGGTCAAGCGCCTCCCATAGTGAGCAATTTCCTGAATGTAATCCGCTACAGGATCGTTCAATGAAACCCGCCCGGTCAGAATTGCATCGGCCAGAACCGCAGCGGTGAGTTGCTTGGATAAGGAAGCGATATGAAAAACAGTATTTTCGGTGACGTGCGTATCACTTTCTGGATCAGCCAATCCTTCCATGAAATAGCTGATTTCGCCCGACGTCTGAATGCCGGCCACGATATATCCGCCGACCGGTACTTCGGATTCAACATCGGCGAGCGACGCAAAAGGCAACAGGAGTGCCACGAGCAACGACTGGAGCCGAATGGATGTTGCGGTTATTATCATGCTTGAATTCCTGCTCGAGATCAGCACGAATCGATTTCTGTCGGCCTTTGATCTGACGGCCTATTATTCGTACGAAGCATCAAGATAGCAAGGCCGATGAACCAGAACATCTGAATTAAGGAACCTCTGAATACCTCTGCTCGGAGCGTGTTCCAGTCAGAAAAACCGCAGATCATATGGTGTGATCGGACAGGCAGTAGCCGTGGCTATGGCCGAGGATCGCAGCGTGCGGGATACGGCTTTTCCGGCGAAACCCGTTCGGGACGGGCCTTTGCAGGGACTCCGTCTCGTTTGGACTCGTTATATCTGGAATATCCGATTGTTATGGCTATGGCACTCGCCCAGGCCAAGCCGCAGATCCTGCAAAGGTGCCGTCGAGGCCGCACTGAGGTATTCAGAGGTTCCTTAGACTAAATACAGACCTTAATGCAGACCATTCCGGGACCACGGTTCATACGAAACTAGCGGACACCCGTAGAGATTCCCACCGCCTCGGCTTCTACAAACCACTGATTTCACCTGGTTGCAACCAGCGAGCATAAACCTGCAACCTCCGGCTATTCCGGTTGCTGCGCGCTCGGTGCAAGATAACTGCACTTGTCGTCCCGGAGTTCGGCCATGCGCCATCGTTTGTATCGGATTGATCCTGTTCTGGCTGTTCGAAAAGCCCTGATTTTGCTATCTGCGCTGGCACTGTTGGCCGTTTCGATACCGGCAGCCGCCAGTAAGCCACCGCCTCGGTTTGAGGCCGTTACGGATGTGCCTGCACAGGCGGGCTGGGTAGACCTGGTCGGGGATGGGGCTGCTACAGGGCGGAGTTTTGGCGGGGCATCGGTGTTTACGCCGGGTTCGATGGCGGCGCTGGAGTACGACCGCGGGCGGATTCGGGTCGATTCGAGGGGACAGTCACTGGAATTGACGTCGCCGGCCACCGAGCTGGTGGTGCAGGTTGACGGCGGGCGCGTGGGCAGCGTGGTGGAGATCACCGCACTGGCGGGTGACTACGCCACGGGTTCTCTGCTGTACGCGCTTGACGGCAAACCGCGTGAAGGCGTGCTCCAGGCCGTGGATGGGCGCCTGGGCATCAAGACCCGTGAACCGTTTACCCGTGTTGAACTCCGCGTGGCGCATGCCCCCCGGGGCCAAGGCCGCGTTCGTATCGAATCGGCCTGGGTGCTGGATGCCTCGCGGGGATTCGACGCCAATGACGCGGCGCTGGTCTGTCAGGTGCCCCTGGGGCTGACCTATAACTTTGCCTTCGGCGCTTCGCTGGTGCCGTCCCCCCTCTCGCTGATCGCTCAGGGTACGGCCTATGCGGCGAATCTCGGGCTCAAGTTCTGCCTGCCGTTCTTTGAGGTGCCCGATCGTCGGGAACGCCGCGTGCCGGCCGGCACCTGTGACGCCACGTTTCGACAGGACCACATGTTCAACAAGGTCGAGAACGTGCTGGGCGTGAGCCTGGGCTTCAACAACAACTGGGGCGACCTGGGCTCGCCGGTGGCGTATCACCACAACACCGAACTGGACGTGATGATGCTGGTGGGCACCGGCACGCCGCCGGTCGCGCCGCGACTCGACCTGGAGTACTGGTACAACACGGCCAATTTCGAGCCGACCGATCGCATCTGGGCGCAGTGCGACGACGAGAACGGCACCGTTGCGTTCAGCCAGGTGGATGGTGTCGGCCCGCAGTATCGCTGTCCGTACGAGGAAGGCCGTGAACTGAGCTTCCCGATCGGCCAGACCCCGATCCGCTGGCGAGTCAACGCGCGCATGAGCCCGCTCGATTACTTCCCCGGCTTCCCGGGCCTGCCCGCGGGCGCCAAGGGGCAGCCGTGGAGCGGCCTGGCCCTGAACATCATCACCGAAGGGCTCCTGGTCGGATCCGACATCATCTTCAGCGGCTGGCGGACCGATAATTTTCGCGATCGCTTCCAGTTCGTGACGGTGTTCGATGAAGTGCCGCCGACCGTCATCGAGCAGCCGTTTTCGAACGATCGGATAACCGCCATGCTGGAGGGCCCGCCGGGGAACCAGCAAATCAACGTGACCATCGAAGCCGACGAGGCCGGCGGCGTATCGACCCGGCGCTATGAGCCGCTGTTGCGGCAGATGTATGACGTGATGGATGCCTGTGGCCGAAGCACCTCCATGTCGCCGAGCTATCCGACCGAAGCCCTGAAATCCTTCTGGCCGGTCAGCACCATCGCGAACCCGGCCGCCTTCGAAATTACCTGGACGGCGCGCGACCTTGGACCCAACCTGGATTTCGAGCGCAACGAAACCCCGGTCACGATGCGCGTCGAAGTGGTGGACACGCAGCCGCCGGTGATCGTGCCGCCGGACGATATCGTTGAAATCGATACGGGCTCGGTCGATGACCTGGGCCAGCCGCTGGTGTTCGACTTTGTCGATCTGGATCCGCTCGTCACCAACAACGCCGTGCTGCCAATCGGCTTCGGGCTGACCTTTGTGACCTGGACCGTGATCGATGCGTCCGGCAACAGCGACACGGCTACGCAGATCGTGAACATCAAGAGCAGCAATCTGGAACCAACACCCGTTGCGCAGACCGGTGCGAACCGGGTGGAGGCTGTGTCGTTCGAACCCACGCCGATTCGGCTGCAGGCCACTGACCCCGACGGCGATCCGCTGCGGTTCTTTATCGATGATGCACCGGACGAAGGTTTTTTCGTCGCGCCGCTTTACCCCTATTTCGTTGAAGATTTTCGCATCGAGCAATCCATCAGCGATGACGAGCTGGAAACACTGTGCGGACCGAATGGATCAGGCGATTCATTCAACTTGAATTTTCCTTCGCAGCCCGAGTTCTTGACGGTGACTGATGACGGTCGAACCTACGTGGTCGATAAAGGCTTGATCGTTTGCTCATCCATTTTCCCGAACGGGTTCGAGCGTCGTGATCGAATTGCTGTCATCGGCAATGACGGCTCGCTGATCAACGCGCTGGGGCAATCCGATTTGCGTGATGTCATCATCGATACCACTCGCGAGCGTATCTACTCCACCGCGGTGTTCTTCTTCACCGATGCCGGGGGTACTGAATTAAGAGTCTTCGATCTGGACCTTGAATTGCTGGTTGACTACGATCTCGGAGACATTGAAGCCCGCACAGACGGCAGTTGCCCCGATCTGTCCGACTTCGGCTGCACGCTGTTGGGCGGTCGAAGTGCCGTGATTGACGACAACCAGCTGATCTACGTGATGGATGTCGACGGCGAGATTGTGGTGCTGGACGGCACCCTGCCGCCGGATTTCGATTGTGCGGTGGACTGCCGGCATACACCAACCTTCGTCAGCATCCTGAACGGCGATGATGTCATCCCATTCAGTCGCGACGCGACCGGATTGGCGCTTGACGGAGAAGGTCAACTCACCGCCGGGCGGCGCGGCCGATTGTTCCGCTACTCGGCATCGTACATCGCCGATGATGGACTGGCTTATCCCGGCGAACTGGAAGGCTGGCTTGGACGCTGCGACATTGACCTGGCCCCCGGCGACCAGGCGGTCTGCGACGTGGGCAATCACCGTAGCCTCGGCTTTTCCTGCACCGACGACACCTGTGCGGTGGACGACACGTTCAACAACGATGAGCGCATCACCTGTGGTGGTAGCAGCGTCGACCAGGCCATCGCGGGACGTTGTCCCGGGCAATTCAGCGGTACGCCGGCCGTGGACGTGGCCCCGGACAACACCGTCTACGTGGCCGATACCGGCAACGCGCGTGTACAGCGCTTCTCGATCGACGGGTTCTTTGCCGGCCAGGCGGAATCGACCTGCGACGGGAGCTGCTTCGTGCTCGGCGACTTCGGCAACCCGGAAAACATCGCGGTCAATTCCAGCCGGTTCTACATCATTGACCCGGACACCAACCTGCTGCACATTTCGCTGCTGACCCCGTTTGTCGAGATCGGGCCGGACTACGCCGACCTGGAGTACCAATCGCGCAACCCGTTTGCCTGCAATAATCCCGACGACTGTATCGATAGCTTCAGCTTCAGCGTCAGTGACGGTGTGCGCGACCCGGCCACCGGTCGGCCGATCCGCAGCCCGTCCGCCGATGTTGAAATCGGCGTTGTGCGCAACTTCCGCCCACCGTTTGCCACGCCGGGCATTGCCGTTGTAGTGGACGAGGACACATCCACCGCGATCACGCTCGACGGCAGTGACCCCGACCCGTTGGATTCGCTGAGCTTTGCCGTGGCCGATGCACCCGGTTTCGGCTCCGTGCAGATTGTCGGTAACCAGGCGACCTACACCCCTGATCCGGATTTCTACGGCAGCGATGTCTTCTCGTTTACCGCCAGTGACGGCAACGCGACCTCAGCGCCCGAAGTGGTGTCGCTCACGGTGGCCGAAATCAACGATCCGGCCGAAGTGCAGCTGCCGGATTCCGACACTGCGGGCGTCGGCTTTCGCTACCGACTCTCGACGGATTTCCTCGACCCCGATCCGAACGAGCAACATCTGCTGGTGGTCGACTGGGGCGATGGCACGGTGGAATTCGAAACCGGCGTCGACGGCGGCGGACCGGAAGTCGGCCAGAGCGGCAACGGTCCGGGCACCATCACTGCCGAGCACATCTACAGTTCGGCGGGCACCTACACGGCCGAGTTCTGCCTGACCGACCGCGTCACCGGGGAAAACGGCAGCGAGGTGCCGACCGCCCATTCGCTCATCGGCTGCAACAGCCTCCCGATCACGGCCATCGACGGGCTGGATCTGGTGTTGTCGGCCGAGCCGTCCTCGGAACGCGCCCTGCCGAATCAGTTGGTCAACGTGGCGTTCAGCGTGCTGAATGATCTGCCGGATTCCGGTCCGCCGGATACGGCGACCGGCGTCGAGCTGGTCGTTGAACTGCCCGACGGCCTGGCTCCGGGCTCGATCACCGTTTCGGGGAGCGGCTGTTTGCGCGATGAGCTCACCGTGATCTGCAGCATCGGCACCTTGGCGCCGGATGCTTCAAGCGGCGTCGATATCACGGCGCAGGTCGATGGCTCGGTCGCCCCGGGCACCTTGCTGGCGTTTGCCGCGAGCGCAAGCCTGGATCAGACCGACGTCGATCCCGATAACGAACTGACCCATGTCATCTCGGTGGCCCCGCCCGCGGATCTGTACGTGGACGCATACGGTGAAGCCGCGTTCCTGGACAAGCCGGATATCAACCCGGGCGACGGCGCGTGCGCCAGCGAAGACGGCGTGTGCACGCTGCGCGCCGCCATCGAGGAAGCCAACGCCCAGCCCGGCTTGCGCACGGTGGCGCTCGGCACCGGCGTGTATACGCTCACCGAAGGCCGGCTGGATATCACAGACGACCTGGTGCTGGTGGGCAATGGCGCCGCCCGGAGCATTGTCGACGGCTCCGACGGCACGACATCGCTGAATGTCGCTGACAGCAATGTGCTGCTGCGCATCGAGGACCTGACGATTGCGCGCGGTCGTATCCGGGCCTGGCCCGGCGACCTGGTCATGCGCCGCGCCCGGGTGACGGGCGGGGTCGCCGACGGGTTTGTCGGCGGTGCGATCATCGCCAACAATCGGATCGACCTGCGCGACGTCCTGATCGACGGCAACCGCGCGGTCAGCGGCGGCGGAATCTGGGCCCAGGCCGCCAGCCACGGCGTGTTTGAGAACGTCACCATCACCGGCAACCAGGGGGGTGGGCTGTATCTGGGCGGAGACGGCTACGTCCTGAACCACGTCACCATCACCGGCAACGTGGGTGACACCGGCGGTGCCAGCGGCGTCAGCGGGGGTGCCTTGACGGTCCGAAACGGTGCCGAGGTCAGCATCACCGGCTCGGTGCTGGCCGACAACTACCGACCCGCCAGGCGGCTCGATGTGCCGATCAACTGCGCCATTGAAGCACCGGGCACGCTCACCTCCGGCGGCGACAACCTGCTCGGTGACCTGACCGGCTGCGGGTTCAGCCCCAACCCTTCGGATGTCCTGATCGACGATGCGCAGACGCGCCTGCAGCCCTT
>JGI12210J13797_11135136_pt1 | contig 12555 bp, 9 predicted proteins | sample ElkSlonscriptome_3_FD_13797 | JGI IMG/M metagenome (IMG submission 13797) | reverse complement strand
GCCCGAAAAACCAACCAGCGCGATTCCGCCAAGCGTGGTGATCAGGATCAGCCAATCGGGAATGCCGGTATCGCGGCCGACCAGTATGGGCCGCAGGACATTGTCCGCCATGCCGATGATGACGGTCCCCGCACCCAGCATGAACAGACCCTGCCAGACCTGACCGCTGACCAGCAGCCAGATCGCGGCCGGACCCCAGACCACCACCGTACCGACCACAGGCAACAGCGACAGTATCGCCATCAGCACACCGAACAGTAGCGGCGATGGCAAGCCGACAATGGCAAACGCGATCGCGCCGAGCGTCCCCTGCACCAGCCCGACAATGCCCGACCCCTTTATCGTCGCGCGCACGATGCCGAGAAAACGGGCCGACAACCGATCACCGATAGCCCGCTCGATCGGGGCGGAATGGATGATCGCTTCCCCGATGCGCGCGCCATCGCGCAGGAAAAAGAAAATGATATACAGGGCAACGCCGAATGACAGGACGAAGCTGACCGCTCCGCCGCCGATGGCGACTGCCTCCTGAGCGATCAGCCCTGCGCTTTCTCCGATCAGCTTTTCCAACTGCGCCTGCAGGACGCTGACATTCGTCAGCCCTTCCTCGATCGCGATTTGCTGGATCGATGCCGGCAGCATGGCGAACACCTGGTCGAACCACAGGGCGATGTCGATCGGGTTTTCCTGCAATCGATTGACCATCCCGATCGCCTCATCGACGACCATCGAGCCGATCCAGAATCCCGGCAGCAGGACAGCGACAAAGATGATCAGCAGCGTAAGAGTGGCGGCTAGATTACCACGATCGCCAAGCGCGCCGTAGACGCTGCGATACAGCGGTCGGAATACGATCGCAGCCAGCGCCGCCCACAGGATCGGTGTGGCAAACGGCCAGGAGACCCATACGAACAGGATCGATACCGCGGCGAGGAACAGGAGAAATCCCCCCCGCTCCAGACTGTCGCCCTGATCGCGCGTGTGCGTCATCCGGCCAACGACCGCCCGCGTTCAGGTGTCGAGATTGGCAACATCGAGGGCATTGTCCTGAATGAATTCGCGCCGGGGTTCGACCACGTCACCCATCAGGCGGGTAAAGATTTCGTCGGTAACGTCGGCATCCTCGACCTTGACCTGCAACAGCGCGCGGTTTTCGGGGTCGAGAGTGGTTTCCCACAATTGCTCGGCATTCATTTCGCCTAGACCCTTGTACCGTTGGACCGACAATCCTTTCCGCCCGGCGGCGAACACCGCGTCGAGCAATTTGGTCGGCCGCGCAATCGCATCGTCGTCGTGCAGGGAGGGCAGCGCGTTGTCCTCACCATCGTCGGCATCAGTTCCATCGTCCGCGTTTTCTTCGACGGCGTTGGCAGATTTCACCAGCCGGACCGCATCGGAATAGGTTTCGGCCTGCGCCAGCGCGAGCGAGTGGAGTTTCTGCGCCTCGGTGCTGGTGAAGAACCGTCCCTCGACTTCATGCACGTCGGTCACCCCGCGCCACAAGCGGGAAAACTGGACCGTGCCGCCTTCCCTGATGCTGCCCTTGATACTGGCGCTCCACTCCGCTTCGGGATCGCCGGCCTGCATCCGCCGAGCCGTCTGGGCGAGTGCTTCTTCACGCTCGGCATCGCTGAGCGCAGGGTCGAGCGCGCCGGACAGCGCCATCTGTTCGATGATCGCGGAATCGTATTTGCGCGGGGCAAAGGCAATCATGTTGCGAAGCCGCAGCGCCTGTTCGACCAGTTCGCGCAGGTCTTCGCCCGAACGCGCGCCGCCTGCCGTTTCCAGCACCCGGTCCTGCAATCCGGCATCGATCAGGTAACGATCGAGCGCGCCCTGGTCCTTGAGGTAAACCTCGCTGCGCCCCTTCGCGACCTTGTAAAGCGGCGGCTGGGCGATGAACAAATGCCCCGCCTTGACGATTTCAGGCATCTGGCGGTGGAAGAACGTCAGCAGCAACGTGCGGATATGCGCGCCGTCGACATCGGCGTCGGTCATGATCACGATCTTGTGATAGCGCAGCTTATCCAGCGTGAATTCGTCTCGGATGCCCGTGCCCATCGCTTGGATCAGCGTGCCGACCTCTTTCGATGATATGATCCGGTCGAACCGTGCGCGCTCGACATTGAGAATCTTTCCTTTGAGCGGCAGGATCGCCTGCGTCTTGCGATCGCGGCCCTGTTTGGCCGAACCACCCGCCGAATCCCCCTCGACCAGGAACAGTTCTGCCTTGGTCGCATCGCGTTCCTGGCAATCGGCCAGTTTTCCGGGCAGGCTGGCGACGCTCATCGCGCCTTTCCGGCTCATTTCGCGGGCGCGCTTCGCCGCCTCGCGCGCGGCGGCGGCGTCGACGATTTTCTGCACGATAAGTTTTGCATCGCCCGGATTTTCTTCCAGCCAGTCGTTCATCTTCTCGCTCATCAGGCTTTCGAGCGGCTGACGCACTTCGGACGAAACCAGCTTGTCCTTCGTCTGCGACGAGAATTTGGGATCGGGCAGTTTCACGCTGACGATCGCGGTCAGGCCTTCGCGCATGTCCTCACCCGACAGGCTGACCTTTTCCTTTTTCAAGAGGCCCGAGCGATCGGCATAATTGTTGAGCGTGCGGGTCAGCGCCGCGCGGAAGGCGGCGAGGTGCGTGCCGCCATCGCGCTGCGGAATATTGTTGGTGAAAGTCAGGACGTTTTCGTAATAGCTGTCGTTCCATTCCAGCGCGACGTCGATCCCGATCCCGTCCTTTTCCGCCGAAACCGAGATCGGCTCAGCGATCAGGGCGTCCTTGTTGCGGTCGAGATATTTGACGAACGCCGCGATCCCGCCTTCGTAATACAGATCGTGTTCGAGCACGTCCTCGTGGCGCCGGTCGCGCAGCAGGATCCGCACGCCGGAATTGAGAAACGCGAGTTCGCGGTAACGATGTTCGAGTTTGTCGAAGTCGAATTCGGTGACGTTCTTGAACGTGTTGTGCGAGGCCTGAAACGTGACCCGCGTGCCCTTCTTGAAGCCGTTTTCGTCCGGCTCCCGGTCGACCTTGGGCGCGGGGCCGCGTTCTTCGAGCGGGCTGACCGCATCGCCGTGTTCGAAGCGCATCCAGTGTTCTTTACCGTTGCGCCAGATGACGAGTTCCAGCCATTCGCTGAGCGCGTTGACGACCGACACGCCCACGCCGTGCAATCCGCCCGATACCTTGTAAGCGTTGTCGTCCGACGTGTTTTCGAATTTGCCGCCGGCGTGCAGCTGGGTCATGATGACTTCGGCAGCGGAAACGCCTTCGCCCTTGTGCATGTCGACGGGGATGCCGCGGCCATTATCCTCTACCGAGACGCTGCCATCGGGGTTGAGTTCGATCAGGACGAGATCGCAGTGACCCGCCAACGCTTCGTCGATGGCGTTGTCCGATACCTCGAACACCATGTGGTGCAGGCCCGATCCGTCATCGGTATCGCCGATATACATGCCCGGCCGCTTTCGCACCGCGTCGAGGCCCTTGAGCACCTTGATCGAATCGGCGGCATATTCGCCGCTCTGGCGTGCTTTGCCGCCATTGCCTTGCGTGTTTTCGTCCATGGCCCGATATATAGGCGGTGCGGAGATGAAACCCAAACAACTCCGACATTTTCGACCCTGTTTTTCCACCGCCTGCCGCGCCCGGCAATCGGTCCGATCATCGGCGCGAGGTCGATCGCCCGAAAACCACGCCCGACAGGCGTTCGAAGGCGCTGGCCAAAACGATGCGCCATCCTTAGCGTTGCTGTATCGAACAGGACTAGAATAGGTGGGGTGATAATGAAGGGGAAGCTGGCGGAGGAATTCTGCTCGTTTACGGAAATCCTGCGCGACTGGTCGCAAATCCAGCCGGACACGCTCGCCCTGATCGACGATCACGGCGACTGCGCGTGGGCCGAATTGATCGGAGCGGTCGAAAGGTTGGCCGCGCGGTTGATCGAAACGGGGCTGGAGCGGGGGCAATCGGTCGCCATCCTTGGCACCAGTTCGATCAATTATGCTCTGGTTTTCCTTGCCGCGATCCGGGCGGGCGGCGTTGCCGCGCCGCTCACCACCAGCGCCAGCCGCGAACAGCTTGAAGGCATGGCGAAGGATTCAGGCGCGCGGCACCTGTTCATCGATGCCGGAAAGGCGGAGGAACTGGGCCCGGATTTCGTGGCCGACATGATCCGCGTCCCGCTTGAGGAAATCGAGGGCTGGATGGCTCCGCCGGGGAGTCGGGCGCCCGCGATCACGCCCGAACCGTCCGATCCGTTCAACATCATCTATTCGAGCGGGACGACCGGCATTCCCAAGGGCATCGTCCATTCGCACCAGATGCGCTGGCGGCAATTCGCCGCGACGGCGTTGTCCTATCTGGAAAGCGGGCTGGAGGTGCGATCGCTCGCCTCGACGCCGCTATATTCCAACACCACGATGGTCGCGTTCCTGCCGGTCCTGCTGGCTGGAGGGACGGTCAGGATCATGGGCAAGTTCGATTGCGCGCGCTGGCTCGCCCATGCCGAGCGCGACCGCACCACGATCACCATGCTGGTGCCGGTGCAGTATCAACGGTTGATGGACCATCCCGGCCTTGATGATCACGACCTGTCCTCGCTCGCGCTCAAATACTGCACTTCCGCTCCCTTTCCGGCGAAACTGAAGCGCGAAGTGCTGGACCGGATGCCCGGCGCGTTGATCGAGATCTATTCGATGACCGAAGGCGGCGTCGTCTGCCTGCTCGCGTGTCATGAATTCCCCGACAAGCTGCACACGGTCGGCCGCCCCGCACCCGGTAGCGAAATGAAAGTGCTCGACGACGAGGACCGCGAGGTCGAACCGGGTGTCGCGGGGAATCTGGTCGGTCGGTCGGCAACGATGATGTCGGGCTATCGCAATCGCGCGGACAAGACGGCCGAGGCGCAGTGGATCGACCCCGACACCGGCGAGGTCTGGATGCGGATGGGCGATATCGGCCGCGTGGACGAAGATGGCTTCGTCGAACTGGTTGGCCGGGCCAAGGACATGATCATATCGGGCGGGTTCAACATCTACCCCTCCGACCTCGAAGCGGAGATCGAGCGCGAGCAAGACGTGATCGAGGCGGCGGTCGTGGGCATCGCGTCTGCACGGTGGGGGGAAACGCCGGTCGGTTTCGTCCTGCGGAAAGACGGCGCGCGCGATTGCGCGGACATCCTTCAGGCGGTCAACGCCCGGCTTGGCAGGACGCAGAGGCTATCCGCGCTCCATCCGATCGACGAAATGCCGCGCAGCCATATCGGAAAGCTGCTGAAGAGTGAATTGCGCGACCGGGCTACGGGAATGGCGGTCGGCTGATCAGGGGCGGCTGGATCGGGGCATTCCCCGTTCCCGGCCTCTGTGCGCGGACATCCACCAATCCTTCGCACGCCGCGCTAGACAGTGCGCGCTGCGCTGCCGTAACGCCAGCCCCATGGACGCAGAACATCTCCCGGATTCGATCCTCATCGTGGATTTTGGCAGCCAGGTCACGCAGCTGATCGCACGGCGCGTGCGCGAAGCGGGGGTCTACTCCGAAATCGTGCCCTACACCGACGCGCAGCAGGCGTTCGACCGCCTCTCACCCAAGGGGATCATCCTGTCGGGCGGACCTGCAAGCGTGAACGACGATGACCCGCCGCTGGCGCCGACCAGCTTTTACGAGGCGGGCGTGCCGATCCTCGGCATATGTTATGGACAACAGGTGATGGCGAAACAGCTGGGCGGCAGCGTGCTCAGCCACGACATGGGCGAATTCGGTCGCGCCTATGTCGATATCGATACCGATTGCACCCTGTTCGACGGGATGTGGCAGCCGGGCGAACGGCACCAGGTGTGGATGAGCCACGGAGACAAGGTCGACGTCCTAGCGCCCGGATTTTCGACCGTCGCAACGTCGGATGGCGCGCCTTTCGCCATCAATGCCGATGAAGACCGCAGGTTCTACGGCATCCAGTTCCATCCCGAGGTCGTCCATACGCCGGACGGGGCGAAGTTGTTGGCGAATTTCACGCGGCATGTCTGCGGGCTGTCCGGCGATTGGACCATGGCCGAATTCCGCAAGACCAAGATCGAGGAAATCCGCGCTCAGGTCGGATCGGGCCGGGTCATCTGCGGCCTGTCCGGCGGGGTCGACAGCGCGGTCGCCGCCGTCCTGATTCACGAAGCGATCGGCGACCAATTGACCTGTGTGTTCGTCGATCATGGACTGATGCGGATGAGCGAGGCCGAGCAGGTCGTCGCGCTGTTCCGCGACAGCTACAACATCCCGCTGGTCCATGTGAACGCGGAGGAACAGTTCCTCGACGGATTGTCCGGCGTCACCGATCCGGAGGCCAAGCGCAAGTTCATCGGCGGGGCGTTCATCGACTTGTTCGAAAAAGAAGCCGAAGCGGTCGGAGGCGCCGATTTCCTGGCCCAGGGGACGCTGTATCCCGACGTCATCGAAAGCGTCAGTTTCACCGGCGGGCCGAGCGTGACGATCAAGAGCCACCACAATGTCGGCGGCCTGCCCGAACGCATGAACATGGCGCTGGTCGAACCCTTGCGCGAATTGTTCAAGGACGAGGTGCGCGAACTGGGCCGCGAACTGGGCCTGCCCGAAGGGTTCGTGGCACGCCACCCCTTTCCCGGCCCCGGCCTGGCGATCCGCATCCCCGGCGAAGTGACGCAGGAGCGATGCGATATCCTGCGCAAGGCGGACGCGATCTACCTCGAGGAAATCCGCAATGCCGGGCTGTACGATGCGATCTGGCAGGCATTTGCGGTGCTGTTGCCGGTCCGGACCGTGGGCGTAATGGGCGATACGCGCACCTATGACAGCGTCTGCGCCCTGCGCGCCGTGACCAGCACCGATGGCATGACGGCTGACGTCTATCCCTTCGACGCCGGATTCCTGACACGCGTTTCGACCCGCATCGTCAACGAGGTGAAAGGCATCAACCGGGTCGTTTACGACTACACCTCGAAACCACCGGGCACGATCGAATGGGAGTGAGCGTCAGGATCGCGCTGTTTATGCTGCCCCCTTTTGCCCAAGCTGCGCAGGAGCGGTGGACCGATATGAAGACGGCCCCGCGATAATCTTTTGTCATCCCCGCTCAAGACATGGCCAAGGCGAGAGATCCGGCGGCGTTGAGACATTACGGTTTTGCGCTTCTTTGCCTTCCAAGAAAAACGCGCGCATGATTGCACTACGACGGTCGGCGCGCTGGAAAAACGGTACTGAAAATCGACACAGGGGACTTTCATGATGAAATCAAAGCGGACCATGCGTATTGGCGCACCACTCGCGCTTGGCCTGATCGGATTGGCGGGCTGTTCCGAAGAAAACGCACCGGTCGCCGCGCTGACCGATGGCGGGTGGAGCGTCGATACCGAAAACTCCCGGCTGTCCTACGTCACGGTCAAGGCGGGCGAAATCGCGGAGGTCAACCGCTTCGAAAAGCTCGACGGGTTCGTATCCCCCGATGGCGAGGCGATGATCGAAATCGATCTTTCCTCTGTCGATACAGGCGTCGACATTCGCAATGAACGCATGCGCGACATATTCTTCGAAGTCGCCGACAATCCGACTGCAAAAGTCACCGCGCAGATAGAGGCCGATGCGTTCGAAACGCTCGGCATCGGCGATAGCGTGACGCAGCCGCTCGAAGGGCAGCTCGCCGTGCGGGGGATCGACGCCCCATTCCAGACCGACGTAACCGTGACCCGTGCCGGGCCGGACCGCGTGATCGCGGTCTCGGACACGCCGATCATAATCGAGGCACGCGATTACGACCTTCTCGAAAATCTCGGCCAGTTGCAGGAACTGGCGGGATTGCCATCGATCACGCCCGCCGTTCCGGTGACCTTTTCCATAGTGTTCGAACGCTGAGACACACACGTCACACCCGCTTTTCAATCGGAACCGCCGGGTTGATCGACGCGTTCGATCAGACAACAGGTTCAGACCAAGGGAGAACGACATCATGGCCTACAGAGTGATCGCCATCGGCGCGGCGGCATTGAGCCTGACCGCATGCGAAACCATCCAGCAAACCTATACCGAAAGCATTTCGTCGACCTACACCGCCGAACTGACCGGAGCGAACGAAGTCCATCAGGGCGATCCGGACGGTTCGGGCACGGCAGACATCAGCTTTGCCGACGAATTGACGCGGGTGTGCTGGGATCTGAACGACCTGTCCGGCCTTGGCCCGATCACCGGCGCACACATCCATCGCGGTTCCGCCGGGGAGGACGGTGGTGTCGTCCTCGCTCTGGCGCAGGCGACCGAGGGGGGATGGCGAGGATGCAGCAGCGATACCTCCTGGGTTCAACAGGCGTTCGACGAGGGCATTTCGAACTATTACGTCAACGTCCACACCGCCGAATATCCGAAGGGCGCCATTCGCGGCCAACTGCGACCCTGAAGCATCTACCGCTAAAAATTGAAGCACAGACGCGGTCTGAACGCGATCCTAGCCGGAATCCGGGCTTGCGATGCAGCTGAACCTGGGCCCCGACGATCGCACCGCAGTGCTGCTAAGGACGCAGGCCGCGCTGGTTGCTCGCTTTGGCCGGATCGAGCGCCCTGCGGACAAACGTCGCGACCCGGTCTGGGTGCTGGTCCACGGGGTGATCGGTGCACAGACCAAAACGGCGGCGTCGAACGCATCGACCGATGCCCTGATCGCCGACTATCGGACATGGGAAAACGTGGCGCGCGCCCCGGTCGATGAATTGGAGCGGCAATTGCAGCGCCAGACATTCCCCGGCGTCGCGGCGTCGCGATTGAAGGCCTGCCTCGGCATGATCGTGGACGAACGCGGGGCGGTCGATCTGCGGCACTTGTCGAATTTGCCGACCGCCGATGCGATGGCCTGGCTCGAAACGCTGCCCGGCGTCGGTCGCAAGATTAGCGCCGGGGTGATGAACGCTTCGACCTTCGGACGGCGCGCCATGGTCATCGACGGGCATCATCGCCGAATTATGCAGCGCATGGGGCTTGTCCCCTCGAAGGCGGACACGGCGCGCGCCTATGATGCGTTGATGCCCATCGTCCCACCCGAATGGTCCGCCGCTGACATGGATGAACATCACCTGTTGCTCAAATCGCTGGGTCAGACTTGCTGTCGCCCGCGTCGCGCGCTTTGCGACGAATGCCCGGTTCGCGCCGATTGCGCGACGGGAACCGGCATCGCGCCCTGAACGCTTTGGCCCCATGTTGAACCCGCCACAGGTCGAGGAAGTATACCGCCGGTTGTCCAAGGCAATGCCCGGCAGGACGAAGGATGCAAAAGGGCCAAAGGGTCAGCCGGACGCCTTTCGCTCCTGCATATCGTGCATGCTGTCCGCGCAATCGCTCGATTCGAACACGGCGAAGGCGACCCGCGCGCTGTTCGCGCTGGCGACCACGCCCGAAGGGATGCTCCGGCTCGACGACGCCGCGATCAGGGATGCGATCAGGCCATGCGGGCTTTACAACAACAAGACGAAGAACATCCGGAAATTCTGCCGCGCGTTGATCGACGAACATGGCGGCACTGTGCCCGACACCCGCGAAGGATTGCTGTCGCTGCCCGGAATCGGGCGCAAATGCGCCGATATCGTGATGAGCTTTACCTTCGGTGCGGATGTCATCGCGGTCGACACCCATGTTCACAGGCTGTGCAACCGGCTTGGCATGACGGAGGCGAAAACCGCCGACAAAACCGCGCAGCAACTGGAGGAGCACAGCCCCGACTGGGCCAAGGACGAAGGGCATTTCTGGCTGATCCAGTTTGGCAAAAGGGTATGCCGTGCGCGTATTCCAAAATGCGACATCTGCGTGGTGCAGGACATGTGCGAATGGTACGCGGCGCAGCGCGACCGCGAGGATTGATCGCAAAAAGGGGGCAGAGCGGGTGAAGCGACTGGGAGCGATATTACTGTGGTCGGCGGTCGCCGCCGCCTTCATCGGGCCCGGCACCGTAACGACCGCGGCGAGTGCGGGCGCATCCTATGGTGCGGCGCTGATGTGGGCGGTGCTGTTCTCCGTCATCGCGACCTTCGTGCTGCAGGAAGCCTCCGCCCGGCTCACTATCGCGACCGGCAGCGACCTTGCCGAAGTGCTCGGACAGCGTTTCCCGACCGGATGGAAGCGCGCGGCGACGCTGTCGCTGGCCGGTGGAGCGGTAGTGATCGGGAGCATGGCCTACGAAGCGGGTAATATCCTGGGCGGTGTTGCCGGGGTCGCGCTTGCGCTGGAGTGGCCGAAAGCGGCGCTGACAGTGGCGCTGGGAGCCGCCGCCGCATCGCTCCTCGCACTGGGTTCGCCGCAGCGGATCGCGCAGGTGCTGGCCGTGTTCGTAGCGTTGATGGGCGCAGGCTTCCTTGTCACCGCGCTGGTGCTGGCTCCGCCTGTGGGCGAATTACTCGCCGGGCTCACCGTTCCGGCAATTCCCGACGGGGCCGAACTGACGGTCGTTGCGCTGATCGGGACGACCGTTGTCCCCTACAACCTGTTTCTGGGATCGAGTCTCGCGCGCGGCAGCAGCCTTTCAGACACGCGCTTTGGCCTTGGCGTCGCGATCGCGCTCGGCGGGCTGATCACGCTTGCGGTTGTGATCGTCGGCTCTGCGCTCGATGGAGAGTTTTCGTTCGAGCGGCTCGATGCTCTGCTCAGCGCAAGATTGGGCGAATGGGCAGGCATGGGGCTGGCACTGGGCTTGTTTGCCGCGGGCCTGTCCTCGGCTGTCACCGCGCCACTGGCCGCCGCGCTAACGGTGCGCGGGCTGATCGGCGATGCGGGGGACCCGCGTTGGTCTGCGACGGGCTGGCGCTTTCGCGGGGTGTGGATCGCGGTGCTTGCTATCGGCGTTGCGTTCGGCGTGTCAGAGGTGCGCCCGGTGCCCGCCATCCTTCTCGCACAGGCTCTGAATGGCCTGCTGCTGCCGATCGTGGCCGTATTCCTGATGCTGACGATGCGCGACCGGGCGCTGCTGCGCGGCGCGGTCAGCACGAAAGTTGGCAACGCCGCGATGCTGGCCGTGACCGGGATCGCGTTGCTCCTCGGCGCTGTTTCGTTATCCAAAGTCTTCGCCGCGATCACCTTCTGACGCTACGGCGCGGGAGGGACATCAGAGCGCGCTTGCGCAGCGGCGGCGAATAGGCTTGTTTCGCGCACGAAATACAGATTCGAAAGGGAGAGAATTCATGAAAACCGCCATCACGGAAATGTTCGGGATCGAACACCCCATCATCCAGGGCGGGATGCACTATGTCGGCTTTGCCGAAATGGCGGCGGCGGTGTCGAATGCCGGCGGGCTGGGCATCATCACCGGCCTGACGCAGGGCACTCCCGAAAAGCTCGCCGACGAAATCGCCCGGTGCAAGGACATGACCGACAAGCCGTTCGGCGTGAACCTGACCATCCTGCCCACGCTGACTCCGCCCGATTATCCCGGCCTGTTGAAAGCGGTGATCGATGGCGGCGTCCCGGTGGTGGAAACCGCCGGGCGCAATCCGGTCGAACTGCTGGGCCCGTTGAAGGATGCAGGGATCAAGGTGATCCACAAATGCACCAGCGTTCGGCACAGCCTGAAAGCGCAGGAAATCGGCTGCGATGCGGTCAGCGTCGATGGATTCGAATGTGGCGGCCATCCGGGTGAGGACGACGTTCCCAATTTCATCCTGCTGCCGCGCGCGGCGGACGAACTCGACATTCCCTTCGTGTCGAGCGGCGGGATGGCCGATGGCCGCAGCCTCATCGCCAGCCTCGCCATGGGGGCGCAGGGGATGAACATGGGCACACGCTTCATCGCCACGAAAGAGGCACCGGTCCACGAAAACGTGAAACGCGCCATCGTCGAGGCGAGCGAGCTCGACACGCGGCTCGTCATGCGGCCACTGCGAAATACCGAACGGGTGTTGCACAACGAAGCGGTCGAGCGGCTGCTGGAAAAGGAACAGGAGCTTGGCGACAAGCTGACCATCCAGGACATCCTGCCCGAAGTCGCCGGGGTCTACCCCTCGATCATGATGGAGGGCGAAATGGACAAGGGCGCGTGGAGCTGCGGCATGGTCGCCGGGCTGATTTCCGACATTCCGACGTGCAAGGAATTGATCGATGGCATCATGCAGCAGGCCGAAGATATCCTGTCGTCGATGAACGCCATGACGAAGGGCAAGATCGCGGCCTGATTGTGCGGACCGCGACCAACCTTCATTAAATAAGCGTCTTCGCCAGGGAGGCGTGATTTGCCTGTGTTAGCCGACCCGGCACTCGCGCTTATTCCTCGCCAACCCTGGTGTAGGGGATGAAATCTTCGAAGAATACCGCGCCGGTAAAAAAGCCGAGCACCGGGTCGATCGTCGTCATCGTGTCCAGCCGGCACAATCGCGTCGCGTTGAACCGCCGCGTGACGAGAGCATCGTTGCGGTCGATATCCTCGGGATTGCGCGTGCGCTGGACGTAGAGCGTATCGCCCAGTTCATAGACATAAGCGGTGTTTTCGATCGTCGTCATTCGCGATGTCGGCAATTGCCGAATGCAATTGACCGGCTCGCCCGCTTCGCGCCCTTCGAGCA
>JGI12210J13797_10126321_pt1 | contig 12558 bp, 9 predicted proteins | sample ElkSlonscriptome_3_FD_13797 | JGI IMG/M metagenome (IMG submission 13797) | reverse complement strand
GGAGGATCTCGGCGTGGTCGCCCGCCGAGATCAGCTCGTCGAGCGCCTCCTTCGACAGCTGCTCCTGCGCGTCGGCGGCGGCCGAGTCGCGGTGCCGCTTCAGGCGGCGCGAGGAGCCCTCACCGCGGTGGTGGCCCTTCCAGGCCGGCCCCGCGAAGCTCTCGGGGAACTCCTCGAGGAACACCTGCAGCTGCTCGTCGAAGGTGAGCTTGCGGTCGTCCTTGCCGTCCTTGCCCGCCCCGCTGGCGCGGCCGAGCTTGGACAGCAGCCGGGCGGTCTTCTCGGGCGGGCACTCGACCTCCGCGAGCAGCCCGTAGAAGCGCTCGGCGAACACGCGCAGCTCTCCGTCCTCGAACTGATAGCCGCGCTTGCCCTCCTGCTCCCATGCGAGCACGGCGAGGCCCCACTGCTTGCGCTTGCTGTGTTGGTACAGCCGGTCGCCGGGCACCGGAGCGGAGTCTTCCTGGTCAGTGCTGCTCATTCAGCCTTCTCGTCGGGATCGTCTGAGGTGTCCGGGAATGCCCGGTAAAGAGTGACCCGGGCGGGGAGCCGTTCGGCGTTGGGGTGAGCGCGACCGACGGTCGGACTCGACCGTATCGGGTCTCGCGCCGAGAGAGCGGGACACCGTGGGCTCGCGAGGCTATCACGGCCCCCAAAGCGCCGCAAACAGCGCACACTGGGGCCAAGACGGCCGAATTCGGCCATGGTGTCTCCGCCGCCCCGCCGGCTCGGGGGCTCCCCCACCCCCCCGATCGAGCGCCCCGCGCACCTGTGAAACGCGCGACCCTCGGGGGGCCCCATGCCCCGCTGCCTCCGCCCCGGCGACACCTTCGGTCCGTACCGCGTGCTCGACGTGCTCGGCCAGGGCGGGTTCGCGTGGGTGTACCGCGTGGAGGGCCCCGACCTCGAGCGACCGGCCGCGCTCAAGCTCTCGCTCGAGCCGGTCTCCGACCCCGCCACCGCGCGCCGGGCCCTGCGAGAGATCACCGTGCTGCGCAGCCTCACCAACGCCCACGTGGTGCGGGTGCACGACGCGGGTCGCGACGACGAGGGCCACGTGTACATGCTGATGGACGAGCTCGACGGCGCGCAGCTCGACGTGTGGCACGACTTCGATCGGCCCATGCCGCCCGGCCAGGCGCTGTGGGTGGTGCACCAGGCGTGCCTGGGCCTGGCCGAGGCCCACGCCCGCGGGATCGTGCATCGCGACATCAAGCCCGAGAACCTCTGGGTCGAGCCCGACCAGAACGTGAAGGTCATCGACTTCGGGCTGGCGCGGGCCTGGGACGCCGCGCGCACGGTGGGCGTTGGCGTGACGCTCGACGGCATGCTGGTGGGCACGCCGCGCTACATCCAGCCCGAGCAGGTCACCGGCGAGACGCTCACCCCGGCCGGCGACGTCTACAGCCTCACCACCGTGCTGTACGAGCTGCTCACCGGGCACAGCGTCTACTTCGACGACGCGCCCTTCAGCGAGGTGCGCGAGCGCTACCGCGACGACCCGGTGGCGTGGATCGCCGCCCACGTGAAGACGCCGGTGGTGCCGCTGACCCGCTACCCCGCCACCGCCGAGCTGCCCCCGGCCCTGCACCGGCTGGTCTACCGCGGCCTGGCCAAGGATCCGGCCCAGCGCTTCGTCGACGCCCGCGCGCTGGGCAACGCGGTGGGCGAGGTGCTGCACTACGACCTGGGGGTGGTGCCCGCCGCCACGCTGCGGGTGACGCTGCCGTGGGGCGGGCACGAGGATCTCCTGCTGCTGCCCGGCAGCCACCGCGTGGGACGTGCGCCCTACTGCGAGGTGGTGCTCGACAGCGACGAGCTCGAGGACGAGCAGGCCGTGATCGAGTGGGCCGGCCCGCCCGACCCGGCCGAGCTGCACGCGCCCCACGACGACCAGCGGGTGCGGGTGGGGGGTGAGGTGGTCCAGACGCGGCGCCGGCTCGACGACGAGGCGCGCACGGTCGAGGTGGGCGGGTTCGGGCTGGAGCTGCGCTACCCCGAGGTGTGAGGGGCGGGCGGGCGACGGCGGGAAGGAATCCCCCGCCCTCCTCGCCTCGGGGCGGCCTCAGGGTCGCGGGGTCACGTCAACCACGGAGCCGTCGCAGCGGGATCCAGAACGCCTCGTAGAAGTCGAAGCCCGCGCCATCGATGCCGAGGATGAAGCCCAGCGCATCGCTCTCGAAGACATAGAGCCCGAGCGCGGCCACCTGATCCCGACGCTGACCGAGCCACTGCTGGTCCATCCCACGGCGCGGCACGAACAGCGTGCCCCAGGTGCAGGGGGATCGGGAACGTAACGAAGGCGGCAGCACTACTGGGCGTCACTCGGACCACGTTTCACAGCGTGATAGGTCGTTCCCCGATACAACCATCGCAGGGCGCGGGCGACACTGCCCTCATGCACGACCCCTTCGACGACAAGCTCTTCCCGTTCGTCAGAGTCCTCTGGCCCGCGGACCCGTCGGAGTCCTGGGCTGTGCAGTATGCCGAGTGGTTGGTGGCAACCATCATCCCTCGTGTAGAAGAGACCGGGATCAGGTGCGTAAACCTCGAGAACTGGTCCCAGATGACTGGGCTCCCTCCCTTGAGTACCCTGACTCGGTCAACTATCTAATCCAGGAAACGACGTCACATGCGCCCAACCAAGCGGGTGATGCGATCTCTGCCGGAGCGGTCTTCTATGCTCCGCACGTCCCTGTCGCCGGCTTCCTCGCGCCCATCATGAACATTGCTCCGGTGCCCGTGAAGGTCGCGACGACGACCGACAAGGTGCAGAAGCTTGTGGCATCACTGTTCAAGAAGGCAGGAACTGAGGTGCCGTCGGATCTTTCGCTTGACTGAGGTCGAGCAAACGGAGTCGAGAGCGATCGTCGCGACGACTCGAAGAGCGGTCGGTCTCGGCGAGCCCCTCGTCTCTCCTCCGCGAGGCCGCATGCGCGAGATCGAACCTCGAATCGGACACGACGACGGCATCGAGGGCAGGGATCGGAATGGAGAGGATGTGGTTCGCCTTCGCACGACTCGCGTCTCTCCCGCTCTTTTCCACGGCTCGCGGGACAACGCCTCGGCCGCGCTGTTCGTCTGCGTCGCGGAGTAGCTCGCGCGGGCGGGCAACCCGGTTCGCACGATCTCCGCCTCCCTCACCCCTCCGGCGTGGTTCGGCGTGCGGCGTGGTTCGGCGTTTCCCGGGCCTCCGCGCCTCGCTCCTCCCCCCGCCCGCCCGGGCGTCCCTGCCCGGCCGACTCCAGGCTATCCTCTCGCCGTGCGCATCCTCTACGGAGTCGTTGGCGAGGGCATGGGGCACGCGATCCGCTCGCGGGTCGTGCTCGATCACCTGCTGTCCGAGAAGCACGATATTCACATCGTGGCCTCGCAGCGGGCGGTGAACTTCCTGAGCGAGCAGTACGGGGCCGACTCCGTCCAGCGGATCCACGGGCTGCACATCGTGACCGAGGACAACCGCGTGCGCCGGGGCAAGACCCTGTGGCAGAACGTCCGCAACGGCACCGAGGCGCTGCCCGGGCAGATCAAGGCCTACTTCGACCTGCTCGAGCGCTTCGAGCCCGAGGCGGTGATCAGCGACTTCGAATCGTGGTCGTACATGTTCGGCCAGCTGCACCGGCGGCCGGTGTTCTCGGTGGACAACATGCAGATCATCAACCGCTGCGAGATCCCCGACGAGGTCATCGGCCCCGAGCGCCGCCGCTTCGAGGTGACGCGCGCGTTCATCAAGAGCAAGCTGCCCTGGGCCGAGCACTACTTCATCGCCACCTTCTTCCGCCCGCCCCTGCGCAAGGAGAAGACCACCCTGGTGCCGCCCATCCTGCGCCCGGAGATCCTCGCCGCCACGCCCACCGTGGGCGAGCACCTGCTGGTCTACCAAACGGCCGAGGGCAACGAGGGGCTGGTGGAAGCCCTGGTGGGCACGGGGCTGCCCTGCCGCATCTACGGCATGCGCCGCGAGATCACCGAGGACCAGCACGAGGGCAACCTCTGCTACCGACCGTTCTCCGAGCGGGTGTTCATCGACGACCTCGCCTCGGCCCGCGCGGTGATCACCGGCGGCGGCTTCACCCTGATGAGCGAGTGCGTCTACCTGCACAAGCCCACGCTGTCGTTCCCCATCCACGGGCACTTCGAGCAGATCCTCAACGGGCGCTACCTCGAGCACGTGGGCTACGGCCGGTTCGCCCGCAGCCTCGACGCCCGCTCGGTCCACGCGTTCCTCGAGGCGGTGCCCGACTGCCAGCGCGCGCTGGCCTCGGTGTCGCAGAACGGCAACGAGGAGCTGTTCGGGCTGCTCGACGAGCACCTCGACCGCGCCGCCGCCGGTCTCTACTGATCGAGCGCCGCCGCGCCGTCCGCTGAGGCTAGTCCCCTGGGTGAAAGAAAGAACCACACCCTCCCCGCCGACGAGGCCGCGCGGTCGCTCCCGGTGGAGCTGGAGGGCCTCGCGTTGCTGCGCCTCGCCACGCGCGACGGCCTCCAGACCGATGCCCGCGCGCCCTCGAGGTCGAGGCCGGTTCCTTTTGGGCCTCGGGTGCGCCATCATCGACCGCGATGACGCGTCGACCTGCCCCGGGCAAGCCTCGCCGGCCCGCGCGCGATCGATCCCCCCGGGCGGCCATGGTCGACCCCGCGGGCGACGACCGCTTCGCCCCCCACCCCGACCAGCCGATCGACGTGGTCTACGTGATCGGGCGAGCGGCCCACCTGGTGGGGGCGCGGCTGCGCGTGGTCGCGAGCGTGATGCTCGCGTCGCTGGTCGTGGCCGCCCTGGCCGCCCTGGTGGTCAGCGCCCTCGGGCAGACCGAGCTGCTGACCATCGACAACGTGCTGGTGGCGATGCTGGTGACGTGGCTGCTGGGGCTGGTGCTCCAGGCCCCGCTGGTGGGCGCGGCCATCGAGGTGCACACCGAGCGCCGCGACCTGGCCATGGTGTTCCTGCGCCGGGGCCTGGCGAACATCGGCCCGCTGCTGGCGGCCAGCGGCGCGGTGACCGTGATCGGGGCGGTGGTGTTCACGGTGGCCGCCTTCCTCCAGATCGGCCTGGTCATGGGGCTGAACCGCCTGCCGCTGGACTTCGTGGGCATCATGCTCGCGTTCATCGGCTCGGTGATGATCCTGGCGCTGGCCCTGCGGGTGGTCACCGCCTTCAGCCTGGTGATGCCCATCATCCTGGTCGAGGGGCGGCCGGTGGGCGAGGCGCTCGGCCGCAGCTGGGAGATCGGCTGGCCCAACGGCTCGCCGATCTTCCTGGCCGTGCTGCTGCCCGCCCTGCTCGGCCAGGGGGTGCTGTTCCTGTCCAGCTTCATGCCCGAGTTCATTCACCTGCCGGTGGGCATCGTGCTCGCGCTGCTGCTGGCGCTGTACAACAGCGCGGTCGTGCCCGCCGCCTACGTGGTGATCCGCGAGTACAACGACGGGCTCGATCCCGCTCACCTGCTGCGCGCCCCCGGCCGGCGCGCACGCTGAGGCTCGCCATGCGTCTCCGCTCCGTCTCCGGCGGCTTCGTGCCGCTCGCCGTGCTCGCGCTGAGCTGCACCGCCTCCGACGAGCCGCGCCCCACCCCGCCCGCGCCGATCCCCGAGGCGGTGCAGCGCGCCTTCGAAGGCAGCTGCATGCACGACGGCTGCCACGATGCCGAGGCCCAGGCCGCGGGCCTGTCGCTCGACGCGGCCGACAGCCTCGCCATCGTGGGCGGGCCCTCCAGCCAGAGCGACCTGCCGCTGGTGGAGCTGGGCCGCTTGGAGGGCAGCTACATGGCCATCAAGCTGCTGCCCGACGGCCAGCTCCCGCCCGGCGTCGAGCGCCACGAGGAGCGCATGCCGCTCGACGGGGTCGAGAGCGAGGACGTCGACCGGATCAACACGATCTTGGCGTGGATCGCCGGCTACGGCCCGGGGGGCCCGGGAGGCACGGGGGGCGATCCCACCGGCGGCGAGGACACCGGAGCCACCGGCACCTCGGGCTCGGGCGACGACGCGGGCTCGGGCTCCAGCTCCACCGGCGACGACCCCAGCGATTCCGGCCCCGATCCCACCGGCGGCGGGCCGATCGTCCCCGCGTGCAGCGTGCAGGAGGTGACCGAGGGGGCGGTCACCAACCCGCTGGACAAGGGCAACGGCGCGGGCCAGATCCCCCAGGAGGTGGGCGAGATCCTCGAGGCGAGGTGCGGCTGCCACACGCTGGCCGACCGCGAGCTCAACACCAAGTACCCGGCCCTGCTCGCGCCCTCGGGCTCGCTGTTCCTCGACCACGCCGACACGCTGGTGCTGGGCACCGACCTGAACGACGTGATGTTCACGGAGATGAGCATGCCGCCGGGCAGCTGCCCCTCGATCCCGGCCGACGACCTGGCCACGCTCGAGGCGTGGTTCATGGCCGGGCAGCCCGACGGCGCCGAGTTCTAGCCTCGCCGCTCTGGCGGCGACGGACGACGCGGACGAGCGCGCGACCCGGCGGTCGCGCGCAACGACCGAGGGTCGCGCGGCTCAGAAGCGCATCGACAGCCCGACCTGACCGCCGTCGCGGGTGGGCATGGCCATCAGCCGCAGGTCTCGCTTGGCGCGACGATGGCGGATGGTGCCGACCAGCGCCATGGTGATCCCGGCGGCCTGGGCCACGCCGAGCGTGGTGGTGAACAGGGTGCCAGTGGCGGAGCGCGAGTTGAAGGCGGCGGCGAAGGGGCCGGCCACCGGCACCGTCATCCAGGTGCCGTAGCGCTGCAGCCGGGGGTCGCTGGTGGTGTCGAGGGTGACCGTGCCGACGAGGGCCGATACCAGGTAGGTGCTGCCGAACATGGACCAGCCGGCGATGGCCAGGCCCAACGCCTTCCCCTTCTCCGCTCGCTTGGCGCTCAGCGCCAGGTCGGCGCGCACGGGCTCGGGCGCGGGCCTCACATCGGTGGTCGCGGCCACGGCGGGCGCGGGCGCGGGCGCGGCCACGGCCACGGGCGCAGGCGCAGGCGCAGGCGCGGGCGCGGTGGTCGTGCTCACCACCACCACCGTGCCGTCGGCCGGCGCCGCCACCTCGGCGGTGCTGCTGGCGGGCGCGGGCCCGGGCGCGGGCTGAGCCGCCGACGCGGTCGCCGCGGCCAGGGAGACCACGGTCGCCCCCACGAGGGCGGTGAGACGGGGCAGGCGAGAGGACACGGGACGACGAAGGTGCATGGCTCGGACTCCTAAGCTAGAAAAGAGGACGCACTCCGGTTGTGCCGCCCGCCGGGGCTTCGATCACCGCCCTCCCGAAAAAAGAGCACGAGCGCCCGCAGATCCCGCACCCCCGGCTCTGGCTCGGATCAGCGCCAAACCTGCCGTTGCGTGACCCCTGGGCACATTGCACCGAGCGGGCGTCGGGAGGATAGTCCCCGCCATGCTCTCGCTGCCTTCGGCCCACGTGCTACTGGCCGAGCGGATCCCCAACGAGGAGGCGCTCGCGCTCGCGCCCACCGTCGGGTGGTGGATGCTCGCCTGCGCCAGCTTCGCAGCGGTGATCTTCGTCAGCTACCGCGAGGGCTGGCGGAGGCTGTGGTTGCGCATGGAGGACCCCCGCTCCATGGGTGCGTTCCGGATCGTGTTCGGGCTGTGCGCGCTGGCCAATGTGAACGGCCTGTGGGAGCTGTTCGAATACCTGTTCACCGACGAGGGCCTGTTCATCACCGACGTGGCCCGCGAGGTCTACGCGCGCGAGCAGTTCCTGGGCTGGGGCAACGGGGTCGACGGCGATCCCTACGGCTTCTTCGGCATCGCCGGGTTCTGGCAGTGGCTACAGGGCCCCAAGTACTCGCTGCTGTTCTTCGACAGCACCCCCACCTTCTTCTGGATCCACCTGTGGGTGTTCGAGGTGGTGATGGTGATGTTCATCGTGGGCTACCAGACCCGCGTGACCAAGTGGGTGGCGTGGTTCCTGTTCCACAGCATCACCCTGCGCAACACCGTGTACTGGGAGGGCACCGAGAACGTCTACCGCTGCTTCTTCTTCTACGTGTGCCTGTCGCGGTGCGGGCAGGCCTACAGCGTGGACAACTGGCTGCGGTGCCGCCGGCTGCGGGCCAAGGCGCGGCTGAGCGAGCGGGGCACGCCCGGCGAGGGGGCCGGCGCGCCGCCCAGCGAGGCGCACCCCGAGGGGCTGGAGCCGGTCTATCGGCTCATCCCGGGCTGGCCGCGGCTGCTGGTCATCCTGCAGTGCGCGGCCATCTACTGCTACACCGGCGTGGTCAAGAACGGCAGCGTGTGGTGGCGGGGCGACGCCTTCTACTACGCGTTCAACCTCGACCACTTCTACCGGGTGCCCCCGCAGTGGCTGTCGTCGGTGCTGGGCACCACCCTGTTCCGGGTCAACTCCCACGTCGCCCACGCCTGGGAGAGCCTGTTTCCGCTCGCGGTGTTCGGGCTGGTGGTGCGGTGGGTGCTGCACGAAGACCTGCCCCGGCTGTCCCGCCGCGCCCGCCTCGTCGCCACCCTCGGCTGGGTGGGCCTGGGCCTGGCCTCGCTGGGGGTGGTGTACGTGTCGTACCCGGTGCACTTCGTGCAACCCCGCTCGAGCTGGTGGACGCTGGAGCGGGTGCGCACCTGCTTCTTGGTCGGCTGGCCCCTCATCATGGCCGGCATCGCCTGGGGCTGGTACCGGCTGCGCTACCGCCCGTTCCGCCCCACCCTGCGGGGCCGCACCTTCACCCTCGACCTCGACTGGTTCTGCCGCTGGTTCCTCGGCCGCCGGGTGTGGGTGATGCTCGGCGTCGTCTTCCACCTGCACCTGATGCTGCTGATGAACATCGGGTGGTTCCAGGCCGGCGCGATGTCGGGCTTCATCTGCTTTCTGGGGGGCATGGAGCTGGCCATGATGCTCGCCATCCTGCGGCGCACCCTCGCCCGCTGGCTGCGCTTCCCGCCCGCGGCGTGGCGCGATCCGGCCGACCCCCTGCCCACCCAAGACGCCACCCTGCCCCACCTGCACCGCGACGCGGCCCGGCTGCCCACCGCGGCCATCGTCATCGCCACCGCCGGCGCCGTGGCCGGCGTGGTGCTGCAGGCGTTCGACGTGCTCCAGTTCGGCTGGACCCTGCTGGGCCTGTTCATCTTCCTGGCCGGCGCCGCCTGGTACGACGCCCGGGCCCACCGCTCCCGCTCGCTGCCCGTGGTGCCGCGCTTCGGCCCCATCCGCGACCAGGCCCCCGAGCCCACCGGAAGCGACGACCCCCCCGCCCTGCGCATGCCCTGGGCCTACGGCCCGCTGGGGCGCTTCGTGGTCGGGTGCCTCACCCTCTACCAGGTGGTCGGCGTGTCGTGCTGGCTGCTGCCCGACAAGGACAGCTTCTCGTGGCGCACCGCGACCCACGAGCCCTTCCGCTTCTGGCTGGAGATCACCCACACCACCCAGGGCTGGCGGATGTTCGCCCCCAACCCGCCGCGCTCCAACATGTTCTTGCGGGTGCGGGTGACCGACTCCAAGGGCGAGGTGTTCGACATGAACACCGACGTCTATCACCCCTCGCAGCGGCCGGTGCCGTGGATCTGGTACACGCGCCAGCGCAAGATCAACCGCCGGATCGCCGGGGGCGAGGGCGGCCACGGCAGCTGGTACCAGAAGTGGCACGCCCGCTGGTTCTGCCGCGAGTGGGTCCTCGACCATGGCGGCGAGGTCCCGCGCCAGGTCGAGCTGTCCAAGATCACCTACGGCATCCCCACCCCCGAGCAGGTGGCCAAGGACGGGCCCTACGACCCCGTGCAGCGGCTGGCCGAGCAGGGCAAGGAGAGCTCGATCTACACGATCGACTGCGCCGAAGAGGTGGGCGCGCAGCCGGTCAACGTGATCCGAGCCCGCTACGGCCTGCCGCCGGCCACCAACGTGAAGCGCTGGAACATGCTGCGCAACAAGAAGCGCCGGTGGGACGCCAAGCTCGAGCGCGAGGCCTACGCCGAGGAGAACCCGGTGGAGGGAGGCGAGCAAGAGTGAGGCGCGCGGCGCTCGGGTGGATCGTGCTCGTCGGTCTCGCCGCCTGCGAGCGGGGCAGCGGCCCTTCGCCCTCCGCCTCCGGGCCGAGCGAGCGGCCCGCTGCGCCCGCGCCCGCGCCCGACGCCGCCGACGGCTCCCCGCTCGACGCGGGCCCGCCCGACGCGGGCCAGCCCCCGCCCACCGAGCCCGCGTCCGAGTCCGCCCCCTACGTGCGCGAGGGCGACGCGGCCACGGGCATCGATGATTTCGCGTTCTGGGGCTGGTCGGAGGACGGCCGCTACTACGCGTTCGAAACCTTCCACGCCGGCGCGGGCATGGCCAACTGCGAGGGCGAGGCGGAGCTGTCCATCGTCGACGCCCAGACCGATCGCTACGCCGACGACGGGCACGTGCGGCTCCAGCACGCCGACGCCGAGGCCGAGACCTGCGACCCGCCCGACCTGAAGCAGGAGCTCGCCTACCGCCGCGCGCCTCGGCTCGAGCGCTACGGCATCTCCCCCGAGCACGTGGGGGGCCCGCTGGCCTTCGAGGGCGGCCCCGAGCGCTTCCGCCTCGCGCTCCCCGACGGCGGGCTGCCCATCACGTTCACCCTCCACGTGCTGCACGGCTCCAGCGACCCGATGGAGGCGGCCGAGGGGGCCGCATACGTGCTGCGCATGGAGCAGTCGGGCATGTCGCCGGTGGTGGTGGAGCTCGGCCGGCGGCGCCGGCCCTGGACCCTGAGCTACGGCCTGGACCAGGGCATGGCCTTCATCGGCCCCAAGGGCCGGCACGCCGCCATCCTGGTGGCGCAGCGCCAGGTCATGCCCGAGGGCGTGCGCACCACGTGGATGTCCAACGGCGTCACCCTGCGCTAGCAGCCCGCGTCGCTCCGCACGAATTCCGACAGCCCGCGCGGAGCCGAGCGCGACCCGGCGCCCGATCGCTCGCGGGTCGGCCGCACTCGATCCTCGCGTCCCTCCCGGGCGCCGAGGCTGCTAGCGTAGGTCCGCCTGGGAGGGGCAGTGAACATGAAGCGACGAACTCGAGGAGCACGGGCGGCGGCGCTCGTAGGGCTGATGGCGAGCGCGGGGATCGGCAGCGAGGCCGCTGCGGCGATTCCGTACGACACCGAGCTCACGCCGGGGCAGCTGCGCGCCATCCCCTGGGAGTTCGGCGATCCGTGGCCGACCGGCTACATCGAGTACCTGCCGGCCAACTACGACATGGTGCCGGCCGATCACCTCTATCCCCTGCTGGTCACGCTGGGGGGCATCGGCACCATGGACATGCCCTCCAATTGCCCGGGCAACGCCGACTGGTGCACGGCGGCCGAGTGCGATGCGGCCGGGGCCCCCGACGGGATCTGCCGCGCGATGCGACGCGGCCCGTCCGTCGAGATCAACGACGGCTCGTGGAATGACGTCCAGCGGCCCTTCATCGTCATCTCGATCCAGAACTTCGCGACCACCAGCTCCACCACCGACTACGACCGCGACGTGGTCGACGCGATGGTGACGTTCGCCATCGACAACTACCCGGTCGACCCTCGCCGCATGTACCTGCTGGGCAATAGCCAAGGCGGCCGAGCGACCATGCAGTACACCGCGCTCTACTCGCGGCGCATGGCCGCGGTCACGATCGGCCCGGGCGGCGTCGTGGCCGAGACCGACGCCGCCTGCCTGTTCCAGGACACCGCCTTCTGGGCGTTCCACGGCGAGAACGACGACGACGCCAACATCGGCGTGGGCGTGTTCGACCCCTGCCTCATCGTGCAGCAGGTGCGGATGTACCTCCAGCCCGACCAGTACCCGGCCCTGCCCGGCTGCGTGGCGCGGGTGGGCACGCCGATCCCCGAGGCGCGCATGACCATGTTCGACGACACCGCGCACAATGCCTGGACGCCGGCGTTCGAGAACATCACCAACGGCTTCGGGCGCTCCACCTGGTCCAACGACCAGTTCTGCGGGTACTCCACCAACTTCTACGACTACGACGCGGCCATGGACCCCGACGGGGTCTACGGCTGGCTGCTGTCGTTCGACCGGCCCGAGACCGACGCGGGCGACGACTTCGCGGTGCCCGGCGATCAGGTGCAGTTCGACCTGGTGGCCGACACCCTCGACGACGATCCGGTGAGCTACGCCTGGACCCAGCTCGACGGCCCCCCGGTGACCCTGACCAACGCCGACCAGGCCACCGCCACCGTCACCGACTTCGCGTACGACCAGGTCTACACGTTCGAGGTGTACGCCCTCGACGCGGACCAGCAGTGGGACGTGGACGAGGTGGTGGTGACGGTGGAGGCCGAGGTGGTCTCGTCCGATTCCAGCGGCGGGAGCGACAGCGACGGCTCCAGCAGCAGCGGCGACGGCGATGGCACGACCACCGGCGGGCCGGGGCCGGCCACCACCTCGGGCAACGCGACCGCGGGCGACGCGACCGCGGGCGACACGACTGCGGGCGACGCGACCGCGGGCGGCGGCACCTCGGGCCCGGTCCCGCCGGGCGGGGACGACGTGGGCTCGACCGGCGGCGGCGAGGGCTCCTCGGGCGGCATCGGCACGGCGGGGGCCGGCGACGGCGGCTCGGGCTGCGGCTGCCGGACCCAGCCACGGGGCG
>JGI12210J13797_10013568_pt1 | contig 12559 bp, 9 predicted proteins | sample ElkSlonscriptome_3_FD_13797 | JGI IMG/M metagenome (IMG submission 13797) | reverse complement strand
TGGTCGTGGTGGTCGGGTCGGTGGTCCCGGTGGACTCGCCGGTCGAGCCGTTGTCGGTGTCGATGGGCGCGTCGTCGCCGGGGCAGCCGGACAGGGCTGCCACACCGAACAAGAATGGAATCGCTTTACTCGTAATCTTGGTCATTCGAACCTCGTCTCCCCAGGGTCCCCGCAGGGCCGATTTCACCCTATTCCACCCGGAGCGCCTTTCCAAGCACCGCGCGCGCCGGGGAGGGGATGGGCCGCGGGGCGTCGGTTCGGAGCGTGAGCGCCGGCACGCTCTGGTGTGCATGGGCCTACGCAGTGGAGCACGGCCGAAACGGCCGAAACGGCCGAAACGGCCGGCACGGGCGACTCGGCTCGACCCCGCCGGTGGTCCGGCGACCGTCTAGCGCACCCGGATCGTGCCGGACCACCAGGGGTACCAGCCCTCGTGCTGCCCGCCGGCCTCGCCCCAGCCGATCCGGAACGCCTCGCTGACCATGCCGAGGGTGTGGATCACCCCGCTGGCCGGGTAGGGGATCTGGCAGCTCTCGCAGTTGGTCACCACGCCCTCGCCGCTGAAGCTGGTGACCGGGCCGGGCTGCTCGGCGGCACCGAACGAGATGTCGCCCCGAGTTCCAAGACCGGCCTGATCCCACTGCGTCTGGACGAAACCGTTGTCGATTTCCGAGACGTTGCTCGTGTCGCCCGCGTCGGTCGGGCCCCCGGGGCCGCCCGTGCTGCCCGAGCCGCCCGTGTCGTCCGACGCGCTCGCTCCGAGATAGCCCGCCGCGTTGGGGGGCTCCGCCCGGCAGGCCCCCAGCCCCAGCACGAGGACCGCCCACGAGACGACGCCGAGATCGCGAGCGAGGCCGCTCATCGCCCTCATGGTAACCGAGCCCGCGAGCCCGCGACGCCCCGCGGGTTTTTCCTGGGGCCTCTGGCCGAGTAGAGTACCCCTCGTCCCCATGGTGCCCACCGTGCTAGCCCCTGGCGTCGTCGTGGACGGCCGCTACGAGATCATCCGCGAGCTCGGGCAGGGCGGCATGGGAGCGGTCTACGAGGCCCAGCGCCTCGGGCTGGAGAAGCGCGTCGCCCTCAAGGTCATGCAGGCCGACCTGGCGCTGTCCACCCGGGGCAAGCACCACGAGCGCTTCCTTCGGGAGGCACGCATCGCCTCGTCGATCACCCACCCCAACGTGGTCGACACCATCGACTTCGGCGATCTCGACGAGCACTCCACGTACTCGGTGATGGAGCTGCTGCCCGGGCGCAACCTCTCCGCGCTGCTGGCCGCCGAGGGTCCCCAGCCCTGGTCGAGGGTGGGCCCGTGGCTGCGGCAGGTGCTCGGCGGGCTCGCAGCCGCCCACGGCCTGGGCATCGTGCACCGCGACATCAAGGCGGCCAACATCATGCTGCTCGACCAGCCCGACGAGTGGGGCAACGAGTGGGTGAAGGTGCTCGACTTCGGCATCGCCAAGCTCCAGGAGGCCGACGCGCAGAGCCAGGCCCTCACCGGCACCTCCGAGCTGCTGGGCACGGCGTCGCACATGGCCCCGGAGCTGGTGCGGGGCGCCCCGCCCGACGCGCGCACCGATCTCTACGCGCTGGGCATCACCGCCTACCAGCTGCTCACGGGGGCGGTGCCGTTCCACTCCGAGAACATGTTCAAGCTGCTGTCCAAGCAGATATCGGAGGCCCCGATCTCGCTGCGCGAGCACCTGCCCGACCTGCCCGAGGCGGTCGATGCCTTCGTGCTGCGCGCGCTCGACAAGGACCCCGCGCGGCGCCACCAGAGCGCCTCCGCCATGGCCGATGCCCTCGACGCGCTCGAGCACGACGCGCCCGAGGACGACGCGCTCGAGCTGGCCCAGACCATGATGGTCGACAGCGGCGACGTCGAGCCGAAGGGCACGCAGCTGCTCCCGTCGCACGGCACCCCGGGCGGCACCCCGGGCGGCACCCCGGTCGGCACCGAGGTCCTGCCCAGCACGTCGGCCCGCGCCGCCTCGCCCTCGTCACCCCGCCGGCCGAGCGCGCCGTCGCGCCCCGCCGGCGATCGGGTCGCCGGCACGCAGCTTGCCGCCCACGCGCCCGCGGCCGCACCGCGCCGCGCTGCGCCCGTGGGTGCGCCCACGCCTGGCCCGGGTCAACGATCCGCCGGCACGCAGCTCGCCACGTCGGCCCCCGCGACTCTGCCGCACCGTGCCCCGCCCGCGCGCCGCGGTGTCCCCACGTGGATGATCCTAATCCCGGTCATCGCGATCGCGGCCGGTATCGTCGTGGGCCTGTTCACGTGACCGCGTGGTGATCGGCGCGGGCATGGGCGGCGTGTTACGCTGCCGCCCGCGAAGGGCCCCGTTCCGAGATGATGACGCGAGTCCATGTCCACCGAGTGCTGGGGGCCGTTCTCGCGGTCGCCCTGTGGGGAGTGCCCGCCACGGCCCCGGCTGCCACCACGGGTCCCGCCCCGTCCGAGGGCAGCGGGAAGTCGTCGTCGTGGTGGCTCAAGACCGGAGAGACCCGGCAGGAGCAAGGCGACTACGCCGGGGCCGGCGAGGCCTACGGCCAGGCCCTCGACGCCCTGTCGCCCAAGAAGCAACGGGCCAACGTGGGCGCCCGCACGGCGATGCTCGCGGCCGATGCCTACTGGATGGCCTTCGAGGCCGACGGGAAGGTCGCCCACCTGCAGGCCGGCTACACGCGGCTGGACCGGTGGATCACGCTCGTCGGTCCCCAGAATTCGGCGTCGCTGCGGCCCGGGGTCGAGCGGATGTCCGCGCGGCTGCACGCGGTGCACGACTCCCTCGCGCAGGCCGAGGTGGCGCTCGCCAGCGGTGATCTCGAGCAGGCCACCAAGCACGACGAGGCGGCCCTCGAGGCGCTCACCGTCCAGCGGCGCCCCTGGTCGATCGGCGCTCGGGTCACGCTGAAGCTCGCCCAGGCCCACGTCGCCGCCTACGATCAGGCCGCGGTCGCGGTCGAGGACATCGAGCCCAACCGCGGCACCCTCGAGGCGGCCAAGGGCCTCATCGAGCGCGAGCAGGCCCGCCGGCCCAGCGACGACGCCTCGCCGGAGGGCCCGGCCCTCGACGCGCTGCTCGTGGAGATCCAAGCCCGGCTCGACGACGGCGCCGCGCGCCTCGACGCCGCGCTCGCCGAGCAGGAGCGCCGCGCCGCTCAGGAGGCCCGCGAGGCCGAGCAGCGCCGCGAGGCCGAGCAGCGAGCCGCCGCCGCCGCGAGCCCGGGCGACGAGGACGAGGCCCGGACGCAGCGGCGTCGGGGCATCATCTTGGTGGCCGCCGGCGCCACGGTGGCCGCGGCCGGGGCCGGCTTGCTGGGCGAGGGCCTGGCGTTCCGCTCGGAGGCGGAGCGGCTGTCCGACGGCGAGCGGGCCGAGGCCGATCAGCTCACCGCCATGTACGGCAGCGCCTACGAGCGCGACGAATTCGACACCTCGCTGGCCGAGTACGACCAGCAGGTGCGGCGCCGGAACACCGGCTTCATCGTGAGCGGCTCCGTGCTCGCGGCCGGGGGCGTGGCCATGGGCGTGGCGGGGATCGTCGAGCTGGTGCGGGCCCGTCGCAAGGCCAAGGGCGCGGCGCGCCCGATCGAGCGCGCCCGGCTGGTGCCCTCCGTGTCCCCATCGCAGGCTCGATTGCTGCTGACGGCGAGGTTCTGATGAGCCAAGACAAGACCATCGAGCTCGATGTCGGCAGCATGGTCGACGAGCGCTATCGCGTCACCGGCCGCATCGGCGAGGGCGGCATGGGCACGGTGTACGAGGCCGAGCAGATCAAGCTCCAGCGCTCGATCGCCCTGAAGGTGCTGCGCCCCGAATTCGCCGAGAAGGAGAAGGCCGTCAAGCGGTTCGAGCGCGAGGCCAAGGCCGCCTCGTCGATCGACCACCGCAACGTGGTGAAGATCCTCGACTTCGGCAACCTGCCGTCGGGCGAGCTTTACTACACGATGGAGCGGCTGCAGGGGCGCGACCTGTCCCAGGTGCTGCGCGAGAGCGGCGCGATCCCGTGGTCGCGGGCGGGGTGGATCATCCTGCAGGTCGTGCGCGCGTTCGGGGCGATCCACGACCAGGGGATCGTGCACCGCGACATCAAGCCGGCCAACTGCTTCCTCATCGATCCCAAGCCCGGCGACGAGCCCGACACCGTCAAGATCCTCGACTTCGGCATCGCCAACCTCCAAGACGATCGCACCAAGGCCACCGCGCTCACCGGGGCCGACGACATCATCGGCTCGGTGCGCTACATGGCGCCCGAGCAGATCTCGGGCGGGCACGTCGACGCCCGCACCGATGTCTACTCGCTGGGCGTGATGATGTACGAGCTGCTGGTCGGCCAGGTGCCGTTCAACGACTCGGGCGTCTACAAGGTGATGATCGCCCACAACCAGGAGGCCCCGCGCCCGCCCTCCGAGCTGGTGCCCGACATCCCGCCCGAGGTCGAGGCGGTGATCCTGCGGGCCATGGCCAAGGCTCCCGACGATCGCTTCCAGACGATGGGCGAGATCGAGGCCGAGCTGCAGCCGCTGGTGGAGATGCCGGGCACGCTGGGCGGCACCACGCCGCGCCTCACCGCCGCGGCCATGAACTTCCCCGAGCCCCGCGGCGCCGGCCGGAGGCCGCGATGGCTGTGGCCCGTGGTCATGGCGGTGGTGTTCTTCGTGGTCGCGATCGCGGTGACCCGGTGGCTGAAGCAGCCCGACGATTCCACGCTCGCGCAGAACGACGCGCCCGAGGGCGGGGCGGCCGACATGGAGGACGACCCGGGCGACGAGCCCACGCAGCCCAAGCGCACCACCGTGCTGCCGCCGCCCGAGGAGCAGTACGACCCGTTCGCCGATCCGTTCGGCGCGCCGTCGCTGCGGGGCCGCACCATGCAGCGGCCGGCCCCCGGCGCGGCCGCGGGCGACGAGGGCACCACTGGCGACATCCCCACCGAGGAGGTCCCGCTCGAGGAGCTGCTGCCCCCCGAGCCGTGGACGCTGGAGGTGGGGACGATCTCGGGGGTGGTCCGCAACGCCGCGGAGCGGCCGCTGGCCCAGGCCAGCGTCTGCGCGTGGATCATCGATCCGCGGGCGCCGGTGGAGCTGCGCAAGCGCCCCTCGTGTGCGCGCACCGATCGGCGCGGCCGCTTCGAGCTGGTCGATGTGCTGCCGGGGCTGCACGACGTGAACGTCTTCAAGGACGAGTTCCTGCCCCAGAGCTACTACGAGCTGAACCAGTACCCCGTCACGCTCCAGCCCGGGGGCGAGCAGTCGGGCCTGGAATTCACGCTGGAGCCGGGCGGGGCCGAGCTGCGCGGGCGGGTGAAGACCAAGCTTGGCGACCCGATCCGCGGGGCCAAGGTCGCCGTGGTGGGAGGCCCGCGGGCCCTGGCCGTGGCCGACGAGTCCGGCGCGTTCACGCTGTGGGTCGCCACCGACGACGTCAGCGTGGTCGCGTGGGCCAACGGCTACACCGACGTGGTGGGCAAGGCGCAGCCCGGCCAGCCCCTCGACCTGGTGCTGAACATCCAGGCCAAGCTGCTGGGGATCGTGGTCGATGCCGACACGGGCGAGCCGGTCGACGGGGCGAGGGTTCGGGCGGGGCGCATGAGCCCCGGCGTCAGCCCGCTGACCTACTCCGACGCCAGCGGCGAGTTCGAGATCTCCGGGCTGTCGGAGGGGCGCTACCAGCCCACCGCGCGCACCGACGAGGCCTACGGGCAGCTCGCCGAGCCCGAGCGGATAAGCGAGGGCACCGCGACCTCCGAGATCATCATCAAGGTCAACCGCTTCAAGGTCGAGGCGCCGCCGACCCCGGTCGCCGCGGCCGAGCCGCCCGTGGTCGACGACGTGGGCTCCACCGGCGGCGAGGAGTCGGGGTCCTCCAGCGGCGGAGAGGACACCGGCGACGGCAGCACCGGGGGGCCCGAGCCCGCGCCCGCGCCCGCGCCCGAGCCGGCGACGCCGGCGGAGACGGACGCGCCGCCCAAGCCCAAGCTGCCCACCGATCGCTCGCTGCGGGCCAAGCTCGCCAAGAAGCTCCAGCGCTGCGGCACCGACGGCAGCATCGTGGTCTCCGCCAAGCTGGTGCTCGCCTCGGGCGAGCTGCTGCAGGAGACGGTTCAGGTGAAGGGCGCCGCGGCGAAGGACCCCAGCGTGAAGACGTGTGCCATGGGCCACCTGAGCCGCTTCAAGCTCACCCGGCGCAAGGAGCCGACCACGTTCGTCGATCTGGTCGTCGGGCTCTGAGCGAGCCGGACGAGCCAACCCGAGCTCGTGCGAGCCGCCCGAGCTCCGGCGAGTCGGGCGGATCATCCTAGCCGAGCCGGGCGAGCCGGCGCGCGCTAGACCAGCACGACGCCGAGCTGCATCGCCTTGACCACCGCCTCGGTGCGACTGTGCACGTCGAGCTTGCCCAGGATCGCGTTCACGTGGAACTTGACGGTGTGGGCGCTGATGCCGAGCTCCTCGGCGATCTGCTTGTTGGACAGCCCCGTGGCCACCAGCTCCAGCACCTCGGTCTCGCGTGCGGTGAGGCTCTCCACCTCCATGTCGGGGGTGAGGCGCGCGGGCGGGATGCTGCGGGGGCTTCCGCGGTCGTCGAGCAGCAGCGGGTCGATCACGGCCAGCCCGTGCAGCACGGTGCCGAGGGCATGGACCAGCCGCTCGGTGGACACGTCGCGCCGCAGCACGCCGTCGGCCCCGGCCGCGAGCAGCTCGCGGGCCGAGCTGCCGTGCGGGGCGAGGGCGACCACCGGCACCGAGAACTCCAGCGACCCCGGGGTGGGGGCCACCGGGTGCGGGCCCAGATCCCACAGCACGAGGTTGGCCTCGGTGTCGTCGAGGGCATCGGCGATGTCCTCGTGGGTGGAGGCTTGCCCCGCGGCCCAGTCGTCGAGGCGGGTGACGAAGCCTCGCCTCACGAGGGGGTCGTCTCCCACCACGAGGGCGTGGATCTGGGGCTGGAGCTCGAGCAGGGGATCGGGCAGAGAGTGCGATTGCATGCGAGAGGGCTCCGAGGTCGGATGCGGACCGAGCGCGACGTGACCCGGACATCGTAGCCCGGAGTGTGGCGGGGTCGCAGGCCCGGCGGTCGGTGAGCCCCTTCTTCGGTCGAGCCGCATCGTGGGTCGGCTCGCGCGGGAGTCAAGGGTCGGACCCACCCCCCGATCGGCGGGGTCGCCCCCTCTCGTGGGGGGCGCGGTGGGCCAAGAACGCCCCGAGCACGCCCGAACAGCCGCCCATTCGGCCGATGGCGGCGGTCGAGGACGGGCCTAGCTTGACCGCCAACCCATGAACGTTCCCTCCTCCGACACCTTCGTCTCGCTCGTCGATTCCACCGGCCCGGCCGTCGTGCGCGTAGAGGCGCCCCGCCAGCCCGGCGTGACGGGCCTGTTGTGGTCCGCCGATGGCATCGTGCTCACCGCCGACCACGCACTGCGCCACGCGCTGCGCCACGATGCACCCCTGCGGGTGACGGTAGGCGAGCACCCACCGCGCGAGGCTCGCCCGCTGGGCCGCGATCCCTCCACCGATCTTGCGGTGCTCCGCATCGACCCGAGCGATCTCGACCCTCTGCCCGCGGCGCCCTCGTGGCGAGCGGCCGATTCGATCCGGGTGGGCGAGCTGGGCCTTGCGCTGGCTCGCCCCGGCCGCACCGTTCGGGCCGCCATGAGCCTGGTGGCGGTGGTGGGCGACTCCATCCAGACCCGCGGCGGGCGCTCGCTGGCGCCCTACATCGAGCTCGATCGGGTGCTGCCCCGTGGCTTCTCGGTCGCGCCGGTGCTCGACCTCGAGGGCGAGGTGATGGGCCTGGCTACGGCGGGCCTGTCCCCGGACACGACGGTGCTGCTGGGCGCCGACACCGTGCGCAGCAGCGTAGACGCCATCGTGGCCCACGGCCGCGTGCCCCAGGGGTACCTGGGGGTGGGCGTGTCGCCGGCCCGGCTGCCCGCGCAGCTGAGCGACGCGGTGGGCCAGCCCCGCGCGCTGGCGGTGGTGGGCCTGGCCGAGGACGGCCCCGCCGCTCGGGCCGGCGTGCTGGTCGGCGATCTCATCTTGTCGGTGGGGACGGCCGCGGTGCGCTCGCCCGCGGGCCTGCGGGCCCAGCTTGCCGATCGCGCCGGCCAGTCCGTCTCGCTCCGGCTGCTGCGCGGCGGCGAGACCACCGATCTCGAGGTCATCGCTGGCGAGCGCCAGTAACTCCCACCTGCCGGGGTGCCGTCGTTGTGGACGAGCCCCCCACGAATCGTCGAACCCCCGTCCTCCATCGGAGACCGCCACCATGTCCAACAACGACCAGACCCTCCCCGCCACCTTCGCCCTGCTTCCCCTCCGCCGCGGCGTGCTGCTGCCCGGCACCACCCTGTCCGTACCCATCGGCCGCAAGCGATCGATCGCGCTGGTCGAGAGCCTGCACGTGGGCGACGTGATCGGCGTGGTGGTGCAGCGAGAGCCTTCCATCGAGGAGCCCGTGCTCTCCGACGTGCACCGCGTGGGCACCTACGCCCGGGTCGAGAAGATCGCCCGCTCTCGAGACGGCCGGAACTACCGGCTCCAGCTCGAGGGTCTCGATCGCTTCGAGCTGCGGGAGATCGAGCAGAGCGACCCCTACTGGTTCGGCCGAGGAGACCCGGCCCCCGACGACGACGCCGGCGACGAAGCGGAGATCCTCGCCGACGAGATCCGCTCGCATCTGCGCCGGCTGGTGGGCAGCGCCTACCCTGCGCTCACCGAGATCATCGAGTCGACCCGCGAGGCGGGCCGGCTGGCGGATCGGGTGGTCTCGGCGCTCGACGTGGGCCGCGACGACGAGCTTCGCGTGCTGCTGGCGCTCGACGTGCCCGCGCGACTGCGGGTGTCGGCCGAGATCATCGCCGCGGCCAAGGCTCGCTGGGAGCTGAAGCAGAAGATCGGCTCCGAGGTGCGTCGCGAGCTCGAGAAGGACCAGCGCACGCACCTGCTGCGCCAGCAGCTGCGGGCCATCCAGAAGGAGCTGGGCGAGGGCCCCGAGGCCGGCGACGAGCTGACCAAGCTCGAGCAGCGGCTCGACGAGGCGGCGCTGTCCGACGACGCCCGCGAGGCCGCCGAGCGCGAGCTGTCGCGGCTGAAGAGCATCGGGGCGCAGTCGCCCGAGTCGCACGTGATCCGCAACTACCTCGAGTGGCTGGCCGACATGCCCTGGGACGCGCGGGCCGAGCTGTCCAGCGACATCGAGGCGGTGGCCAAGAAGCTCGACGAGGACCACCACGGGCTCGAGAAGGTCAAGGAGCGGATCCTCGAGCACCTCGCGGTGCGGGCGCTGTCGGGCAGCAACAAGGGGCCGATCCTCTGCCTGGCCGGCCCGCCGGGGGTGGGCAAGACCTCGCTGGGGCAGTCGATCGCCGACGCCACCGGGCGCCCGTTCATCCGGGTGTCGCTGGGCGGGGTGCGTGACGAGTCGGAGATCCGCGGGCATCGGCGCACCTACGTGGGCGCCATGCCGGGGCGGCTGGTCAACGCGCTGCGCAAGGTGAAGGTGAAGAACCCGGTCATCCTGCTCGACGAGGTCGACAAGCTGGGGCAGGGATGGATGGGCTCGCCCGAGGCGGCGCTGCTCGAGGTGCTCGACCCCGAGCAGAACGGCACCTTCACCGATCACTACCTCGACCTGCCCTTCGATCTCTCGGAGGTGATGTTCATCGCCACCGCCAACAGCCTCGAGCCGCTGTCGGCCCCGCTGCGCGACCGCATGGAGATCATCCGGCTGTCGGGGTACACGCCGCAGGAGAAGCGGCAGATCGCCCGGCATCACCTGATGCCCAAGCACCTGTCCGAGCACGCGCTCGAGCCCGAGGCGCTCACCATCGACGACCAGGTGCTCGACGCCATCATCCACGACTACACGCGCGAGGCGGGGGTGCGGCAGCTGGGCCGGGAGATCACCAAGCTGTGCCGCTCGCTGGCGCTCGAGGTGGTGCGCTCGGCGGGCAAGCGGGAGCCCACCCTCACCGTCGATCTCGACGTGCTGCGCAAGTCGCTGGGCAAGCCCTTGTTCTTCGACGAGGTGGCCGAGCGGATCGCGGTGCCCGGGGTGGCCACGGGCCTGGCCTACACGCCGGTGGGCGGGGACATCCTCTTCATCGAGACCTCGCGCATGAAGGGCAAGGGCGGGCTGCAGATCACCGGGAAGCTCGGTGAGGTGATGCAGGAATCGGCCAAGGCGGCGCTGTCGTACGTGCGCAGCCACGCCGACGCGCTGGGCATCGATCCCGACCAGCTCGAGGGGCACGACGTGCACATCCACGTGCCGGCGGGGGCGATCCCCAAGGACGGGCCCTCGGCGGGGGTGACCATGTTCACCGCCCTCACGTCGCTGCTGTCGGGTCGGCGGGTCCGCGCCGACACCGCGATGACCGGCGAGTGCTCGCTGCGCGGCCGGGTGCTGCCGGTGGGCGGGATCAAGGAGAAGGTGATGGCGGCCCATCGCGCGGGGATCGAGCGGGTGATCTTGCCCGCGAAGAACGAGCGCGATGTGGACGACATCCCCGAGGAGACGCGCGCGGCGGTGGAGCTGATCTTCGTCAGCGACATGCAGGAGGCGCTCGAGGCCGCCCTCGAGCCGCTGCCGGCCGCGGCCCGGCTCAGCGCCTCGTCGTCGCCGCAGTGGTCGACCGGCGACGCGGCCTAGCGCCGCCGGACTTGGTCGGATCGAGGATCGGCTGGATCGAGCCGGGTGCGGCGCCGTCGGGAGACCGGCGGCGCTGGCCCGGCTCGATGCCGTTGAGCTAGGGGCCGGGGGCTCGGGGCCAGCGGCGCTCGTGCTCGAGGACGCCGAGCAGGGCCTCGAGGCCGGCGTGATCGAGCCCGGCGAGGTGCTGTCGTCGGGTCGAGTCGAGGGGGATGCCCAGCAGGGTGCAGGCGGTCTGGATCGCGCGCGTGAGACCCTCGGTGCGGAGCTCGGTGCGGAGCTCGGTGCGGAGCTCGGCGAGCCGGCGGTTGCCCTTGGCCTCGAGCGCGCGCACGACCGCATCGTCGGCTTCGGCGGTGTCGAGCAGAGCGCGAATGGGCACGGGGCGCACGAGGGTGGGATCGTGGAGCATGCCGTCGAGCGCGAGCGGGACCCACCGGCCCTCGTCGCCCGACCACTCGCAGACCTCGCCCTTCTTCACGAAGATGGCGATGAGCCGCCGGACGCCGCAGGCGGTGAGGTCTTCGGCCCGCTCGATCATGTGGCGCATGGACTGCTCGTTGACCACCTCGAAGGCCAGCTCCTCGAGGTAGCGCGAGTCGGTGCGGGGATCGATGCCGGCCCGGCGCACGCAGGTGTCGGTGGCGAAGTCGGAGCGCGGGCCCGCCCGGGTGAGCAGATCGGAGGACCCGATGTAGCCCGGCGCGGTGTGAGTGCCGATGACCCGATCGACCTCGATGTGCCGATCGGCGTGCTCGGGCTTGGCCGGGGCGGCGTAGATCCTTCGGCCGCGGACCATCTCCTCGCGAGTCTCGGGCTCGACGAGCCGCTCGTCGCGGTAGGGCGGAGGCACGAAGCCGGAGGATCGATCGCTGCGCATGGTGGAAGAGCCCGCGCCTGGGGCGTGGATCCGGCGGGGGTACGACGGGGCCGGATCCTGGATGGGGACCATTGTAGCGTAGGCGTGAGGGCTCATGGGAACTCGCTCCTGGGACGTCGTGTGCCACCTGGGGGAAGAGAGGAGGGTGGTCACCGGCGTCCCCGAGTCCCCACGGTAGCCGAGTGCGCCGAGATGTCCCGGCGAAATTGGGGGTGTAACGATTCAATCCTGACAGGACGCGAGCCGCAGGGGGCTCGCGCCCGGCTACTCCTCGGCGCAGGTCTCTTGGCAGCAGTCGGGCATCAGGCACAGCCGCGGATCGTCGGGTTGAGCGATGAGCGGGAGCTGCCGGCAGATGTAGCCGTCGCGGTTGCACTGCATGTCGTCGGTGCAGACGATGCCGCAGCGTTCGAAGGTGCCCATGGAGCCGATGCAGGCCACGCCGCCGGCGGGGTCGCACTGGGGATCGTCGAGCACGGCCTGGGTCTCGAGGTCGGGCAGTGAGCAGGGCTTGGTGCAGTAGCCGCCCGGCATCTCGTAGATCACGGCCATGGTGTCGCAGACGGCCGCGGGGTCGCCGATGAGGGCGACGCAATCGGCGTCGGTGGTGCACGACGCTCCCCAGGTCATCATGAGGGGATCGCTGGCGCCGTCGGTGGTCTCGCCGATCGCACCGGCGGCGCAGCCCAGCTCGACCGAGCTGTCGTCGTTGCCGGAATCGGCGGTGGCGTCGGCGTCGGCGGTGGTCGGCGCGGCGGTGGTCGGCGCGGCGGTGGTGGGGCTGGTGGTGTTGGCGCCCGATTCGGCGCCGGTGTCCTCGACGTCGTCGGCCACGCAGGCGGCCGAGAGTGCGATCGAGACGAAGGTGGTCACGAGGAAGGGACGAGTCCAGCTCATGCGAGGACGGTACGGAAGCGCGCGGCACAGGGTCAATCCGCTCGTGCTCGCAGACCGTGCGGTACAGCACAGGGCGGAGTCGTGCCGGCGGACACGGGCGGGCGGCGGGGCGGGACGTAGACGCGGAT
>JGI12210J13797_10746284_pt1 | contig 12560 bp, 10 predicted proteins | sample ElkSlonscriptome_3_FD_13797 | JGI IMG/M metagenome (IMG submission 13797) | reverse complement strand
GCGACGGGCTCGCGGTGAAAGGAGTCCTCGAGCGCTACACGCGGGAGGCTCATCTGGAGCGCGACGCGGACGAGCGGCTCCGGCGGCTGGTCGTCGCGCTCGAGCTCTGGATCGACGTCTACGTGGCCTTCGACCAGTCGATCGTAGGGCCGCTGCTCTGGGCGCGCGAGATCGGGCAGTCCGGCCCCGAAGCCGGCCCCGACGTGCGCAGGGAAGCCGCCGAACGGCTGCGCGCGCTGGCCGCCTCGCTTCCGGACGTGGAGACCGCCACCGCGATCTCCTACTGCGCGAACTACGCTGAGGTGCAGACTCTCTCGATCGCCGATGCGTGGGAGGCGAACGAGCAGTTCGGCACCTCACTGGCCATGGCCGCGAGCGCTGAGCCGGCGTCCTGGGGACGGGAACCCGCTGAGAACCGACTCGAACGAGCGATCCCGAGCGGCAGTCAGCACGAGCAGTACGTCGCACCGGACAGCGCCTATGTCGCGGGGACGCTGATGCTCGCGGCGCAGCAGCTCCATTCGACCGATGAGGCCTTCCTCGGCCAGCCGCCCCGGCCGATCGAAGTCGACAGCCCGATGAACATGCTCCCGTGCTCCGAGCTCACGCTCCCGAGCGCGCTCGATCAGCGGGAGATCTCCCTCTGCTCCCTCGACCCGGACGGCGCATTTGCGGGCAGGGAGCTCAACCGGCTCTATCGCGCGCTTCGAGCGACAGCGCTGGAGGACTCGTCTCGGGTGCCGGAGCGGATCGACGATCTCGAGGCCCGACCGGCGGACGGGTCGGGCGCGAGCGAGCTGGTGCCGGCCGAGGCGCCGTGCGTGCCCGCTCCGCGACCAGCCGAAGCGATGGAGGCGTGGGCGTCGGTTGGCTACACACCACCGAGAGATCGACGAGTCGCCATCAGCCTGCTGCACCCACGACTTGCTCCGCCGGGGCCCACCCCCGATCACGTCGAGGGGTGGCGCCTGCTCCGAGCGCGCTGGCGTGTCGGGCGCGTACCGAATCTACGTGAGCCGTCCGTGGTCATCTGCGACGGCCCGGTCCGGGAGGCGCGGCTCTGGGTCGGTCCCGGCGACGATCCCCGAGCGGGCCAGCTGCAGCTCGGCGAGGTCTCAGAGCCGGCCGCGGAGAGCCGTTAGCCGGCCGCGCGCCTCGTCGTCCCAGCGATCGCTCTCGAGCTCGGCGTCGACGGTCTCCCGCGCGTCCTGCCCGTAGACGCGAACGACCATCTCGGCGGCGCGCTCCTGGACGCTCGACTCGGCGGCCAAGCGCACCATGTCGACCTTCATCCGCGGGTCGGCGGGCGCGTTCGGGTCGATCCGATGGGCCAGGTCGTAGCGCTGGAGCGCCGAGCGCTTCCATCCCTTGTTCATGTAGCTCTGCGCCAATAGCAGGTGCGGGCGCGGGTCCTGCCGGTGCGCGCGGACGTGGCGCTTGAGCGCGGACTCCGTGCGGGAGCCGAGGTGGCGACCGCGAAGAACGCGGCGGCGCGCGCGGGTGAGCCAACCGAGCGCCCGGTGAGTCTGCCAGGGGTTCACGCGCTCTTCACTCGGAGTGTCGTCGGTCGCCTCCGGCGCCTCGATCGCTTCGCCCTCGGCGACCGCCTCCTCGGCGGCCTGCTCGTCCTCGGCCACCTCGGCCGGGTTCTCCGGAACCGGCTCCGGTGGCTCACCGATGGCCTCTTCCGCGTCGAGGGTGTCGACGGGGGGCGCTTCGTCGTCCGCGCCCTCGGGGTCGGCCGGGAACTCGGCGCGCGGCTGGGTGGCCGAGTTCTCGATCGGCACGTCCGGGACGACCTCCTCGGTCCAGCTGGCGGCGAGGGCGACCAGCACCGCGGCGCCACCGATCAGGAACGCGGCGACGATGGCGGCGGCCGCGGCCTTCATGGAGCTGCGCTTGTCGGTCCCCGTCGGCTTGCTTCGAGGGACCGCCGCGACCGTCGGCGCCTCCGTCGACACGGTCGAGTCCGGCAGCCCGTCCTTCATGGAGAGGAAGTCGTCGGGCAGCGCGACGAGCGCCTGCTTCATCTCCGTCGCGCTCTGGAAGCGGTCCTCGGCCTCCTTCGCCATCGCCTTCTCGAGGAAGGCGCGCAGCGGCTCCGACTCCCTCGCGGCGACGTTGAGGTCGGCGAAGCGGGGGACCGGGGCGGTCAGGTGCTTGCGGACGATCTCCGGCAGCGAGCCCTCGAAGGGCCGTTTGCCCGCGAGCATCTCGTAGAAGAGAACGCCGAGCGAGTAGACATCGCTTCGGCCGTCCGCGGGGGCACCGGTCGCCTGCTCGGGCGACATGTAGGCGGGCGTCCCGAACGCGATCCCGGAGCGCGTCAGCACCTCGGCGTTAGCCGCGGGCTGGCTGTCCTGACCGGTCAGCTTCACGAAACCGAAGTCGAGGATCTTCGGGAAGGCGTCGTCGCTCGGGAGGTCGAGCAGGAAGATGTTGTCCGGTTTCAGATCTCGGTGAACGAAGCCCTGTGCGTGGGCGTAGGAGAGCCCATCGAGGACCCGGAGCACCATGGAGCGCGCGCGGCCGGCCTCCATCGGGCCATCCTCGAGCTCCTCGCGCAGCGACTTCCCCTCGAGCAGCTCCATCACGATGTAGGGCCGCCCATCGACGAGACTGAAGTCGGTGATGGTGACGATGTGCGGGTGCTTGAGCGCCGCCATCGCCCGCGCTTCGCGGGTGAAACGCGGGCGCATCATCGAGCTCTCGGCGAAGCGCTCCTGGAGCATCTTCACCGCGACGTCGCTGCCGAGCTGCAAGTGCCGCGCGCGATACACCCAGCCGACGCCACCCTCACCCAGCCGTCCTTCGAGGCGGTAACGCCCCTCGAGAACCTCGCCGGGCTTCGGTGCCGCCTCGTGCGGGTCAGGCGTCGCGAGCTGAACCATCGGGCGATCATCCTACCACCCGTGGACCATTCGTCCCACGCCCTACTGGGGGCGGTGACGGTGAGTCACTCCGGCTGGTGTAGGGTGCCCTCATGCGGCTCGCATCCTGATCTACGACTAGAGCTCAGCGGTCGACGAAGAGGACGTCCCCTGGCGCGATGGCCGGCGTGGGGCCACGCTCATCCATCGGCACGTTCCACGGTTCGCGCCGCGAGGTTGAAGAGACATGGGCGACATTCGAGAAATCGACGGCACCCGCTACGACGCGGGCCTTTTGAAGACCGCAGAGAAGCTCGTGAGCGGCCGGGGCGACGGTCGCCTGAGCCGGGAAGACGCAGAAGCGATTCTTGCGAAGATCACCGAGGGCGGCACCTACACGCAGCTCGAGAAGGACACCATCGCCTTCATCCTCGACGAGTTCGAGTGGACCGAGGCCGCCGCCGATTGGTTCGGCACCGAGCTCGGCAAGTGGCGCGCCGACCAATCGCGCCACTGAGTTCCGGGCTCGAGTCGACGCGCCCGATGCGCGAGAGGCGCGCTGGATGATCGTTGCGCGACCGCGCACACTGATGAGGTGAAGGCACCGCGGTGACCATCGAGACGTTCGAGCTGAACGACGACCACGCCTACGCCCTCGCCGGGCCGATCTCGTTCCTCGTCTGGCGCTCCGAGGCGATCTCGGTAGCGGACATCCGCGCCACGGAGGCGGCGGCGAGAGCCGCGCTCGAGCGCTACCCCACCGGCGTCGGGCTGATGGCCTTCGCACAGGGGGCGACCCCGTCGCGGGAGGTCCGGCAGGTCAGCACGGAGATCAACGCTCGCTTGCACGCGCGGGGCGCGGTCGGAGTGGCGGCCGTCATCGGCGGTGGCGTGGTCGGCGCGGTTCAGCGCGGAATGGCCACGGGGATGAGCCTCCTCTCGTCTCAGCGCTACCCGCTAGAGATCGCGCGCGACACCACCGGTGCCTGCCGGTGGCTCGGACAGAAGCTTGGGCAGCGCGGGGTACCGATCGACCCCGAAGGCACCGCCCGAGCGATCGACGAGTTTCGCCAGCGGTACCTGCGCTTGGGCGCGGCGGTCGCTGGTGGCTCCGACGATCGCTGAACGGCAGGTCGGGCCCATGGCGGGGCCGACGCAGTCTCCCGCTGCGATTACCCCCGCGTAGCCGGCCTCCCGACGGCTCGTGCCGAAGCGCGAGCCGGGCGGATTCGGAGCGGTCTCACTCCGTCGAAGAAACCGCTCGACAAACAGTGACCGGTTAGTCATGCTTAAGAAGCGTGACCAGGTGGTCACTATTTATTGCGGCGTCCCGCCGCCTGGCAAAAGGTTGAACCGATGATTGGCATTCCCCTCGGCCTCTTGGCCGCGAACGCGACCGAATGGGTGGCGCACAAGTACGTGCTTCACGGCCTCGGGAAGCGGAAAGAGAGCTTCTGGGCCTTCCACTGGCACGAGCACCACGGGAACTCGCGGCGGAATGGCTTCGTCGACGAGACCTACGATCGGTCGCTCCTGGGCTGGCACGCGCAGGGCAAAGAGGCGCTGGTGATCGCCGCCGCCACCGCGACGAGCATCCCACTGCTGCCGGTAGCCCCCTTCTTCATCGGGACGATGTGGTACTCGGCCTTCAACTACTATCGGAAGCACAAGCGCTCGCACCAGGACCCGGAGTGGGCGCGCGAGCATCTGCCCTGGCACTACGACCACCACATGGGTCCGAACCAGGACGCCAACTGGTGCGTGACCCACCCCTTCTTCGACTACGTGATGGGCACCCGGAAGCCCTACGCGCACACGGAGCGCGAAGCGCGCGACATCGAACGCCGGAAGGCGCGGGCGACCCGCAAGAAGGCGCGCGCGAAGAAGACGGCGACGGTATCGAAGGCCGTCCCCGTCGCCGCTTGAACGCTCGAGGCGTGGCGCCTCGAAGGCGATCGGCGGCGACGACGCGGGTCGATCGCGTCCGCCTATCAGCTTCGAGCGCCGATCGTCGCGCGGACCGTGGGCAGCCGCATCTTCCAGAGGAAGCCGTCGAAGTAGAAGTGGACCATCGATTGGAAGATGGTCCAGTAGCCGACCCACTCCATCGCCCTTCGCCCAAAGAGCCGCGGCTGGTCGGCTTCGACGACGATCCACCGGCCCCAGTACTTCCAGTAGAGGAAGAGGCCGCCGAGAACGAGCGCCGAGAGAACGTACGTGAGCCAGGGAAAGCGGAGCGCCCGCTCGATGGACGGGCGGTGCGGCAACGGCTCGCGGTAGCGGCGGCGCTGGAACGCCCAGACGAAGACCATGTACTCGAGCGCGTGGCTGAAGGCGAAGGCCAGGTAGGCCTTGAGCGGGTGGACGAAGAGGAAGGTCGAGGCGAGGCCGAGGGTGCCGATGGCCATCACCACCCGAGCGCGGCTCCGGAAGCCATGGGCCCGGCCCTCGTGGAAGAGGAAGAGGCCAATGGACACGACGAGCAGCGCGATCGACGCCGGCAGGCCCACCGGCGCGGCCCACTCGACGAGATCGAAGAGCGGGCCGAGCGTCGCCCGCCCTTGGGGAAAGAGGCGGAAGACCTCGCTGCGATACTCGCCGGCGAGGGCGAAGAGGTAGAGCGGCATCCAGGCGAAGAGCATCAGCCGGTCGACCCAGCCGGGCACGTCCGCGGTGCCTCGTTCCTCCCGCAGCGGTCGGGCCTTCGCCTGATAGAGGCGGAGGATTCCGTACTTCTGCATGTAGACGTGCCAGATGTTCCAGAGCCCCGCGACGACCGCGACGAAGGCGATCACCCCCCGAACGCGAAAGAGCGTGGGCTCGGGAGCCGTGCCCACGACGAGCGCACCTGCGAGGGCGAGCGCGCACAGCGTCGGGGCGATGAAGCGTGGTCGAGCCTCGCCGCCGGCCCGCCACTGGACGACGTCGAGGGTCGACGAGGCCGCGAAGGCCGCCGCCGCGATCGCGAGCCCGACGGCATTCGGGACGCCCGCGAGCGCGCCGAGGCCGAAGGCGCCCACGGCGGCGCCGAACCCGCCGGCGGCGGTGAGCCCGAGTTGCCGGCCGCTGGGACGGCGATCGTCCCGGTCGCGGCCGAGGACCTGGACGAAGAGCACGAGGGCGCCGAGGACGGCGGCGACCCCCGGGCCATCCAAGTAGAGCCGGCTCCGGCTGAGGAAGGGCGCCGCCACGAAGAGCGCGACCATGAGCAGCGGAAAGAGCGTGAAGCGGATCGGATGCCGCCGGAACACCTGGCCGTCCAGGTAGACGTAGGGCAGGCCGTAGTGGCGGTGCACGTCGGTGAAGGTGAGCACGACGAGGTAGGCGCCGAGATAGTCGAGCCGGTCGGTGCCGCTGACCAGGACCATCGGAACCAGCACCCAGAGCCAGCTGAAGGCGTAGGCGAGCGAATCGACCGCGGCCGAGACGTGCCAGCTCGGGTCACTCCGATCGGTGGGGGGTACCCCTAGGGTGGTGGCGAGCCAGCGCACGGCGTTCAGCAGGTTCAGTCGCCGCCGGGAAAACGCGGGGGCTCGGGAGCGCCGATGAGCCGCCGAGCGCTGGCGATCAGCGAGGTGGCGTCCACGGGCTTGAAGAGAAAGGCGTCCACGCCGAGCCCGGAGAGGCGCTGCCAGTCGGTGGCCGCGCCGGTCCCGGTGACGACCAACACCGGCGTCGAGCGGGTGTCCCGGTCCTTGCGGATCGCCGTGGCGAGCTCGAAGCCATCGATGTCGGTCGTTCGCAGCTCGCTGATGATGAGCGAGACCTCGCGGATGCGGAGCTGCTGCAGAGCCGCGGTCCCGCTGGCCTCGTAGAGGAAGCGCGCGTCGGGAAAGGCCTGACGTAGGATGCCCGCGAGGGTCTTTCGGAATTCCTCGTCCTGGTCGACGAGCAGAATCGTGTGCGCCAACGGGGTGGCCGCCGCGAAGGCCTGCGCCACCGCCATCCGCTGCCGGAAGGTCTCGGCCGAGTGCGGGTCGTCGCCGAGCATGCGGGCGAGCGGACGGTCGAAGGCGCGGGAGAGCCCGGGGCGACAGGCGCTCGGCGCGACGCCGGGCTGCGGCGCCAGCCCCGTGAGGAGGCGGTGGGCGAGCTCACCGAGCGCGCGGAGGTCGTCGGCGGGGACCGGCTGGGTCGGCGCGGACGTGGAGCGCGGCGAGAGCAGACAGACGCGGAAGGCAGGGCCGACCTGGGCATGGCGCTCATCGACGTGCCCGTGAGCGCGGCCTTCGCGGTGCAGCGACTCGAGCGCCAGAGCGATCGGATCGAGGACACCGACGGCCGCGTCGACCGGCAGCGTGCGATCGTCGTAGAGCTCGACCCATTCGCCGAGGGCGACACCAGGGAGGTGCTCACGCACGACGAACCCTTCCCCCAGCTCGGTCATCGACACCGCGTAGATGGCCTGAAGGTTGGGGTGGATGAGCGCCGCCAGCCGCTGGGCTTCGGACGCGGAGTCTCCCACCAAGGGCTCGATCTCGACCCGGCGCTCGAGCTCCTCATCCCACGCGACCGCACCGCGCTCGGTGACGACCTCGACGCGGAAACGGCCGGCGAGCAGTTGCCTGGGACGGAGGCTCTCGAGCATCAGCCTGGAAGTATAGCGCGAGGCGCGCCGAACGGGTTCGCGCCGGAAGAACCACGGCGCTAGCGCGTGACTCAGCCCGGTTGAAGGGCGCTGGGCGCCCTGAGCACGCCCGCTGCGGTCGTCCCCTCACGCTCGAAAACACTTCGGCATTTCCTCGGTTCGCGGACACCCCATCGAACCCACCCAGACCACGGATCACCCGTCAACCGGTCTGAATCACGCGCTACTCTGCGGCGGTGGGTGATTTGAGCCGCCGACTGGAGGCGCTGCGCCGAGAATACGCCGCCGGACTGCCGGCCGCCGTGAGTGAGGCTCGAGCGGCGCTCGAACGGAGCTCGAGCGAGGGCGCGGCGATCGAGGAGCTCTGGCAGATCGTTCACCGGCTCTACGGCACCGCCGGTTCCTATGGGCTGGACGCGGTCGCTCGGAGCGCGCGAGAGCTCGAGACTCTGGTGCTGCCTCACCGAAACGCCGACGCGCTGCCGACCGAGGTGGTCGACAGCGCGCGAGAAACGCTCCAGGTGCTGACCGCTCAGGCTTCGGAGGCGGCGCGCACGTAACGCATGCGCAGATCGTAGAGGATCTGCGAGAGGAGCCGCTCTTCTTCCCCGGAGAGGTTCCCCCGGGACTTCTCTTCGAGCATCGCGATGCAGTCGATCGTCTGCTTCGCCATCGGGAGGTTCTTCGGCGGCAGCTCCTGGTCGCCGAACATCTCCTTGGGCGCGGCACCGAGGTGCACGATCGCGCTGGTGCTCAGCGAGAGGATGAAGGTGTTGAAGTCGACCGGCGGGCAGGCCGCCTCGTCGAGGCTGGCCTCGGCGTCGTCCGCTTTCTTCTCGGCGGCGCGCTTGGCCTCGGGGCTGAGCTCTTCGGCCGCCACGGTCAGGCCTCGTCGGTCTCGGCGGCGGCCTCTTCGGCCTCTTCGCCCTCGACCGCTTCTTCTTCTTCCTCGAGGGACACCGTCTCGGCGTTGTCCTCGGCGTCCTTCAGCTTCCCGAGGTACCCCTCGTAGTCTTTGCGGGTCAGCAGACCCTTTTCGATGTTCCGTTCCACCGTTCGGCGGTCCACCAGCTGCTCGTCGAGGTTCTTGGCCATGGCGGCTCAAATAAGAGCCCGCGAGCCCGGGGTCAAGCCTCCAGTCGGGTGCGGGTGGCTCAGAAGAGACCGATGGAGAAGTGAAACGAGCCGAAAGGCTCGCTGATCGAGTTCAGATAGGTCCGCCGAAGCAGCAGGATCCCGTAGTCGAAGGCGATGGGCCCGACGGGCGTATTGATGCGCAAGCCGAGCCCGGCGGTGGGCCTCAGCTCGAAGGGGTTGAGGCCTCCGCTCTGGAAAGGGCGGCCCCCGGTGTCGATCCAGGTGTTTCCCAGGTCGACGAAGGCGCCGCCGCCGATGTCCCCGAAGATCGGGAAGCGCAGCTCGCCCCGGAGCACCATGAACGAATCGCCGCCCTGAACGACGGCGGCGGTGTTGTCCACGAGCCCGTCCTGGATCGCCTCGGCCAAGTCCTGCGGGACCATCGAGTCCTGCAGGTAGCCGCGGACCGTGTCGACACCACCGAGGAAGAACTGACGGTTGGGGTAGGTCTTGCTCTCGCTGTTCAGATGCACGACCCGGCCCAGACGGAGCTGGGTCGCGAACACCAGCTTCTCGCCGATGGGGATGTAGCCGTTGAAGGTGCCGAGCAGCCGGAAGTGATTGCTGTCGAAGACGATGCGCTCGCCGTCGCGTTCGATCTCGGCGGGCCGGAGCGTCCGCGCGTACTCCGCGGTGACCGTGGCGTAGAAGCCCTTGGTGGGCGTGAAGGGGCTGTCGCGAAAGTCCACGCTCGCGGTGACCTCGGTGGCGACCAGCGTCGAGGTCCCCTCGGGGACCCGGAGCAGCTGCCGCAGCCGCAGATCGGTGGTGTCCTCGAGGAGCTGCTCGTAGGACTCGGAGCCGAGGACGCCGATCCGGTTGTTCTCGATGGCGCCGCTGACGCTCATGCCGAAGAGCCGCCGGGGCCGCCAGGTGAAGGTCAGGTCGATGCCGTTCTTGGTGAGGCCGAAGGCACGCTCGTTCTCCCGCTGGTGGCTGAGGCTGAGCGACGTGCTCACCGACGGGATCCCGATGTAGGGCGCGGTGAAGACCAGAGCGACCCGGCGCTCGAGCCGGTCGCCGAGAGCGAGGGCCTGGAAGCGATCCTCGAGGGTCTGGTCGAGGAAGAAGAACTGGTAGCCGAACTGGGCTCGAGCCGTGATCTGCAGGGCCGCACCGCCGATGTTTCGATAGCCGTACTCCACACCGAAGCGCGCGCCCTGGCCGGTGGAGACACCGGCGGTGAAGTCGAGGTACTGGGTCTTCCGCTCGGTGATGGTGACGACCAGATTCTTCACCCGGGCCGGCAGGTCCTCGTCTTCGGGAACGACCGTGACCCCGCTGAAGGCGCCGAGATCGACGAGCCGGTCGCGCGCCAGTCGAAGGGTGTCGGGCGTGAGCCGGTCGCCACGGTTCAACGGCAGGACGCGGCGCACGAAGCTCTCCGAGGTCTGCTCCAGCCCTTCGATTCGGACCTCGCCGACGTGGACGACGAAGCGCTCGATGACCCGGAGCCGCACCTCGGCGCGGGTTCGGTCGGGGCTGAAGAGAACCTCCCGCTCGATGGCGGCGTAGTAGTAGCCCTGCTCCTTGTAGGCCTCGAGGATTCGCTGCTCGGCCTTCTCGAGGGCCAGGTAGCTGAAGGGCTGGCCCCGCTCGAGCGCCGCCGCCTCGAGGACCACCCGGTCGCCGAGCGCTTCGTTGCCCTGGATGGTCATGCGGTGAAGGCGGGTGCGCGGACCCTCGACGACCGGGACGATGACCCGCGCGCGGCGCTCGTCGATCCGCTCCAGCCGCGCCGGGCCCGCGGTCGCCGCGAGGAAACCATCGGCGCGGTAGAGCTCCTGGATGTGCTCGGTGGCCCGCCCGTAGGCGCTCTCGTACCAGACCTCCTGGGGGGTCAGGTCCAGCGGGGGCGCCGACCGTCGGCGGCTCTCCGGGCTCACCAGGAGCCGCCGAGCGACCAGGTCGTCGATGGGCTCGAGCGGACCGATCTCGTCGATGGCGTCCTCGAGGATCGCGTCGATCTCCTCGTCGAGAAACGACGCTTCGAGGTGCTGGGCGCCCGGGAAGCTTCGGCCGACGACTCGGACCGGATCGCCGGTGCGAACGTCGACCAAGAGCAGGGTCGACACCCCCGGCTCGAGCGGCACCGCCGATCGCTCGGGGGCCTGCACCCGACGGATGCGAACGACCGCGTCCGGGAATCCGTAGCGCTGAACGAGCTTGGTCGTGCGCCCTTCCATGGCCAGGATCACCCCGGAGTGGGGCGGCTCCTCGCCGATGCGGAGCACGTCGTAGATCGCCGCCCGGGGAATCTGTCCATAGCCCCGGATGAGCACCTGGTAGCGAGGTCCGACGTGGCTACGCACACGAACGATCACCCCCGCGCCGCTCCGGTCGAGGGAGCGGAGCACCAGCCGGGCCTCGAGGTGGCCGAGCTCCCGCAGACGCTCCTCGGCTCGGTCGACGGCACGGCCCACGGCGGCGCGGTCCAGGATGTCGCCCTCGCCCAGGTCCATGGAGCGGCGGACCCCGCTGGACTCCGCGGGCGCTTCCCCATCGAAGACCACACCGAAGATCCGGGTGGGCTCGCCCTCCTCCACATCCAGGATGAGCACCTTGCGCGCGGGGTCGTCGGTGTCCCGAAGGGTGGCCTGCACCTCGACCTGCTCGTAGCCCAGCTGCGCGTAGGCGACCCCGAGCCGAGCCTGCACGGCGGGCAGGTCGGCGGCCGCGAGTTCCGCTCCCTCGGTCAGATCGACCTCGCGGCGGACGTCCTCATCGTCGAGTACCTCGTTGCCGTTTACGTCGACCCGCACCAGCACGATGCGCGGAGCGAGGTGGACGACGACCCTCAGACCATCGCCCTCGGGGCTGACGTCCACCTGGACGTCCGCGAAGCGGCCCGTGGCCAAGAGCCGGCGGACCATTTGGCGCAGACTCCGGCGGGTGATCGGCGCCCCGATCGGCAGGCCGACCTCCCGGACCGGGAGGCTCATGCCCTCGACTTGGACGCTCACGGCGCTTCGCCCGCTCAGCTCGCGCGGCAGATCGGCCCGCGCCGCGGGTATCGCGAGCAGCAGGATCGTCAGCAGGATCGGGAGCCGCACCGGGGCAGGTGTACCGCAAACATCGCGTGCCGGTTGACAAGAACCGCCGTGTTACCGATGAACGGCGGGTGATTCGCTTGGTCATCCGGATCGTCAGTGTCAGCATCCTGCTCGCGTCGAGCGCCGACGGATACGCCCAGGGACGGGAGCGGTCGGACGACCCGATGGCGCCCCAGAGCTTCGTCGACCACGACGACGTCGCCGAAGAGGCCGCGGCGGAGCGTCCGACTGAGCCCGATCGATTCGCGACCCATACCCACGCCGAGCCACCGACCCCGAACCTCGAATGGCCCGAGCGATGGGGGAGCTTCGGGGTCTGGGACTACGGGCTGCTTGGCGGCGCGTTGGCGGTCACCGTGGGCGCACAGATCGTCGGGCCGCTCGACCAGGGTGACCCCACCGGCGACGTCGGCTGGCAGACGACCTCCCGCTTCGATGACCTGGTTCGACGCAATCTCCGGCGCGACGACCTCGAGGAGCGCAGCCGCGTCCGTGACGCGAGCGACCTCCTCCTCTCGCTGACCGTTTCCTTCCCCTTCCTCTTCGACGGCCTGGTCAGCGCGCTCTGGTACCACGAGTCGCCGGAGGTCGGCCGAGAGCTGGCCCTGCTCTCACTCGAGGTTCAATTCGTCACCGCGGCGATCCAGGCCACGTCCAACATGGTGGCGAGCCGGGTCCGGCCCTACGTGCGCGACTGTGGAGGAGAGCTCCCCGAGGACAACGGGGACTGCACCGGCTCGGTGCGCTTCCGGAGCTACTTCAGCGGCCACACGAGCCAGGCCTTCGCCGGGGCGGTGACCAGCTGCGTGTTCCACGCTCGCTTCCCGCTCTACGGCGGCGGGTCGAGGGATGTGCTCCCCTGCGTCGGCCTCCTCGCCGGGGCGAGCGCCGTCGGCGTCTTCCGGATGATGG
>JGI12210J13797_10304210_pt1 | contig 12562 bp, 9 predicted proteins | sample ElkSlonscriptome_3_FD_13797 | JGI IMG/M metagenome (IMG submission 13797) | reverse complement strand
AGTCGCGGCAGCCGGCCCGGTCGCGCAGGTTGGGGCTGGGGGCCTCCTCCTCGGGGGGCAGGCCGCTCTGCTGGGGCACGAAGGGCTCGCAGTAGAAGGCGGTGGCGAAGCGGTTGGCCCGCGCGCGGTTGCTGGCGAAGCGCAGCAGGTAGCCCAGCGTGGTGAACACGCCCGCGTGGGCGGAGCCCCGCTGCACCGGCACCCAGGTGTCGACGTCTTCGTAGGGCAGCGCGGGCACGCCGCTGATCTCGGTCTCGTAGGCGATGGCGCCCCCCAGCTCGAGGGTCTGCGCGCCGGTGGCGTTGCGGTAGTAGTGGGCGACGGGGCCGTTGACGAAGGTGGTGTCGGTGGTGAAGGCCTCGAGGTAGGAGCGCTCCTCCCGAACGACCCACTCGAAGATCCGGGCCGGCTCCTCGGCGAGCGAGTCGCGGATCCGCTGGTCGTCCTCGCCGGGGGTGGAGGGCCCGCACCAGTCGAGGTTGGGGCCGCAGCCGCAGTCCTCGTCGTTGACGTGATAGACGGAGCACGCCACGCCGGTGCGCCCCACCTCGTGCTCCTGGGCATCGAAGGCGCAGACCTTCACCGGGGTGTCGGGCGACCAGTAGGGGTTGACCCACACGAAGCCCTCACGCTGGCAGGTATCGCCGGCGAGCGTGCAGGCGGGGTCGCTGTAGGTCTGGATCGGCACGGGCCGCCCCTCGGCGTCGAACTCGGTCTGCTCGACGTTCAGGCAATCGACCAGGTCGCCCCGGTAGCGGCGGCGCATGTTGGTGTTGCGCCAGATCTGGCTGCCGTTGCGAAAGATCCTCCGCTGGGCGGCGAACAGCCGGTCGATGATGGAATCGTCGAGGGTCCCCCAGGTGAGCGCCTGGTGGTAGCCGCGGATCTGGGCGAAGTAATCGTCGGACTCGAGCATCTCCTCGATGAGGCCCTCGGCGGTGGCCTGGGGGTCCTCGGCGCCGCGCACCCACTCGTACTCCTCGTAGGTGGGCACGTGCCCCCTCAGGTCGAGCGAGACCTGCCGCAGCAGCTGCAGCGGGTCCATGTCGACGGTGGGCGCACAGTAGTCGGGGCTCGCGGCGCCCGAGGGGGCGGGATCGAGGCCGAGGGCGGCAGCGGCAAGGGCAGCGATGGTCCAGCGGTTGGTCCAGCGGTTGGTCCGGCGGTTCATGGCGGGGCTCCTCTCGCCCTCAGGCGATCCAGGCGTCGAGGGGTTGGGCACGGAAGGGGTCGGCGCTCAGGCCCGCGGCCTTGGCCAGGGTGGCGCCGATGTCCTCGGGCAGCAGCACCTTGCCGGCCGGGTCGAGCTGGCCGGTGGTGACGTCGATGGCGGCAAGCCCCAGGGTCTGCTCGACGGTGGCCCCGCACACGCCGCGGCGCAGGCCGCCGCCGAACACGAGGACCGAGCCGGCGAAGTGATGGTCGCGGCCGCCCCGACCGTTGATCCGGGGGGTGCGGGCGAACTCGGAGAACACCACCACGGTGGTGTCGTCGAGGTTGGGATCGGTCTGCCGCAGATCGGTGAGCAGGGCGCCCAGGGCGTTGAAGCCGGCGAGCTGGCGGGCGGGCTGCAGGGTGGCCCACTCGGGGCCGTGGGTGTCGAGGCCGCGCTGGAGCTGGGCGGTGACGGTGCGGGAGAGATCGGTCTCGAGCAGCTTCCACACGGTGGCCGCGACGACGGCCGGATCGGCGCTGGCGTTGGGGTTGGCGATGCCGTAGCGCGCCTTGAGCTCGGTGTCGCTGGAGAAGTCGAAGTCGTCGGCGTAGCCGTCGAGCAGCAGCTGGCGCATGCGCTCGCGGGCGATCTGCAGGTCCTCGACGGGGGGGCGCCCGTACTGGTCGTGGACGCAGCCCTCGACCTCGTCTTGGGCGGCCCGCAGCGCGACCATGGTCTCCTCGGACAGCGCGCCGGCGTCGAGCGGGGTGAGCAGGTCGCTCATCTCGGTGGCCAGGGCCAGGCGCACGCCGGTGACGTCGGGCGGGAACGAGACGTTGAAGGTGGGCATGCCCACCGAGACGTTGGGCAGGATGACGCCGTCGTAGCCGCTGAGCGTGGCCATGCGGGTGCCCATGGAGTCGCCCTTGGGCACGACGCCCGAGGGCGGGATGAAGGTGTTGACGTAGGCCCGGCCGGCGGGGTGGGCCACGGTGTTCATGTTGACCCCGCGGAACAGGGTCATCACGTCGGCGTGGGGGGTGAGGGCGGCCATGGTGGGGCCCCACAGCACCTCCTGGCCGGCCATCATCACGGGGATGGGGTCGCGGTACGCGGAGGGCAGCTGGGCGGTGCCCAGATCGATGCCGGCGTAGCTGCCGGCCGGGTCGCGGGGGTCGGGGCCGAGCAGCACGTCCCACGCGCCGTTGAAGTACAGGCCCACGTAGCGCCGCGGGCGGCCGCTGCCGCCCTCGACCTCGGCGCGGCCCTGGCCCGCGTAGGGCAGGACCATGGCGGAGGCCCCCATGGCGCTGAGGAACGATCGTCGTCCGGTGAAGTGTCGGTGTGTCATCACGTCCCCCTTGGGCTCAGTAGGTCACGAAGTCCGGGTGGGTCACCAGACCGATGCAGACCGCGATCCAGCGCTCCTGCATGTCGCCGTCGTCGATCTCCCCGTCGGCGGGGGTCGCGGTCAGCAGGTGCAGCCAGGGCTCGACGCGCGGGTCGTCGCCGCTGGGCATCTCCTGGCCCAAGAAGCGCAGCAGCATGTAGTCGAGGTTGCGGCGGAGCTTGTCGGGGTCGCGGTCGGAGGGGTCGACCCAGCGCAGCACGGCCCCGGCCCCGGGGGCGGAGAGATCGGCCTGCACGGCGGCGGAGCAGCTGTGCATGGCCGCGTCGTGCACGAACTTGTCGAAGGTGACCGACAGCTCGCGACCCTCCTCGGTGATCTCGGCGTAGTCGGCCCGGCCCATGGCGCCGGCGTAGTCGTCGAACGCGGGCCAGGGCTGGCCGGTGACGGTGACGAGCGAGGCGTGGAACTGGGCGGCGGTCATGCGCCGCACCCGGCGGCCGCCGGGGGTGTCGGCGTCGCCCTCCCCATGGTGGCCGGGCTCGCCGGAGTCGGGGCCGGCCCCGTCGTCGCGCTCGACGTCGTCGTCGTCGGTGGGGACGCGCCCCGGCGGATCGAGGTCGTCGGCTCCGGGCTCGGGGCGTACGCCGTCGTAGCACCCGGCCAGGGCCAGCGTGGTGATGGCCAGCATCCAGCGTGTGTTCATGTCTAGTCCTCCCCCTGCGCGGCGCCGGTCTCGAACCACTCCGAGACCAGCAGCTGAAGCTCGAGCCCCCAGGTGTCCTTGCGGACGTTGGCGGGGGGCATGTCACCCTTGACGACGACGCGGTCGAGGATGGCCTCTTCCCGCTCGGCCCACGCGTCCCAGGTGGACAGGTCGGGGCGGTTGGCGTCGCCGATGTCGGGGCCGTGGCAGGCGGCGCCCGAGCAGTGCTCCTGGAACACCGGCTGCACGTCGCGCGACCAGGTCAGGTCGCCCACGCGGCGCTGCTCGAAGCGCACGCGGCGGGCGTGGGCGCCCCCGCTGCCGCTGGAGAACACCTCGAGGGTGTGCCAGCCCTCGTCGACGGCGCGGGCGGGCGCACGAAAGCGGCCGGGGCCGTCGGGCTCCATGGAGAGGTCCTCGCCGTCGAGGGCGGCGGAGGCGAGGCTGGTGCCGGGGTACAGCCGCACCGCGATCTCCACGGAGTCGTGGCCGAGGCGCTGGAGGTTGTGCACGCCCTCCACCCGCACGGGCGGGTTGGGCCGCAGGTGGCAGGCCTGGCCGGGGGTGAGCGCCCAGACCCCGCCGCCGGCCTCGGCGTGGAGGAAGCCGGCCTGCACGGGCTGGCCCTCGAGCATGGCGGCGGTGAACTGGCCGTCGGCGTAGCGATGGAGCGTGCCGCCGGCCATCACCCACAGCACGTCGCCGCCGCTGGACAGGGCCGAGACGGGGCCGGCCTCGAAGCGGTAGCGGGTGAAGTCGCCGAGATCGCCGGCCACCACGTCGTCGCCGACGATGGCGGCCGCGCCCAGGCCGTCGACGAGCACGGCTCGCGTGGCGCCGTCGAGGTCCTCGACGCGCGCGGCGAAGTCGCCCTCGATCCGCCAGACCTCGCCGTCGGCGTCGGCCAGCCACAGCTCGCCCGAGGGGCCCACGCAGGTGCCGGCGTTGCGGGCCATCCACGCCACGTCGGCCCAGGGCTCACCCGAGGGGCGGCTCCACTCCCACCACTGGCCCGCGTCGCGGTGCATGAGCCCGTCGGCGACGACGAAGCCGTTGGCGTCGGAGGAAGGGTCGCCGCACATGGCGGTGGGCTCGGGAATCTCGGGCCAGGCCAGCGGCTGCGGCCACTGCCCCTGCACGTCCCACAGCTCGCCATCGATGATGACGAAGGCCTGGTCTTCGCTCCAGGCCTGAAGCTCGGCCACCCCGGCGGGCAGCTGCTGGCGCTCGTCGTTGCCGAACGGGTCGATGACGCGCCAGGCCTGGTCGTCCTCGCGCAGCCACAGCGCGCCCTCGGGCGCGACCGACAGCTGCGTGGGCAGGCCGTCGACGTCGAAGCAATAGGCCTGGAGTTCCAGGGGCGTCACGTCGCGCGGCACGGTCTGCTCGCCGTCGGGCTCGGGCTCGGGGTCGGGCTGGGCCGGGCCCTCGTCGCTGCTGCTGCCGTCGTCGTCGCCCAGGATGCCGCTGGTGCCCGAGTCCATCGGCTCGCCGCCGCTGCAGGCCATGGGCCCCAGCGCGCACGCGAGCAGGACGGCTCCGCCCCTCGTTCGGCCGATCTGCGCGGCCCCCAACCTTCGTGCGCTCACCGTCATCCCTCCCCTGCCGTCCCCACAGGTAGGACAACGTGATCGGCGACTTTTCTGGGGGGTGGCTCGCTTTTCTTTCGAAGAGCCGGCGCGGATCCGCGCTGCGCTCCTGCGCGCAACGAGGGGGTGGAGGCCGGCCCCCGATCAGATCGACTTGCGCACCAAGAAGTAGAGGATGCCGACCATCGCGGCCAAGAACATCAGCAGCCCCATGATGTTGGTGTGGACCAACATCCACACCTGCATGCGCGACAGCAGCCAGTAGATCACCGCGAGCACGATGACGATGAGCAGCGCGCCGCGGATGCGCTCGCGGATCCCTTCTTGCGGGCCGGGGTGCAGCCAGTGCTCGACGACGAAGCTCGCGACCACGAGGTAGACGGGCGCGAGCAGCCAGGGGATGGCGACGTCCTCGAGGACGCTCAGGCCGTGGGTGTTCGCCCAGATGAGCGTGCAGGTGAGCAGCAGCAGGCTCATCAGGCCGAAGGCGATGCCGGCGTTGGCCAGCAGCTGAGAGCTGCGCCGCTGGCCGCCGCGGTTCAGCGCCCAGCCGGCCAGGCCGATCACCAGCGGCAGCAAGCCGACGGCCGCCAGCGAGGTGGCGCCGCCGTCGATCACCATGTGCACGAGCTCGGCGATGCTCATGGCCCGAAACCTAGCGTGGTTGGGGGGCGGGGTGAATGCGAGCGAGCCCCGAGCCGATCATCGCTGCGCCGCCGTCTGGACCGCGAGGCCGCCGTGGCCGAATTCGCAGGGGTGCCCGGGCTCGATCAGCGCAGGACGAGGCGCACGGCCGTGCCGGCGGGGGCCGACACGCGCAGCTCACCGCGGGTGGGGTCCCAGGTGTAGCAGCTGCCGTCGCCGGTCAGCTCGATCTCGGCGGGGCCGCGCGGGAAGGCGCGGGCGGGCACGACGATCTCGGTGACCCCGTCGGCCGCGGTCCAGTCGGCCCGAAGCTCGGCGGCGGCGGAGTCCCAGCCGGCGCGGACGTCCTCGCCGGCCACGGCCCGCACCCAGGGCCGCACGTAGGCGTCGAGGATGGGCCGCTCGCTGCCGTCGGGCTCGGTGACGGAGAGGTCCTCGCCGTTCCACGACTCGGGGCTGGTGGAGTACTCCCACAGGGTGGCGGACATCCGCTGGGCATCGAGGGCGTCGATGACCAGGGTGAGCCACGCGTTGCCTCCGCGCGCGCCGTGGGTGAAGCCGAACTCGCCGAGCAGCACGGCCACGCCGGTGGAGCGACCGTGCGCGGCGAGGGCCTCGAGGGTGCCGGTGGGCTCGACCCCGCCCCAGCCGCCGCCGAGCAGCAGGCCAGGGTCGTACAGGTGCGGGGCGTGGGCGAGGCCGTCGCCGTCGGGGCGGAAGGGAGAGACCGCGCCCGTCGTGGCGTTCACCCCGGGGCCGTCGTAGAAGACGATGACCTCGGGCGTCACGGTGCGCAGCTGGGCGGCGATCTCCTCGTACCAGGGCGTCAGCACCTCGAGTTCGAACGCGTCGATGTCGTCGTGGGTGCCCCAGCCGGGCTCGTTCATCGGCTCGAAGCCCACCACGGCCGGGTGGTCGCCGACGGCCCCAGCCATGGTCAGCCACATGTCGACGAAGGGGCCCTGCAGGCCGTCGGTGTCGGCCCAGAACCGGTCGAACGACTCGCGCACGTCGGGGTCGGCGAAGTAGCCGCTGAACCACTCGGGGCAGTCGTGGGCGGGCGGCGGCGGATCGGGGGTGGGCACCGACCAGGGCGGGAAGCCGTCGCCGCAGAAGGGCGAGGCGTAGACGTCTTGGTGGAAGTCGACGATCACCCGCAGCCCCTGGTCGCCGGCGGCGTCGAGGAGGGTCTCGTAGCGCGCGAGGTAGGCCCGGTCGTAGACGCCGGGGCTGGGCTCGAGCGCCTCCCAGGAGAAGGGCATGCGCGCGGTGTCCAGCCCCCACGCCCGCATGCGCCCGAAGTAGACGTCGGCCTCGGCCCGCACCTCGGTGAGGTCGTCGGGGTCGAGCACCTCGAAGGGCAGGAAGGGGGCGAACTTGGAGCGGCCGCCGGTGTTGAGGCCGCGCATCACCACGTCGCGCCCGAGCGCGTCGTGCAGCCGGCCCTCGGCGGTGACGGTGAGCCGCGCGGAGGGCAGCGACACCGCGGGGATGGGCGTGGCGCACTCGCCCGGGACGACCGGCGCGCCGCTGTCGGCGTCGGGGCCCTCGTCGGTGCGGCCGGTGGAGTCGGCCGCGGCGGAGGTGCTCGCTTCGCCGGTCGACGCGGCGGGCGAGCCGGAGTCTCCCGGGTCGTCCCCGCACCCGAGCGCGCCCAGCCCCGCCCACAGCCCCAGGCCCATCCACCGCTCCCCGACTCGGCGTGCTCGCTCCATCGGCTCGTTGGTAGCACGGCCCAATTGCGAAGAGCGACCGGATCCGTGGATCCGATCGCTCCCCCAAAGACCGCCCGCGAGGGGCGGCTGGGCTCGCAGCGAGCTACTCGGGCTTCTCTTCGTCGGCGGCGGCCTTCTCGGCATCGGCCGCGGCCGCGTCGCCCTCGCCCGCGGTCAGCGAGCTGCACACGGCCAGCACGCACGCGGCCTCCTTGGCCTCGAGGCGGCCGAGGCCGGCGTCCTCGCACAGCACCAGGCGGTCGCCCACGACCAGGCCCGTGCTCGCGCCGTACATGTCACCCAGGGGCGCCTTGCCCTTGTAGTGGATGGTGTACGAGGTCTCGGTCTTCTCGTCCTTCACCCACTCGACCTCGGTGAGGCCCTCGACGCCCTTCTTGGAGTTCTCGTACATGCTGTCGAGGCTCTTGGCCCAGTGGCGCGTCAGCTCCACGTCGATGCCGCAGGCGGACTCGGTGGCGATGGTGAGGCTGTCGGGCATCTCCATGTCGGCGTCGCCGGCCTCGGCCTCGCCGAGCTTGCTGCCCTCGGGCACGCCCACCTGCACGCCCCAGTCGGCGACGGCGGTGGCGGTGAGCTCGGGCGGCGTCACGTCGACCTCGGGGGTGGGGACCTCCTCGGCCTTCACGTCGCCGGGCGTGGCGTCGTCCTTCTTGGCGGCCGCCTCGTCACCGGGCTTGGCCTCCTTCTTGGCGTCCTTCTTGTCGTCGCAGCCAGCGAACGAGACCAACAGTAGGCAGCTGAGCGTGGTGGAGATGAGCTTCATGGTGCGTTCCTTCTCGAGAGCGATGGTGGTCTGCGTGGAGCGCGCAAGAATTGTGGGGTGCGCGAACCGGTGCAGGGAGGGGGTTTGTGCCTCATGACGGACGAGGCGGGAAGGCGTTGCACGGCGGCTGGCGCGTGAGTCCCCGAAGCGGGCGCAATCACGGTTCCCGCGTGAAATGAGCCCCAGGGCCACCTCTCGCCGCAGATGACGCCCGGGGCGAGCCCACGCCGATCGTCCCGCGTAAGCTCTCCCTCGTGCGGCGCCTCGCCCGGATCGCTCTGCTCGTTGCCGGCTCGATGCTGGGCCTGGCGGGCTGTCCTCGCCCTACCTCCCCCCCCTCCCCTCCGCCGGCCGACGCCGAGCGAAGCGAGCCGGCCCCAGCGGCCGAGCCCGCGACCGAGCCCTCGGAGCTGGCCGCGATGACCCTGCCGCCGCGCCCCGACTGGGCCGACAAGTACGCCGGCAGCAACCCCGACGAGCGCTTCCTCGACATCGCGGCGCTGATGCAGGCGCACGGGCTGCCGCGCGGGCAGGCGGTGGAGGTGCAAAACCACTTCCGCGACCTGACCCGGGCCCAGCCGCAGGGCGATCGCGACGCGCAGTACGCCGAGGCGCTCGCCCGGGCGCGCGCGGGGCAGTTCGAGGACGGCCGCGACCCGCAGCGGCTGGCCCGGGCGCGCTTCATCGTGGTGTTCGACCTCGACGAGACCCTGCTCGACCAGCGCTTCGACGACCCGGCGCTCGCCCGCGGGTGCCACGAGATCGAGGTGCCGTCCGAGGGCGGCCCTCCCCGCCCGGTGAAGCTGACCCCGGGCTGGGCCGAGGCGATCGGGCGCGTGCACGAGCTGGGCGGAGCGGTGGTGCTGTTCTCCGCGAACCTCGACGACCGCTGCTATGCGATCGCCCGGCGATGGGTGCTCGACGGGGTGCCGATCCTCGAGCACCCGGCGATCGCGGGGTTCCTGACCAACAGCCACCTGGTGCTGCAGCCCAAGCAGGCGGGCTCGCCGGTGGTGGAGCCGTCGAAGGACCTGCGGATCGTCGACCCCGAGCTTCGCCGGGCGATCATCGTAGATGACAACCCCACGCGGCTGTTCCAGTTCGCCAACGTGCGGCTGGTGAAGAAATTCCAGGCCGATCCCTACTGCGCGGCCACGGCGGCGGAGCTGCGGGCGGCCCACGAGGCCAGCCTGCGCGTGGTGGTGGACGAGGTGGAGGACGCGGTTCGCTACATGGACGCCCACCCCGGCACGAGCTTCGCCCAGGCGTACCTGCCGTACACGGTGCTGGGCCAGGTGACGGTCCGGTGGCTGCGGGCCGGCGCGGCCCGCAGCGAGGCGGAGGCCATCGCCCACCTGCGGGCGCACCCCGAGCTGGCCGACGATCACTTCTAGTTCGTTCTCGATCTCGATCGGGCCCAGAAGTCTGGTCTGTTAGACTGGCCCGGTGCGAGGGGTCGGTGCGCTCATGGTGGTGATCGCGACGGGCTGCAGCCCCGCCGCGGGCGACGGCGAGGGCTCGCAGGCGCCGGTGGTGGCCGATCCGAGCGGCTCGATCCGCCTGCTGCTGAACGCCCCGCGGGGCGTCGGGCCCGACACGCGGTGCGACACGGAGGTGTGCCGGGCGCTGGTGGAGCTGATCGATCGCGCCGACAAGACGCTCGACTTCGCGGTATACGGGGTGCGCGGGCAGCCGGCGGTGGTGGAGGCGCTGAAGCGGGCCCAGGCGCGCGGGGTGCTGGTGCGGGGGGTGGTCGACCGCGACGCGGAGGGGGCGAACTACTACGCCGACACCGACGCGGTGGTGGCCCAGCTCGGGGACGTGCGCGACGACGGCGAGGTCGACCGGCGACGGGCCGAGGCCGCCGCCCGTGCGCGGCCCTACACGCCGCGGTGTGCCCCCCCGGCGGGGTTCTTGGGGCCGGTGCAGTGCCTGGCCTACGACCTGGGCCCGGGGGGCTGCCTGCTGGCGGCGCACTCCAGCCGCGAGCCCATCGAGGGCGGCGCGGCGATCATGCACGACAAGTTCTTCGTGATCGACGGGCGGTGGGTGTGGACCGGCTCGACCAACGTCAGCGACACGGGCACGGGGGGCTACAACGCCAACCTGGTCACGGTGATCGACTCCCGGCGGGTGGCGGCGGCGTACGTGCGCGAGCTGGACCAGATGTACGAGCGGGGCCGCTTCCACGGCGACAAGCGCTCGGCCGGGCCGCCGCTGGAGGTGGAGCTGGGCGACGCTCGGATCGAGCTGATGTTCTCCCCGCAGGACTCGCCGATCCGGGAGCGCGTGCGGCCGCTGGTGAAGGGGGCACGGGAGCGGATCGACGTGGCGGTGTTCTTCTTGACCCACAAGCACCTCACCGCCGACCTCATCGCCGCGCACCTGCGGGGGGTGGAGGTGCGGGTGATCCTCGACGCCACCGCGGCCGCCAACGGGTTCACCAAGCACGAGCTTCTGCGAGCGGCCGGCATCCCGGTGAAGGTGGAGACCTGGGGCGGCAAGATGCACATGAAGTCGGCGGTGATCGACGGCGAGACGGTGATCACGGGCTCGATGAACTGGACCTCGGCCGGCGACGACACCAACGACGAGAACGTGGTGATCGTGCACAGCGAGGCGATGGCGGCCCAGTACTCGGCGTTCTTCGACCAGCTGTGGGCCGACATCGACGACCGCTGGCTCACCGCCAACCCCGATCCCGAGTCGCGGGACTCGGGCACCGCGTGCTCCGACGGCATCGACAACGACTACGACGGGCTGGCCGACGCCGAGGATCCGGGGTGCGGAGACGACCCGCCGCCGCTGCCGGCCCTGCCCCCCTGGGTGATCGTGGACAAGGGCGAGCGCATGACGTGCGAGCCCGGGATGATGGACGGGCCGCTGGCCCGAGGGGGGTAACCTCGCCCGGGCCGGCATCGTCCGGCGAGGAGCGAGCATGAGCGGCGACAGACGATCGGTGGTGGTGACGGGGGCTTCGACCGGAATCGGTCGGGCCACGGCAAAGGCGCTGGTGGAGCAGGGTCTGCGGGTGTTCGGCAGCGTGCGCAAGCAGGCCGACGCCGCCTCGCTGCGCGAGGAGTTCGGGGGCGAGGTCCAGCCGCTGCTGTTCGACGTGACCGACGGCGAGGCGATCGCCGAGGCGGTGAGCACGGTGCAGGAGGCGCTGGGCGACACCACGCTGGCCGGCCTGGTCAACAACGCTGGGGTGGCCCTGCCCGGGGCGATGATGCATCAGCCGATCGACGAGCTGCGCCGCGTGTTCGAGATCAACGTGTTCGGTCTGGTCGCGGTCACGCAGGCGTTCCTGCCCCTGCTGGGGGCGCGCCGCGATCCCGCCGGGCCGCCGGGCCGGGTGGTGAACATCAGCTCGGTGAGCGGGCGGCTCTCGGTGCCGTTCCTGGGGGCCTATGCCGCCTCGAAGCACGCGGTGGAGGCCCTGTCCGACGCGCTGCGCCGCGAGCTGATGATCTACGGGATCGACGTGATCGTGGTGCAGCCGGGCGCGATCGAGACGCCGATCTGGGACAAGGCCGAGGTGCTCGATCTGGGGCCCTACGCGCACACCGACTACGCGCCGATCCTCCGCAACTTCCAGCAGCTGATCGTGACCCAGGGCCGGCGGGGCCTGCCCGCGTCGCGGGTGGGCGAGGTGGTGACCCAGGCCCTCACCACCGCGCGGCCCCGGGCGCGCTACCCGATCCCCGACCAGCCGTGGATGGGCTGGCGGATCCCGCGGCTGCTGCCCGACCGGGTCTTGGACCGGGCGTTGGCGCAGCGGCTGGGGCTGAACGAGCTCGGCGAGTCGTAGGGTCCCGTGCCCGGGGAGGGCGAGGAGCACCCGCGATCGACGTTCGGACGCGGGGTGGATCCATCCCGGTCGATGCGGCGACCATCATGGGGGGAGCAAGGCGCATGATGGAACGACGGCCCGGTGCATGGCGACGGATGGTGGTGCTCGGCGTGCTCGGCGTGCTCGCGGCCGGCTGCGACACCACGCTGAAGACCGAGGAACGGCAGGTGCGGCTGTCTGCCGATCTGCACTCCTACGACGGCGGCCGCGGGATCGTGGCCCGGTCCACGGTGTGCGCGCAGTACAGCGGCTACCGGGCCCCGCCCGACGATCCCCACACGTTCGTCGATGCCGAGGACGAGGAGCTGCGGCCCTGCTACGAGGAGCGGCTGATCGGCCCGGCGGGCTTCGACGAGGCGGGCTGCGTGGCGCTGGACACCCCCGGCGAGGTCACCTGGGAGCTGAGCCGGACGTCGTGCTCGCTGCCGGGCGAGTTCGGGGACGACCGGGTGCTCTTCGAAGTGCTGGCGCGCTCGGAGGTCCGGGGGGCCTTCGAACACGCGGTGCCGCTGCCCGACGAGCTGCTCGGTTACGAGGTCGAGCTCGGTGCAGAGATCCCCGAGGGCTACCGGTCGGAGGTGGGCGAGCCGATGCGCGTGATCGAGGACGGGCTGCGCTCGATCTCCACCGCGGTGGTGCGGGGGGACCGGCCCGAGAAGGTCGCGGTGACCCAGCCCATGGTGAGAGCCGTGGGGCTCGAGGGAGACCCCCGCTTCGAATTCGACGAGGACCCCTCCACCACCATGGAGGTCGAGGGCCGCGCGGG
>JGI12210J13797_10079070_pt1 | contig 12568 bp, 10 predicted proteins | sample ElkSlonscriptome_3_FD_13797 | JGI IMG/M metagenome (IMG submission 13797) | reverse complement strand
CAAGGCGGCCGGCCTCGCCAACGAGATCGACGCCAACCCGACCGAGGCCGAAGAGATCCTCGCCAAGGCCGGCATGGATCGCGATGCCTTCTACGCGCTGCTGTACGAGGTGAGCACGCCCGAGCTCGCCGAGCAGTACCGGCTGGCCCGCGCGCGCGCCAACGGCTGAGGACCGCGGCGGGGTCGTCCTCGCAGGAGATCTCGCCCATGACTTACATTGGACTACCTGGGTATGCGTTCCTGGGCCACCGGGTGGCCCGTTCGTGCCATTCTCCCACGCACGGCCCACGAACGGCCGAGGAATGGCCTTGGGTGGGGGATCCTCTTCACGTCAGGGGGCGCGCGGTGTTACTCTCCGCTCGACTTGGAGACGCTATCGGTTCCGGTGGCCTCCGATACCGACCCCTTCGTGGTCAGTAGCTTGGCCAAAGACTACGCCATTCGACTCGGTTTCGACTCCCTGGCTGCGGCTCACGTCGCACTGGTCGCCGGGGAGCTGGCCAGCAATTGCTGGCGTCACGGCGGAGGGGGCTACATCGAGCTCCGCTCCACCGACGAGGGGCTCGAGATCTGGGCGGTCGATCGGGGACCCGGCATCGAGGATCTCGTCAGCGCCAACGAAGACGGCTACAGCCGCGGTCGCCGCCACACCCCCGAGACGCCGGTCCGCGACAGCCTGGGCTCGGGCCTGGGCACGGTGCGCCGGCTCATGGACGACGTCGAGGTGCACAGCGAGACTTCGCGAGGCACCACCGTGATCGCTCGCAAGCGCCTGCCCGGAGGCCAATGAAGGACAAGGTTCTCCAGGTCCTCAGCCGCTACATGTCTCGGATGCACGCCGAGATGGCGCTGCGCCGCGCCATCAGCAAGGTGGGCATCGACTCGCGGCTCGAGGACACGACCGCCTATCCCCGCCTGGCCGCCACGCTGGAGACCAGCCTGCGGCTGTTCACCACCGAGTCCGAGGTCAACACGGCGGTGGGCGACCTGCGCGAGGTCCTCACCCCCGACACGCCCTCGTCGGTCACCGTGGATCTGCGCTCCGAGGCCGACATGAGCGTGGCCCGCCAGGCCGCCCGCAACCTGGCCGAGAAGATGGGCGCCCGCAGCTTCGTGGCCCAGAAGTTCACCACCGCGGTGAGCGAGCTGGCCCGCAACATCGTGCAGTACGCCAAGCAGGGCGAGCTGGAGCTGACCCCGCTGTCGGAGGGCATGCGAGGGCTGCGGGTGGTCGCGGTCGATCAGGGCCCGGGCATCCCCAACCTCGACGAGATCCTCAATGGCAAGTACAAGAGTCGAACCGGCCTGGGCAAGGGCATCGTCGGTGTGCGGCGCTTGATGGATCGCTTCGAGATCAAGAGCAATTCCAGCGGCACGCGGGTCGAGGCGGAGCTGCACCTATGAGGCTCGAGCTCGCCCATCGCGCGCGGCCCTGCGTGGGAGAGGTCGTCAACGGCGACGCCGCGTGGGAGGGCTCATGGCTGGGGCGCCCGGCCTTTGCCGTGTTCGACGCGTCGGGCCACGGCCCCGAGGCCCACGCCGCCTCGACGCGGGCGTGCGAGCTGCTCGACGCCGACGAGGGCACCCTCGACATGCGGGCGCTCGCTGCCCGGCTGCACGAGGGCCTCAAGGGCACCCGGGGCAGCGCCGGGGTGTTCGCGGTGCTCGACAGCGGGATGCTGAGGGGCTTTGGGGTCGGCAACGTGGAGCTGCGCGCGCTCAACCGGCCCATCACGGCCCTGCTCACGCCCGGGGTCCTGGGCGTACGTCTTCGCCGCCGCGTCCACGAATTCGAGATTCCCCTGCACGTGGGGGATCGCATCATCGCGTACTCCGACGGTATTCGCGGCCGGGTCGACGGCGATGTGCACCAAGGGTTGAGCGCCGCCGACTTGTGTGATTCGCTCTTACGTGACCACAGCCGCCCGCACGACGACGCGACCGTGCTGGTAGCCGATGTCCTCGAGGACGCATGAGCGACCGATCAAGCATTCCCGTCCTCAAGATCTGGGACCAACTATTGGTTGCCCTGCAAGGTGACGTCTCGGACCGCCAGGCCGACGAGCTGTCGCTCTCGGTGCTCGCTCGCATCCGAGACGTCGACGTCTCCGGGCTCATCCTCGATGTGACGGGGGTGTTCACCCTCGACTCGCACCTGTGCGCGGTGCTCGCTCGGCTCGCCGCATCGGCGCGGCTGATGGGCGTGCGCTCGGTGCTGTGCGGTCTCACCCCCGAGGTGGTCATGACCCTCCAAGCGATGGACATCGAACTCGACGAGATCGATACCATGGGCACCATCGAGGAAGCGCTCGAAGCCGCCGGCATCCAGCACACCACCCGGCCCGCCCGCGACTTCGACCTCGACGAATTCATCGGAGTGAAGACATGAGCGGCGACCACGACGAACTGATCACCATCCCGCGCTCGCGCCTCGACTCGCTCATGTCGGCCGTGTCGGCCGCCTCGGTGGCGGCCTACGACGAGGCGCTCAACGAGGTTCGTGTCCACGACGAAGACGCCTTTGGCGAGCTCGAGCACGTGATGGCGCTGTTCATCGACGAGCTGCGCACCGCGTCCCAGCGCCGCGACGACGCCATGAAGGGCATGACCGAGGCCCGCGCGTCGCTCGAGGAGAAGCTCGACACGATCCGCCGCCAGCAGATCGCGATCCGCGATCTCTCGGCCCCCATCATCGACCTGTGGGACGGCATCCTCACCCTGCCCATCGTGGGCACGGTCGACTCGCAGCGGGCGGTGGACATCACCGAGAAGCTGCTGCAGCGGATCGCCGACACCAACGCCGCGTGCGTGATCATCGACCTCACCGGCGTCGACGTGGTCGACACGATGACCGCCGATCACCTCATCAAGCTGGTCAAGTCCGCGCGGCTTTTGGGCACGTTCTGCGTGGTCACCGGCATCGGCCCGGAGATCGCCCGCACCCTGGTCGATCTCGGCGTCGAGCTGCACGAGCTGATGACGCTCAAGCGCCTGCGCGAGGGCCTGCAGGCCTGCTTGGCCCACCTGCGCGAGCGCAAGAGCAACTCCAAGCGCTGGAACCAAAACATCAAGCGCAACTACAACAACGGCTCGGTCGACAAGTAGGGCGGGCGGGCGGGCTGCGGCCGCGGCGTGCCAACCGCGCGCTCGGCGGCAGAGCGCGCGCAGCGAAGGGCCGAGGGCACGCGAGCGTGAACTCGGCCCTCGGCGCTTGGAGATGCGCGGGGATCGAGTACAGTTCCAGGGTGCTCGGGTGGCGTAGCTGGGTCGCGATGGGAGCGCTGGGGTCGAGCCTGGGCGCCAGCGGGTGTGTCGAGCGGCTCATCCATGACCTCGGCAAGGGGGCCGACGGCGACGGCGACGGTGGCACCACCGTCGGCGACGACGGCCCCGGCGAGACCGACCAGTCACGCCCCGGCGAGACCGAGACCGACGGCGTAGACCCCGGCACCGAGTGCCAGCAGCCCTCCGACTGCGGGACCAACCAGACCTGCTTCGAAGGGGTGTGCGTGGGCACCGGCTCCCTGCGGATCTCCCTGTCGTGGACGGTCGTCACCGATCTCGACCTGCACCTGTACGTCCCCAACGGCGACTGGATGAGCTTCGAGAACACCACCACCGCCTACGGCGAGCTCGACGTGGACGACTGCGTGGGGGGCTCGTGCATCAACCAGCAGGTCCACGTGGAGAACATCTTCCTCGACGCCAGCGCACCGCGGGGCACCTACGGCATCCAGGTGGTGAACTTCGACGGGCGGGGTGCGGCCGACTACTCCATCGAGGTCGCGGGCGCGGTCAACTCGCACTTCTTCGGCCACCTGCCCGCCAGCGACTTCGCCCAGAGCGAGGTCCACGAGATCGCCTGGGCTCCGTAAGCTGCCCCCGGTCGATGACCGCGGCCGAGGCAGGGGCGGTCTGCTAGGATCGCCCCGATGGTCGCGACATGGACGGCTCGGGTCGGGGCGCTGGCGCTGGGCGGGATGATCGCGTGCACGCCGGTCGACCCCCCCGCCCCCGCGCCCTCCGAGCCGGCCCCGCCCGAGTGCGCCGACACCACGCCCCCCGCTCCGCTGCCGGTGGTCACCATCCTCCAAACCCGCGACCACGAGGTCACGGTCCACGCCGCCCCCGATGGCCTGCGCTTCACCGTCTCGCTGGCCGGTGGTGCGCTGCTGGGGCATCAGCTCACCGCTCGGGAGTTCGCGCGCAGCTTCCCGGGCCTCCAGCAGCGGTACGACTCCGCCTTTGCCGGCGACGAGACCTGGCTCGATGCGCGCATCGATACTGCGGTGGGGGCGGGGGCGGGTGACCCGCTCATGGGCCACTGAAGCGGCGCTGGGCGGGGGTCCAGGCCCTGCCTGGCTTCCTTGAACCACCGGGGCAAAAAGGGCACTGTGGCTTCGAAGTGGGGGGGGAGCGAAACCGGCAGCTCGCCGAGGAGTCCAGTGATCAGGAGACTCGTGAGGTCCTGCGGGCTCCCAGCTTGGGCACCACCGAAGACGTCCTCGACATCGGCCCGGTCACCGATCCCGACCGCCCCGATCCGACGACGCTGGGTCGCTTCCAGATCGTGCGTCGTCTGGGCCATGGGGCCATGGGCGTGGTCTACGAGGCGACCGACCCCCAGGCCCGCCAGCCCATCGCCATCAAGTCCGTCAGCCGGCTGAGCCCCGAGGCGCTGTATCGGTTCAAGCAGGAGTTCCGGGCCCTGGCCCGCTTCCAGCACCCCAACGTGGTGTCGCTGTACGAGCTGCACCTCGAAGAGAACAACCTGTTCTTCACGATGGAGCTGATCCACGGGGTCGACTTCATCCAGTGGTTGTGTGGCTCTCGCACGAGCACCGAGGGCCCGCGGCGTCGCCCCTGCCGCGACTACGACCGCCTGCGCCAGGCGCTGCGCCAGCTCGCCGAGGGGGTGCACGCCATCCACCTCGAGGGCATCTTGCACCGCGACATCAAGCCCTCGAACGTGCTGGTCACCGACCAGGGCCGGGTGGTGCTGCTCGACTTCGGGCTGGTGCGCCAGCACGACGTCGACACCGATCTGGGGGTGACCGACGACGGCGCGGTGCTGGGCACCCCGCTGTACATGTCGCCCGAGCAGGCCATGGGCGACCGCCTGGGCCCGCCCAGCGACTGGTACGGGGTGGGCGAGCTGCTGTACCAGGCGCTCACCGGGCAGACCCCGTTCCAGGGCAAGGGCATGCTGGCGCTCCTCGCCGCCAAGCAAGAGGACCGCCCCCCGGCCCCCTCCACGGTGGTGGCCGGGATCCCCGAGGACCTCGAGTCCCTGTGCGTCGACCTGCTCGAGCACGACCCCGACCGCCGCCCCAGCGGCGAGGACGTGCTGCACCGGGTCGCCGCCCTCGAAGACGACGGCTCGCTGCTGCGCGACGGCGTGCCCCGGGCCTCGGACTCGGTGTCGTCGGGGGCGCTGTTGTTCCTGGGCCGCGACCTCGAGTGCCAGACCCTCCACCAGGCCCTGGCCGCCACCCGACGCGGCCGCCCGATGGTGGTGTGGGTCGACGGCGTGTCGGGCATGGGCAAGACGGCCCTCATCTCCCGCTTCTTGCACGAGGCCTCCCGCGAGCCCGAGACGGTGGTGCTGTCGGGCAAGTGCTCCGAGCGCGAGTCCATCCCCTACAAGGCGCTCGACTCGGTCATGGACACGCTGTGCGTGTACCTGCGGGGGCTGACCAGCGCGGCCGAGGTCGACGCCCTGCTGCCCCGCGACCCGCGGGCGGTCGCCCGGCTGTTCCCCGTGCTGCTGTCGATCCCCTCGGTGGCCAACGCGGTCGAGCGCGACGTGCTGGGCCTGGACCCAGCCCAGGCCCGCCGCCGGGCGTTCGGGGCCCTGCGCGAGCTGTGGGGGCGGATCGCCGACCGCAGCCGCCTGGTGGTGCACGTCGACGACCTCCAGTGGACCGACCTCGACAGCGCCGTGCTGCTCGACGCCATCGTCCGCGACCCCGACGCGCCCTCGCTGCTGCTGGTGGGGGCGTTCCGCACCGGGGCCGACCGGGGCGACGGGCCGCTCGCTCGCCTCGTCGAGGAGCTCGACGACGACGACCGCGTCGACGTGCGCCGGATCCACGTGGGGCCCATGTCGCGCGCCGAGGCGGCCGATCTGGCCCTGTCGATGCTGGGCGAGCGCAGCAAGCAGCACCGGGCCCTGGCCGACGAGGTCGCGCGCGAGGCCGAGGGCAGCCCGTTCTTCGTGGGCGAGCTGGTCCGCTACGCCCGCCGGGTGGCCGAGCGCGACGAGATCCCCGTGACCGAGTCCGGCTCGGCCGTCAGCCTCGACAGCGTCATCCGCCACCGGCTCGATGCGCTCCCCGCCGACGTGCGCCGCCTGCTGGAGGTCATCGCGGTGGCGGGCGGCCGGATAAGCCAGGGCATCGCGCTGTCGGTGGCCATGGGCGACGCGGGCGATCGCAGCGCGCTGGCCCGGCTGCGCTCCGAGTCGCTGGCCCGGCTGCAGGGCCCCCGCGACGAGGATCCGGTCGAGATCTACCACGACCGGATCCGCGAGACGGCGCTGCGGGCCATCGAGGGCCGCTCCCTGGCCGAGATCCACCTCGCGCTCGGCCGGGCGCTGGAGCAGTCGGGAGACGCCGACGCGGTGGCCCTGTCGCACCACTTTCGGCAGGCGGGCGAGGACCAGCGCGCCACCCGGCACACGATCGACGCGGCCGAGCAGGCCGAGGCGGCGCTGGCCTTCGACCGGGCCGCCGAGCTGTACCGCGCCGCGCTGGACCTGCGGGCGCTGCCGGCCGAGGAGGTGCCCGAGCTCGAGGCGCGGCTGGCCGAGGCGCTGGCCAACGCCGGGCGGCTGTACGACTCGGCCAAGGCCTACCTGCGGGCCAGCGACGAGGGCCGCGACCGCGAGCACCTGGAGTGGACCCGCCGCGCGGCCGATCGGCTGCTCGCCAGCGGCCACAGCGACGAGGGCCGGGTGGTGCTCGAGACGGTGCTCGAGTCGGTGGGGCTGCACCTGCCGCGCTCCACCGGGCGAGCGATCGCGTCGCTGCTGAGCAACAAGGCGGCCATCCGCCTGCGCGGGCTCAAGTACAAGATCCGCGACGAGAGCGAGGTGTCGGTTCCCGAGCTGGAGCGCCTCGACGCCTGCTGGACCGCCTCGCGCTCGCTGGCCTACACCGACGGCCTGGTGGGGATCGACTTCCACACCCGGCACCTGCGCCTGGCCCTCAAGGCGGGGGAGCCGTTCCGGCTGTCGCGGGCGCTGGGGATCGAGGCCCACATGCAGGCCATCATGGCCGGCGACAAGAAGCTCGCCCGCGCACTGGAGCTGCTCGACGAGGCCGAGCAGCTCGCCGAGCAGGCCGGCCGCGCCGCGGCCCGGGGCTTCGTGGCCGAGTGCCGCGGGCACGTGTGGCTGGCGGTGGGGCACTGGCCCAAGGCCGTGGCCGACCTCGACCTGGCCACCACGATCTTCCGCGAGGAGACCACGGGCATGGCCCAGGAGCTTTCGTACTGCGAGGCTCATGCGGCGGTGAGCCTGTTCTTCATGGGCGAGGTGCGCGAGCTGACGAAGCGGGCGCCCCGGCTGCTCCGGGAGTCGCGCGACCGCTCCAACCCCTACGTCGAGGGCTACGCGCGGGGGCTTCTGGGCAACGTGGTGTTCCTGGCGCCCGACCGGGTCGACGAGGCCGAGGAGCAGCTGTCGATCTACCGGCGCGAGGCCGGCCCGCGGCGCTTCGAGGGCCACCGCTTCAACTACGCGGCCCAGACCGCCGCCCTGCGCCGCTACGTGGGCGACGCGGCGGGCGCGTGGGAGATCTGCGAGCAGGACTTCCCCGAGATCAAGAAGCTCGCCATGCTCGCCTCCTCGATGGCCAAGGCCGAGTTCTGGCTGTGGCGGGGGGCGTGCGCGGTCACGGGGGCCACCGTCGCGGCCGACCCCCAGCCCCTGCTGGCCGAGGCGCTGCGCAACGCGGGCCGGCTCATCAAGCACTCCAGCGTGTTCGCCCGGGCCTACGGGCACATCACCCGGGCCGGCGCGGTGGCGCTGCAGGGCAACGAGGACGCCGCGGTCGAAGACCTGCGCCGCGCCATCGAGCTGGCCTCGTCGCGCAGCATGGCCACCCACGTCGCCACCGCCCAGCGGCGGCTGGCCGCGATCGTGGGGGGCAGCGAGGCCGATGCCCTGCTCGCCGACTCCAACGCCTATATGGAGCGCGAGGGCATCGTGCGGGCCGATCGCTTCACCGACATGGCCGCGCCCGGGTTCGTGCGCAACCCGTAAGCCCGATCGGGTCGCCGTCGCCGGGTGACGGACCCGACGGCGCGGGCCTCGTACCGCGGGCGTCTCGACGAGCGCCGGCGCGTCGCGGAGGTCGCGTAGAATGCTGGAATCCCCGTGTCCGAACCGAGCAAGGAAGACCGTCGCACGCTCGAGGCCCACGCGCGCGAGCTGGCCCTCTCTGGAGATCCCTCGCGGCTGGAGCGGATCGCCCAGCTGGTGGGCCTAGCCCAGGACCAGGTCCAGCACGCCCTGTCCGCCGGCACCGAGGGCCGAGGCACGCTGGACGCCCGGGTGGTGGTGCTCTCCCTGCCCCGCGACACCGTCGCCGGTCTGCTGCCCGCGGGGCTGCAGCTGGCCCCCCAGCCCCTCACCACGCCCGATCGCCACCCGGTGCTCGTGCTGTTCTCGCACGAGCACTTCGACGCGTGGTTCGGTGAGATGGACTACCGCGAGCTGCTGCTGGGCGTGCCGTGGGTGGAGCTGAGCGACGTGCGGGCGCTCGGGCGCGGGCCGTTCCTCTACATGCCGCGGCTGTACCTCGACCAGCCGCTGCCGCGGGTGCTGGGCAACCGCCTCTATGGCTTCGAGAAGCTCCAGGCCGCCATCTCCGACGAGCCCGAGACCTACACGGTGCGCACCGAGCCCGGCGGGGCGCTGCTGATGGAGGGGCGCTTCGAGGTCGCGGGCGAGCCGGTGGCGCCCGGGGACCTGCCGAACCTCGACCGGGTGCTCGACCTGCTCGAGCAGCCCACCATCTCCCAGGCCCTGCGGATCGTCGACGATGACGCGTTCACGCGCCCCGGCGTCGGGCCGTTCCTGGGCACCAACAACCGCTACCGCTTCGACGACGAGGCCGTGCGCGTGACCCCGCTGCGGGCCACGGTGCGGGTGGGCGAGGACTTCACGCCCGCGGGGCTGCCCGCGGGGCCGCTCGAGGTGCCCAGCATCGCCACCACCGCGCTCGGGGCGTTCCACGTGCGGGTGCCTCAGGAGATCGCCCTGCCCGGCTCCATCCACGACCTGCGCTACCCCCCCGCTCGGCCGGCGGGTCGTCGCCGGCGGCGGGTGGCGGTGCTGGGGGGCGGGGCGGCCTCGTGCGCGGCCGCGTTCCACCTCGCCGCGTCGGACGAGCTGGAGGTCACGCTCTACGCTCCGGGCTTTCGGCTGGGCGAGCCGACCCCGCCCGGGGTGGGCGAGCCGCCCGCGATCCCGGGCTTCTACGACAACGCGCTGCGGATGGTCCGCGAGGTGTACGAGCGGGCCGGGTTGCCGCTGCCGCGCGGCGAGGCGCCGTGGTCGGTGGGGGAGCTTTCGCGGGGCGAGGGGCCGCTGGCCGAGGCGCTGGCGGGCACGCTCACCCTGGGCCCGGAGGGCGGGCCCCCGGTCAGCTCCGCGAGCGCGCCCAACGAGGCCCGACCGGGCGAGGTACCCCGGGACGATCGCGGCGGGCCGCCCGGCTTCGCCCGGGCGCTGAAGCTGGTGTTCACCCAGGCGATCGAGTACGCCCGGGCGCTGCACTCCGCCGACGCCAAGCCCACCGACGACTCGCGGCGCATCGAGGACGAGTCGTCGCCCGACGTGCTCGACCGCCTGCTCGATCGGGTGGAGGAGGGCTTCGAGCGGGTGGTGCGGGTGGAGGAGTGGGCGCTGTACCAGGCGCTGGACCGCGCGCTGGACACGGTGGAGAAGGCCGCCGCGGCCGAGGTCACCGAGGCCGTCGCGTCCAACACCGCGGTGATCCGCGGGCTCACCCGCGTGCTGCGACGGCTGCGGACGATGGCCCGGCGGCGCTTCGCCGACGCGCGCGACGACGATCCCCAGCGCTGGGCGGCGTGGAGCGGGCTGGACGTGATGCTCACCATCGCCATCGGGGTGTTCACCGAGCGGGTGGTGCACTTCGACGTGCTCGACGAGGTCGACCTGCGCCAGTGGCTGGTGGCCCAGGGCCTCGCCCCGGGCAACGAGCACGGGCCCCTGGTGCAGGCGCTGGTGCGAGCGCTGGGGGGCTCCGAGGCGCCGGGGGCGGGCCCGATGATCGCGGCCGGGGTGGGCCTGCGATGGCTCGTACTGTCGATGGACTACCGCGGCTTCCCCGGCTACGTGCCCCGCGAGGGGGCGGGCCCGGATCTGTTCGCGCCCTACGTGCGGGCCCTCCGAGCGCAGGGCGTCGAGCTGCGCTTCTTCCATCGGGTGGAGGGGCTGGAGATCGACCGCGAGGGCGAGACCCGGCGGCTGCGGAGCGTGCGGCTGCGACGGCAGGCCACCGTGGCGAAGGGGCCGGGTGCCTACGATCCGCTGTGGATGTCGCCCGGAGACGACGGGCCGCGCTGGCCCGATCGCCCCGACTACGCGCAGCTCGAGGGCGGTGAGGCGCTGCGCGAGCACGACCCGGAGGCCGAGGCGTGGCCCGGCGAGCAGGCGGTAGAGCTGCGGGCGGGCGAGGACTTCGAGCTGTGCGTGTGCGGTGTGCCGCGGACGGCCGTGCCCGCGCTGGTCGGTGACCTCACCGAGCGCGACAGCGCGGCGTACAGCGAGCCGTGGGCCCAGATGATCGCGACGCTGGCGATCGAGCCGCCGCCGCCGGGGAGCCTCGCGCTGCGGCTGGGGCCCAGCGAGAGCTGGGTGCAGGATCTGTGGTTGTGCGGAGACTGGACGCGTACCGACCTCGGCCTCGAGAGCATCGAGGCGGCCACGCAGTCGGGGATGCTGTGCGCTCGGGCGATCACCCAGCATCCTCGCTACGTGTGGCGGCTGGACTACTGAGGCGGTCAGCGGCTAGCTGAAGCGGTCAGCGGCTAGCTGAAGCGGTCAGCGGCTAGCTGAAGCGGTCAGCGGCTAGCTGAAGCGGTCAGCGGCGCACCGGCCGGCCAGTGGCGCGCCGAGCGGCCAGCGGCTCGCCGTGCGTGCGGCGAATCGTTGGGGCTTCGAAACGAAAAGACCCTTGGCACCGGGGGAGGTACCAAGGGAAGGGGTCGGGGTTTCCTACAGACTGGGGAGAGTCGGACACTCTGCCGGGGGAGACTTCGTGCCCACCAGGCTGTGGAATCTTTGTCTTGCGTCGTTCGCTACCATGTCCCTCGCCAGGGACGCTCCCTATAGATGCGAGCTACGTGCCACGGAGACGGAATGAGCCAAGATGAGGCCGAGAATCAATGATTTCAAGGGTTTGGGGCATAATTACACGGCGTATGATACGCAATCCAGAACTGTCAGTATTCTGGCAGTGAGTGGTTGCTGACAGAAATCGTCAGGACATTGACGGGAAAGCATCCGAGCGTCGAAGGATTGACGATCCGGAGATTCTTCGGGCAATAACGAAGAGTTACCCTGACTGAACGGCTCGATCCCGTGAGCGGCGGGGGGGCTTCCTGGGGATCGTCGAGATCGACCGGGTCTGCCCTGCGTTGGGAGGGCCAAGACGCCGCCTTGCCATGTCGACCACGCAACTTGCGCCCACGGGTGCGCCGCTCGCCTGGGGCTTCGGAGTTCCCGAGGAGGACGGCGTAGTGCCCGCGAGGGGACCCTGCGACGTCGCCGAGCCCCGGAGCGACGAGGACCTGATGGACGGGTTCCGGCAGGGCGAGGCCGACGCCTTCGAGGTGCTGGTCACCCGCCACAGTCGGGGCCTGTACAACTACCTGCTGCGGAGCGTGCACGCTCCCGCGAGGGCCGAGGAGCTGCTACAGGAGGTGTTGTTGCGCGTGATCCGTTCCAAGGACCGCTACCGGCGCTCGGCCCGGTTCACGACGTGGGTGTACACCATCGCGCGAAACCTCTGCGTGGACGAGAGCCGACGGGCCCGCTTTCGTGACCACGAGTCGCTCGATGCCCCCCTGCGCGGCCGCGGCACCCGCGACGGCTCCATGCCGCTGCTGGCCACGCTCGCCACCGAAGAACCCGGCCCCGATCTCGGCGCCGACTCGCCTCGGCTGCGCGCGCGCCTCAACGGCGCGGTGCTCCGCCTGCCGGTCGATCAGCGCGAGGTCTTCCTGATGCGCCTGATGGCGGGTATGTCCTTTCGAGAGATCGGCGAGACGGTGGGCGCCCCCGAGAACACGGTCAAGAGTCGCATGCGCTACGCGCTCGACAAGCTCCGCGAGGAGCTGGCCGACCTGCGTCACGCGGTGTGCTCGATGCCGGGCCGGGAGAGCGTGGCCCATGGCTGACGTGGACTGGAGCCCCGCGCAGCTCGACCAGCTCGAGGACGCGCTCGAAGACCTCGAGGACGAGGGGGCGCTCGAGCGCTGGCTGGAGGACGGCCCCAGCCCGCCGGTGCGCGAGCGGCTGGTGGACTACCGGGCG
>JGI12210J13797_10019780_pt1 | contig 12574 bp, 9 predicted proteins | sample ElkSlonscriptome_3_FD_13797 | JGI IMG/M metagenome (IMG submission 13797) | reverse complement strand
TCGCTAAACGATCGCAACCATGATTCTTGTCGTTTCGCCAGCTGCCGGGTATGGATGGCGATTTGCTCTTTTACTGCATCCATCTCGCCACACGTTTCCAAACACTCGATCAATTCGCGGTAGCCGACCGCTTGTGCGGCTGTTTTGGACAGCGGTGGGTTGCGGTGCAGCAATGCTTTGACTTCCTCGACTAAGCCTGCTTCGAACATCCGCTCGACTCGCTCGTTAATCCTCTGATGCAATTGTTTGCGATCCCAGCTAATCCAAAACACACTGCCTCGAGCGGCATGGACCGCTTCGCCGAATTGGATTTGTCGATGGCTAAGCGGTTGACCGGTTTGATGAGCCACTTCCAGAGCGCGGATCATTCGGCGTGTATCCGCAGGATCGATGCGATGGGCGGCTAGCGGGTCGACTTGTTGCAGTCGCTTATGGAGCGCTTCGCTGCCGTAGCGATCGACATCTTGTTCGACCAATCGGCGAAACGCTTCGTCCGCCGGTGGTCCAGGATCAAATCCTCTCAATATCGCTTTTAGAAACATCGGCGTACCGCCGACAAAAATTGGTGTTTTACCACGTGCTTCCAGTTGATCGACCGCCGCATGGGCCTGCTTCAGATAACAAGCAACACTAAACGTCTCGCTCGGATCGACCAAATCGATCAAGTGGTGAGGTACACGCTGCTGATCCTCGATCGTCGCTTTCGCCGTCCCAATGTCCATTCCGCGATAGACGGCAATAGAATCGAGTGACAAAATTTCGCCGTTAACTTGTTCGGCCAAACACATCGCAATCGAACTTTTGCCTGAGGCCGTAGGGCCAGTAACGACCATGATGCGACCGGCAAGGGACGCATAGGTTTGATAAGAATGATGCTGCATCCGCCTAGTCGATGGCTATTGTGGTCGAGTCAAGATGTGTCGTCAAAGTCGCTGTAGGCAAAATACCGCGTCCCGTTCCGCTTGAAAACGGCACATAACTAAAAAATGGGACGTTTGCCGGCCCCCCGTCGAATTGCTGGGTGCTAAACTATTTAGGGCAGCGGAACTCGTCAAGAGTTTCGGCCGCGAAGTGCTGACTACGAAAGTCTCGACGGCTTCCACTACCCATTGTTTCCATTATTAAGGTGAGTCAAGATTGATGGGGTTGACCTATTTTAAGCGATTTCGGATGGAGCTCGATCTGGCGAAGCCGATCATCGAGCATTCGCTCTGTCCGGCTGGCTACGAATTGGTTCCTTTCAGCGAAGATTTGCTTCGCGATCATGCAGCGGCCAAATACCATAGTTTTCGCGAAGAGCTCGACGCGAACGTGTTTCCCTGTCTCGCTCGGCGCGATGGTTGTTTGCGTTTGATGCGAGAAATATCGGACCGCATTGGATTTGTCCCTGAAGCGACTTGGTTAATCCGCTACCGTCCCGCTCCAGGAATGCGTCCTGAAGCGGTCGGCACGATTCAAGGGATTCAATTCGAAGGTTGGGGAGCGATTCAAAACGTGGGCATCGCCCCGGAACATCGTGGCAAAGGTTTGGGCTCGATTTTGTTGATGCGAGCAGCAAAAGGATTTCGCGCCGCAGGGCTGCTAAAGATGCACTTGGAGGTGACGACCGACAACACCGCAGCGGTCCGCCTCTACGAGCGGTTGGGTTTCTGCCGTGCCGAAGTCGTCTACAAAGCAGCTGATGTCGCTGGTGTGTAAAAAAGCCAATAGCTGTTAGCTGTTAGCTGTTAGCTGTTAGCTAAGTATAGCGGACCCCTTGATGCTCGGGTTCGAAGAATGCCGGTAGCACTCCATCGGCCTGCAGCAATCCTTGTCTCGTCAAACGAATCGTCGCATCATCGATCGTCACCAAGCCTTCGTTAACGTATTGGTCCCAGACGCTTCTCCAACGATCGACGATATTGATTTGGAACTTGTCTTGGAAATAGCGAACGTCAAGAAAGCCTCGTTTGAGTAACAGAATCATCTCGCGGACGAGGCGTTGATGCTCGGTCGGTACGAAACCACGTCCGAGCGGTAGTTTGCCCGATTCGATCGTTGACAAGTACGGTTCAAGCTCTGGCAGATTCTGGTAGTGCACGCCACTGGCGTGACCAAAGCTAGCGATGCCGGTAGCCAGCAAATCGGCTCCTTGCCACAAGTTGTCACGATAAGAAAAGTTCACCTTATTGGGATCTTTCACAACCGTATAGGCGCTGCTGATACTGTACCCCGCCGCCACGAATTCACTAAACGCATAATCGACCCAATCGCGTTTGGTTTGCCAATCGGCGACAGGACTTTCGGTTTGATTGCCCAAAATGTCTTTGCTGTAGACGGTATTGAAGGGCAATTCCATTTGATAGATCGTGACGCTTTCTGGCGAAAGTTCCAGCGTGCGACGGATATTTTCCTTCCAATTGTCCCATGTTTCACCGACCATTCCAGCGATCAAGTCGATGTTGACGTTTGGGAAATTCGCTTCGCTGATCCAATCCCAAGCGTTAAACACCTGCTTGCTCAAATGAGCTCGCCCGTTTTCCTCGAGCAGTTTGTCCGAGAAGTTTTCGATCCCCAAACTGAGCCGCGTGACCCCCAAGTCTTCGCGAAGCGTTTTCACTTTTGTCTCACTAAGTGTCCCCGGTTCGCATTCGAACGTCACTTCTTCGGCGCCGTCCCAAGTGATGTGTTCACGTAGCCGATCGGCAAGTTTGATCAGTTGTTTGGGAGCGAGAAAACTAGGGGTGCCGCCTCCGAAATAGACGAAACGAAATGGGCGATCCCCCATCACTTCTAATTGGCTGACCAGTGATATCTCGCTGCAAAGTGCATCGACGTAGCGTTGGACTTCCGCCGATTTGACATCGGTGAAAACTTTGAAGTAACAAAACTTGCATCGTTTTCGACAAAACGGAATATGCAAATACAATCCGAGCGGCGTCGCTTCCGTCGGCGGGCTGTGCAAAGCCTGACCCACCGCAGGCAATTCATCCGGCGTCCATTGGCTATAAGGCGGATAGTTGGAGATAAAGTAGCTACCAACGTTCGTTTTCTTATCGCTTGCGGTTGATGACATTCGTTTCTTTAGGGTGGGAGGTCAAACGGTTATCTCAACCGCTCATGGATTAAACTGAAGTGGTCGCTGTGGCCTTATTCTCCAAAGCAGCGAAGGATGCCGTTATCGTCTGCAACGTACAACTGAACGTTGCCCGTCGGAGTCTTGGCAATCACCGGAGGTGCAACAAACGAGCCGCGAATTTCAAATTTCCAAAGTTCTTTGCCGTCTTGGAGTGACAAACGGATCAAACGACCATCGGTCGCTGCGATCCAAACGTCGCCGCCTGCAATCACAGGTGAAGCGTCCGCTCGTCGTCGCAATGAGTATCGCCACAATCGCTCACCCGTTTTTAACGACAATGCATCGACTTGCTTCTTTTGGCTGCTAACGACCACCGTATCACCTTGGATTGCCGCACTGCTGCGATACTCTTGCGATCTTTCTTCGTCCACATATCGCCACAATTGTTTTGCCGTTTTCCAATCGAACGACAAGACGGCCCCATCCATGATCGGCAAAACGGCCAAACCGTCGGCAATCGCGACGGTCGATCCGGTTGGCCCGCCCAGCGGCATCGGGTCACTGATCGCTTTACCCGTTTCCAAGTCGACCACATGCAACTTTCCGTCACAACCGCCAAGAAACGTTCGCGATCCCGCGACCGAGGGGCTACAACGAATTTGGTCATCGGTTTGATAGGTCCATTTCAAAGACCCATCGTCGACGGCAAAACTGTACAAGTTGCCATCTTGGCTCGTCATCAGCACGGTGGACTGATAGAAGGCGGGTGAGCCGTTGATTTCACCTTCCGTCGGTTTTTGCCAAACGATTTTTCCTGAATCTGCTTCGATGGCGTACACATTTCCTTCGACATCACCGATGAAAAGCCGGTTTTCGCGAACCGCTGGAGCCGCGATAAAGCCGGTATCAAAATCGCGAGCCCACAAAAGTTTGCCGCTCGAGCGATCGACTGCGTACAGTTTTCCCATGACATCGGCCACGAAAACGATCGTGTCGGCGACCACCGGTGCCGCTTCGATCGCCTCGTCTGCCTTGAATTCCCACTTAACAGAAGGGTTTTCGGGAACGATCAAGCCGTTGCTGCTGTCAGCCGCAGCAAGCGATTGGGTCAACCCCAGCGACAGGAAAACGACACCCACCAGCGTCAAGCCGCGCAATGCCAGACAAGATCTTGGGCACGAGCATTTTGAGGCGGAGTTAACCGAAAAGTGTGCAAAACTATCAGCCATCGTTATTAAATCGCTTTGAAGGGAAGACGGAGATTGGCAGGAGTCCTATGATTTTAACAATTCTTTGTCGATCCATCAGCCCAAAACGGATGACGCTCGGGTTTCCAAGCAACTCATTGGCTGGCAGAATCTTTCCCGGGTCGAGCCTCGTTGGACCACTTCGCTCTGATTTAGCCGTTTTGGCGTCAGCCACCCCATGCGACCCGTAGCCAACATTTCATTTTAGAGCAATCATATCGTTTTCGTTCGATTATTATGGGGTGATAACGTTTTGAATGAGTAGACGGCCCTTTTTCCACGGCATTTCCTTCTCTCCTTGATCTTTTTCGATTTTTTTCCATGATTTGTGTCAGTCTTGGGCGTGCTCGCCACAAACGAATGATTGCCGAACACAAGTATCTTGTCGAACAAGGTGCTGAGTTGGTCGAGTTACGGCTCGATTTTATCGGTCGCGCAGTCAACTTGAAGCGATTGATTGACAATCGACCTGGACCCGTCGTCGTCACCTGTCGTCGCCGCGAAGATGGGGGACGCTGGATGAAGAGTGAAAAAGAAAGGATGATGCTGCTCCGCACCGCCATCGCAGCTGGTGTCGAATATGTCGACATCGAAGCCGACGTTGCNTCGCAAATCCCGCGTTATGGCAATACCAAGCGGGTGATCAGTTATCACGAGTTCACACAGACACCTGACGATCTCGAATCGCTCGCCGGGGCGATGGCCGAAGAGGATGCCGATATTGTCAAAATTGCTTCAATGGCGACCACGTTTTCCGACAACGTTCGCATGTTGGATTTGGTCAAGAATTCAAAACAGCCCACGATCGGGATTTGTATGGGCGAAATCGGTATGATCACTCGGATTCTTGGTGAACGAGTTGGATCGCCGTTTACGTATGCAACCTACAGTGCCGACAAAAAGTTGGCTCCCGGCCAATTGAACTGGAAAGAAATGACCGAGTTGTATCGCTATAAGCAGATTAACTCGGATACCGAGCTTTTTGGAATTGTCGGTGATCCGGTGGCCGATAGCTATGCACCGTTGGTTCACAACACAGCGTTCTATGAACAAAATTTGAATGCACGCTACTTGCCGTTTCGAGTTCCTAGTAACGATTTGCATAAATTCATGCAAAGCGTGCGTGATCTGAAAATTAGTGGCGTCAGTGTCGAGACCCCTCATTCGCAGGCAGGTTTGGAGTATTGCACGCAAGCCGAATCGAGTGCCAGTGGTATCGGTTCGATCAACACGATGATTTACCAAGGCAAAGACAACTTGGGCTACAATACCGATTATCGTGCGGCGATGGACTGTATCTCGGAAAAGCTAAAGCTAAAGAAGGAGATCGAAAAACCGATGCAAGGCGTCAACGTCTTGATCCTCGGTGCGGGAGATGTCGCACGCGCGATCGCATGGGGGCTTCGGCAGCGGGGTGCCGATGTGACGGTTGCATCACGAACGATGGACAACACCCGAGTGCTGGCGTCCGAGATAGGTTGCCGTGCAATCGAATGGGATCAACGCCATGAACCCAAGATCAATTTGTTGATCAACGCGACTCCCATCGGAATGCACCCCGACCTCGACCGGTCGCCGTATGACGCCAGTGCTATGACTCAGTTCTTAGTGGTTTTCGACTGCGTTTTTAATCCCGAAAGCACCCTTTTGATTAAATATGCACGCAAGCATGGTTGTCGGATTATCACCGGGGTCGATATGTTTGTTCGCCAAGCAGCTTACCAACACAAGTTGTTTACTGGCCAAGACGCTCCGATGGCGACGTTGCGTCAAACGATCAAAGACGCCACCAGTCCCGTGCGACTGAACTAGCACCCCCTTGATGAAATCTTGCTGACCATGGAATTTCCAATTGGCGTGACCATTCGCCAAGCGTTGCCGAATGATGCAGCGGCCATCCATGCATTATTGAGGCCTTATGTTGCCCAACGACAATTGCTTTCGCGAACGGAGGCCGAAGTGATCGAATTGACTCGCCATGGCTTTATGGCCGTGCGAACGGTTGAAGACCGAGAGCAGTGCATCGGGTTCGCTGCAATCGAAATCTACAGTGCAAAACTCGCCGAACTGCTCAGCCTTGCCGTTCATCACGATTTCCGAAATGTAGGTGTCGGGAAAGCCTTAGTGGAGCATTGCGTCCAGCGAGCTCGCGACTTAGGTGTCATGGAAGTGATGGCGATTAGTTCGTCGGAACTCTTCTTTCAAACATGCGGTTTCGACTATTCGCTGCCTGACCAAAAGAAGGCCTTCTTTTGCCAACTAAGACCACGGCATCCCGAATAAACCAGCCTTGAAACTCGTTACAAGGCTCCCGCCTTGTAACGCGATGCATGGAGGCTCCCGCCTCCTCACGCTGTACTCGGGAGGCGGGAGCTTCCTACCCTCCGTGTTCCCAAGCAGGAGCCGGGGAACCAGCCTTGAAACTCGTTACAAGGCTCCCGCCTTGTAACGCGATGCATGGAGGCTCCCGCCTCCTCACGCTGTATTTCGGGAGGCGGGAGCTTCCTACCCTCCGTGTTCCCAAGCAGGAGCCGGGGAACCAGCCTTGAAACTCGTTACAAGGCTCCTGCCTTGTAACGCGATGCATGGAGGCTCCCGCCTCCTCACGCTGTATTTCGGGAGGCGGGAGCTTCCTACCCTCCGTGTTCCCAAGCAGGAGCCGGGGAACAAGCGGAAAGCAGGGAATCCCGGGTCTGTGCCGCTACCGCGACTTGATCCAGCCTACGCCAAACGCGCGATCTCCGTTTGCCATGATCGGCTCGATCCATTCGACGCTGCCTGAACCCATTTCCAGTTCACAGCGGTAGCCAAACGGTTCGTTCGATTTGGTGGTCCAGGGACCGATCAAACAGGCTTCATCGGTCATATAATCCCGCGTCAGAAAGACACGCTCGTGTAACTCAGCTTCATCGACATCAAAAAGATTGATGCCATCGAATGGACAATCGCCAATGATCGGTAAATCCGCCAAACCAATCAATGTCGGTAACAGATCAGCGTGCATCGTAGGATGAGTGATCGACCGCTGACCAATACCCGGTGCACAAAGAACCGCTGGTGTCATCGTTTGAAACTCACTCAGCCGTGTTCCATGGCCACACGTTCCATCTTCTAAGAACGATTCTCCATGATCGCCGGTGACGATAACGATTCGATCGCGGCGAAGCAGTGGCCTGATCAGACGGTCAACGGTACGAGCACTATTTCGGTAGCGATTCCACACCGCTTCCCGGTCATCAATCGTATAGGGAATCGGAAAACGATCGTCCGCGGCGGGTTCAAAGATTCGGTCGATCGGATCGCTTCGGTAATCGGCATGCGTCGAATAGAGATACACCACAGCTAATCGTGGCGTCATGGGATCGGCTGAATCGCCCTCCTCGAGAAACTCGATCGCGCGAGCAACGGTGCGACGATCGCCATCGACCCAATCCTTTGGCTCGCATTCAAACACGTCATACTGATCCGAATTCAAAAACGCGTCCATGTAAAATAACCGCCAATCATCTTGGTTGGAAAACAAACCCAATCGATAACCGGCTTGACGAAACAGCCGATTCAACAACGGCTGAAATCGAAGCGGACGCTCAAACCAAATCGCCTCCAACCCACTCACTAGACTGAACATGCCGTGACTCGATGCGTTGCCTCCCGAAAAATGATTCTGGCAGACGACTCCATCCAAAGCCAATTCATACAAATTGGGCATCACCGATTCGTCAAGACATTCACGCCTCAGTGATTCAATCACCACGATCACAACATCGGCTGGCGACTCGCGACGCTGTAATACCTGATCGAAATCCAATCCAGCCCACTTCTGACGCTGTTGCTGGCCTTGGCTAAAACGCGGTCCAACCTTGATCGATAAATCGTGCGATATCTCTTCCAACTCCGCAAAACGAGAATGCCGAAACAGCCCAGCAGCACAAAGCGGATGCACGCCAGGTGAAGAACGCATGTGGTGGGAGATTGATTGCCAATGCAAAACGGTGGATAAGAACACCCCAGCCAAAATGACCAAAGCGATCAAAGGTCCAAGTTTTCGCTTCAGCCACGCTATGCTCATGCAACAACCGCAATTGAATCTCACGATCAGACCAGACCCCCAATACGAAATCGCAGCGAACGCAAAAAACAACAGGAAGGTTTGCAGCGTGGCGACCACGGAACGAAGCGGCGCGTGGGGAATCAAACTGCTCCGCAGATCTGTCGCCACGCGAACCATTCTGGCTGACAAAAAATGGTCGGACATCCACGAATAAGCAATGGCATCGCAGAGCACCAACAGCGGAATGCCAACCATCCAAACGCAGCCGACCGTCCATCCAAATCGGGGATAACGCTTTGCCATAAAACCTGCAAAGAACCAACCTGGAAAGACCAGCATCATCGCTTGCAACAAAATCCAAACATGGATGGGAACCGAGGACGCGTTCGATGCTGCAAAGAAAACCGAGAGGAAGTAAATTGCCAACGTCGATATCAACGACAGAATCGTCGCTCGGGAAAAAGATCGATCAAATCTCATCAGACGACAAATCCGTCGGTGAATTTTCAAGCTTCGGCTTTTCATAGAGCCAATTCGGGATCAGCAATACGATGCCCCCAGCGATTAGCAGCACCATCGGTTGACTGCCATCGCTGGGCCAAAACCACGTTTGATTCAGCAATCGCCAAGCGACCAAATGCAGTGTTAATGAAACAGGCATCGCCAACGAGAAACATCCAAATGCATCGCTTTTTGGAAATCGGTTCTGTAGCGGCAGCGAGATCAGCGATGCGAGAATCAGCACCGTCGACAACATCTGCCAACCGATCACGATGGAGGCCGCTGCGCAAACCAGAATCAAATCGATCAAGCGAAGCGTCGATTTTCCAAGCGGGTCAAACTTTGGATCTGCTTCACGACAAAGCCCACGAGCCAAACAACGGGCATAGAACGCCGCGGCAACCAATGCGGTGAGAACTCGCATCCAAGCATCCAAGTACGAACCACCAAAAACCGATTGGGCTGCCCCCGTCATTTGCCCACTCTGCATCGACCCTCCGTGCATTTGCCACGGCACGACTGCGACGATCGGAAAACACAACATCGTGATGATCAAAACCGCAAAGCCAAACATCGTCAATCTGCGTGGCAAATGCTGTCGATCAAAGCGAATCAAACCCATCGCCCAAACCAATGCCATGGCAAAGATATGGTAGGCCAAAGTAAACAGAGTGGTGGCATCGACCATCGGAGCCCCGAGAGGACCACCGTGACCAAAGCGCGGGCGGTGGGGCAAAGCCATTTGATTGATCTCTGCAAAACCAAAAAACGCGATCGACAAGCCTACCGCTAATTCAACGATCGGATAGCGAGCGGAAATCGGCAATCGACACGTTCGACAACGGCCGCGAAGGGCAAGCCAACCGAAGACGGGAAAATTGTCTCGGGGCGCAAGTTGATGCTGACAACGAGGGCAGTACGACCGACCATTGATCGATTCGCCTCGCGGCATCCGCCAAGCGACCACATTGAGGAAACTGCCGATCGACGAACCGACCCAAAACAGCCACAAAAAAATGACCACCTCAATCAAGCGAGGAATGATCAGATCAGAAAACGACAACAGGTTCGACTGCGACGATTGTAGAAACGCCATACCAAAAACGTACAGAACACTGCAGCCAAAAATTGCGATCAACAAAATCGACGCATAGCGAATCGGTCGTCGTCTTTGTACCACTGGTCTTTCTTTGGGATAAAGTAGCCGAGTCTCTCCGAGACTCGTAACGATTTGGCGCCTCCGAGAGACACCGCGACGATGCTTAGCAAGTTCCAATGTTTTAACCGTCAATCCACTTGGCGTGAAGGACGTGTGGACACATTCCGCTCGGAGAGCGGAATGACATTAAGACAATGCCGACTTCAACAAACCGAACAGCTGCTTGGTCAACTGCGCAACACGCTTTTCACCGAGTTGTTTGTAAAACGCTTTTAAAACGGCTGCGGATTTTCCTCGTTGTAAATGAGCCAATAGCGGATCGACGACTTCATTGATCACATGATTTTCAAGCGGGTGAACGTCTCCGGTGTAGACGCATGCATAATCGACCACCGCACTGCCGAACAACTCTTGACAATAGGCTACCGCGGCGGCAATCGATTCCTCCTTCAGTTCATGCGGGTTTCGCCAATCGTAGGGCGGTATGCCACTGGCGAACCGGACGTAACAAATCGATATGCGTCATCACCCCGATAATCGTTGGCGGGCGGAGTTGTGGCTTCGTTCGGTAGTACTCTTTGAGTGTTTTGACCATTTTCAAGTCCGCATCACGAGCTGGCGAATTGGCAGCCATCACCAACAACACGATGTCAGCTTTCTCGACCGCCGTTCGGATCTCCAACTGCTGTTTCTTCGTCACATCCGCTTCGCTATAACCGGGCGTATCGAGCAAAACCAAATTGTTGTCAGAATTTGGCAAGTTGAATTGATGCCGAGCAACGTTTTGTGTTTCCGGTAGCACGCTCGTTTTGGCAGCCGCGTCGCCAGTTAATGCATTGATCAAACTCGACTTCCCTGCCTTCACTTGTCCCATGACGGCGATGGTCGTCTCCAAATCTTGCAGTTGCTCTAAGGGCCGTGTATCTCCTTTCGCAGAATGCACTGCCGTTGCCATCGCTGCGAAACGTTCACGATACTGCTGTGATCCTGCCCTCAAACGTCCGCTATACATTTCGATCAAATAGTAACCGACTTGTCGCAAGTAGCGCTGGTAGAAGCGGCGGACAAGCTCATCTTGCAATTCAACCACGACTTGCCCCGATTTTCGCCAAAGAGGATAAGCCGCCAACTTGGCTGGGTTGATAATTGCAGACCCAAAGTAGATGATCTTTTGCGCAAGATCGATCTTATTGACCACGCCAGGAACCTGTTTCAACTGGCCCATCGTGGCGATGTTCCCTCCCGGTACATTCCCAAGTACCCACGTTTCAAGATCTTCGGTTGCCAGATGGATGACCGCTAACATTTCCACCAGAGTCAATTGATGTGCGAGATTATCACCCGAGTCAGCGTGATAGTGGTTCGCCAATCGGTGGGCCAAAACCTGAGCATCTTCGACAAAGCGGCGACCATCGGTGATGGTCCTAGAGTTGACGTCCTCGACTTCGCTGCGAAACTGTTCGACCAACTCAATAGCGGCCGCGTCGGTGGGCGTCCAAAAGTCGGGCGCGGTTAGCGGAACGGCACCACCGGTTTGGTTCAACTTCGCCGCTGGCCATAAACGGCTGATCATCCATGCGCTCATCCATGCAAGCGGCAAACTGATTAACAGCCATTTCATCCATCCGGTTTGATAGATCGCAATCAACCCAATCACGATGTAGCAGAGCACCGGCAACGTCCATAGCAGAAACAATACAACCATCCGAGGACGAACGTCGCGCAGCACATCCTTTAAGCGTTCCACAATTGGCGACCTCGCTTGAGTTGTTCCGCAAAGATCACCTTGAGTTGTTCGGGGTCAGGCACGTTCCCCTTACGAAGATCGGCAAAGTACCAATCCCAAGACATGCCCAGCGCATAGGTAAACGCAAACGAACTCGCGGCACTGACGGCCATCCCGACGAACGGAATGAACTTGAGCGTTTCTCTCAGTGCCATTCGCACGGCGATGCGAGAACCGGCTGCCCCGCTGAGCGCGGCCCAGCGTGCTGGGGTGATCTCCTGCTCATAGATCCTCGCGATCTTCATTGCCAAATGAGCTTGGATGGCAACCACCGCTGGGATATCGACCCATGGCACGGGAACGGCACCGGCAGTACCAGCCATGGCACTGGAGCCTAGGACTTGCAATCGCGATCGTTTTTGACGCTCGGACATCGGATCGCCCCGTCCGCTTGCGCCAGCATCCTCGAGGCCCAGCAATGCTTGCCGATACGCGTGCGGCATCTTTTCGAGAATCGCTGCCTTGAGTCGTCTGCCGCCGAAATCGGGATCAGCAAAGCCATCTTCGAGTGGTGTCAGGTCGATCGCCAAGGCCGAGTCGAAAAGTTGTGCGAATTGCTTTTGCTTTTTTTCGATCAAAGTTTGCAGTGGTTCAGGAATGGACGTTTCCGACGAATCGGTCGTTTCGAAGGGATCCGGTCCATCCGATACGTCTACCGTCCCCATCACTTCATGCAAACAAGTTAGCACCAATAGCACGGGCCTGTCGGGTGCCGAAGCACGAACCTGCCTAAGTGGCTCGATCACTTGGTCGAGTGCATGGTCGGCGATTC
>JGI12210J13797_10019302_pt1 | contig 12582 bp, 14 predicted proteins | sample ElkSlonscriptome_3_FD_13797 | JGI IMG/M metagenome (IMG submission 13797) | reverse complement strand
ATCCCCGTCGCCTCCGTGAAAGGGAGGTGTCCTAGGCCTCTAGACGATGGGGGCGTGATTGCCACTCTTATCAAGATATTAGATGGATTCGACCTCTGTCAACTCTTTTTGAGATGCCATTGCCCAAATGCGGCGAAGAAATCTGCTCTACTGGACTCCTTTTGAGTTGCGCAGCCGAATCACCTGGCGACGCATCCCTGCCGAAGCATCGGTTTCAGAGACTTCTTCAGCATGGGCCTCCGCAGAAATCGGCTCTAGGTATTCGTCCGGTCCACAGGCAAACGCCTCCAGCAGCCGCTCCAGCAATCGTTCGCGATCGCTTAGCAGTGCTTCGTCCTCAACCAAACGAAACTTCAAATGAATCTCGCAGTCATAGACGCCCACCGTTGGGGGTGCTGACTGATGTTTAAGCGAGCTAGATTTTCTACCCATAGAAATTTACTTAGTAGCGGGGTGTATAGCGATTGTCCTGATGTGCTAGAACAATCACGCGCCCTCAGCGCCAGCGCAATGCGGGACGCTCAGTCAGAACAGCTGTCCTGAGGGATAGGGCCAACGCAATATAGGGAAAATCAGTGCTGAAAAGATGATCAGCTAAGCTGATAGAGATATGACTTACCTCTATCATTCTCTAAAGGTTTCGCCTGCAAGTCCATAAAGCATCTGTAAGGATCATGCAGAAACGTGTAATGTTTTCGTGGCTAGCCTAGGCAACCCCGCCAATTTCCAGGGAATGCCCGTTCTAAATCGACCCATCCCGCCATCACCCCCCGCAATGCCCTCTCTCCGTCACCCTATTCGCGTTGCCACCACATTGACCGCTGTGTACTACGCCTACATGGTGGAGTACCGAGCAGAGCTGCTGTTCTGGGTGCTCTCGGGCAGCCTACCGCTTATTTTGCTAGGGGTTTGGACTGAGGCTGCGGCAGGCGGACAATTCGGGCTGTCGTCGCTCGAATTTGCCCGCTACTTCATTGCGGTATTCTTCGTCCGACAATTTAGCGTGGTGTGGGTCATCTGGGAATTTGAGCGTGAGGTCGTAGAAGGGAAGCTATCCCCGCGCTTGCTGCAGCCCATTGACCCCGGCTGGCACCACCTCATCTCCCATTTTGCCGAGCGCTTCGCCCGGTTTCCCTTCATCGCCCTTGTCATGGGCCTGTTCTTTGCCCTCTATCCCCAAGCCATATGGCGACCCAGCCTCGGGGCGCTGGCTTTAACGCCTGTTGTGATTGGGCTGGCGTTTTTGCTGCGGTTCACGATTCAGTACACCTTCGCCCTGTTTGCGTTTTGGACCGAGCGAGCAAGCGCCATCGAAGACCTATGGCTTTTGCTATTTCTATTTCTCTCCGGCATGATTGCCCCGCTAGAAATTTTTCCCGACTCTGTCCGCAACGTCATTATCTGGCTGCCGTTCCCCTATCTGATTCATTTTCCAGCCAGTTTGCTGGTGGGGATGCCAACAGACATTCCGCGCAGCTTAGCCGTCATGGTAGCCTGGATAGCCCTATTCTTTGGCCTCAACCGCTGGCTGTGGCGACGGGGGCTGAGGCAATATTCCGGCATGGGGGCTTGAGTTTGCAGCGCTTATGACAAGTTCTGGAAACCCCGTTGCATCATCCACATGCCGATGAAATTGGAGGTGGGGCAATATACCAATCACAAGTTCAACGGTGGTGTAAATATGGCAGCCATCCAGCAGATGGCCCCCGTAGGTTTGGCCACGTTTATCGGCAACGGCAAGATGCAGGTGGCAGCCCTCTTTTGAAAGAGTGCCGGTTAGGGACAAAATTTCGAAGTACCCCTTGAGGCACATGCCGACGGGCTGTCCCGCAAACCGCATCGTCGCCTGGGAGAGGCTGCCAGCGCAGGTTAGAACACATGCTGCCGTCCAGTCTTGCTCATCTACCAGTCGGGTCAGCTCAGCTTTCAAATCTTGACGGGGAGTGAGGCGGAGGGCGATCGCCTTCATCTCGGTTACGGGCAATTGCAAAGTCATGATTCCTCTGTGGAGCTATTATTTCCTCTGTCCTGAGGCATTAGGACAATTGCCATATCGCTTAGAAAAGGTTTTGGCCCTTGGCTTAAGCTTGTTGCGGTATTGATAATTCGTCAAGCTGCTGGCGTTCCAAATAGGTCAACAGCGGCGCAAGCTGCTTAATCTGAACATCAAGGCAGATATCCATCCGGTTATCGGAGACCAAAAGGCCGCGAATGGTGGCTGAGAACAGCTTCTCCTCAAAATGGCGCTGCCCCAGCAGCGTGCCGACCCAGCCGAAAATAGCCGCCGTTTCGGCCAGCAGCGGAGCCTGACCTGGCTTGAAGCGGGCCTCTTCAAGGTAGACCAGGGTCGGGCAGTGGCCTGGGCTTTGGGACGCTTCCTGGGGCGAGACCCGCAGGCGACCTGCCAAGGCAATCGCGCTGGGGGACGCTGGCGGAACGCTCCCATGGCGCTGCATTTTCGCCTCTAGATCAATCCCAAGCTGATGATCATCGAGGGTACAGGTCATCTGCTCCAACATCAGCGAAAAGGCCTGCTCTCCGTCTAGAAAAACAATATCTTGTAGCCAGTTACAGACGAGGGGGGTATTGAGAAACCGATTGAACCCAGATTCATCCAGGCTGACATCCATCGACATCGCGAGGGGTTCATCAAGACGCAGCTTCCCTTTCAGCACCTCTGCTAGAGAAATAGAGACCCGAGAGATTTCTACATCCAGCGCATCGATCTTCAGCTCTGGCGTTAGCCAAAGCCCCTTGGAATGGAGTGAAATATCAGTCGCCTCACCCTGAACCAGCTGACCCAGGGCAGCGGAAACATCAACATTTAGATAGTCCACATCAGTCAGCTGATCAAAGATGGAGGTCTTGATCAACTGGCTGATCAGCGGTTCAAGTAATCCAACGCCTTCAAGACCCATGCTCCTCATGCCCAACGGATATGCCTAAGCGAGCCTCTTCACGATGGATTTAGCCCCAAATCAGGGGGGCAACCCGTCTTAATCAACCGCCGAATCAGGCCCATGGCCTTATTTTAGAGGGTCGCTCCTGTTAACCAATTGCCCCGTGGATAGACCATTACATCCCGCCTTCTCTAACGATCTGAGTATTCCGCTCTGCCTAACCAGGACATAGCGGGAAATAGTCCCCAGGTCTGGGTTGAGCATGGGCGCTAGCGCATTTCAGCTTTGGCGACAGACCCATTGGCCGCAATGGTCAGCTCCAAGGGGCGTCCTGCCTCGGTGGCTTTCACGACCTGCCGATACACCGAATAGTTGGTCGGCACTGTTTTCTGTCCCCCGTCATCCCAGTAGCTGATGGTGTAGTCTACTCGCTTCAGCAGCTCAGGGGTACCCGTGCGCTCCCTGCGCTGCTGGCGGGCTTCTAGATCATCTACCGTAGGGCGGGGCGGTAGGGCGGGCCACCATAGGCCCTTGTCGTCTGGGCCAGTGACAGCGGCACCGGGCATTTGACCATTGACGTTTTCTAAAGATGTGGCGGTCTCTTCAAACAGCTCTACCCGCGTATCGAGGGGGCGATCGCTATCTTTGGTATATTCCACTTTCCAAACATATTCAGTGGTAGCCGTGGCTTGGTAGTCGTCGCTGAGCTGGGCGTCACAGCCCACAATCGTGAGGGCAGCGGCGACGAGTACACCCGACCATCTAAATCGATTCATTATGCTCCTGCATCACGCAATAGGTCTGCACCACGTTGAGATCTCAACCGAGCTTTGGCCTTTAAACATTTCATCACGACCAAGGGAGTAAAGGTATCCTCAGTTGGGTCAGTTTGAAAACTGCTATAGCGATAAGCGATAAGATGGGATGACCCCTCAGGGGTAAGCTAACCCAGCTGACGTGACCCATGTCAACCTCCACCACACCGCCATCTGTTGTGTCCCGTCACCATAGAGCAGCGACAGATTTGCCCGTCGTCGAGACTTTTCACTCTGTCCAAGGCGAAGGGCTGTGGGCCGGGGTAAGCGCTTTTTTCATTCGGCTAGCGGGGTGCGATGTCGGCTGCCCTTGGTGCGACACCAAACAATCATGGCACCGCCGCCACCCCTATCAATCCACGTCCCAGCTGGCGGAAGCCGCCCAAGCCGCGCAGCCCAAGTTCGTCGTCATTACCGGCGGCGAGCCCCTGATGCATGACGTGACGGCGCTAACCCAAGCGCTCAAGAGCCATGGACTGCAGGTTCACCTAGAAACCTCCGGAGCCCATCCCCTCAGCGGCACATTCGACTGGATCACCCTGTCGCCAAAGCAATACAAAGCGCCCCTTCCCGCTATCTATCCTCACGTCAGCGAGCTTAAAGTGGTGATTGCGGCCATGGAAGATTTTCACTGGGCTGAAGCACAGGCGGCAAACGTCCCCGAAACGGCTGCCAAGCTGCTGCAGCCCGAGTGGAATACGCCCGAGAGCCAGACGTGGATTATTGACTATGTCAAGCACCATCCTGATTGGCGCGTTGGCCTGCAGACCCATAAGTTTATAGGAGTGCGTTAGCCATGCCGCTACCGGCTACCGGTCCCGCTGCCGTTGTGCTGTTGTCGGGGGGCCTAGACTCGGCTACTGCCGCTGCCCAAGCGATCGCCGACGGATACAGGCCAGTTGCACTATCTTTGAACTACGGCCAGCGCCATACCAAAGAGCTAGAGGCCGCTAAGGCGATCGCAGCGGCCCTTGAGATTCAGACTCACCACACCATGGCGGTCAACCTAGCCCAGTGGGGCGGCTCTTCTCTAACCGACCCCACCCAAGCGCTGCCGCAAGATGGGGTTGAGGTCAACGAAATTCCGTCAACCTACGTACCGGGGCGGAACACGGTATTTATTGCGATCGCCCTATCGTTGGCAGAGGCCGTTGGCGCAGAGGCCGTTTATCTGGGCATCAACGCCGTCGATTACTCCGGCTACCCAGACTGCCGCCCAGACTACCTCGCAGCGTTCCAGCATCTGGCAACGCTGTCGTCGAAAGCAGGTCTAGAGGGCAATGCCCCCAAGCTAGTGGCCCCCCTGGTCCGCGATTCTAAGGCAGACATTGTCCGCCGCGCCCTAGCTCTAGGCGTCCCTATCGCAGACACCTGGTCTTGCTACAGCGGCGGCGCGGAACCCTGCGGCCTGTGCGACTCCTGCCGCATTCGCGATCGCGCCTTGATCGAGGCGGGGCATCCGGAACTGGCGACCCAGATCAGTCAAACTCTGGAGCCCAAATACTAGACACCTCCATCTCCCAACCAGGGAGAAGCTCAGGCGCGGTGAAGCGATCGCCATCCCGCAGAATAACCACATCTCCTTGGTTACGATATACCTCAATGGTCTGGGTGCGGTAGTCTACCAAAGCGCCAACAGTTGTCCCAAAGTCGATGAACTGTCGAATCTTGACCCGTAGGGCATCAAGGTCGTCAGTCTTAGATCGCACCTCAAAAATCAGATCGGGAACAAGATCAGCAAAATCTTCCGTAGTGCGCCGCATGCGGTCAGCTTTAACAAAAGAGGCGTCGGGAGCGCGGGTATCTGCAGTGGCATTGGGCAGCTTGAAGCCAGCGCTAGATGCTGTCACCCGACCCAGCTTTCGAGGCCAGACCCAAGACCAAAGCTGAGCAACAATAGCGGCAGCAATTTCATCCGATTCAAATCCAGATGGACTCATAACAATAATGGCTCCATCGACCAGCTCCAGACGATAATTGGGATGCTGGCGCTGGAACTGTTCGAGATCGTCAACAGTGAGGGTCATGTTATCTTCCAGCGAAGGTTGCAAAACGGGAGGGAACAGCAGGCCAGCTCCCACTGCTGCCGCTTGTGGCCTAGACGATCGCTACCCTTTACCTCTCATATCATAATGGATTGAGTTGACGGCCATGAACGGCTGAGGCAGGGGACTCATAACACCTAGGCTCGTCACGTCACCCCTCAGAATATTTGCAAATCTGGCCCGTCAATCTGGCCCGGTGGGTAATGACAGCGGTCACATGCTGGGCTCTGTCTGGACTTTGGTTGCGGCTAGAGGTGGGTGTGGTCATTGTTCAACAGCTATGGCGGTATGGCAGAGTCGCTTAATGCAGCGCCACCCCGTCATGGCGCGCTGCCCGCTGCACCGCCGCCGCCACCGTGGGGGCCACCCGTTCATCAAACACCGACGGCACAATATGCTCTGCATTGAGGTCAGCTGGGTCCACTAGAGACGCGATCGCCTCGGCGGCTTCTAGGTACATGGTGGTGGTCATGGCTTTGGCGCGGCAGTCCATCGCCCCGCGAAATACCCCAGGAAACGCCAGCACGTTGTTGATCTGGTTGGGGTAGTCACTGCGTCCCGTAGCCATCACCGCAACCTTATCCATCACCAGCTCTGGCTGAATTTCAGGAATCGGGTTGGCCATGGCAAACACAATGGGATCTGGGGCCATGGATGCCACCATCTCAGGTGAGACCACCCCCGGCGCACTCACCCCCAAAAACACATCGGCTCCGACCATCCCATCGGCCAGGGATCCGGTTTTGTCTATAGCAAAGGCCTGCTTTTGCGCCGTTAGGTTCTCCCGCTGATGGCTGATGATACCCTGAGAATCGCACAGCACAATGTCGGTGCTGCCCGCTTTTTGCAGCAGCTTGGCGATCGCGATGCCCGCTGCACCGGCACCATTGATGACAATGCTGACTTGATCGAGGGATTTGTGGACGATCTTGAGGGCATTGATCAAGGCCGCCAGGGTCACGATGGCAGTGCCGTTCTGATCATCGTGAAACACTGGAATATCCAGCTCCCGCTGCAGCCGGGACTCTACCTCAAAGCAGCGAGGGGCAGAGATATCCTCTAGGTTGACGCCGCCAAAAACCGGGGCCAGGTTTTTCACTGTCTCCACAATGGTGTCGGTGTCCTGGGACCGAAGGCACACCGGAAACGCATCTAGACCGGCAAAAGCCTTGAACAGCATCGCCTTGCCTTCCATCACCGGCATTGCCGCTTCCGGTCCCAGGTTGCCCAAACCAAGAATAGCGCTGCCGTCGGTGACAATGGCCACCGTATTGCCCTTGATGGTCAGGTCGTACACCCGCTCTGGGTCTTCGGCGATGGCACGACAGATGCGCCCTACGCCAGGAGTATAGGCCATAGCCAAATCGCCCTGGTTGGTGAAGGAAATTTTGCCTTCTACGGAGATCTTGCCGCCTTTATGGAGGGCAAACGTGCGGTCAGAGGTGGTCACCACGGTGATGTCGGGCAGGGAGGCCACCGCCGCCGTAATGGCTTCTGCATGGTCAGCGCTAGAAGCATCTACCACCACATCCCGCACCACCTGCTTGCGGGTCTGCTCCACCAAACGAATCGTGCCAATGCTCCCCTTTACCGAGGCGATCGCCTCAACCACGCTGGCCAGCATACCGGCCCGGTTGGGGATGATAAGACGAAGCGTGAGACTGTAGCTGGGATTTGGGGTCAAGCTGACCATGGACACATACCAAAAAATGACAGAGTAGTTACGAGCGGAAGCACCAGCCCTGATACAGACCGGACCTCGACAGGGACCGGTAAAATAATGAACTAGCAGCAATGCTGTTGATCACGGTAGCCTAGCGCTGACCAAAGCTCAAGATTTTACATCAGCGATCGCTAACGCAATTTCGTCGCGCCTAGCCGCCACATATGTCCCGACTCTACGTTTCGACCGATATCTATGCCCCCCGTTCCCAGGTGTGGCACGCTTTGATGGACAAGCGCCGATGGCGTCGATGGAACACAGTGCTCTATGACCAGGCCCCCACTGTAGCCTTTTCTCCCAGTGCATCGGTTAAGCTGGCGATGCGCCGACTGCCGAACGAAGCCAAACTGCGGTTTACGGCCCGCGTGGTGCATTTCCATCCGGAGGTCTGCCTTCGCTGGGTGGCGATCGCGCCGGGCTACCGCAGTGAGCACCAGTTTGAACTAGAAACAGCGGACGGGATCACGCGGTATCATCACCAAGAAATTATTACGGGAGCCATGTCCAAACTTATCGTGCCGTTTATTCGTCAAGATGAGCTGCGGGGTCTGCGACGCATGGCCCTGGACCTAAAGCAATACGTAGAGGATCGGCAGGATTGAGGCACAACAGTGCAGAGGATCGGTATAGGCAGCTGCGGCAGGAAATCTTCCTGGCGCTGACGGTTCTGGCCATCCTCACCAGTATCGGCACCATCGGTTATCGACTGATTGAAGGCTGGAGCTGGATCGATTCGGCCTACATGACCATCATCACCATGTCCACCGTTGGGTTCACCGAGGTGCAGCCCCTCAGTCCCCTAGGACGGTTGTTCACCATTACCCTGATCTTACTGGGGGTTGTTAGCATTGGATACATTGTCAACCACTTTACCGAAGCCGTCCTCCAGGGGTCGTTTCAAGAGGGTATTCGGCTTAGGCAGCAGAGGCGTCTTTTGAGCACGTTGAACCAGCACCACATCATCTGCGGCTTTGGCCGCACGGGACGGAACATCGCCTTAGAGTTTGCAGCTGAGGGCATTGACTTTCTGGTGATCGACTTTTCGCCAGATATGATTGCTCGGGCGCAGCAGCTGGACTACATCGCGATTTTGGGCGATGTCACCTTGGATGAGGTGCTGGGCAGGGCGGGGATCGATCGCGCGGCCTGCATCGTTGCGGCCCTGCCCTCTGATGCTGAAAATCTCTATACTGTGCTGTCAGCGAAGAGTCTGAATCCTAAAATTCGCACCATTGCCCGCGCCAACACAGAGGAAGCGGTGCAAAAGCTGCAGCGGGGCGGCGCTGACGCGGTGGTATCTCCCCATGTGACGGGGGGGCGGCGGATGGCGGCGGCGGCACTGCGCCCCCAGGTGATGGATTTTGTGGATGGAATTTTGACTGGCACCGATCGCTCTTTCTATATGGAGGAGTTTTTGCTGGACGCCAACACGTCCCCCTGCGTGGGGCAGTCCCTCCGGGATGCAAGGCTGCGATCGCGGTCGGGGGCGCTGGTGCTGGCCATTCGCCGGGCGGACGGCAACCTGATTGCGGGGCCGATGGCGGAGGCAATGCTGGAGGCGGGAGATACGCTGATCTGCATGGGCACGGCGGAACAGCTGCGATCGCTCAACCAAATTCTCAGCCCCCTGAAGGTGCATACAACGCTGCGGTTGCCCAAGCATTAGCGAACGGAACCAAGCCCTTACTTTGGCTCAGGAAACAGCCCTCGCGTAATCACGATGACCACACCAAACACCTCTGCAACCGTAGCGCCAATGTAGATTTCAACAATCCACCGGTTGCGGTACTCCAGCTTCCCCAACCCCAGCAAAATGAACACCGCATTCATCACCAGCAGTTGCGAAACCAAAATCCACATAAACCAGGTAGCATATCGCTGACGCAGCTGCCGGTCTGAGCGGCGGTCCTCCACAATTTCAGTGGTCAGCGGATCGGCAGGCTTGGTCTTGGGGGAAGTCTCTACCTGATTTTTGACTAAATCTATCGCCGCTTTGGTGCTGGCCAACTCCCCTGGGAAGTCAGCATTGTCGTTGCTCAATATCATCAGTATGTACGGGCAAAGGCGCTGGGTGATAGGTCAAGAACGTTGAGACGATAGGTCAATGCTGCCTCGGATACCCCAAAATGCACCATAGCCGAAAGCATGGATTCGCCACGACGCTGCAGACGGGCAATCTCGCCGGTGGGCATGAGTAAGTTAGCCGCAAATTCGTCGGCAAACAGATCTTCCGGGTTTGGCTTTGCATCGCTGGAGCGGTGGCGCGGGTCCACGTAGTTGTACACACCACCCGTATTGCCCTGGGCAACATGCTTGGAGTAATGTCCCAGCTCGTGGGCGCAGGTCAATCGCTTGCGCTGAATGCTGTCTTGATAGTGCATCACAATCATCGGATCTTTGCCCTCTTCTTTTAACAGAGCGCCAGCGATCCCATCAGGCAAATCTGTTTCGACCACATGGAGGCCGAGCCGTTTCGCAATGGTGACAGGATCCACCGGAAACCCAGCGTTATTCCACACCTCAGTCAACATTTGCTCCGCCATCATTTTGGCCTGACGGCTGATCTCAGGGTAAGCAGGCTGCACCATGGATGTCTCTCCTTGCACACCAGCCCCGGCGCTGGCTCAATCCGTCGGCAGGGCAGATACAATAGCCCTCATCATACCGAAAAAAAATCCCTGACCGAAGCCAGGGACTCAAGAGGTTAGGCATTATTTAAGACATTCACCACAAACTAAGCCTGACGGGACAAAATTTGCATCTCACCCCGTCAGGGCGGCACCTAGGCTAGCCATTCTTGGACCGCTTCTTCTTTGGTGTTTGTGCGGCGCTCAGGGGTTTCTCGCTGGAACGTCATGTGAACAGAGCGATTTTGCTCACCATCTGAAGCCACGGCCATGATGGGATAGTCAATTACGCCGTCCTGGAAGGACATCTGGAAGCGGAATGTACCATCAGCGTTGAGCTTGATGGGCTGCCCGCCAATGGTCACGGTCGCGTCGGGCTCAGTCGCCCCATAGACGATCAGCTCAGCGTCGGCCACGAGCCAAAACTGACGGGGGCGAATCGGCGGCATCGATGCGGCTAGACCAGCGCCGGACATAGTCAGACCAGCCCCAGACATGGTCATGCCCATGCCGGAAGCCGAAAACATCCCCGTATCCACCATGCCCATACCAGACGGGAAGACAAACGAGCTGACGGCCTGCTCAGGCAATTGGTGCATAGAGCCAAACAGCGAGCCGGCAACCCGCTGCGCTTCGGCAGATTTGGCCGTCCTAAAGACAGTGTCATAAAGTTCGTTGCTTTGCCCAGCCGCAGATCCAGTCTCGACGCGCTGATCTGGCGGCACGAGGTTGGCGTATGTTTTACCACGCAGATCGTCATCCCAGCTGATGTCAAGAAATTTGTCTTCCACCCAGTTTGAGGGGTAAACGGGGGGAATACGCACGGGGGCCGACTGGGTCAGCATCAGCCAGCGGCCATCCATGGTCAGGTAGCCAATTTCCACAGCATAGTCGCGATCGCTCACGGGAACCGGCAGGTACCACTCTCGAGCTAGCTCATCGCACTCGTACTGCTGCATGCTGTGGGGACGCTGGACGTTGATGTCAATATTGGTGACGTCATAGAAGCGTAGGGCCAGACGAATGCCGCCCTGGCGACGCAGCTCTTCTCTGTGGCTGTTGGGGATATCCCAGTAGACATAGGCCCACTGAGGATCACGGGGCAAAAGAACGACGCGGCTCTCACCGTAGCCATCGGGCAAGTCGGCTAGATCTTCATCGACATCCGCTAGGGCAATAGTCGTCTCGCTCACCTGTCCCACGTCGAATTTTGCCGCCTCAACCGCTTCTTGAGCAGTCTGCTCTTTGACCACCAACGGCTGAGGAGCAGCAACCGGAGCCGCCTTGAGCCTCTGAGCCACTTCAATGGCCTCAATCAGCTGCTCTTTGCGCATGCGGCTATAGCGGGACACGCTGTACTCGCTAGCCACCAGGCGCAGCTGACGCAGCGTCAGTTCGGTTAGGGGAGGATTTGGTTGTTGAGTCATAGCACTATCTCCTAAATGCGGTTTTAATTCAATCCAGCAATTCAGCTCACACACCAGACACCAACGTCATATGAGCAATTATGCTTACCGGGATCGCAACTTGACCCTATATTGCAAAAAACAAAGCGAGAGATCAAGGGGACAGCCCCATTGATTTGTGGCGATCCCACGAGTTTCCGGGCAAAATGGGGATCATTTTGTCAGAATTTCATAACAATATGATCCCCAGAGGTACACCAAGGGGATCGCTTATATCAAAAAATCATGACTTGGCTACAGAGACGTGCCCCATAGCAGGCTGAGATCGCACCGTAGCAAGGGATACTGAACAATACAGTCTCTTTCAATGTCTATGAGCCAATCCCGCTTTATCCGTTCTGTGCTCAGCCCCGCAATCCAGTTTTGGCTGCGATCTTTGGTGACCCAGGCAGAGGCCCTGCAAGTGACGATTGACGCTGGCGATCGCCAGCTGCTGGGGGGGCGCATTCCTCGGGTGTCGCTGCGGGCAGAGCAGGTGATTTACCAAGGGCTTCACGTCTCGCATTTGGGGCTGCAGGCCAATGGTATTCGGGTCAACTTAGGGCAAATTCTGCGGGGTCAGCCTGTGCAACTGGCAGAGCCGGTGCTAGCCCAGATGCAGATTCGCGTCAGCGCCGCTGACCTCAATCGCTCGCTCTCATCTGATCTGCTATCTACGGCGCTAGCGCAGGTTGCCCAACAGCTTCTCCCCCACCGGGAATCTCTCCAGGTGCAGCATATCGACCTCGCGTTGGGACAGATCAGCCTTCTAGGGCAGTGGCAAGCGCAGCAGCAGCCAGTCGATATCTCATCTTTCGCAGCGCCCCAGGGCTCAACGAATGGCTCAACGCAACATAACTCAACGCAACATGGCCCAGCCAAAGATGACTCAGCGCCAGCAACCCAGCAAAGCGCCGCAACCCTGACGGCGCAGCTCACCGCCCAGGACGCCATGCTCCATGCCCACGCAGTGGAGATTATCACGGGGTCTAGCCACCCCGGCGCTTTAGATGGCAGAATCCCGACC
>JGI12210J13797_11102594_pt1 | contig 12585 bp, 10 predicted proteins | sample ElkSlonscriptome_3_FD_13797 | JGI IMG/M metagenome (IMG submission 13797) | reverse complement strand
ATCAGCGCGTAGCACTATAGCTACTAAGCTTAGCAGCAACAAAAGCGGTAAATCCTGTAGCTCTATGGCCTGTTCTTATGGAAGCTTTTGATGGAGTTTTGTCTTGGCTGAAATGGAATTAGATGTCATGGAACTAGGACTGCCAGAACGATGCAATCGATTTGACCCGTGTTTTCGTGTTGGATCTTCTGTGTTTTCCTGTTCTGGGTCGCTGTAGTTGGTTAAAGACTGATCTGAGTCATCTTCAGATTCAGACGATAGGCTGACAACGGGTAAAACAAGAGTCACCGTTGTGCCTTGATTGAGCCCTTCGCTCGTCAGCGTAATGGAACCGCTCATCAACTCTACTAGATTTCGCGAAATGGCTAAGCCAAGTCCCGTGCCTTCAAATTTGCGTGTTGTGCTGCCATCGACCATGACAAACGGGCGAAATAGCTTGCTTTGCTGGCTTGGCTCGATGCCAATGCCTGTATCGATGATGTCGATCGCCACCCATATTGGCTGATCAGATGAGCTATTGTTGTGGTGAGAGTCTGCGTTGGAGGCTCGAAAAGTCCGCTGTGTGATAGTAATTCCGCCTTGGTCGGTAAATTTGATGGCGTTGTAGATGACGTTGAGAAGCACTTGCTTCAACTTGTTGACATCTGCATTGACCACAATATCGTTCTCGAAGCCCGGAGCCCTAAGCCATAGACCTTTCCGCTGGGCTTCAACGGTCTGCATGTTGACAACGTGCTTTAACACGTCGTTGAGGTTAACGTGCTCCATCGCTAGGGTCAAAGTACCCGCTTCAATTTTGGCGACATCTAGCAGATCGTTGATAATTTTGAGCAAATGAATTGAGGACTGATCCGCTCGTTCCAAAAACTCTAATTCTTCTTCGCGATCGTCACAACACCCATCTTGAATCAGTCGGATACAGCCGATGATGGCGTTGAGCGGTGTTCTCAGCTCGTGAGACGTATTTGCTAAAAACTCGCTCTTTAATTGGTTGGCGTTTTCCGCTTCTTGCCGCGCCATTTCTAGTTCGGCTGCTCTGTCTTCCAACCGCTGAACCATTGCTTCTAAAACTTCGGCTAGATGGTTGAATTCCTGAATGTGAAAGTTTTTAGGAATGGAGTGAAGCTGATGGGCGCAGATACGGCTCGCATAGTGACCTAGCTGTTCTAGAGGGCGAGCCAAGTCGCGGGCGGTGTAAAGAACTGCAGAGATGTGTGCAATCAAGAGCATTACGGTTAGGGCAAGTAAAATGCGCTTGAAATCTTGAAGTCCGTAAAGGGCATTTTCCAGAGGCGTCGCTGCCAATACGACCCACGTTTCATTTTGAGTCGGTGAAACCGCGATTTGAATGGCGCTGTAGCCAGCCAGCCATTCTCTCTGATCTTCGGTGATGCTGAAGAGATGTCGAACATCTCTCTCGCCTCTGAGGGCATTTTTGACAGCACTTTCGAAGCGATCGCCCTCCTCTCTATTGCTGACGTTCGTCCCTACTTTTTCAGAATCAGGATGAGCCAATATTGTGCCGTCCTCTCTGACGATCAAGGTATAGCCAAGCAGTGATTTGAAATCTACGCTTTCGATTTGAGAGAGTTGGGCATAGGCTCTCAACACATAACGGGGAGCATTGTTGCTGCCGTATACGGGAGTCTCCGCGATAACGTTGAGTGCCCCACCCGAATCAGGGTTTTGAGATGGAGTTTCTACCTCAACGAGCAGTCGCTGTAGTTGAAAGCGATCGCTTGATAACACGCTTCGAGTGCGAGGCCAAACTTGATCAGAATTGGGATTAGACAAAACACTCGGCTCACAGGTACTAATCTGTGGAACTCCAGTTTCCCACTCCAGAAGTTCTAGACAGCGCAGCTGCGACTGCTCTGTAGTGACTAACGCTTGGGAAGAAATTTCCTGTAGAAAATCTTGGATTTCTTCTGTCGTTCCTTCTCGCAGCGTTAAGGTTTCACTAGAGGCAACTAAGCTTGTCTGCAGCGCTTGGACGGAAGATTCCACGGTTTCTGCTTTTCGAATGGCACTTTCTGCTATATTTTGCCGAGCGGTGTAAAGCAGATTGCTTCTAGCCTTGCGGAAAGCAACAGCGAGCCCAATCAGCAAAATCGGGATGCTAACTAACAAAATCCGCAGCAACATGATGCGTCGGAAGGAAGGTTGCGTTAGAAATTTCATAGGCAGTTAGCGATAAACGTAGCTTGTGCCTTACACATCTAGGTAATAGCGTAGTACTTCATTGTAAGTGTGTGTTTGAGTTATCAAGGGTAATGCGGACTTTTTTATGGTGCTTTATCTGCTTTATCTATGTGAAGACACGCAAGAGAAGGGCGATCGCCATCGGTGTCGTAACGCGCAAATAAGTGCATTCTACTAAAAATCACTGAGATAGTCTCGATGAGGGAAGTCTAGAGATTCAATTTAACAACTCAAGAATTGATGTCAAAATTTTCTAGCCACCGTATACCGTTAAATTTTTTACAAAACAAAATTCAAGCGATTACATTAAAGTGGAGTCTCAATGCGTTGTGGTGAATGAGCATTGTGCATTGGGATGAATCAACACTGAGATGAACGAACAGGAACCCTATCAGCAACTCATGGTAGACCATACCTCAAATCTCTATTCCTTTCGCTGGATTCATCGAGTCGCAGACATCGCCAAAGATCAATGGAATGCTCTGGCGATGCCCTTAGCGACTCCTTTTTTTGAGTGGGATTGGTTGCACAGTCTAGAAGCGTCAGGCAGCGCAACTCCTAGGGCCGGATGGACGCCCTGTCATCTCACTGCCTGGAAAGACAAGGAACTCGTGGCGATCGCCCCTCTCTACCAAAAAAAGCATAGCTATGGTGAATTTATTTTCGACCATGATTGGGCTAACGTTGCTTATCAGCTGGGCATTGAATACTACCCTAAACTTCTAGGCATGTCGCCGTTTACGCCTGCTGAAGGCTATCAATTTTTAATGGCTCCTGGAGAAGATGAAGATGAACTGACGCGGCAGATGGTCAGCGAAATCGACCATTTTTGCGATCGCCACAACATCTCAGGCTGCAACTTTCTGTACGTTGATTCTGTCTGGCAGCAGCGGATGGAGCGTCTTGGATTCGTACCTTGGCTCCACCACAGCTACGTCTGGCAGAACGAAGACTATCAAAGCTTTGACGACTATCTCAAAGCTTTTAACGCGAATCAGCGCCGCAATATCAAGCGCGAGCGTAAAGCAATGAGCAAAGCTGGCATTCAGATGCAAGTTTTGGCCGGAGAGGAAATTCCCAAGTCTCACTTTTCGCTGATGTATGAGTTTTACAGCGATACTTGCGATAAGTTTGGCTGGTGGGGTAGCAAATACCTGACACGACGTTTTTTTGAACAGCTTCACTCTTGCTTTAGAGAGCGAGTCGTGTTTGCGTCTGCTCATGTCGATGATGTCAAAAAGCCGATTGGCATGTCCTTCTGCCTAACGAAGGGCGATCGCCTCTATGGACGCTACTGGGGGTCGTCTCACGAAATTGACAACCTCCACTTCAATGCCTGCTACTATTCCCCAATTGAATGGGCGATCGAGAATAACATCCAGATTTTTGATCCTGGGGCGGGAGGTCGCCACAAAAAACGCAGAGGTTTCCCAGCCCGTGCAAACTACAGTCTTCATCGCTTCTACAACAAGCGAATGCAAGATATTCTGGAAGGCAACATCGATATGATCAATCGGCTAGGCAGTCGCGAAATTGAGGCTGCAAATCAAGATCTGCCGTTCTCTTTCTCCAATTAATCTATTGCAACAGTATCTTCGCGACAGTAGGGGCACCGACCGCGATGCCTCTACTATCATGTCTACTGTCCTGCTTCTAACAACTGGTTTTGGTCAAACAGGAAGGGTACACCAGGAGAGTTGCCTGTCGTCACAAGCACCTCTGGCATTTGAGCGCCTCCTTCTTTCCAAGCTTCAATGGCCTCTTTTTGAAGCACCAAGTCGCCGCCCTGGGCTTTTAAGGTTTCTGCCAAGAGCCGCTGTGCTTCAGCACGACCTTTTGCTCGGTTAATATCCGCTTGGGCTGCTTGAGCCGCTTCCTGGGCAACGTAGACGGCTCGTCGGGCTCGCTGCTCGGCAATTTGCTTATCTTCAACAGATTTTGCAAATTCTTTGGAGAAATTGAGGTCAATAATACTGGTATCGAGCACCACGATGCCGTACTTTTCAAGGCGCGTGCTTAAGGCTGCGTCAAAATCTTGTTTGAGCTCAGACCGTTTTGTAATTGATTCTTCGATGGTGCGCTGAGCGGCAGCTATTTTGAACGACTCCTGAGTTTGCGGAGCGATAATCTTGGAAACTAGGTTGTCCAGTGTTCCTTGAGTTCGGCGAATTTCGACGACTCGTGAGGGGTCAAGGCGAAAGTTGATGGCAAAGCTTGCTTTTAGGTTCTGCAAGTCGCGCGTCGAGCTTTCGGCTGGAACCTCAAATTTCTGCACGGTGACATCGTAAACGTCTACTTTTGATACTAGAGGAGGTTTGACATGAATGCCTTCCAGCAACGATCCTTCACGTGCTTTACCCAGGATGCTGATAACACCGGCTTGCCCCGGATTGATTACCACAAATGAGTTGAGAGCGACAATGAGAAGCGCAAAGACAATGAGCGAGGTTAATATGGTCGATAAATTTTGAGTTTGTTGCTGGTTTTTCAAGATTGTGGCTCCCTAGGGCTTTTCTCACTCGGGTCGTGCATTGTCTCTCAGCAATAGAACGAATGACGAACCCAAACGTTTGGTATTCTACCGTGCATTTTGATGGGATGCCGCTTTGTTAAAAGGGCTTTTGGTATTAGCGTCCCAAATCGTGCAAGCTATTGATCACCTCAGAGCAGTGCTGAGTCACTTCTTCAAGGCTTTGGCGATCGGTTGAAGTGGGTGGGTTGACTAGCTCTCCAATTCTAACGGTTACAGGCACTGGGCGTGGAAGCAGCTTGCCCCGATCAACAATGGTCTCCGTACCCCACAAGCTGACAGGCAACAGCGGAACTTGTGCCTTTGCTGCAATTAATGCCGCTCCCAACTTGGGCGCGGTGACGCGCCCGTCGGCAGTACGAGTTCCTTGTAGAAAAACTCCGACTCCCCAGCCTTCGTCTAGTTTCTGCAGAGCAGATCTAATCGCGCTGCGATCGCTCTGTCCTCGCTTGACGGGGTAAGCTCCGTAGAGTGTTATGGCCTGCTTCAGCACTGGAACCTCAAACAGCTCTTCCTTTGCCATATACGCCACAGGGCGGCGCACACAGTTGGAAAGAATAGGAGGGTCGAAGTCGCTAGCATGATTGCTGACAACCACCATTGCGCCTTTGGTTGGCACATGTTCTGCACCATAAATGCGTCCTCGAAAGTAGGTGTGGAGAACGGGGCTAACCACAGACCATTTGAACAGGTGATACAAAATCAGGCTGCTAGAAGGTTCTCGACTACGGCTCATGGGTAGAGATCATCATGCTTGCGAAGAACAGAACAGAAGAGTTAGGCGTCTGGTAAGTCAGCGAGCGATCGCACGTTCTGTAGGGTCACACTTGGACAGGTTCTCTTGATCAATCCAGTCAACACATTGCCAGGGCCAATTTCAACGACATGCTCGATGCCTTCTTCCGCAAGCCGCAAAGAGGTTTCTCTCCACCGCACAGACCCCGTCATTTGTTGATTGAGACAACGCTTGAGGGTATCGGCTTGTGTTGTTGGCACGGGTTCCACGTTGGGCAAAACCGGGATCTGCGCATCCTGAAACTCAATTGTGTCGATGACAACGCTAAATTCTTTAGCCGCATCTGCCACTAGGGGTGAGTGAAATGCCCCGCTGACATTGAGGGGTATCTTCCGCTTCGCTTTGATCTGGTTCATCACCGATTGAACCGCTTCGTTGGTACCTGAAATTACCGCTTGACTAGCATTGTTGTCGTTCGCTAAGACAACACCCTCAGTTTCAGCAATGAGAGTGTCAAGCTGATCGCGATCGAAGCCGATGAGAGCTGCCATCATGCCTTGTGAGTCTTGGCTCATCAAGAGCGCACGACTTTGAACCAGTCGTAGCCCAATTTCAAAATCAAAGACCTTAGCCGCATACAGAGCCACATACTCACCCAAGCTATGGCCTGCAACGATAGCAGGAGACTGATGGCGATCGCTCATCACATTCACCAAAATGCTCTCAATAACATAAAGGCAGGGCTGAGTGTAAAGCGTGTTAGAGACCTTATCGTCTTGACTCTGACAGACCTCAGGCACAGACCATCCCAAAATAGCCTCAGCCTGTCGAAACATCGCCTGAGCTGACTCTAGCTCTAGCAAATCGGCTCCCATCCCAATGGACTGAGAACCTTGTCCGGGAAAAACCCACGCAGTTTTTGTCATAAGACTTACAACACTTAGGAACGGCACTTGACGTTCAATGCGGTTTAACCTTCTCAAGGTGTACACATTAAACTTCAGATTAAACTTTGAAGACGGAGCGTCTGAATTCGAAGCGGCTATGACGGTGACGCTTGATGCAGGAGTAGATCAGGTCAAAAGACTGAATCTCTGAGCGTGACCCGTAACCAGGTTTCTATTTGAGCTAAGTGTGTTCGCGTCCGACATCGATCAAGGCTTAGCAGCGCTGGAAACAGTAGAGTACTAAGTGCCCCACCTAAAAACGGCGGCTCCCCAGGTTAGACCTGCACCGAACCCAGCCGCAGCAATTGTATCACCTGGCTTGACGCTTCCTGCTCGGATCGACTCGTCTAGTGCTATCGGAATGGATGCGGCTGAAGTATTGCCGTGAGCAGCCATGTTGCTAATGACTTTTTCGGCAGGAATCTTCAAGCGTGAAGCAACAGCGTCGAGGATTCGCTGGTTCGCTTGGTGCAAGAGCAGCCAGTCGATCGCATCAATCGACAAATCTGCTCGAAACAAAGCTTTTTCGATGACTTCTGGAACTCGCTTGACCGCAAACCGATACACTTCTTGGCCGTTCATGGCAATCGGAGCGAAAGTTCCTTTCTGAACGGTTACGTTGTCCAAAAGAGTTTGGGCATTGCTGTCGCCGTCATAGGCTAAGGTCAAACAGTGGTTAAGACTACCGTCTGAGCGCATCTCAAATCCTAAGAAATGATCAGATGAACTGGCACTCATGACAACCGCTCCAGCCCCGTCTCCAAACAGAACACAAGTGCGGCGATCGCCCCAGTCAACCCAACGGGACAATATATCAGCACCGATGACCAACACATTTTTGTAAACACCCGTTCGAATAAACTGAGCTGCCGTTGTGATCGCAAAAATAAAGCCTGAACAAGCGGCTGTTAAGTCAAAAGCAACGGCTTGAGTAGCTCCGAGCTGAGCCTGAATTTTGCTTGCGCTGCCGAATAAATCGTCGGGGGTAGACGTTGCTAGCAAAATCAGATCGATTGACGATGCCTCTAGCCCTGAAGACTCTACGGCTTTTTGAGCGGCTTCACTGCCTAAAGAGGTCAACGAGTCTGACGTTGTAGCCACTTGACGCGCTTGAATTCCAGTTCTAGAAGAAATCCACTCGTCTGATGTCTCGACGAAACGACTCATCTGGTCGTTGCTAAGGCTAGACGATGGAACGGATGACCCGCTTCCGGTAAAAGCTATACCTGTTTCAAACGAATGCACTATCTACTCTCCATCTGGGGCGATCGCAGTGACTTTTTGATATTGAGAACGAATCTGATCCAGCACGTTGTGGTCAACAGCTTCTTTCGCCAACCGAATCGCATTGAAAATTGAAGGAGCCTGAGAGCTACCGTGGCTGATGATACTAATACCTGCAACTCCAAGCAATAAGCCGCCGCCATGCTCAGCATGGTCAATCCGCTGTCCTATTCTGCGTAGATTTGGCTTCAGCATCGCTGTACCCAGTTTTCCACGCACTCCCTGAGGTAGCTCTTCCCTGAGAATTTGGAGAAGAACTTCACCAATGGCCTCTGCAAACTTGAGTAGGATGTTTCCTGCAAATCCATCGCAAACCACTACGTCAAAGTCACCTGTCAAGACATCTCGCCCTTCGGCATTGCCAATGAAAGAGATGCGTGAATTTTTCTGTAGAAGTTGATGAGCTTTCAAGGCTAACTCATTGCCTTTAGAGGGTTCTTCGCCGATGTTGAGCAGTCCTACTTTTGGCTCGTCAATGCCCAGAACACTGCGAGAATAAATCGAGCCCATGACCGCAAATTGTTCTAGAAACTTAGGGCGACAGTCAACGTTTGCACCCACGTCTAGAATCAAGACTGATTTTCCTGCAACCAGCGTCGGCAACAGCGCTCCAATAGCAGGACGATCAATTCCCTTTAACCGACCAAGCCGCAACAGAGCTGCTGCCATGGCGGCTCCTGAATGCCCTGCCGAAACAACAGCGTCAGCACGCCCCTGCTTGACTAAATCCATCGCCACATTGATAGAAGCTTTGGGCTTCTTGCGAAGGCTCGTCAAGGGCTCCTCATGCATCTCGATCATGCCTTCAGAAGGGACGATCTCAAGCTTAGGTGTGCTTTGATATTCTGCTTGAAAGGCGTCTTGAATTTGCTCTGGATCACCAACGAGCAGGACTTTGACATCCAGCTCTTCGCAGGCTCTGAGAGCGCCAGCGATAATTTCTTTGGGAGCGTGATCTCCTCCCATCGCGTCGATTGCAATCCGTGCCTGAGTTGACCCCATTGGATGATGCTGAAAAACCTAGAGAATTTTACCAGATGGAACCCGTTGCAGGACAGGAATTTGTATAACTCCTCACAGATGCAAGGGATTTGTGAACCCCAGCTATTCCATCTCGCCTGGTTCCACAATACGCTGAAATAGATATCCTGTCCCTCGTGCCGTCAAAATCAGTTCAGGATTACTAGGGTCATCCTCTAACTTTGCTCTGAGCCGAGAAATATGAACATCCACTACGCGAGTGTCAACATGACGTTCTGGCGTATAGCCCCAAACTTCTTGCAGAATTTCAGAGCGAGAGAAAGGTTCACCCGATCGGCCAACCAACAGCTCAAGTAAGCTGAATTCCATGCCTGTTAAGCGGATTCTTTCCCCACCTTTGTAAACCTGTCGCTTGTTTGTGTCAATCCGTAAATTGCCGACTTGAATGATTCCAGAGCTAGGAATCCCGGTGTTGGCAGCCTTATCAACTCGTCGTAGAACTGAACGAATTCTGGCTTCTAGTTCTTTTGGAGAGAAGGGTTTGACGACATAATCGTCAGCCCCTAGCTCCAATCCTGTGATTCGATCGGCGACATCTCCTAGAGCTGTCAGCATGATGATAGGAACGTCTGACTCTTTGCGGAGTTCTTGACAAACACCATAGCCATCTAGCTTTGGCATCATGACATCTAAGACGACGAGATCAGGTGCAGCATCACGAAATGTGTCGAGTGCCTCTTCCCCGTCTGCTGCGGTGACAACGTCGTAGCCAATCATCGACAGGCGGGTTTCAAGGATTCGGCGAATGCTGGCTTCGTCGTCTACGACAAGGATTCTCTCTTTCTGATTTTCCAATTTGTCTAACACTCCTTAAAGTTAACGCCTGCAAGCTAGGCTAGATTCAAAAGATTGAACGTTAATTTTTCGTAGCCCTTGATTAAGATATTACATTAGATGCTTTGACATTTAGAATGCCTAATTCCTTTTACCAATCAGCATCACAGGGTTTCTTAAGCTTTATATAGTATGTAGTTTTTTTTAGCCGCAAAATGTTTATTAACTTAACAATAATTGATAATTGAAAATGTTTAGACAAGTCGCTCTCAGCCTTTGTTTTTCAGTATCAAGCTCAATTTGATCCTTAGTCTGCTCGCTGTTAATTTGTCGTTTCGAGGCGACGCTTGGGAGACTCAGAGAGTGTTGAGTCAGACGAGGTGAACTGTTGGAAAGACATAATGATTACCTTCTTTTGTTTAAGAATTTCGTTTAGATTTAGTTCCTTGGGAGAAAGGTGACATGCCAAAACCTCGCTCACGTTATGTGTGTCGTGAATGTGGAGCAGACTCGCCTCAGTTTTTTGGAAAGTGTCCATTTTGCGGAAGCTGGAACTCGATGTCGGAGGAGGTGGTGCCTACATCTTCTGCCGCAGCACGTGCGATGCCGGGGCGATCGCCATCCCGCTCTCCTAAGGCGTCTCATTCTGTTCCTAACCAGCCACTTCAATCGCTGCCTCTGCAATCCATCACCGATCATCCTCAGATTCGAATTTCTTCTCGTTATGGAGAGCTAGATCGAGTCCTGGGCGGTGGCCTTGTTCCCGGATCTCTGGTGCTTATTGGGGGTGATCCGGGCATTGGCAAGTCAACTTTGCTCCTACAAGTAGCGAATCAGTTGGCGCAGTACTATCCCATTCTTTATGTCTGTGCTGAAGAGTCGGGTCAACAGGTCAAACTGCGATCGCAGCGTTTGGGCATTGTTGCTGAAGGAAAGATGACTCCAGCAGAACCCGAATCGAAAGCTGAGAAAAAATTGGGTGGAGGCAAGCGCTCAAGTCGAAAGAAAAACGTTCAGAACGACCAGTCAGACGACGAACGGCTCAACGATAGCCGGATGCTGGAATATCCAGCGGAGCCTAATGCCGACCTGTATTTGCTACCGGAAACGGATCTGGAGGTAGTACTGGCAGAATTGGAGGCGTTGAGGCCCCAGGTTGCCATCATCGATAGCATTCAGGCGCTGTACTTTGCGGCATTGACCTCGGCTCCAGGCTCGGTGTCTCAGGTGCGGGAATGTACCTCGGCGCTGATGCGTGTTGCCAAGCGAGCCAACATTACGCTGCTGATTGTGGGGCATGTTACGAAGGAAGGGGCGATCGCGGGTCCAAAAGTGTTGGAGCACTTGGTCGATACGGTGCTGTATTTTGAGGGCGATCGCTTCGCCAGTCATCGGCTTCTGCGGTCGGTAAAAAATCGGTTTGGAGCCACTCAGGAACTCGGTGTGTTTGAAATGGCCGATCGAGGGCTAACGGAAGTGCTCAATCCCTCAGAGCTATTTTTGGGCGATCCTGATGAGCGTGCGCCGGGCACTTCGACCATCGTGGCTTGTGAAGGCACTCGGCCTCTCCTGGTTGAATTGCAGGCGTTGGTGAGTCCAACGAGCTATGCTTCTCCTCGTCGTTCAACCACAGGCATTGAATACAGTCGGTTACTACAAATTTTGGCGGTGCTAGAAAAGCGGGTTGGGATTCCCCTGTCGAAACTGGATGCTTATGTAGCCTCCTCTGGGGGAATTTCGGTTGCAGAACCTGCTGCTGATTTGGGAGTGGCGATCGCCGTTGCTGCTAGTTTTCGCGATCGCATTGTCGATCCAGGAACGGTGCTGATTGGTGAAGTGGGTCTGGGTGGACAGGTACGCTCTGTCTCGCAAATGGAACTGCGGCTCAAAGAAGCAGCCAAGTTAGGCTTTGAGCGGGCGATCGTGCCGTCGATGCAGGCGGTTCCCGACTTAGGTATTGAGATTATTCAGGTTAAACGAGTTGTGGATGCGATTGGAACGGCGATCGCCGGAGCCGGAAGTGCCTAGATTCTGCGATCAGGTTTTGACTTCCTTCGATGTTGAACCGGAACGCTTTAAGCGATGAGTTTCAAATTTTCGCTGCAGAAATTCTTTATAAGTCGTCTATGATTGCAGATACTTAGCGATCGCCCCTCAATCAACTTCCCTTGCAGGACTGGAGTCTTGTTCCTTGCTGTAGCTAGAAGTAGCGAAACGAGTTCAATCCAGTTGGTTAGCCAAAAACCTGGTTTCGATTTTTAGATTATTTATTTTTTGTCTTCGTTATTCTCCAAAAGATTGCGGTTTTATGGATCTCGACATCGCACATCGGGTGATGGGATTGTACGCTCAAATTGATCGACAAATCGAGCAATTTCAAGCGACGACTCAGCTTTGTTGTCCTTCTGGTTGTGGTCAGTGTTGCGAAAGTCCTGACATCGAAGTGACGCCTCTCGAAATGCTCCCCCTCGTGCTAGAACTTTTTCGGCGGGGCGACGTTGACCAATGGCTTGAGCTTTCTGAGGCTGCCGACCATCAAGGATCGTGTGTGTTTTATGAACCTGATCCCCTTATTTCAGGCAACGGGCGTTGTCAGGTCTATACCTGGCGACCGAGTCTCTGTCGGCTGTTTGGGTTTTCGACAGCTCCTGACAAAAATGGACAGCCTCGACTAGCGGCTTGTATTCGCCACAAGCAGGCCGAACCGCAAATTATGGCTCAGACTCAAATGGCGATCGCCAATGGCACGGCTCATGCGCCGAGTCTCAGTGAAGCAACGCAGCAAATTCTCGCTCTTGACCCCAGTTTTGGTTCGCAGATGATGCCGATTAACAAAGCTCTCAGCGCTGCAATTGAGCGAGTTGGGTTTTGGCTTCAGATGCAACAACACACAACGTAATTCCTCTATTCCCTATCGTTTTGCCCAAACCTGCGCCTACTGATTGATCTGCTTACATCGGGGAAGCGGTCTAGTATAGTGCTACGCGCTGATATAAAACCAATCGTTGATGGAGAAGCCGCGCACCGCGCGGCTTCTCCATCAATATCTGTCCTAACCTATCTGCGCATTG
>JGI12210J13797_10796387_pt1 | contig 12586 bp, 9 predicted proteins | sample ElkSlonscriptome_3_FD_13797 | JGI IMG/M metagenome (IMG submission 13797) | reverse complement strand
CGTTCTTTTGCAAGCCATCACGGTTCCAGGGGACTAGGACATCCTTCAATGCGGTTTCATGAGCGAACCCACGGGGTCTACTTCGATGACCTCGATGCGTTCCAGATCCTCCACAACGCCCGCTATCTGCTGCTGTTCGAGCACTCCATCGGCTCGTTCTGGCGGCACATGGGCTGGGGTGGAGCCCTGAATTTCAACGAGAATCCCGACCAGTACCACCTGGTGCGCTCCAACCAGATCGACTACCTGCGGCCGGTGAAGGGCACCGGCGAGGTCCGCGTGCGCGTGTGGGTGGAAGCCCTCGGCCGCACCTCGCTCACCTTCGGGCTGCGCGTGATGCCCCTAGACGAGGACGTAGACCATGCCCGAGGGCAGCGGGTGATCGTGCGGGTCGACGACCAGACCAAGCGGCCGGTGCCGTGGACCGACGAGTTCCGCGAGATGCTCGCGCCCTACCGCCGCGACCTCGACTCCACCGATTCCACTCACGAGTAGGCGCTCGATCCGCCCCTGCGGCCGACAGGCCGTCGCGTCGTGAGCCTTCTTGCTCGGCCCGAGAACACGGAGCGGCCACCGTGGGTCAAAATGGGCGACTCATGAATCGCTCTGCAAGTCTCACCCGACTAATCCTACTGGCCGCCGCCGCGCTGCCCCTCGCCGGCTGCCCCGACGATCCCGTGTCGCCGGCCGACGGCTCCAGCGGCTCCGACGACTCGAGCGGCACGACCACCGCTCCGATGACGACCACGGATCCCGACACCACCGACGACGGGGTGGACACCACCGCGGGGACCACCGCGGGGACCACCGTGGGGACCACGATGGGTGACGACACGACCACCACCGGCGTGTCTTCATCGGATGGGGCCAGCGAGTCCTCCTCCAGCGGCGATCCCAGCGCGTGCATCCAGATCACGCTTCCCGCCGGCGATCTGGTCGGTGAAGTCTCCCCGGACCAAGCAGGCTATCGGCAGACCGTGGACTTCGGCTTCGGTCCGCTCGCGGATCGTCTGCTGGTGATCTTCTCGGTCGACGACACCGGCACCATCGAGCTCGGGCAGGCCCCCAACGACGTGGTCGAAACGTGCGAGCAGTGCGTCGTGATGTACGCCGAGCTCGATCCCGCGGTCGGCTTCGCCCAGACGTTCTTCGCCGACATGGGGCAGCTCGAGATCGACGCGGCGACCCCACCGCTGACCACCCCGGAGGGGTTCACGGCCAACCTGGTCGGCGTGCGCCTGATCGAGGTGGACGGAGAGTCCTTGGAGCCCATCGAAGACGGCGACTGCGTCGAGATCCAGGACACCACCATCACCGGCGTGACCTCCATCGCGGACTGGTCCTGCAACGTCATCTACTACGACGAGGCCGACGGCTGCGATTGCGGCTGCGGCATCATCGACCCCGACTGCCCCGATGCCCTGTCCACCTCCTGCGAGTACTGCGACGACGGCTCGTGCGCGGCGGGGGGCTCCTTCGCGTGCGTCGACGAGCTGCTCGACCCCAACGACAACGCGGTCTGCGACTTCTCCAGCCTCTGGACGTGTGACGCCGCCCTCTACGACGCCGGCGACGGGATCTGTGACTGCGGCTGCACCGTGGTCGACCCCGACTGCGCCGACGCGACCGTCGCCTCGTGCGACAGCTGCAATGGCATCGGCTCCTGCGCCGAGGGCGAGCTCGATTGCGGCAGCATCACGCCCGAGGACAGCGGGACGTGCGTGCCCGCCCCCGGCTGGACCTGCAACCCCGCGTACTACGACGCCGCCGACGGCTGCGACTGCGGCTGCGGCGTGGTCGACCCCGATTGCCCCGATGCCCTCGCCACCTCCTGCGAGTTCTGCGACGACAGCTCGTGCGCGGCGGGGGGCATGTTCGCGTGCATCGAGCCGCTGCTGGTCCCCGACAACAACGCGCTGTGCGACCCCGCCGGCCTCTGGACGTGCGACGCCGCCCTCTATGGCGCGGGCGACGGGATCTGTGACTGCGGCTGCGGCGTGGTCGACCCCGACTGCGCCGACGCGACCGCCGCATCGTGCAACAGCTGCAACGGCGTGGGCTCGTGCGCCGAGGGCGAGCTGGACTGCAGCACCATCACGCCCACCGACAGCGGGACGTGCGTGCCCGTGATCGGCTGGACCTGCAACCCCGCCTACTACGACGCCGCCGACGGCTGCGACTGTGGCTGTGGCGTCTTCGACCTCGACTGTGCCGACATGACGGTGGGCGCGTGCGAGTTCTGCGGCAACCCCGGGGCCTGCACCGCCCTCGGCTCGATGTGCCCCTCCATCGTCGACCCCATCGACAACGCCGTGTGCGATCCGGGAGCGGCGTGGACCTGTGACCTCGCCCTCTACGACGCGGGCAACGGCGTGTGCAACTGCGGCTGCGGCGTGCCCGACCCCGACTGCGAGGGACCCCAGGCCATCTTCTGCGACGTCTGCGACGACGTGGGCTCGTGCGGCGAGGGCATGGGCGGCTGTGCCGTCACGCCCGACCCCAACGAGAACTACCTCTGCATCTAGCCGAGTCGCGGCTCGCCACGTGAGCCGCGACTCCGGGGCCGCGAGTGCACCTCGCGGTCCGAGGGACGAGGACCACACCGGTCCTCGTCCTTCTTCGTTCGACCGCACCACGCCCTACCCGCGGCTGCGGCCGAGCCCAGGACGCGACGCCCGGTCCTCGTCCACCTTCGTTCGACCGCCCTACGCCCTAACCGCGGCCGCGGCCGAACCAAGGGACGAGGGCCGGCACGACCCTCGCCCCCGAGGATCGAACGCGGCCCTCGAAGGGGCGAGCGGCCTCCGGCCGTCACCCGAGCGCGAGCGGGCCCGTGCAGTACGCGTTGGCGCCGTAGGACTGATCGTCCAGGCCCATCATGTTGCACAGGTTCACCAGCAGGTCGTTGTGCGGCTTGCCGGAGAAGGACACGAAGCGCCCCGTGTTCAGCTGGCCGTTGGCCCCGCCCGCGAGCATGAACAGGTACTCGGTGAAGCGGTGCTTGGAGGCGATCGGCTTCATCCACAGCACCAGCGAGTTGTCGAGCATGGTGGTGCCGTCGCCCTCGGGCACCGCCTTCAGCTGGTCGAGCAAGTAGGCGAACATCCGGTAGAAGAACGCCTCGACCTGCTCGCGACGGCTCCGAATGGTCGCGTTGTTGGGGTCGTTGTTATAGTTGTGGACGATGTTGTGATAGTCCACGTTGATGTCGATGCCCTCTTCGGGCCAGATCGGCGTGATGTTGCTGGCGCCGGAGTTGGCCAGCTGGATCGAGGCCACGTCGGTGATGCCGCAGCCCATGGCCTGGACCATCACGTCGATCTGCCGGCGGATCGCCTTGGGGAAGTTGGCGTTCGAGCCGTAGTCGATCCCGGCCGGTTCGGTGGGATCGCAGTCGAAGACCTGGTCGGACTCGATCTTCAGCTCGAGGTCCCGGATCATGCTGGTGTGGATCTCGAGCTTGTTGCGGCCCTCGGCGGGCAGCCGGCTCTTGATCCGGTCGAGATCGCCCGCCACGCGGTCGAGCACCGACAGGCGCTGGGCCTTGAGGGCCGCGAGCTCCTCGGCGGGCAGCAGCGCGTCGGCGAAGAGGTTGTCGAACGCGACCGAGGGATCGGTGATCGGCGTGACCGGCTGGCTGTCGCCGAGGTAGGAGATCCGCGAGTTGCCGTTGGAGCCCGACACCCGCACCCCCAGCGTCAGCGGGTCCACGCCCAGCTTCTCGCCGATGTACTGGTCGACCGACTTGCCGCTGCCCCACTGCTGGCCCTCGTTGGGGCCGATGGGGGTGGTCTTGCGACCGATGAGCAGGTGGCCGATGCCGATGTGACCGCCCGGGTGAGGGTCGTCGAGCCGGCTGCTCATCTCGAGGTCGCCGATGAGCAGCAGGTCCTGCATGTGCGGCTCGAGCGAGCTCATCACCGGCTGGAGCCCGGTGAGCGCGTACTCGTTGCCCTGGCCCGGCGGCTTCCAGTACGAGCGCTCGATCGGCTCGTTGGGGCTGCAGAAGATGATGAGCCGCTTGGCTCGGCCCTCGTCACCGGCCGCGCGAGCGCCCAGGCTGGAGAGGAAGGGCAGGCCCATGCCCGCGGCGGTAGCCAACCCGGCGCCCCGCATGAAGCCGCGGCGAGTGAAGCTGGAGAACGTTCGTCGTGCCATCGCTTTTATGCCCTCCCTACTCTACTCGGAAGCTTTGTGGAAACCGAAGGCCTCGGACATGGCGACCGCGACGATGAGCTCGCGGACGTCCTGGCCGGACTCGGCAAAGGTTGCCTTGATCTGGTCGAGCGCGCAGCTGTCGGCCACGGTCTCGCTGCGGCGCGCCGCGTAGCGGAACCACTGGGTGGCCACGCACTCGTGCACCTCGGGGGCTGCCGCCAGCGAGCCGGCCAGCGCCACCACGTCGTCGAACTGCCCCACCGAGGCGCCGATCACCTCGCCCGGCTCGCCCTCGTCGACGAAGGCACCGAGCGGGTCGTAGTCGTCGAACGCCCACCCGATCGGGTCGATCATGGTGTGGCAGCTCTTGCACTCCTGGTTCTCGAGGCGGCCCGCGTCGTTGGGGTCGTTCACTTCTACGCCCACCGGGGGGGCGGGCAGGGTCTGGCACAGCAGGTTCTGCCGCACGAACAGCCCGCGGTGCACCCAGGAGTTCTCGGCCGCGTGCGCGTTGGTGGCCAGGAAGCTGGCCTGGGTCAGCAGACCCGCGCGCTCGGTCGGGGGCAGGTCGATGACCCCGAACCCGCCCTCGGGCGCCGCCACCCCGTAAAGCTCCGCCAGCGAGTCGTCGCCCACCGTCCACGGCGCGGTCAGCAGGGTCTCGAGCTTGCCGTCGCCGCGGCGGATGACCTCGTCGGCGAACGCCAGGGTCTCCTCTTCCATCGAGGCGGCCAGCGGCGCGCCCCACTGCGGGAACATCTCGGCGTCCTTGACCTTGTCGGGCAGGCCCTCGAGGTGCATCCACTGCGTGGTGAAGCTGGCGATGGTGTCGGCCGCTCGGTCGTCCTCGAGCATGCGCCGGATCTGCTCCTCGCGCCCCTCGGGGGTGTCGAGCATCCCGGCCTCGGCCGCGTCGAGCAGCTCCTCGTCGGGCATCGAGGCCCACACGAAGTAGCTCATGCGGCTGGCCAGCTCGAACGCGCCCAGCGGGACCACGTCGGTCTCGGCCGCGCCCTCGGGCAGGGTCTCCATGTGGTACAGGAAGTTCGGCGACAGCAGCATCGCCTCCACCACCATGCGCACCCCGGTCGCGCCGTTCCACGCCCCGCGGGCGTCCTCGTACAGCGCCACGTAGTCGGCGATCTCCGCCGGCTCGAGCGGGCGCCGGAACGCCTTGCGACCGAAGTCGGTCACGAAGCCGGTCACGCACGCGGTGTCGGCCATCGGGCAGTCGATGGTGTCGCCCAGGCCCGTCTCCATGAACGTGTCCGCGAGGGTCTCGGCCGCCGACGTGTACTCGTCGAGCTGCGTCTTGGCGATGGGGGCCACCGCGTTGGCCGCGTACCCGCCGTACTGCTCGTCGGGCGAGAAGCTCTTCTGCGCGGGGCGGCTGGTGTCGCCCAGCAGGTCCCGCACCGTGTTGTCGTACTCGAAGCTGGTCAGCCGCCGCAGCGATGCGACGCCCACCGAAGGCGCCTCGCAGCTGGCCTCCGGCCCGTCGTCGCCCGACGAGTCTCCCGAGTCGTCGCCCGAGTCATCTCCCTCACCCGACGAGTCGGCCAAAGGATCGTCTGCAAGTCCCTGCGGGTCGACGCCGTCCAGACCGGAATAGCATCCGGACAACAGCAACCCGAGCGTAGAAGCCGTCAGTACCGGCCAAGCCCTCACCCTGCCCATCACGACCTTGAAGTACGTCGAGCGATGACCTTGTCTCGGCTAATTTCGATCGAATTTCGGGGAAGTTCCGGCCTGCGCCGCCGAATTCGTCGGGGGGCTCACCTCGAAGATCGAGGGCGATGGCGATCGAGCACCTCCGCCCCTCGCACGACCCCTCGCAGTGCCGCGGCCCATGCCGCTCACCTGCCGCTCACCTGCCGCTCACCTGCCGCCAATCACCCGGTCACCACCCGCCGATCGATTTCGTTCGCTCGGGCGGGCGACATCCAGACCAGCGCGGGCTGCTGAGCCGCCCGCCCGGACACCGCTCGGCGACCTGCCGATCGCTTGGGGGAGCGATCGGTGGGTCGCGTTTTTCTTTCGGGGGGGCCGCCGCTATGCTCCGGCGCGTGCCCAGCTGCCCCCCCCCTCGCCGGTCTCGACGGGCGTTCGTACGGCACGCGCTCGGGCTGGTCGCCGGGGCGCTGACGACCGGTGCCTGCCGGGTCAGCTCGCACCCCACGCTGCCCTACCAACCCCCTTCGGCGCCGCGCTCCGTAGCGAGCTGGGACGACGTCCTCGCCGCGCCGGTCGACGTGGACGTGCAGATGGTGGTCTCCGCCCGCTGGGATGCCTCGCGCCGGGGCCTCATCGATCTGAGCCACCCCGCCGCCCGCGAGGCGGGGCTCGAGCGGGGGCGCATGCCGATCGTGCTGTCGGTGGGGGTGGTGCAGCACCCCGAGCGCGGGGACTTCCTCGTCGACACCGGCGTGTCCACCGAGGTCGCCGTGCGCTCCCGCGGGAAGGCCGTGCGCGGGCTGCTTCGCCGGGGGCTGCGGGACATGGAGACCGTGGAGACGCTCGCCGACATCGTGGCTCGCCTCGATCTCCACGTGGCCGGCGTGCTGCTCACCCACACCCATATCGACCACGTGCTCGGCCTGCCCGACCTACCGCCCGAGACCCCCATCTACACCGGGCCCGGCGAGCTGGGCGACCGGCGCAAGCTCAACGGCCTGCTGCGGCCCACCCTGCGGCGCCTGCTCGAGGATCGCGAGCCGGTGCGGGAGCTGGACCCCGCCACCGCCATCGCGCTCGATCCCTTCCCCGCCGTGGTCGACCTGCTCGGCGACGGTTCGATCTGGGGCATCCCGAGCGAGGGTCACACCGCCGGCAGCATGGCGTGGCTGGTCAACGCCACCGACGGCCCGCGCCTGTTCGTGGGCGACACCTCGCACACCCGCTGGGGCTGGGAGCACGGCGTCCCGCCCGGCAGGTTCACCAGCGACTCCGAGCTCAACGCACGCAGCCTCGACCGGCTGCGCACCTTCGTGCAGCAGCACCCGGAGACGGTGGTGTACGTGGGGCACGAGATCTAGCGAAGCGAAGGGCAGGCCAGCGTAGAAGGAAACGTGCCTCTATTCCTGGAGGAGGAAATCGCAGGGGTCGGAGGTCCAAGCAAGCCCCGAACGTGTGCGTGTCCTCTCCGAAAGGGCCCGAACGGGCCATCCTGTCATCCATTGCTTTGGTCGTCAACAAGAGCGCGCTATCATTCCGCGAGGTCCGAGATTGGAACTGCCGCAAGACTATCGAAATCGCGAACAGAGCTATCTAAAGCACCGCGTGCTCTATGAGTACCTTCTTCTATGGGGGAGAAAAATTGGCTCACTTTCCCAGCGGGGCCCCATGCGCCTCTGGTATGTCGATTGCTTTGCTGGACCGTGGCAAAACAAGAATGAACGACTAACCGACACCTCTATCCATATTGGTCTTTCTGCGATGGAGGATGCGGCTACCGCCTGGCGCGAGAAAGGCCATGACATCGAGCTCAAGGCGGTATTCGTCGAGAAGGATCGGAAGCCGTTTCAGCGACTCCAAGCCTATCTCAACTCTCGAACGGATGACACGATAGAAACGCGCGCATTCTTCGGTGAGTTCGGCAGCCACACAAATCAGATCTCTGAGCTTCTAGCTAACGATCCCGCTTTTGTCTTCATCGATCCCACTGGTTTCAAAGGAGTAGCGATGGACTACCTACGCCCTTTGATGCGTCCGCGTATGCGCGATGTTTTAGTTAACGTGATGTTCAACGACATCAATCGATTCAAGGATGATCCTCGCGGATTCCTTCGTCAGCAAATGATGGATTTCTTCGGTACCAATGGCGAGGTTCTCTCGCCCGGCATGACCGAGCATGAACTCCTGGCCACCTACCGCAGGAACCTGAAGAAAGTATGCAATCTTAGTTACTCTGCAGATCTCGCGATCCCTCACCCCACCCACAGCAGAACGTGGTTCCGACTCGTGATCGGAGGGAAGCACAAGGATGTGATCGATGTCTTCCGAAGGGTGGAAGCACGCATCGTAGGCAGGGAGGCCTCGGCTGTCCGGATCGAAGCTCGTGATCGTAGAACAGAAGAGCGAACAGGCCAGCTCTCCCTTCTGAATCCTGAAGAAGGACCCGATGCGGATCCTTGGTATCACGATGAGAATAACAGAGATAAAGCAAAGATCAGAGAGATTCTACCAGAATGGCTTGCGCGTAACGGTCCGACTCCTTTCGGTTCACTTTGGCCACAAATTCTCGAGGAGCATCACCTGACACTTTCCGAATTTCGCCAGTTGGTCGCCGCCGCTGAGAAAGGTGGCGAGCTAATCTTGAGCCCCCCTCGGCAAGGCCGGCGCACGCCGCGCGACGAAGAAATCGTAAGCCTAGCGAAACTCTGAGCCCTCTCGCTTTACCTCCATACAAAGGATACGATTGCCCGGCGATGAGCGACGGAAGTTCCATTGAATGGACGGACGCAACGTGGAACCCAGTCCGAGGTTGCACGAAGATCTCCCCGGGTTGCAAGCACTGCTATGCTGAGACGTTCTCCGAGCGCTGGCGGGGCATCCCAGGTCACGCATATGAGCAGGGGTTCGATTTGCGTCTGATTCCAGAGAAACTCAGTGAGCCATTGCGGTGGACTCGCTCGCGGCTTGTGTTTGTAAATTCTATGAGTGACTTGTTCCAGAAGAACGTGCCCGAATCCTATATACGGCTCGTCTTCGAGGCAATGAACCTGGCCAATTGGCACATCTATCAGATCCTTACGAAGCGTGCCAGCCGATTGCGGCAGATAACAAATCGGTTCCCCAATGATCTGGTGACACAGCATCATATTTGGCTCGGTGTGAGTGTTGAAGATCGAAAGTATGGTCTTCCCCGCATTGACGAACTTCGTTGTGCCCAGGCCGGCGTCCGGTTTCTGTCAGTGGAACCTCTCTTAGAGGACCTCGGCGAGTTCGACCTTGACGGCATCGACTGGGTAATCGTGGGTGGCGAAAGTGGCCCGGGAGCGCGTCCGATGAAGGAAGAATGGGTGCTGTCCGTACGCGACCAGTGTGAGGCCGCGAGAGTTCCTTTCTTCTTCAAACAGTGGGGTGGGATTCGGAAGAAGATTCGTGGCCGAACCCTAGATGGGCGCACTTACGATGGTGTACCCTCTGATGTAGATAGACTTGAGGCGCCTCCTCGAAAAGAACGAGTGCGGCGACTATCCGCGGTCGAGCAACTCGTCGCGACGTGCGTATGAGTCAGGTTTCGCTTTGCTTCCCTGCTAGCAGCCCGTGGTGAAAAGCCGAGCCCAGGCCGCGGTAACCACGCGGGGCGGCAACCACGCGCGGGATGACTCCGGCCCGGGGATCGCAAGGGGAAGCACGAGGACGTAGGATCTCCGGTGATGGCGATGGGGCACCGAGACGACGAGCAGGAGCAGCTGTTCGTGACGCATGCCAACCTCCGCAAGAGCGGCGGTCACCCCTTCTACGAGGCGCTCGACAAGCTGCTGCGTGGGCAGGACTTCGACCGCTATGTCGAGGGGCAGTGCGAACGCTTCTACGCGAAGAAGGGGCGGCCGAGCGTGCCGCCGGGGGTCTACTTTCGATGCCTGCTGGTCGGCTTCTTCGAGGGCATCGATAGCGAGCGCGGTATCGCGTGGAGAGTGGCCGACTCGATGAGCCTTCGGAGCTTCCTGGGCCTGCCGCTGGGCAAGAACCCGCCCGACCACTCCACGCTGTCCCGCACGCGCCGATTGCTGGACCTCGAGGTCCACAACGAGGTGTTCAACTGGGTGCTGGTGGTGCTCGCCAAGGCTGGACTGCTCAAGGGCAAGACGGTGGGCTTCGACGCGACTACGCTGGAGGCGAATGCGGCGATGCGCTCCATCGTGCGGCGCGAGGGCGGACAGGCCTACGAGGACTTCCTGACCGACCTGGCCAAGGCCTCGGGCATCGAGACGCCGACACGGCAGGACCTGGCCAAGGCCGATCGCAAGCGCCCAAAGAAGGGCTCCAACAAGGACTGGGTGCATCCGCTCGACCCTGAGGCCCAGATCACGAAGATGAAGGATGGCAGCACGCACCTGGCCCACAAGCAGGAGAACGCCGTCGATATGGAGACCGGGGCCGTCCTCGGCGTGACGCTGCACGGCGGGGCCAAGGGCGACACCAAGACCATCGATGAGACTCTTGCTGCGGTCGAGGAGAACCTCGCCGACGTGCACGAGAAGCTCGACGACGAGACCTCCGAACAGGTCAGCAGGCACGTCCAAGAGGCCGTGGCCGACAAGGGCTACCACAGCAATGCGGTGCTGGTCGGCTTCGAGGAGTCGGAGGTCCGACCATACATCGCCGAGCCCGACCGAGGTCGACGTCGATGGGAGGGTCAGCATGCCGAGCGCGATGCCGTGTACCGCAACCGTCGTCGCATGCGAGGTCGTCGCGGCAAGCGATTGATGCGTCAGCGAGGGGAACTGCTCGAGCGGCCCTTTGCCCACCAACTCGAGCCCGGCGTACCCGAGCCCATCGTGACCGACGAGCCCACGCCCCCGTCCGAGGGCGTGGGCCGCCGACCTGCGCACGCGCTCAGCTCTTGGCCTTGCGCCCGAAGTTGAACGTGAAGGTCACCATCGCGTCGACGGCCAGGCCGCCGAGGTAGTTGAAGTCGGCCAGCGCACCCACGCTGATCCGCGGGGTGATGTACCCCTTGCCGCCCACACCCACCGCCGACTTGCCGCCCACGAACTTGATGGTGGTGTCGGTCGCCCCATCGTAGGCCTGCAGGTAGCCCAGCCCGAGCACCGCATGGCCGTACACCGCGAACTTCTCCGCCACGCCGCCGCCGATCATCAGCTCGCCGTTGAAGGTGGCGAGGTGGATCTTGTCGTTCGCGACCTTGTCCTGCGCAAACCAGTAGCTGACCGACGGGCCGCTCGAGATCATGAAGTGCCCGCGCCACCACTGCTTGATGATCCCCAGGCGCACGATCGCCCCGGTGGCGCTCCAGTTGGGCCCCACCATGAACGAAGGACCGGGCGCGACCATCAGGCCCCACTCGCTGAACCGCCTGGGCGTGCCCTCGGGCACCACCTCCTCGACCGCCGGATCCTCGACCACCGGCGCGGGCTGGGCCTCGCTGGCCTCGGCCGGCTCGGCCGCCGCCTCGTCCACCTCGTCGAGCCCGTCGAGCCCGTCGCCTTCGTCGCCCTCGAGGTCGCCCTCCTCCACGTCGGCCACGTCGTCGGGCTGGTAGGCAGAGATCATTCCGCCGGGCGGCAGCGCCGGGCCGATCTCCATCGCATTCCCCGGCCCGAGTCCGAGCACGAGGGGCAAGAACGTCATTCCGAACGTCGACATCAGCTCTTCACCTCGGCGACGACGGGTCCACATTGCATCATCACGACCATGTCCAGCTCCAAATTCCAATTCGAAGGTTCGATGAGCGACGAGCGGTGGCACGAGGCCATCCCGTCGATCTCGGGCAGCAAGGGTGGGGTGGGCTGATCCCCAGCCCCACACGGATGCCCTTCGACGGAGAGACCCTCGCCCCATTCACGACATCGGGCAGAACGTGAGTCGCGAGCGCCGGGCGCCCGATCGCTCCGCGTCCTCCGCAGGACGACTCCACCCCAGCCGGGCGCGCACGGCTACCCCTCCTACGCCGGGCCTGGTAGAGGTATCAGCCATGACTGCCTTCACGCTCAAGCCAGGCATCGTCACCGGGACCGCGCTGACCGAGCTGTTCGACTTCTGTCAGCAGCAGGAGTGCGCCCTCCCGGCCGTCAACGTGATCGGCTCGCACAGCGCCAACGCGGCCCTGCAGGCGGCTCGGGAGGCCAAGGCCCCGATCATCGTCCAGCTGTCCAACGGCGGGGCCCACTTCTTCGGGGGCAAGTTCCTGCCCAACGAGGGGCACGCGGGGGCCATCGCCGGGGCGGTCGCGGCCGCGCACTACGTGCGCTCCATCGCCCAGGCCTACGGGGTGGCGGTGGTGCTGCACACCGACCACGCGGCCAAGAGCCTCATCCCCTGGGTGGAGGGCATGGTCGAGGCCGGCGAGGCCTACCACCGCGAGCACGGCGAGCCGCTGTTCAGCTCGCACATGCTCGACCTGTCCGAGGAGCCCCTCGACGAGAACCTCGCGCTGTGCCGCACGCACCTCGAGCGCATGAACCGGATCGGCATGACCCTCGAGATCGAGCTGGGCGTGACCGGCGGCGAGGAGGACGGGGTCGACAACACCGACATCGACGACTCCCGGCTGTACACCCAGCCCTCCGAGGTGCTCCAGGCCTACGAGACCCTGAAGCCGGTGGGGCCGTTCACCATCGCCGCCTCGTTCGGCAACACCCACGGGGTCTACAAGCCGGGCAACGTGAAGCTCACCCCGAAGATCCTCGAGAACTCGCAGAAGGCCATCTCGGCCGAGCACGGCGGCGGCGACAAGCCG
>JGI12210J13797_10388356_pt1 | contig 12589 bp, 13 predicted proteins | sample ElkSlonscriptome_3_FD_13797 | JGI IMG/M metagenome (IMG submission 13797) | reverse complement strand
CCCGCCGGCTCGCCCCGCCTCGCGACGCGCCTGGTGGCTGACCTGGGCGCTGGTGGCGGTGGTGCTCGTGCAGGGCGTCTGGCCGCGGCAGCGGGTCGAGGGCCCGTCGGCGGAGCACTACTACAACCTCGCCATCGCGCACCTGCGACTGGGCCAGCCGCAGCTGGCGGTGGCGGCGTTCGATCGAGCGGTGGAGGTCCGGCCCGATCATCCGGTCATCATGATCGAGCGCGCCACCCTGCACCGCCAGCTGGGCCACTTCGACGCCGCGCGGTCCGATCTCGACCGCATCGTGGCGCTGCCCCACGTGCCGGCGTGGATCCGAGCCCGCGCGCTCGAGGAGCGGCGGCGGGTGGCGGCCCTGCGGGGCCTGACCGCGCCCGCCCCCATGCCCGCGTCCCCGCCCGTGCCCACGCCCGCGCCCGCGCCCATGCCCGCGTCCCCGCCCTGAAGCAGGAGGCAGGTTCGTCGTATGGTGACGAGCGTGTCCCGCCCGATCGCTCTGGTCGCTCTCGCCACGCTCGTCGGCCTCGTCGTCGGCTGTCGCCCCCCTGCTCCGGCTCCGCCGGCCGAGGCATCGCCGGCCGTAGCGGTCGCCCCCGCCCCGACGGACGACGGACGCCCGGCGGATGCCAGCGACTCGGGCGAGGGCGTCCCGGCATCGCCCGGGCCTGCGCCCGACGACGAGCCCGAGCCCAGCGACGGCGCCCTGGTCCCCCTGAACACCACGATCGAGCCGTTCGAGCGCGCCGAGCTGCCCGCGCCCGACGGCACGGCCCAGCCCTCGAAGATCGCGCCCGGCACGTACGAGTGCAAGATCTCCCGCGAGTATCGGTTCCGGCCCTGCACCGTCGCGCTCGACGAGCACGGGCGCTCCATCCTCAGCATCCCGCAGGCGCTGGTCGGGCTCGAGGGCGTGCTCACCGACGAGGGCGCGACGACCCACTTCGACGGGATCAAGACCCGCGAGCGCCCCTTCGGCTGCTTCTCGTGCCAGGAGCGCTGCTCCATCGACCCGGCCAGCTGTGGGTGCCGGGAGCTGCCCCGGGAGGCCTCCGCGGCGTGCTTGATGGAGCCGGTGCGCTTCAGCTTCCGCAAGAAGGACGGCCAGTGGCGCGGCCGGATCGAGTACCACCTCTACGATGGCGATCTCGATCCCGAGGATGGCAACCCCCAGTACCGCACCGAGCCGTTCGTGTTCGTGATGCGCAGGTAGTCGCCTCGTTGGCCTCCGGTTGCATCGGGTGCCCCGGCTGTCGCACCCTCGCCCGGTGAGCCGTGCTCCCGTCGATGCGTCGCACGCCCGGGCCATCGTGCCCGCCTTCGGGATCACGCCGGCCACGGTGGAGCCGCTGGGCCGCGGGCTCATCAACGACACCTTCGCGGTCACGGCCGACGATGGGGCGGCCTACGTGCTGCAGCGGGTCCACCCGGTGTTCGACCCGCGGATCCACTACAACATCGAGGCGGTCACCGAGCACCTCGCCCGGCACGGGATGCTCACCCCGCGGCTGGTCCACGCCGGCGTTTGCCCGTGGGTGGAGCGCGACGGCGCGCCGTGGCGGCTGATGACCCGGGTGGCCGGCGTGAGCATCGACGTGGTGAGCGATCCGCAGCAGGCCCACGCCGCCGCGGAGCTGCTGGGGCGCTTCCACTCCGCGCTCGACGACCTCGAGCACACGTTCGAAGGCCTGCGCACGGGGGTGCACGACACCCCGGCCCACCTGCGCGGGCTGACCGAGGCGGTGGCCGAGCATCCCGACCACCGCCTCGCCGGCGCGGTGGGCCGGCTGGCGGAGGCCATCACGGCCGGGGCGGACCAGCTCCCGCCGCTCACGGGCCTGCCCCTGCGGCCGGTGCACGGCGATCCCAAGCTGAACAACGTGCTGTTCGAGGCGGCCGAGGGCCCGGGCGCTCGGCGGGCGCGGTGCTGGATCGACCTGGACACGGTGGCCCCCATGCCGCTGGCGGTGGAGCTGGGCGACGCGTGGCGCTCGTGGTGCAACCCCCGGGGCGAAGACGCGGCCGAGGCTCGCTTCGACCTGGAGATCTTCGAAGCCTCGTGGCGCGGCTACCGGGCGGGCTGCTCGCTGCCGCTGACCGCGGCCGAGCACGCGTCGCTGCTGCACGGGGTGGAGTGGATCACGCTGGAGCTGGCCGCCCGCTTCGCCGCCGACGCCCTCCGAGAGCGCTACTTCGGCTGGGATCGGTCCCGCTTCCCCGCCGCGGGCGAGCACAACCTCGAGCGGGCCCAGGGCCAGTGGTCCCTGCACCAGGCGGTCCTCGGCTGCCGCGCGGAGCGTCGGGCCGCCCTGGATCGCTGAGCCCCCCGGTGCTTCGGGGGCGCGATCGGGCGCACGCCGGCCCGGAGCGGTCTATACTCCGCGCGTGTCCGACGCAGCCCCGAGCACGGAGCGGTCGCCGCGGATTGCGGTGTATCCCGGGTCCTTCGATCCCATCACGATCGGTCACCTCGACATCCTCGATCGCGCGGCCAAGCTGTTCGACCGGGTGATCGTCGCCATCGGTCAGCACCCGGCCAAGCAGGGCACGTTCACCGTCGACGAGCGCGCGGAGCTGGTCCTTCGCAGCGCCGAGCACCTCGACAACCTCGAGGTGGCCACGTTCTCCGGGCTGGTGGTCGATTTCTGCCGCACCCGAGGGGCCAAGATCATCGTGCGGGGCCTGCGGGCGGTCAGCGACTTCGAGCCCGAGTTCCAGATGGGCCTGGCCAACCGCGACCTCGACCCCGAGGTGGAGACGGTGTTCCTCATTCCCCGGCCCGACCGCATGTTCGTCAGCTCGTCGCTGGTGCGCGAGATCGCGGGGCACGGGGGCGACTACGAGCGCTACGTGACCCCGGCCGTGGCCGAGGCCATGGCCGCGCGCATGAAGGAGTGACCCGGCCATGCCCACCGAAGGCTCGAAGGGCGACACCTCGCTGGCGCGTCGCGAGGTCGACGCGGCCGCCGGATGGCGGGGCGACGAGCACCTGCTGCAGGTCGAGGCCGCGGGCGAGGCGGGGCTTTCGCGGCGCGACGTGGAGCTGGAGCTGTACACCCGGGGCTTCTCCTCGGGCATGACGGTCGAGGATCCGCACGACGGCGCGATCGTGGCGCGCGGGCGCACGGTGCTGACCGAGCCGGAGCTGCTCCGCAGCCTCAAGCCGCCGCTGCTGTACCTCGGGGTGAGCCTCGACGCGGTGAAGGTGCGGGTGCACGACGGCGATTTCGAGCTTCGGGTGGCCAAGCACGCCGCGGAGTCGAGCACGCCGGCGCTCGAGTCGGGCAAGGACGCGCTCAAGGTGTTCGTGGGCTTTGGGCTCTTGGGGCTGGCCGCCTACCAGATCATCCTGCCCGCGGTGGGCGGCATCATCTGGGGGGTGGCGCTGCTGCTGGGGGGGTGGCTGCTGCGCCAGGGCATGGCCAGCGGCCGCATGATGCTCTCGGGGCGGCTGGCCATGGGCCTGGGCATGCTCGCGCAGGAGGAGCAGATCATCTTGCCGCCGGCCGACTCGCCGACCGGGGAGCCCTGAGCCATGTCGGCCGATCCCGGCCTCTGTCGGCGCTGCCGGCACGCGCGCGCCATCACCTCGGCGAAGGGGTCGACGTTCTGGCGTTGCGGCGTGCACGACCGCCAGCCGGCGTGGCCGAAGTACCCCCCGCTGCCGGTGCTGCGGTGCCCCCACCACCAGCCCCCCGATCCCGGCGGGGCGTGAGCCCGGTCGCCCTCGCTGCGGCGGGACACTGAGCTTCCGCACGCAGCCCTCGTGGAGAGCGCTGTTCCCAGCGGTTACCCTCCGCCTCGGACATGTCCGAAGCCTCGAACGTACCGCAGCTCATCTGTGAGCTGTGCCGCCAGTTCTACGAGCTGGGGTGGGTGTCCGGCACGGGCGGCGGCATCTCCATCCGCGGCTCGGAGGGCATCTACATGGCCCCGTCGGGGGTGCAGAAGGAGCGGATCGCCCCGGGCGACGTCTACCTCCTCGAAGCCGAGCAGCTCGACGCGTGCCGGGTGCTGCGCTCGCCGGCCACCGCGGGCCTGAAGCTCAGCGAGTGCCAGCCGCTGTTCTACAACGCCTACCGCCAGCGCCGAGCGGGCGCGGTGATCCACAGCCACTCGGTGTGGGCCGTGCTCGCCGCTCGCCTGGCCGCGCCCACCGGCGAGGCGGGGGTGTTCGTGACCGAGGGCCTCGAGATGCAGAAGGGCCTGCGGGGCAAGGGCTGCTTCGAGCGCGTCGAGGTGCCCATCATCCCCAACACCGCCCGCGAGGCCGAGCTGACCGACTCGATGGCCGCCGCCATGCAGGCCCACCCCGACGTCGACGCGGTGCTCGTGGCCGGTCACGGGGTGTACGTGTGGGGCGACGACTGGGTGCGCGCCAAGACCCAGGCCGAGTGCTACGACTACCTGTTCCGGGCCGCCGTCGAGGCCCACCGGCTGGGGCTGCCGCTCGGCCCTCCTTCTTCTTCACTTCCCGCCCGAGGAACCACGCGATGAAGCTCGAATGGCTCGAACCCACCGAGGGGCAGGCCCCCTGCCGCGAGGCCGATCTGAACGCGGCCGGGGTGCTCCACGAGCGCCTCGAGGTCGACCCCGCGGCCTACCAGCCGCCGCTGGATCGCCTGAAGGCCGAGCGGGGCTACGTGGAGCAGGACATCATCGAGCTGCGGCCCGACACGCCCAAGCTCGACGAGGTCTGCGCCAAGTTCGTCGACGAGCACCTGCACACCGACGACGAGGTGCGCTACGTGCTCGAGGGCGAGGGCATCTTCGACATCCGCTCGGCCGACGATCGCTGGATGCGGGTCACGGTGGAGCAGGGAGACCTGCTGGTCGTGCCCGCCAATCTTCACCATCGCTTCATGCTCACCGAGCGCAAGCACATCCGCTGCGTGCGGCTGTTCAAGGACAGCGCGGGCTGGGTCCCGCACTACCGCGAGGCTCGCTGAGCCCACTCTTCGAACACAGGGACCAACACATGGATACGAGCACCACCAATCAGGACTTTCGGGTCGCCGACATCTCGCTCGCCGACTACGGGCGCAAGGAAATTCGCCTGGCCGAGAAGGAGATGCCGGGGCTGATGGCCCTGCGCGAGAAGTACGGCGACAGCAAGCCGCTGGCCGGGGCCAAGATCGCCGGCTGCCTGCACATGACCATTCAGACCGCGGTGCTCATCGAGACCCTCACCGCGCTGGGAGCCGACCTGCGCTGGTCGTCGTGCAACATCTTCTCCACCCAGGACCACGCCGCCGCGGCCATCGCTGCCACCGGCGTGCCCGTGTTCGCGTGGAAGGGCGAGACCGAGGAGGAGTACTGGTGGTGCGTGGAGCAGACGGTCAAGTGGCCCGACGGCTCCCCGCCCAACCTGCTGCTCGACGACGGCGGCGACCTCACCATCGTGATGCACCGTGACCACGCCGAGGCGCTGAAGCAGTGCAAGGGCGTGTCGGAGGAGACCACCACCGGCGTGCACCGCCTGTACCAGATGGCCGAGCGCGGCGAGCTGAAGGTCCCCGCGATCAACGTCAACGACTCGGTGACCAAGAGCAAGTTCGACAACCTCTACGGCTGTCGCGAGAGCCTGGCCGACGGCATCAAGCGGGCCACCGACATCATGATGGCCGGCAAGACGGTCGTGGTGGCCGGCTACGGCGACGTGGGCAAGGGCTGCGCCCAGTCGATGCGGGGCTTCGGCGCCCGCGTGCTCGTGACCGAGGTCGACCCCATCTGCGCGCTCCAGGCCGCGATGGAGGGCTACCAGGTGCTCACGATGGACGAGGCCGCGCCGATGGCCGACATCTTCGTCACCGCCACCGGGTGCATGAGCGTCATCACCAAGGCGCACATGGAGGCCATGAAGGACGAGGCCATCGTCTGCAACATCGGTCACTTCGACTCCGAGATCGAGATCGGCAAGCTCGAGGACGATCCCGAGATCAAGGAGATCAACATCAAGCCGCAGGTCGATCGCTTCGTGTTCCCCGACGGGCACGCGATCATCATGCTGGCCCGGGGCCGCCTGGTGAACCTGGGCTGCGCCACCGGCCACCCCAGCTTCGTGATGAGCAGCAGCTTCACCAACCAGGTGCTCGCGCAGCTCGCCCTGTGGGAGGACGCCGAGGGCACCTACGAGACGGGCAAGGTCTACGTGCTGCCCAAGTCGCTCGACGAGGAGGTCGCCCGCCTGCACCTCGACAAGCTCGGCGCCAAGCTCACCGAGCTGAGCACCGAGCAGGCCGACTACCTCGGCATCCCGCAGAAGGGCCCGTACAAGCCCGCCAACTACCGCTACTAGTCGGCTGCGGCCCGAAGCCCTCGACCCCGCGCGCCACCTGGCTCGCGGGGTCGTTTGCGTTCGGGAATCGACCCCGCGCGGCCTGGCGCCGATTCCCGTGGGGCGCGAACCGTGGTGGGATGGGGTGGTGGTCGGCGGCGAAATACGACCGAGGGGTCTCGGCGTAGCCGCTCGGATGGGCGGACCGAGGCGAGCTGCGGCCGGGCTGGGGTTCTCGCTGCTCCTGGGGCTGGCCTGCGTGCCGGCGATGGGGGAGGGCTCGCCCGAGGCGGTCTCGGCCGAGCCGACGCCAGCGCCGAGCGCGGCCGGGGACGCGGCGTCGGGCCCCTCCGGGCCGGGCGCGGGCGCAAGCGCGGCCGAGGGCGCGTTCGAACTGCGGGTCGACGGCCGAGCGCCGGCCGCCCCGAGCGAGGCCCTGGCCGCGCCCGCGGCTCCGGGGCACGCCGAGCGGGCCGGGTGGACGGGCGACGGCGAGCGCTTCGCCTACTGCCGCGCGGTGACCCGCGGATGCGACGAGTGCCGCTGGGTGGCACGCGACGGCACGGCCGCGTCGCTCGAGGCGGGCCCGGGGTGCAGCGCGGGGATCGAGCGCGAGCAACTCGACGCCCGGCTGAGCGCCGATCCGGCCGGCCCGAGCGCCGAGCGCTGGGCCTGGGGCGGCGAGGTGGTGTGGGTGGTGGAGACGCGGGAGCTGGAGCAGGGCCACGCGGGGCAGCCGCGGCCGATGCTGAAGGTCGGCGCCCAGCGGCGCGAGGGCGGGCCGGTGGCGTGGGGGCTGCACGTCGATCCCTGTCAGGGATGCGGCCTCGATCAGGTCTGCACCGGCAAGGCTCACCTCGACGCGCTGGCGCTGTCGCCCGACGGCCGCGAGGTGGTGGCGCTGGTGCACCAGATCGATCGCGACGGCGGCGATGCGATCCGGGCGGAGCGGCTGGACGCCGAGCGCCTCGCCCGGGCCGCGCTCGGCCGCACGCGGTGACCGCTCGTCGTCGCGCGACGCGGAGGCGAGATCACGAGCCCGGCGGCGGGAGCTCGCCGTCGCTCACGGAGCGGCTGGAGGCACGCAGGCGCCCAGCTCCGGCGTGCTGGTCGCGAGCCCGTACACCACGTACGCGCGCCCGTCGGTGCTCATCTCGCCCGCGCTCTGGGCTCCCAGCACGAAGTCGTCGGAGCCATCGCCGTTGAAGTCGCCCGCGCTCGCGACCGACCAGCCGCTGCGCATCGACCACTCGTCGCCGGCGATCACGAAGCCACCGCGGCCCGCGGCGATCTCGGACAGCTGCACGCTGGTCATGTCGGGCTGGCCGAAGACCACGTACACGACTCCCGCGTCGCTGCCGGGCTGGTCCTCGGTCGAGGGCGCACCCACGGCGAGGTCGGGCCACCCATCGTGGTTGAAGTCGCCGATCGAGCTCACCGAGAACCCCAGCTCGTCGCCGAGCACGGGGCTGGGCAGGGTGGCGCCGGCGCCCGCGGGCACGGTGCCCAGCACCAGGTCCGCGGTGATGCCGTCGCCGATCACGTGGATCGCCGCGCTGCTGGCCGGCGGAGACCCGGGGGCGCCCACCACCAGCTCGGGCCGGCCGTTGCCGTCGAGATCGCCGATCTCCGAGACCGAGCGCCCCAGCTGGTTGCCCGGGGCCCCGCCGTCGAGCACCATCCCGCCCGTGCCGGACCCGACGGCGGCCAGGTCGATCGGCGCGGCGTCGCCCTTGCCGTAGACCACGTAGGCGCGGCCGGCCGAGCCGCTGGCGACTTCCGAGGAGAGCAGCAGATCGCCGGTGCCGTCGCCGTTCACGTCGTCGAGGCCGCGCACGCCGAAGCCGATGTGATCGGCCGCCCGGCCCATCACCCCGAAGCCGCCGCCGAGGCCCGCCCCCACCTCGGCCAGCGACACGGGAGAGGAGCTGGCCTTGCCCCACACCACGTAGGCCCAGCCGGGCGCCGAGGCGAACGCGGTGTTGCGGGGAGAGCCCAGCACCAGCTCGGCCAGGCCGTCGCCGTTCATGTCGGGGGTGGCGTCGACCGACCACCCCGCCCACGCGCCCTCGCCGAGGCCGTCGATCACGAAGCCGCCGCCCATGGGGATGCTCGACAGCGCGATCGAGCCGGGCACGGCGGGGCTGAACACCACGTAGACCCGGCCGGCCTGAGGGGCGGCGAGGTTGGCCCAGCCCGCGCCCACCACCACCTCGTCGCGCAGATCGCCGTCGACGTCGGGCAGGATGGTGAGCGACCAGCCCGTGTAGGACTGGTCGTGCTCGCCGTCGAGCGCGAAGCCGCCGATGTCGTTGGTCACGTCGAGCAGCTCGATCGAGGGCAGCCCCGCCGCGCCGTAGACCGCGTAGACCCGGCCCTGGGCGTTCTGGGCGAAGGGCGCGGAGATCAGCACGTCGTCGAGGCCGTCGGCGTCGAGGTCTCCGCCGCCGGCCACCACGTAGCCCGCCCGCCCGCTGGTGGCCTCGGGCCAGATGGTGGTGCCGTGCAGCCCGTCGTCGAGCTCGCTCACCTGCACCTCCCCCGGCCACACCATCACGCGCAGCTCGGCGCTGGCCTGGTTGCCCTCGGGATCCTCGACGGTGTAGCCCAGCGAGTCCTCGCCCCAGAACGCGGCGCTGGGCGGCTGGTACACGAGGGTGTCGCCCATCTGCACTACGGTGCCGCCCTCGGCGCTCACCGGATCGCTGTCGACCACCACGAGCACCGAGCCCTGCGGATCGGTATCGTTGGCGAGCACGTCGCTCACCTCGAGCGAGGCCTGCCCCCGCAGCATGCAGGCCTCGTCGTCGGCGGGGGTGGGGAGCACCGGCTGGGGGCCGGTCGAGTCGTCCTCGCCGCTGGAGCCCGAGCTGCTGTCGCCCATCGGGTCGAGCCCGGTGGTGGTGGTGCCCGAGTCGGTGGTGCCCTCGGAGCCGGTGGTGCCCTCGGAGCCGCTGGTGGTGGTGTCGTTCGACGTCAGCCCGGTGGTGGGCAGGGGCAGCGGTCCGCCGGTCACGCCGAAGTCCGAGGTGTCGCTGGAGCCCGAGCCGGAGCCGGTGGAGCCGGCGGATCCGGCGTTCGGCACGTCGTCACCGCAGGCGCCCAGCGGCAGGACGAGGCTGCACCCCAGCACCCAACGGAATCGATCGACGCTCACCATCCAAGCGTAGCAGGCCAGGGGGGTGCTCCCCTGGCCACAATGGGCCACACGGTCGTCGGGGCGTCGGGACCGGGCGAGCGTCGAGCGGCCGCCGGAGACGAGCGTCGAGCGGCCGCCGGAGACGAGCGGCTAGCTGCCGCGCAGCTCGGCGAGCTTGCCCTCGATCTCCTCGACGTCGCTCTTGGCCTTCTCGTAGTTGTCCTCGACGATGGCCTTGCGCTTCTCGAACTCCTTCAAGCGCTCGTCGGAGTCGGGCGCGGATTCGATCCGGGCCTGCCTCGCGGTGAGGCGCTCGGCGAACTTCTTGCGGTTGTCGAGCATCCGCTCGGCCTGCACGAGGCGCTTCTCGTAGAACGCGATCTTCTCGTCGACGGTCGCGGTGGCCGGCGGATCCTTGGGCTGCGGCTCGGGCACGGGCGCCATGCCGTGGGCGCCGGCCGGCAGCTTGATGGCGGGGTTGCGGCGCCCGGCCGCCTCGGGGCGGGTCGCCGCGTCGACGGGGCGCGAGCCCACGCCGGCCGCTCGCCCGCGGGGCCCTCCTGCGTTCGCCCCCGCGGCGGCCCCGGCCTCGTTGCCCGCGGCCCCTGCTCCGTTGCCGCCCCTGGCCGCGTCGTCGGACGGCCAGAAGATCAGAAGCGCGGCAACCGCGAGAATTCCGGCTCCGACCAGCACGGTGGGCAGGAAGCTCTGCTCCTCTTCGCTCTGAGCCTCGGGTGCCTGTTGAGTCTCGGTCGTCATGCTGAAAAGTACTATACCTGACTCTCGGCGACGCGCCGACCGCGGAGAGCGCGCGGATATGAGCGAGCGTGAATGGATCGCGATTCCCCTCGCCGTCGAGCTGCTGCACGACGGGTATCGGGTCGATCGCTTCATCAGCGCCCGGATCCCGCGGCTGTCGAGGACGCGGATCCAGCTCATCATCGAGCGGGGGCAGGTGCGGACGCGGGCGGGGCTGGTGGTGCGGCCGGCCCAGCGGGTGCGCACCGGCGAGGTGGTCACGGTGCTCCGGCCCGCGCCGCCCGAGCCCGAGGTGGTGCTCGACTACGCGGTGCGCCACCAAGATCCGGACCTGCTGGTGATCGACAAGCCGGCGGGGCTGCCGGTGCACCCCAGCGCGCGCTACCACCGGCACACGCTCACCGCGGTGATGCGGGGGCGGCTGGGCGCGGGGCACGGCTGGGAGATGGCCCACCGCCTCGACCGCGAGACCTCGGGGGTGATGCTGTTCGGGCGCCGGGGCGAGAGCGCCTCGGTGCTCAAGCGCAGCTTCCAGCGCCGGGAGATCGACAAGCAGTACCTCGCGTTGGTGCACGGCCGCTTCGAAGCGTCGCGGATCATCGAGATCCCGCTGGGCCCGGCGCAGGGCTCGGAGATCCGGGTGAAGATGGGCGAGCGCGCGCCCGCCGACGGCGGCGTGCTGGCGTGCACCGAGGTGGAGCCGCTGCGCGAGGGCAGCTTTCGGGGCGAGCCCATCACGCTGGTGCGGGCGCGGCCCCGCACCGGGCGGCAGCACCAGATCCGGGTGCACCTGGCGCTGGTGGGGCACGGGGTGCTGGGCGACAAGCTCTACGGGATCGAGGAGTCGTGGTTCCTCGACGTGGTGGAGCGGGGCCGGCCGCTGGCCGAGCTGGGCGAGCACCTGGGCCTCGCGCGCCACGCCCTGCACGCCGAGCGCATCGAGCTGCCGCACCCGGGGCACGGCGCGCGGGTGGAGTACGCCGCGCCCTGGCCCGACGAGCTGGCCGCGATCCTGCCCGTGCCGGGGTGAGGCCGGCTACTCGCGGGGTCGCTGGCGGATCTCGCCGAGCACCACGTCGAGGGCGACGGTCTTGCCGTCGACCACGTTCACCTTCACCTGGGCGTGATCGCAGCCCGGGGCGAGGGTGAGGATGCGGTCGGGCAGGACGATCGCCTTCACCCCGGGCTGCTGGCGGGCCATGCCCAGCCGCGCCAGCCCGCTGGTCCACACCATCACGTCGGGGCGCTCCTCGAGCTCGGCTCCGGCGGCGAGGCGATACTCGGGCAGGGGCACCACGCGCTGGCGGTCGAGGTAGCCCACGTACCACTTCCCCGCGACCCCGGCCCCGATCACGCCGACGACGAGCCCGAGGTACACGCGCCGGCGCACGCGGCTGCCGTCGCGGTAGCCGGTGAGCGGCCCCTCGGTGGGCAGCACGGGCGGATCGGCGAGCAGCTCGTCGAGGCCCCCGGCCGTGGGTTGGTCGCCCTCCTTGGGGCGGCGGAATTCACGGCCCATGGCCTACAGCCCTTCGCCGCGCTCGGCCTCGTCGATGAGCCGGGCGCCCTCCATCAGCAGATGGGTGGTGGAGGCCTGCACGCTGTCCTCGACGTCGACGGTGGTGGCGTTGAAGCTGAAGCTGCCGCTCTTCCAGGCCAGCATGCGGTACACGCAGTCCTTGCCGGGCAGCTCGGGCTCGTCGTCGAGCTTGGCGGCGACCACCCGGCCGCCGCGCAGGAACACGTGCCCCAGCGTCTCGTCGTTGGGGTGCACGAGGCTGAGCACGCCCTGCTTGCGCTCCATCTCCATCATGACCAGCAGGCTCGACAGGCCGAGCTGCTCGAGCTTGCCGTTGAGGGCGGTGCCCCGGCGGGCACGCTCGCGGGCGGTGGGCGGAGGCGGAGGCGGCGGGGTGGCGGAGCGGGGGGGAGGCGGCGGCGGCGGGCCGGACCCCGGCGGCGGGGGTGGAGGCGGCGGCCCGGGCGTGGGCGGGTAGCCGCCTTGCTGGTGCCCGCCCGGCTGGTGCCCGCCTTGTTGGTGCTGGTGCCCGCCCGGCTGGGGCGGGTAGCCGCCCTGCTGCGGGTAGCCGCCGGGCGGCGGGTACTGGCCGGGGTACTGGCCCGGATACTGCGGGGGGTACTGGCCGGGGTACTGGCCCGGCTGCGGGGGGTACTGGCCGGGGTACTGGCCCGGATACTGGCCCGGCTGCGGGTAGCCGTAGGGCACCGGCATGGGGTGCACGCCGGAGTTGGGGTTGGTGCCGGGCGGCGGGTAGCCGGGCAGCGGGTGCACGCCGGAGTTCGGGGTGGTGCCGGGCGGGTGATAGCCGGGCAGCGGGTGCAGGCCGGAGTTGGGGTTGGTGCCGGGCGGGGGATAGCCGGGCAGCGGGTGCAGGCCGGAGTTGGGGTTG
>JGI12210J13797_10680485_pt1 | contig 12590 bp, 11 predicted proteins | sample ElkSlonscriptome_3_FD_13797 | JGI IMG/M metagenome (IMG submission 13797) | reverse complement strand
CTTCCAAGCGATGAATACCGGCTGTGGTCTCTTCGCTGATCCCCTTAATGTCCTTCAACAATTCTGGGAATTTTTCGTGAACCATGGCGGTCAAGTCACCGCCATCGTCCAAGATCATATTGAGAGGCTTGCCTGATGGGAAATTCAACGTTTGCTCGATACACCAATCGAACTCCTGCTCATTCATTCCTTTCCAGGCGTAAACGGGGATGCCGGTCGCTGCGATTGCGGCCGCCGCGTGATCTTGAGTGCTGAAGATATTGCAGCTACTCCAGGTAACTTCGGCACCTAAGGCGACGAGTGTTTCGATCAACACGGCTGTTTGGATCGTCATGTGCAAGCAGCCGGCGATTCGGGCACCGGCGAGCGGCTTCGAGTCACCATACTTTTCGCGAAGTGCCATCAAACCTGGCATCTCGTTTTCAGCAATGCCAATCTCTTTGCGGCCGTATTCCGCCAGATTGATGTCTTTGACTTTGTAGGGAACGCGTTGGGTTTGAACTTGTGACATACTTTTTGGTACTCCAGTGGAGAAAAGGGAACAATGGAGCAAGTCACGCCAGAGGGGGCACGGACCCAACACAGGGACTCCCGCTGGTTCGCAACCCCACAAACGCGCTTGCTTTCAAAAGGACAAATGCGGCAGTTGACGACACTCCACCGTAGGAGTGGCCACATTTGTCACAGCATGATAAACGTTCGAGCATATTTTTGCATGGGGGCAAATCATTGCGTTTGAGCAGCGAACGTAAAAGCATTCTAAGGTCTTATGGCCACCCGCTTGTTGTTAAACCGCGTGCCCATCGGGCCGCGCGACGAATCCCGCAAAACGCGCCGGGCGTTGCCCAATGCGTGAAACGCGAAGAAGTCGCATTTTTCAGCAAAACCGACCATTTGCGGCTATTTGAGCACCGCTCGGCAAAACGCCTCGATCTTTGCAGCGGACTTTCGTCCCCGGACCTCTTCGACTCCGCTGGCCACGTCCACGCCGGTAGCCCCAGACGAATGGATGGCAGCGCTGACGTTTTCGGGGTGCAAGCCGCCTGCCAGCATCCATGTCGATCGCCTCTGGTCCGAATCGGCCCACGCTCGAATCGATGGCCAATCCAAGGTTTTGCCGCTGCCACCCTGCATCGCTCCGCCATCGGCGTCGAGTAAAACCGCATACCCCGCATCGACCCAAGGACGCACCGATTGCTCCAATTGGGCCACCGTCAGCGGCGAAACAGGCAATTTTATGGCTCGTATCATTGGCAGCCCCAGTGACTCGATTCGCAGCGCGTCCTTGAGCGTCTCGTCACCATGTAGTTGAAGGACGTCGATCAGATTAACGCTCGCTGCATCAGGGCGAACCGCTTTCGCGATCGCTGCGAGCGACGCATTGGCAAAGACCCCCACGCGTGTTAATCCCTGTTTCTTTGCGTACATCGCTAATTCGATTGTCGAAAGCGATTCGGGGTCGACGAAGCGAACACTCTTTGAAAAAAAGTTCAAGCCGATCGCATCACCGCCAGCCGCGCGGACGCAGTCGATGTCCGACTTTAGCTTTACTCCACAAATCTTTACTTGAAACACGGTTTTCGATCTCTTCAAACGAAACAGGCTGGCAGATGGAATGACTTAAATAAACGGAACAATCGGTAAACTTTACCGTGATCACGAACCGATAAACAGAAGACGTCGTGTGCGGAAAGTCAACCATGTTTCACCCACCCATCGGTTCTCGAGTCGAAAAAACGAATGAGAAACTGTGCAAAACCGTGTATTGCGTTGACCGATCTAACGCTCGTCACTTTGGCGATGACCGTGGTCGTTTTGTTTGGGATTCTGCCACAAGGGACAGGTGTCGAAGAGTTTTCGCGTGCTCAGCACGAAATGGGCAACCGTGCGAACGATTGGGTTCCAACGAATGATTCGATGCCGAGCTATGACGAGTTATTTTGTCGTTGGCAAACCGAAACCATGCAGCACTACGCGAAATCATCGCCATCGGCTCCGACGATCCAGCCGGTTTCCTTCGAGTTGTTCGGGGACCTCGACTCCGCTAAAACAGAACCGCTCGCAGCCACTTCAAGTGCTGTAGGGTTATCGAAATCGCAACATCCGAACGCTCATTCATTTTGGCACTACGTGATCGCCGCGGCGAGTGGCTTGTTGACGGCGCTGGTCTTCCTCAGTTGGGCGTGGATCTCCCCAAAGATTAAACTGGATCGTATGCCCCAGGCGGCGGAGCCAAATCGGTCAACTAACGAAGCGTCCCTACCGAACAAGGAGCTACTGGTTTTGGCCTTTCCGGAGAATTGGCTCAAGGTTCGGCAACCATGGTCGGTTCGCTGCCGCTCGATCGCCCAAGCCGGACTGGTCGTCACAGCACTGATGTTGGTTTTTAACCGCTAAGGGCGACCGACGCCCCTATTTTTCGCCCGAGATGGCTTCGGAGACGTTTCGTGTATGGTCACGAACGCGGGCGAATGCGTTGAGCGACGCCAAATAGGCGACACTGGCCAAAGGAGGAATATCGCCGTTGGAGAGTTCTTCAAGGTGTTTCCGGCGAAGCGATTTGATCTGAATACGAACCCGCTTTGATGCTGGGTCAGTCTTCACCATGACATTTGCATTTCCGGTACGCAATGCATCGTTGACTTCGGTCAGATAAGCTTTGACAAGCCGATTGAGCTCCACCAAGTCCGTCCGTTGGGACTCGGTAAACCGGAAGCCGTCACGGCGGAGTTTGCGATCAAATTTGTCCAGATCATAGATGTAATCACTGATCGATTCAAATTCATCCGCCATACGCAGTTGTCTTCGCGCTTCATCGGCAGCAGCGTGTGGGATGTTTCCCGAGAGGAGATGGGTCACGTAGACGGCGATTTCATCTTGAATGCTATCGAGAACTTGCTCGCGTCGTTTGAGTCGGTCGGCAAGCGCTTTGTCCGGATTGTCTTGCTGGACCAATGTTGCAAACCAATTCATCATTTTTTCGCAGCCATCGGCCATCCGTTGGATCTCTTTCCCCGATTGTTCGATTGCCAACAAAGGCGTATCGAGCATGCGGATGTCCAAGTCGGTCAAATGGGGCTTTTCCTTGAACTCTTTTGATGGGACCAACCAAGTCAAAAGCCGCACAAACAGCGGAACGAACGCTAAGAACGCCAAGCCGTTCGCGATGTTAAACAAACTGTGCGTTGTTGCAATCGCAGCGGTCATCTTCGGGAAGGTCTCCACCCCATCGACCATGACCGAAGCTTGCACGTTGTCCCCCATCAACCACTGGACAAATTGGATGTACCAAGCAAAGACCGCCGTGATCCAAAGAACCCCAATCATATTGAAAATGACGTGGAAATAAGCAGCCCGCCGCGCGTTGGTTGTCGCTCCTAGCGATGCCAAAAGAGCCGTAATGGTCGTCCCAATGTTCTCTCCTAAAACCAACGCAGCAGCCGTTTCGTAGCTGATTACCCCTTGCGTCGCCAAGGAGATGGTTATCCCCAGCGTTGCTGATGAGGATTGGACCATCGTTGTGATGATGCAGCCGACCATGGCACATTTAAGGACGCCAAAATAGCTGTCGGCCTGGAACGCTTGGAACCAGGCTTCAAACTGAGGCAATTGCTTGATGATCGCACAAGCGTCCTTCATCAACTCCAGGCCGAAAAAAACCATCCCCATCCCCATCAGGGCCATTGCCCAATAGCGCCAACGGTCGCCGCGTGAGAACAGGTAGATAAATGCAGAGGCACCCAAGATGGGTAGCCCGTATTTGCCAACCTCGAGCACCAAAATCCAGCCCGTGATGGTGGTCCCGATATTGGCCCCCATGATGACGCCGATCGCTTGGGCCAAATTCATCACTCCGCTGTTGACGAACCCAACAACCATCACTGTCGTAATCGAACTCGATTGAACCAGACAGGTAACGACAACCCCCACGAACATCGCTAGAATGCGGTTGGACGTTACGGCAGCGATTAAGCGACGCAGGCTACTCCCAGCGACTGCTTGCATCCCTTCGGACATGTTTTTCATGCCGAGCAGAAAAATACCTAAACCGCCAATAAGGCCGAATAAAAGCTCGGTAACAACGGAATTATCCAACCTGGGAACCTAAATCAAGAATGTGTTAAACTTGCGTTAAATTTTCAGCTATCAATGTACTTGTCAAGTTGGCGGGAACAACCATAGGAAGTGGAATGAATGATTGGAAGGCAGGCGATTGGGTGATTTATCGCAAACAAAAAAGTAGCAAATCGCCTGGCCATCGAGCTTCAAATGTCCACCCGGCATCCAAGGGCGACTTGTATCACTATATCGTCGACAAGTATTGGGTCGTCGAAAAGGTACTCGACAACGGCAACATCCAACTCGGTACGCGGCGAGGAAAAACGCATGAGGTGAACTCCCATGACCCCCTGCTTCGTCATGCAAATTGGTGGCAACGTCTGCTGTACCGTCGCCGCTATCTGGCCATCTTGTCGGCAAAACATGGCGGTGAGGAAGCAAGCGAGCCGAGCGGCTGATTCCTGGCTCTGTCTGAAAACGTAGCGGAAGCCGTCAAAACTTCGGCAACCGAGGACGTCCGCCCTTACATAATTGCCGACGACCAGCGAGAACTTGGTCAAAGAAGGTCGCTTTGGGCTTTCACAGGTGCAAACGCTTGTTGCACCTTCTCCGGCGAAGCGGGTTGTTGGACACCCGTTCGAGTGAAAGGGATAAAATCGAGGCTGCGGCTCCACGGTCGTGTCGGTTATGCGGGAAAATTGAGGCTGGAAATCATGAATTGCGATCCCTTGGTGACTTGCACTGCGGAACCCCCCCACCTGATTTCGATGAAGCTATCTATTAGAGTGCCGCCTCGTTAGACTACCTGTAAGCTCGAACGACGTGGCATTTGAAGGGGCTTATGCAAGGAAAAAGTAGGGAGAGACCAATTTTTCTTGCTTTCGTTTAATAACGTCGTACGTTTTCGAAGTGACTTTATTCGTACGGACCATACGCGACGAACGAACCCACCTTCCAAGCACCATTTTAACGCTCGCTTTGTTGAACGACCCAGGTTGTTGAACGACTTTAGCGACTCGACACGGGAAGCCTACCCAAGATGCCTCAACGAACCCAAAAAACGGTATCCGCCATTGCGGCGGTACTCCTATCGGTACTCGGACAAAACGCGATCGCTCGATTCAATCATGCTCTGCCAGCTGACAACCATGTATCGGTTACCAGTAGCGGCAGCGTTCAGTTGCAACTCGATTTGCCGACCGGGCAAAGCCGCGATGTACTTGCGGGAGCAAACGTCACGTTGGTCGATCGCAACGGAGTTGCCAAGAAATACACCGCGAACGCCGATGGCGTGGTCGAATTGACCAACATTGCGACTGGACCGTATGCTGTCGTCGCCTCAAACGGCAATGTTTACGCGTCGACCCTTTTGTCCGTGCGAGCTGCGGACGGTTCTCAACAGGGTCCGAGCATGATGCGAATGCCGATGGCAGTCGTCAATACAAAGAAATTGACGCCCTGGATGGAAACCTTTGTCGGCCAATTGTCGAAAAAACAATCCGCACAACTCGGCAAAGTGATGACGGAAATCGAATCCGAAACCTCGCAGTTCGGATACCGAGTGAAACTTCGCAAAGGTGGCATCTTGGAAGGACAGTTGGTTTCGATTCTGAGCGAGGAAGGTTCTGAGGTTTCGCTGGCTAAGACCGAGGTGATCTTGATGCAAAACGGCATCGCGGTTGGTAAGTCGTATACCAACGAGTTCGGCGAGTTTCACTTCAAGGGCGTTCGCAGCGGAGTCCACGGAATCGTTGCAGCGGGATCGGCTGGATATGCTACCTTCGCATTCGAAGTTGTGGAAGAATCTGGAATTGCCAGCGACAGTGCTCTTGGTCACAAATTTGTCTCGTACGCCAACGCAGATTTGGCGACGACTCTGCCTGTCACGCTTGTACCACCAAGCATGATCCCAGGCGTTGTTGACCCGTTTGGATCACTCGATGCGGTCACGGAGCCTGCGGAAACACCAGCACCCACTTTGACATCGTTCGGCTTGTTGGGCGCGGGTGCGGGTATCCATCACGGCGGTGGCGGCGGTCATCTTGGCGGCGGCGGTTTTGCCAGTGGTGGTGGCGGTGTTGCCGGTGGCGGCGGAGGCGGAGGTGGAGGCCTAGGCCTACTGGGGGCCGCGGCCGCTGCAATTGCTATCCCACTCGCTGTCGATGGCGACGATGAAGGCAACGCGGGCCCCATCGCATCGCCATCGGGCACCTAGGGTTTTGAACCCTCCGGAAGTCTTGACGACTTCCGCTACGAATCATCGAAAATCTTGACGACTTCTGCTACGACGACTTGTCGCGTGGCCAATCGACTGCCGAAAGTTCAGCCAACGCAAGCACAAGTGCTTGCGTTCCTTTTTTGCGCATCCCTTTCGCTTTGACCGATTGGTACAACTGATCGGCGAGTGCCAAACCGGGCATCGACAACCCCATGCGGCGACTTTCGCTTAATGCGATTCCCAGATCTTTGATGAAATGCTCGACGTAGAATCCTGGCTCAAAATCTGCAGCGATCATTCGTGGGCCCAAATTCGACAATGACCAACTACCGGCTGCACCGGAGCTGACCGAACCGAGCACCGTCTCTAAATCAAGACCCGCCGCGGTGGCATAAATCAACGCTTCGCAAACGCCGACCATCCCCGACGCAATCAGCGTCTGGTTGACCATTTTGGTATGTTGGCCTGAACCAGCATTGCCCTGATGAATGACTGTTCTCCCCATCTGCTCGAAACATGGTTTGACGGTGTCAAAGGTTTCCTTGTCGCCGCCCACCATGATCGATAGGGTTTGGTTCTTCGCACCGGTGTCACCGCCCGACACCGGTGCATCGAGCGTTGAAACGCCAATCTGTTGTGCTTTGTTGTAAATCTCGATCGCCAGCGAAGGTTCGCTGGTCGTCATGTCGACCAGGATCGCACCTTCCTTTGCTCCAGCCAACATGCCGCTGTTTTTGCACAGATAGATTTTGCGAACATCATCGGGGTAGCCCACGATGGTAAACACCACGTCGGATTCTTCCGCCACTTGTCGCGGAGAATCGACCCAGCGAGCACCGCTGTGGATCAGCGATTCCGCTTTCGATCGTGTACGATTGTAGACGGTGACCGAGAACCCCGATTGCAGTAGATGCCTGCACATCGATTTCCCCATCACTCCCGTGCCGATCCAACCAATCCGTGTTCTGTTAGGTTCAATATTCATGCTGCTATTCTAGCAGTGTGACCCAGGGCAGATAGGCGTCGGGGCGGAAAATGACTGTTGTATCCGATGTCGTCGATCGATAGGCGTTGTTCGCATGAGAGGCGTCGTTTGACATCTGCGACTTGTTCCACGATCATTCCAACAGTGATTCTTGTGGCCTGTTGGGGTTGAGACGCCAAAGGCGGAAACTGAGAAGCCATGTAGAAACCGGCGGCCCAGCAAATCGCATTGGACGAGAGGCATTCAATGACGTCTTTAAGGACTCGCACTCAAGGCCGTCGCCATGTCTGCCGCTGCGCGTTCGGCAAGCATCCTCGTCTTTCCCTTGATCGATCCCGAGAAATAGATCGGCGAGACCCAGGAGTTGCCGCTTACGGGTACGTCAATCAAAACCGTGACAATTTGTGTGTCATCGGTGATTTTCGAGGGGTTGACGCTGATTGACGCATTGGTCACCCGCAACAGATCGAGATGTTCTTGAGCGGCCGCCCGGATATCCTTTGTATCGGCACCGACAATGATCCCCTTGCGAGCTGCACGATACGATGCATATTCGACCGAGTGCTTTAGCATGCTTATTCTTGTGAATTCAATTGCGGTGAACACAATCAGCATCAAAATCGTGATGGCGATCGCAAATTCCACCGCAGCAGCGCCACGACGAGTGTTGTTTCGATTTTGGTTCATAGGTCTAATTCCGTTGCCGTCCGCTATTGGGTTAACATGCTTGGCAATCGTCTCGCGATTTTTCGAAATGCTTCATTTAACTGCTGCGCATCGATGGCATGGTAGTGAGTGCCGCCTGTCATGTCCGCAATCTGCTGCATCAACACGGTGTCGGCTTCCGCACTAAAGCTGACGGTGTAGATGGGGATGTTCAGTTTGGCTGCTTCGGCTGCGGCAGTCAGTGGAGCGGTCCCCGTGTTGTGATTTCCATCGCTCATTAGGACCAGTGCATTTGTTGCCCAGGGCCGACAGTGCTTTGGTTCCGTGACCGTCGCGATTCCTTCGAGAATTCCGCCACCCACGTTTGTCATTCCACCTGAAAACTTATGCGAAATGAGTTGATTGCTGTCATGGATCAACGCGTACTGATCGGTTAGATTGACATCTCGGGTGACATAATTCGAGTAACTAACGAGTCCAACTTTTTCGGTTTTGGCCGTGTTGGTTAGTTCATTGCAAAAGCTGTCGACCGAAACGACAAGGTCCAACCAACGACTGTTAGGAGGGACCGGGTCACCGTAGGACCAACCATCCGGAGCCGCTTGGGGCGTTTGGCCTCTCGAGTTCTCATTGGCTGCAAAGGCCATGGAGCCACTTCGATCAACGATCACGGCAACATCAAGTGTGGTTTGGGAATGGGTCGCTACGCACTGCGGACGAATATCGAGTGTTCCCGAAAAAGCTGGGAAGAACGCATGCAGGCATGCACCTGCGCCGTCCGCAAATGATTTCGTGGTAACCCGCACCGAATTCCCTTTTTCAGCGACCTTAAACGAATAGGCTTGGTCTTTTGTTTTTCGTTCACTGAGCCCGAATTCTAAGTCACTGGCTTCGAGCGTCACGACGATCGACTCGATTGGATTGAGGGCAGCCATCTGCTGCGCCGCAGCCAACGCTTCCTCCTCGTTTTGGGTTTCTCCATAGACGCGTCCACTTGCTCTGGCTGCTGCGTCAGTGACGATTTGGACCTTTGTATTGATAACTTGCACGTAGGCAAGATTGATTGCGAAGACCGCCAAGGTTAGCAACACTGGAAGCATGATCGCGACGGTTACCATGGTGGCTCCGTCTTTCTTAATATACGTTCTTCTCATGTTGCAACTCACGTGATTGTTCACTTGGACCACTCGATACCTTATCGTGATAGCCTATTCTGCTCGCAATGTGACGGACTCACTCAATGTCGTCTCTTTATACAACAAGCCACCAAAAGCAGAATTCGGTCCACAGGTTGCTGAAACAGTCACCTGAAGAAGTTCGCCAGGTGATAAAGACGATGGGTCCGCAGGATTCGTTGCAATTGAATAGCCTTTGATGTCTCGATCATCAAGCAACATTTTGCACTGCATTTCGATCAAGCCGTCATTTGATCCTGGGATGATTCCGATTCGTGCTCCCTCGTACGCAGTCAGACAAAGATTCTGCTGAAGTTGAAACATGAGACAGGTCTCGATTGTCACTAACAAGATAGCCGCTAACACGGGCAGGCAGACCGCGAGTTCCACCACAGCGACGCCAAGGGACCGTTTCCGAATGAGATTTTTCGAGCGGTGTTTGCTTGGGGTGTGCATGAACAAGGGACTTAATCGTGATGGTGAACAAACGTTTGATTACATTGTGCGATAGGTTCGCACAACGCCGTTCGATGAAGCGTAGGCCGCTCGCGTCGAACGAGATCGGGTCGGCTCGGCAGATTTCTAAAACAATCGACTTAGAAGGTCGTGACTTAGCATCCGTAGCGGTAGTATCGCCTATCCGGTCAATTCACGCACGGTTGGTTGTAGCCGCGTCGGAGAAAACACTGGCATGGCATAGGAAAATTAGCGCACAAAAAATGCCGCGTTCTACTTGAGAACGCGGCATTCGATTGTCGGCGATTGCCGATTGAGCCAAGCGGTTGCATGCTGTGAAAACTCGCGGGGCGTTGCACACGCGGTTCAACCGAAAGGTTTATACGCTATCGCAGAGCCACCGAGTTTTCGATAAAGTCGAACGTCAATTCGGTTGTGCTGCCTGCAGCAACGTTGACCGAACGTTCTTGACTAACCGATTGGCCGTTGACCGTAGCGGTGACATTGACGACATAGTCGTTCCATTTCTCACCTGCCTTTAGCTGCTTGGTGCGGAACGTTCGCACGCTGCCTTGGCCGCTCGTTTCGTTGCCTGCCAATGTGACCACGGCGTCTTCGGGAACATTCAATTTGACGATCGTCACAACGTCTTGGGGCACTTCGACCTCTGCCTCTGGTGTCGCAGTCGCCATTTCCGTTCGTGCTCGATCGGCCTGCGTGTTGGCAAACACGACGCGTTCGGAATCACCCGATCGTAGCTGGACTGTCTTGGTGGCCGACTTCAGTTCACCGTTTTGCTCATAGTCGACTTGGACGATATAGCTGTAGACGTATCCTTCCTCAAGCCCGCGTGACATGAACCTTCGCTCGTTACCTTTGCTGTCGGTCGAACGTCCGTTGACGGTGACCTTTGCATGGTCGGGAACGTTGATTGTTAGCATGGCCGTATCTATTTTTAGGCCAGGCTCGATCGACTCAGCCCCAACCGAATCTTCATCTGACGCTTCCTCATTCGAACGATCAGCCTCACGCTCGTTTGAGGATGGAGACGCATCGGAAGCAGGTGCTTCGATGGCGTCATCCGTCGGAGCGTTAAACGATTCGTAAGCTGGCTCGTTGACTGAAGATTCGTAGCCATAGTCGGCTTCGGTCATGGGGTAGGAGTCCACCATCGGAGCCGTATAGGAATCGTAGCTATCGACAACGCCGGTACTGCCACCATAAACGGGCGCTGTATACGAGCCGTAGCCGCCAGTTGACCCGTAGCCGCCAGTTGACCCGTAGTCCGCGACCCGTCCACCGCTGCTACCGCTATTGTAACTGTAGTAACTGGCGTAGCTGACAACTCCACCACTCGATCCATTGCTGGCGAAACCGCTCGATCCGCCACCATAGAAAGCGGCTGCTCGGGCTGCTTTCTTCGCATGGATATGTGCAAAAAGCCGTCGAAGTGGCCCGGTGTGTCCGCCAACCGATCCGCCGCGGGAGCCGTAGCTACGATAACTCACATAGCTAACGCCACGCGAACCGTAGCTGCCGCCGCCGGAACCGTAGCTGCCGCCGCCGGAACCGTAGCTACCGCCACTGGAACCGTAGCTACCGCCGCCGGAACCGTAGCTACCGCCATAGTAGCTACCAAAACTACCGCCAGCATGTGCTGCTATCGGGGCGATTGCCATACAGGCTAGGGCCGAGGTAATCGTAATAATCTTGATGCATTTTTTCACAGTTGAAGATCCTCCGTCAATCCGATTTTCTTGTTACTAAGTGTGTGCTAGAGCTTCGCCGTTCATGATTTTTGAGGGCACGGCCTTCGATTATCATTTGATGAAAAGCACTAGGTTTCCTTTTTGACAACGCTATTGCTGGCAATCATAGCCAATCCAATACCGCTAGGAAGTAGAATAGCGGCTAGTCTACGCCAGACAAGCAGTCTGGGCAAACTTTGCAGATTAGGACGGCTGCGGCATGGGATAACACCAAGTCGGGTAGACAAAGGGATTAATCGACCTTTTGGATAGAAATATCATCGAAGTCGGCTTGTCCTGTGGCTCCGAACAGGCCGATTCGTAGAATGGCTTCGCGTGTTTGTACAGGAATTCGCACCATTCGGCTCACTTCTCGCCAAGACCGCGTCCCTTTGTAGGGACCGATCCAAAAGGTTCCCAGATCTCTTCGTTGCTCGTCGTAGAGGCTGATCGCGATCATCGGCAGCGTGTCAGGTTCAGGCCCGGCAATGACATTCTTGATTTGAATTTTTCCGCTGAGTTTTATCATGGACACTTCGCGTCCGTCGATCGGAATGCCCTGTAACAGATGCGAGCTAAGGTTGGGCGTTTCATTTTCAAAGCGAACGAAGCCTCGCGATCGACTGCGGTTCGAGCGATCAATGCTCGTGTTTTCTGTCGAAGAGCTAGTCGAAATCGTATCGACCTTGACGTGTTCTAATTGGCGTCCGTAATACCAACCCGGCACAAAATCGACTATTTCGGAATCATTCTCTTCGGGAAACGTCTCGAAGTTACCATTGACGACGACTGGATTTGCGGCGTCGGGTTGCACTACTCGTTCTTCTTCCGCTTCGCCAGTCATGGGCACAAACAAGGTCGGACGAAGCGTTTTGCGAATAAGTTTGCCATCCTTTTTGGTCATCAAATAGAGCGTTTGCTGATACCGCCGGCCGACAGGAATAACCATCATGCCTCCTTCGCGAAGCTGTTCGACTAAGGGTTCAGGAACCTTTTCGGGGCTACAGGTGACGATAATCTTGTCAAAAGGGGCAGCGTCTTTCCAGCCCAAAAAACCATCGCCGACGCGTGTCGACACGTTTTCGTAACCGAGTCGCTCCAGATCTTGCGCCGCACGTCGCCCCAGTTCCTCGACAATTTCGATCGAATAGACGTGCTTGACCAACGGGCTCAAAATGGCCGCTTGATAGCCACTTCCGGTTCCAATTTCCAAAACAATGTCGGTCTCTTTTGGCTCGATCGCCTGGGTCATCATTGCCACGATGAACGGGCTGCTGATCGTT
>JGI12210J13797_10027782_pt1 | contig 12595 bp, 10 predicted proteins | sample ElkSlonscriptome_3_FD_13797 | JGI IMG/M metagenome (IMG submission 13797) | reverse complement strand
GCAGGTGCCGTCCAGCGCGTCCGCGACGCGGTTGCTCGGGGCGCTTCGGATGTTTCTCGCGAACAGGCGCTGAACGCAATTCGTGCCGAACAAGCCAGCGCGGTTGACAGCATCAGCGCTACGTTGCAGCGCTCGCTGAATCCATCGCATTATTTTCAGACCAGCTTGAACGCAGTTGGCGCACGCCTGACCGAAACCGAGGCGGAACAGCTTCGCGGTATGCCAGGCATTGCGTCGGTAGTTCGTGAACAGGTCGCCCAACTCGACACATTTCGTGGACCGGAATTTATTGGCGCAGATGCGATCTGGACTGGCGCTTCAGTACCCTCGGGTGATGGCTTGCTCGGTGAAGGCATCATCGCCGCAGTCATCGACAGCGGTACCAATTTTGACCACCCTTCATTTGCCAACGATGCCTCTTGCGGCCATGGAGTCGACGGCGCACCGGACAAGCTACTGTCGATTGTGGACTGCGGATCCACGGACGGTGGTGGACGCTGCGATGGCGGCAACCCGGATGATACCGGTGCCCATGGCACGCACACCGCGAGTACAGTGGCCGGAAATGTTGTTTTGGCTGAAGACGATCCGGACCTGAACCTGCCCGCAGGTTTTACTCAAATCAGCGGTGTAGCCCCCTGCGCGCGTCTCCGCACATACAAAGCCTGCCCAGGTACCAGCTGTCCGGCCTTTGATCTTCAGGCCAGTCTGCAGAATGTATTGTTGGACGGTGATGCGGATGTTATGAACTATTCCATCTCCGGTGGGCAAAACCCATGGAACGATTTTGACCGCACCAAGCTGGATCTGGTTGACATCGGAACCTTTGTAGCAGCCTCAGCCGGGAATACTCGCGACACCATTCCAGACCCGGTTGGTCAAGTTAACCACCGCGGCCCCTGGGTCATGACGGTTGCTGCCTCAACCCGAGACGAGGCGGATTTCTTTATCCCACGAGTATCTCTGGCTGCACCTGGCACCCCACCGGCTGATACGCAGGGGATCGCGCTTAGATTAGGTGGTGACTCTCCTGAATCTGCTGCATTTAATGACAAACCCATACGCAAGGATGACAGTCAAAATCCAATTGCAGAGGGTTGTAACCCTTTTACTCCTCCTCAACCCGGTCAGGATCCACCACCTGCTACACCCGAGTTCCCCGCAAATTTCTTTGATAATTCTGTTGCGCTGATTCGTCGAGGGGGTTGTTCTTTCGTTGATAAAATAAACAATGCGTCCAATGCTGGTGCCGACATGGTTATTGTTTGGAACAATCAACCAGGAAATGTAACCATGGCTACTGCGGGAACAACCATACCAGCATATTTTATGATCCAAACGGCTGGTCAGGCTTATTCTGATTTTCTTGATACAAATGCAACGACCAGTGAGGTTGACTTCTTTTTTGAGCTTTCCGAAGGTGATGAGTTGGCTGGCTTTAGTCTTCGTGGACCTACGGCTGCACCTGCGGTCAATGTACAGAAACCCAACATTACTGCACCCGGTGTTGGCATTTTTGCAGCCGATCAAAATGGAATCGAATATGGATTCAAAAATGGAACCTCGATGTCGAGTCCACACGTAGCGGGTGCCGCTGCGCTGGTTCGCCAAGCAAGGCCAGACTGGACCCCAATGCAAGTGAAGTCTGCCATGCAGATGACAGCCATTCAAGAAGGGTTAAAAGATGATTTCAATACCCCCTGGGACTGGGATGATGTCGGTAGCGGGCGTGTTGATTTGACCGCTGCAGCGCTGGCCGGCATTGTCATGGATGAAACCACGCAGAATTTCATCGATGCAGATCCTGCAACTGGCGGTGATCCGCGTGAGCTGAATCTGCCCTCGGTGCGCGACGTTGACTGCGTGCCGGAATGTTCATTTACACGAACCGTGACTTCGGCACTGCCAAACGAAAGTAACTGGACGGTCGATGCGTTCGAGCTCAACAAGGGCGATTTCTTCGTTGATGTTCAGCCGACCAGCTTCACACTGGCAGCGCAAAGCGATTTCATCTTCATCGGTAATTTCGAAGCCGACCCGGATCCGATTCCTCAGACTGGCGAGCAGGAACTGACAATTACTGTCTCCAATGTCACTGCCGGGCCTGTTCGCTTTGGTGTGATTGAGCTGACTGAAGATGCTGAGCAAGCACCGGATGCGCACATCACGATTGCAGTTCAGAACTAGTTTTATTCTGCAGTCCATGAAAGCGGTGCCCTTGGGCGCCGCTTTTTTTTGACCTATTTTTCTCCGAAATGCGTATTACTCTATAGTGAGACATAAAACTGTAATCCATCAAACGTCGCATCCGGAGGGCCCGTTGTCTGCGCGTTTCTATTCTTTGAGCCATCAGGGGCTGGTACGTACCAGCAATCAGGACACGATTCTGACCGATGAAGTCCAGCGCCTTTGGGCGGTGGCCGATGGTATGGGCGGGCATCAGAAGGGCGATCTGGCCAGCGGACTGGCCTGTGCGGCGCTGCATCACGCCATCAAGCAGGGCAGTGACCTGGCGTCTGCATTCGAACAGGCCCATGCCCGGGTGCGGCTGGCCCAGCGCCAGGAGCCCGGTGCCGACAACATGGGCACCACGCTGGTGGCCGTGCTGGAAACCATGCATGGCTTCGAGCTGGCCTGGGTTGGCGATAGCCGCGCCTATTTACTGACGCACGCGCAGCCACACGGGGCCGGTGAGCCCGAACTGCAACAGCTCACTACCGACCACAGCGTCGCAACGCGGTTATATGAGCAGGGCGAAATCTCGGCCGATCAAATTGATGTTCATCCCCATCGGCATGTCTTGACCGACTGCATCGGCCAGCCGCAGGGCATTCCCACCATCGAAACCCGCAAACTGGACTGGCAGCCCGGCGATCGCCTGGTGCTGTGCTCCGACGGCCTGACCGGCGAAATCAGCGAAGACGCCATGCTCGAAACCCTGACCGCCAAAATGTCGCTCGACCTGATCGGCCAGAGCCTGGTCAACCAGGCGCTCAGCAACGGCGGTGCTGACAATATCGCCGTGATCGTGCTGAACTCACCGGTTGAATGACCAAAGCACCTTTAGCCGCCATCAGCCGGCGGAATATCCGGCGCGAAGTCGAAGGAGTCGTAATGCAGGTGGTCTTCGGTGATGCCGGCCTGTAGAAATTCGCGGCGGGCGCTGTGGACCATGATTGGCGGGCCGCTCATATAAATTTCGAACGGGCTGACGTCGGGATGGTCTTCCAGCAGCACGTCGTGTACGAACCCGGTTCGTCCTGACCACTGGTCATCGGGTTCGGACAGCACCGGTACGTACTGAAAAGCCGGGTGCTTTCGGTCGAATTCGGCGATCAATTCATCAGCATACAAATCCGATTCAGTCCGCACGCCCCAGTAGAGCGTGATCGGTCGATCATCGCCTGCGTAGATCAAGTCTTCAATCATGGCTTTCAGCGGTGCGAAGCCGGTGCCGCCGCCCATCATCAGGATAGGGCGCGGACTGTTCAGGCGTACGAAGAACATGCCGAGCGGGCCTTCCAGGCGCAGGATTTCGCCGGTCTGCATGCCGTCGAAGACATGGCCGGTAAAGCCGCCGCCGTCGACAAACTTGACGTGCAGTTCGATGAAGTCTTCTTCGCTCGGGCTTGATGCAATCGAGAACGCGCGGCGCTTGCCGCCGGGCAACAGGATATCGACGTACTGCCCGGCCAGGAACTGCATGCGCATGCCGCGCGGCAGTTTCAATCGGATCCGACGCACGTCGGGCGTGAGTTCATCGAGTTGTTCGACACGGGCCGGCACCTTGCGCACCGGAATATCGGCCACCTGGGCGATTTCAGTGGCTTCAATCAGCACATTGCTGTTTGCCACGGCCTGGCAGGCCAGGATGCGGCCCTGCGTCAGGTCCTGGTGTTCGAGCGCCGCCGGGCGATTGTAGGGGTAATTCACCCGGCCTTCGACCAGCGTGCAGCTACAGCTGGCACAGGTGCCGTTCTTGCAGCTATAGGGCAGCATGATGCCCTGGCGCAGCGCGGCCGCCAGCACGGTTTCGTCGGCTTTGGCCTCGAAAGTCCGCTGGCTGCTCTGTATTTGGATTCGGTTGCTCATGTCAAATTCTGGTTCAGCGTGAAATGATTGCATACTCCCCGGGTTTTGGCATCCGATACAGGGACACGGGCCTGTGCGCTGCTTAGTCCGGCTAAAATAGTCGATTGGCCAATAATGAATTGACAAGCGGGCTAGTGTACGGATTTTCGCAGTGACGCGTTTCCTCACAGCCAAAACCCATTTCAAGAGATTGCGGCTTGACTGAAACCATTGCAGAAGCTCAAAGCGGACCCTTCCAGCCGTGGCGATACCTGTACCGATTACCGACCCTGCTGTTGCTGGCAATTTGTGGCTTGCCGGTATTGCTGCTGGCATTATTGCCGGGGATTCGTGACGTGGATGTTGACGGGCGCGGACTGGGTTACCGGGTCCAGCAGCGCTATGCGCGTATGCTGTTGTTCGTGCTCGGCGTGCGACTGAAGATTCGCGGCACGCTGCCGCCGGCGCCGTATCTGCTGGTCGCCAATCACATCAGCTGGTTCGATATACCGCTGCTGCATGCGCTGGAGCCGATGTGGCTGATCGCGAAGGACGGTATTCGCTCCTGGCCGCTGGTCGGCTGGGTGGCCCGCGCCGTGGGTACCGTGTTTATTGCGCGCGGTTCGGAATCGTCGCGCAGGCGCGTCGCGCGCCGCATGGCTGCGCTGTTGAAGCACGGTCAGCCGATCGGAATTTTTCCGGAGGCCGGTATTTCCATCGAACGCGGGGTCGGCCGCTTTCATGCGCGCTTGCTGGCACCCGCGGTGCGGGTTGGTGCGCCGATTGTACCGGTGGCAATTCGTTACTACCGCGATGGTGATGTGCACGCCGAACGTGTGTTTGGCCCGGGTGTCAATCTGTTGGTTCTTGCCATGTCGATGATGGCGCGCCCACCCTGCGAGGGTCAGATCATGATTGCACCCGCGCTGCCGACCGTTTCGAGTGCAGGGCAGCCGTTGAGCCGCAGCGAATTGGCACGACAGGCGGAACAATCCGTACGAGGAATGTATGACCATGCCTTCGACTGATCGGACCAGGCCATTCGAACCGCACGGCCTGTTGAGGAACGCGCACGTGCAGTCGATTTTGACCTCGAGCCCGTGGCGCAAATGGCTGGTGCGGCGACGCACGGCCGACTACCGCGGGCGCTCGGTCGAAGAAATCATCACCACACCCGAGGGCGTGCGGCTGCAGGGTTTCCGTAATCAGCCCTTGCAATCCGGGTCTGACGGGCTGGCCATTCTGCTGCACGGCTGGGAAGGCAGCGCCGATTCGAATTATCTGCTGGATGCAGCGCAAGCGCTGGACGATGCCGGCATGGCCACGTTTCGGCTGAATTTTCGCGATCACGGCGAATCGCATCACCTGAACGAGGATCTGTTTCATTCCTGCCGTTTGCAGGAGGTGCTGCAGGCGGTCGGGCAGATTGCCAGCGCGCATCAACAGGGCCCGGTGTTCCTGGTCGGGTTTTCACTCGGCGGGAATTTCGCGTTGCGCGTGGCGCGCAACGCGCCGTCCGAGGGCTTTCAGCTGGACCGTGTGATCGCCGTCAGCCCGGTGATTCGGCCACAGAACGCCATGGCCGCGATGCGGGAAGGGCTATCGGTGTACGAACAGTATTTCGTGCGCAAATGGCGTCGGTCGCTGAAGCGCAAGCGGACTTTATACCCGGATCGCTACCAGCTGGACGAGTGGCTGAAGCACAAGAACCTGTCGGAACAGACCCGGCACCTGGTCGAGGCCTATACTGATTTCGAAGATATCAACAGTTATTTCGACGGCTATGCCATTGCCGACGATTACCTCAAGGGACTGGATATCCAGACCACGATTATCACGACGCTGGATGATCCGATCATTCCAGTGCACGATTTCCATCAGCTGCCTCAAATGGAGCAACTGGACATCGAGATCTGGCCGCATGGCGGGCACTGCGGTTTTATCAAGAACTGGCGCTGCGATTCCTGGATTGCCCAGCGCATCGTGTCCGAACTGATCGGCGAGAATCGTGGGGAATCCTGATCGCTCTACAGCAGTGTTCTCCTGCATGGTGCTCCAGCTGTGTATCGATCCGTGCCGATCAAGGGCCCTGGGTTCCTGCGAGTGGCCGGCACAAAATTACAGACGCTGAACCTGCGGTGCTTAACGCGGGATAATAGGCAAAGATCAAGAACAGCAATGAGCAACGAATCAGCATGTCAGAAGTAAATTCCGGACCAGTCCAGCAGGCCGCACAGTTGATGTCGGAGTCCAGGTTTGACCAGGCCGAAGACCAGCTGCGCTCGATTCTGGCCGAGCAACCGGACAATGACGCAGTCATGGTCCTGATCGGCCTGTGCCGCAATGCGCAAAATGATCCGCAGGGCGCGCTGGCGCAGTTTGACCGCGCCATCGAGATCAACCCGGAGCATCATCTGGGTCATTACTACCGCGGACGGATCCTGTCGAATAGCGGCGACCTGGATGGGGCACGCGCGTCGATCAGTAAAGCGCTCGAGTTCAATCCGAACTTTGCTGAAGGCTTGACCATTCTCGGTGTGATCTCGATGCAGCAGGATGAACTGGATCAGGCCGCAACCGAATTGAAGACTGCGTTACGCGCCGATGAAAACTTCGTGCCTGCGATGTCTGCACTGGGGCGTGTGCTGGCCCTGCGCGGTGACCTCGAAGAGGCCGAAAAAATGGCCGCACGCGCTATTCAGCTGTCGCCGGAAAATGCGGCGGCTCAGGACGCGATGGCCTTCGTGTTCATTCGCCAGGGCCGACTCGACTTTGCCGAGCAGTGCCTGCGCAATGCCCTGGACAAGCAGCCCGACAACGGCGAGCTGCATTCCAGCCTGGGCACATTGTTGATGAGCCGTGGTCGCCACCGTTCGGCCCTGCCGCATTTTCAGCAGGCCATGACGCAGAATGCCGGCGGCCTGAAAACCCGTTTGAATACCGCAAGCAGCCTGTCGGCGGTCGGTGATCAGCAGCAGGCCTGGCAGATTCTTGAACAGGCCTATCAGCGCTGGCCGGATGAACCGGACCTGCGGCTTCGGCTGGCCGATCTGCGCCTGCTGGCCGGGCAGGGCGAGCGCGTGCCGGAGTTGATCGACGGGCTGGATCCTGAACGACTGGACGTACAGATGATTCAGGCGCGCATTCATCACGTGCAGGGTGACATCGACCGGGCCATGAATCTGCTCGACGGCTTGATGGATGAATTGTCCGGCCAGAATCCGATCAGTGAAGATGAGCGCCGTATCCGCCTGTTGAAACTGGACCTGGCCGGTCAGAACGGCCTGCTGGAACCCGCACAGGCGGCGATTGAACCGCTGCTCCAGTTGTCTCCGCCGGACGTTGAAAGCGTCCAGGCCTGGACGCGCGCCTGTCGCCGGCTCGACCGGCTGGATCTTGCCATCGAGCCGGTTGAACGCGTGCTGAAAGAAACCACGTTTGAACAGACGACCAGCGCCAGGAACGACCAGGCCCGCCTGCACCAGATTCTGGCTGAGCTGAATCATCGCTTGGGCCGGTACGACGACGCCCTGCCGCATCTGGGTCGGTCGGCCTGGCGTCCGATTCAGATCGATTCACTGCTGCAGCAGCAGGCCGAGTCGCAGCTGCTGGAACAATGGCAGCAAGCGCCGCTGGATGAATTGCAGGCCGACAGTATGAATCCCGACGGTGCTCATCCAGAGGTGCCACTGGCAATTGTGCTGGGTTGGCCGGGCAGTGGCCGCGAAGCGATGCTTTCCGCATTGATGGAGGCGACCGATCAGCTGCGCATGCTGGAGCCCAACCAGGCCAGGCAGCGTCGTGAAGCGCTGGGCTTACCGCTGGCGCCAGACGTGCTGGGTGCGATGAGCGAAGAGCAGCTCAGCGCGATCCGCAATCAGTATCTGGGCGGTCTGCCGCCGGGCAACCCGGGGCAGATCGTGCTGGATACGGCCTGGTATGAAATGAGCGCGCTGCCGGTCCTGGCACGCCTGTTCCCGGGCTTGCTCGTCATTTGGCCTGAATTCGATCCGCGCGATCTGGAGCTGCACTTCCGCTTTAGTGGTTTTCAAAGCGTTTCGGTATTGAGTGAACAACTGCGCGCGGAACAGGCGCTGGCCGACCGGTTTTTCAAGGCGCTGCCGGTCGATGTACTGCGTATTCAGCGTCAGGCCCTGTTTGACGCACCCGGCGAACTCATTGGCCGGCTGTGCAAACGACTGGGCATCGAAGCGGTGCCGGCCGTACAGGCGCGACTGGAGCGTGCGCGCGATACCAAGGGCTTCCTGCCGGCAGACCAGTGGAAGCACTATGAACCGCTATTTGAATCGACCAAGGCCTGAATTCTATGCGTGAGCCATCCCTCAATGTGCTGGGCGAAAAATTGGTGACCTGTTCCAAGCTGCCGATTACAGGCTATTTTCGCGACGGTTGCTGTAATACTTCACCGGAAGACATTGGTTGCCATACCGTCTGCAGCGTCATGACCGAAGAATTTCTGGTCTACAGCCAGCAGCACGGCAATGACCTGATCACGCCTCGTCCGCAGCTGAACTTTCCGGGGCTCAGTCCGGGCGATCAGTGGTGTTTATGCGCCGAACGCTGGGTCGCAGCCTACAAGGCAGACTGTGCGCCGCCGGTGATCCTGGCCGCAACGCATCAGAAAACGCTGGAGCATGTTTCGCTGGAAACGCTGCGGAAATTTGCTTTCGATCAGCCGCACTGATGGTCCGGTTTGTGAGCCAACGAGCATTCTGAACGCGCCAGGAGTGCAACGTTCATCCAGCTGCAACCGCAGCGACATCGCCATCAGGTATTCTTTGCAACGGTGAAAGCTATTCAACCAACATTTCCGACATTGATTGCGCGTAGCCTGCTATGGATTGGCTGTGCGTTGTTGCTCGCATCCTGCTGTGATGGAGAGTCTGTCGACGAGCGCGGTTGGCCCAAGGAGCTGGTCCTGGGCCTGGTGCCTGCGCTGGAAGCCGAAGCGCTGGTCGACAACCTGGATCCACTGGCCGAGCACCTCGAAGCCGAGCTGGGCATTCCTGTCCGCAGTTTCGTGCCGCAGGACTATACCGGGCTGGTCGAGGCACTCGGCTCTGGCCGTGCCGATATCGGCATGCTGCCGCCGTTTGCCGCCATGCTGGGCCAGCGCCGGTATGACATCGAGACCATTCTGATTTCGGTGCGCAAGGGTGAAACCGGCTATCGTTCGCAGTGGATGACCAATGATCCATCCGCCTGTTCGAGCCCACCGGAAGTCATTGAACGAATCTGCGCAACGCGCGACCCGAATCGCACGGCTCAGACCGTTCGTTTCCTGCAGTGCGAGGGTGACCTGAGCCAGCTTCGCGACCAGACCGTTGCGTTTGTAGACCCGAATTCAACCTCCGGATTCCTGTTTCCGGCCGTGCAGCTCAGTGATATGGGCATCGACACCGAATCGGACGTCAACGGCCTGTTTGTCGGTGGTCATGATGCCGCCGTGCTGGCCGTCTACGCCGGCGATACCCGCTTTGGCGTGTCCTACGATGATGCGCGCAACATGATTTGTGATCAGTACCCGGACGTTGGCGAAAAGGCCATTGTGTTCAACTTCGCGCCGATGCTGCCCAATGACGGGGTTCAGCTCAGGCCGGGGCTGCCGGAGGACCTGCAGCAGGCCATTGCCAAAGCGTTTATCGGCCTGGCCGAGTCCCAGGCTCACCTGCCGGACGAGCAGAAAACACTATGGGTGCTGTACGAAATCGATGGCTTTATGCCCTATCAGGAAGGCTTGTACGATCCGGTGCGGGATGCTTACGAATTGATGCGGTATTGAGCTGGGCGGATCACGACTGGCCTGCAAGCAGGCGTTCAGCGATATTGGGATAGAGCAGGCACGCGCCTGCATGTATACAGGAAGAAGTCATGAGTGACGATAGCCAGCAAAACGCAACGCCGGCCAGCGGTCAGGGGGGGGCGATTCGCTTCGAAAAAGCCAACATCGTGTATCCGAACGGCGTGGTCGGCATGAAGGACCTGGATCTTGAAATCAAGCCCGGTGAGTTTGTTGTCATTGTGGGCTCGTCCGGCGCCGGCAAATCGACCTTGCTGCGGGCGGTCAACGGCCTGAACCAACTGACGTCCGGGACCATCAGCATCGATGGCCGTGAAGTGCCGAAAAGCGGCAAGGGCTTGCGCGAATTGCGCAAGCGGGTGGCCATGATCTTTCAGGATTTTCGCCTGGTCAAGCGGCTGTCGGTCATGACCAATGTGCTGGTCGGCCGGCTCGGCCATGTGTCTGGTCTGCGCTCGATGTTGAACTGGTGGCCACAGTCGGAAAAGGCGATTGCGATTGACGCACTGGAGCGCGTCGGCATCGTTGAAAAGGCCTGGGTCCGGGCCAGTGATTTGTCCGGCGGTCAGCAGCAGCGGGTGGGTATTGCGCGCGCACTGGCGCAACAACCGGCGATTATTCTGGCCGATGAGCCTGTTGCGTCGCTCGATCCGGTGACCACGCATCAAATCATGGACGATCTGGTTCGCATCAATCGCGACCTCGGTATCACGACCATCGTCAATCTGCATTTTCTCGATCTGGCGCGCGAATACGGCCAGCGCATCATCGGCCTGCGCTTTGGCGAGCTGGTGTATGACGGCGACGCCAAAACTGTAACCGACGAGGATTTCCGCAATATTTACGGGCGCGAGGTCACCGAAGATGATGTGCTGGACGATGAAGTCGTTGCCGAAGGCTGATTCTGGATGAGATTCGAACAATGAACGCGGCCGGGAATACAACGCTACCAACCAAGCCACCGCGTAACTGGTGGCTGTGGGCCATTGTGCTGGGTTTTCTGACAGCGATGACCGTCTGGTCAGGCTACGGCATCGGCTTTTCAGCCAATGAACTGGTTTGCAATATCGCCGGTGGCAGCCGGCTGCTGGAAGAATCCTGGCCGCCGGACTTCAGCTTCCTGCCGCGTCTGATCGACCCGTTCATGGAAACGGTCTACATCGCGATTGTCGGCACCGTGGTCGGTGGCATCCTGTCGATACCGGTGGCCGTGCTGGCCGCGCGCAATCTGTCGCCGGACAAGGTCACGTGGTTTTTGGACCGCAATTTCATGAACATCCTGCGCACGCTGCCGGATCTGTTCTGGGCCATGCTGTTTGCCACCGCGGTCGGCTTTGGTCCGGTTGCCGGCGCACTGGCGCTGTCGGTATTTACCGTCGCTGTTATCTCCAAGCTGTGGTCCGAATCACTGGAGTCGATCGACATGGGGCTGCCTGAGGCGGTCAGGTCGGCTGGTGGCAGCTGGCTGCAGATGATCCAGTTTTCGGCCATTCCCCAAGCAATGCAGCATTACGTCAGCTACGCGCTCTACGCCTTCGAGCTGAATATCCGTGCCTCATTGGTGCTCGGGCTGGTGGGTGCGGGCGGCATTGGCATGATTCTGGAAACGCAGCGGGCCAATTTCGAATATGAACGCGTCACGCTGATCATCCTGGCGGTATTGGTTGCGGTGCTGATTATCGAGCAGATCTCGGAAACCATCCGCAGGCGGCTGACATGAACGCGCCGAATCCACACGTGCTGGATCCGACCAAAAAACCCGGCTCGATCGTCGGTTTCGGCACGATGACCACGTTCATCATCGCAGCGCTGTTTGTCATTGCGCTGATCATGATCGAGTTCTCGCCGCTGAAAATGATCCAGGTACCGGGCCAGGTGGCCGAAGTGCTGTCGTTCTTCTGGCCGGTGGATATGGCCTACGGTTGGGACAACGTGCTGCCGGCGATTATTGAATCCATCCAGATCGCCTGGATCGGCACCATCATTGCCGCCATTTTGTCGCTGCCGCTGGCGCTGTTGGGTGCCAGAACCCTGTTTCCACGCATTGCCCGCATCGTCAAGTTTATCTCCGCCACGGCGCGCGCATTTCCGGAAATCCTGCTGGCGATCTATTTCGTGCCGATCGTCGGTCTTGGCCCGTTTGCCGGTGCACTCGCCATTGGTATCTCGTCGGTCGGCATGTTGACCAAACTCGGTGCCGAGGTGGTCGAATCGATTGACTTCGGCACCGTCGAGGCGGTCGAAGCGACTGGCGGTTCGCGCATCATGGCCCTGCGCTATGCCGTGGTGCCGCAGGTGCTGCCCGAGATCATCGCCCACTGGCTGTTCCGTTTCGAGCTCAACATCCGTGCTTCGGCCGTATTGGGCGTTGTTGGTGCAGGCGGTGTGGGTGGTGTATTGCTGAATACCTTGCGCTACCGGCACTTCGAAAAAGCCGCGGCGGTATTGATTCTGACCATTATCGTCGTGCTGCTGATCGATATGATCTCCGGCGAAATCCGCAGGAAGATCATCAAGGGCTAGGAAAGATCTGAGTCACGCCGTGCGCGGATTGCGAGTCCGGCAAATCCTCCTGGTAGCCGCTTTACCGACCTCCCGGCCTTGTTTAGGCATGCCATTTGGGTTACCAAACTACCCCTTGCCACTTGCCGCTTGTCCAAGTCAAGCGGTGGAAGCCTGCAATGACACTGCCATGACCGTGCA
>JGI12210J13797_10595149_pt1 | contig 12600 bp, 7 predicted proteins | sample ElkSlonscriptome_3_FD_13797 | JGI IMG/M metagenome (IMG submission 13797) | reverse complement strand
ATCGCCACGCCGGTCACCGATGCTTGCGCCCTCAAGGCCATTGAGCTGGTGGCGAACTATCTGCGTCCGGCGGTCGCCAACGGCGCCGATATGGCGGCCCGTGACAAGATGGCCTATGCCGAGTACCTGGCCGGCATGGCCTTCAACAACGCCAGCCTGGGGCATGTCCACGCCATGGCGCATCAGCTGGGCGGATTTTATGATCTGCCCCACGGCGTGTGCAATGCCATTCTTCTGCCCCATGTGTGTGCCTTCAACCTGATCGCCAAGGTGGACCGTTTCGGAGACATCGCCATCGCCATGGGTGAGAACATCGCCGGGCTTTCCAAGCGTGAAGCCGCCGATCGGGCCCTGGAATCCATTAAAAAGCTTTCCGCCGACGTCGGTATTCCCAGCGGCCTCGATGAGCTGGGCGTCAAAGAGGAAGATCTGCCGACCATGGCCGAGAATGCGCAGAAGGATGCCTGCGGCCTCACCAACCCGAGATGCCCCACCCTGGAAGATGTGATCCAGATTTACAAGAATGCCCTGTAAGTAAGATGTTGTAAGTGGTTCCACCCGGCCCGGCCGAGGATTCCCCTTCCTCGACCGGGTCGATGATCCACTCCGCCCGCCCGGGATGCAGGTCTGATTCCCCCCTTCACCGGGCGGGTTCTTTTTCTCCTTCTCCTCCTTTGCCTTTACTCTTCGGCTTTCACCGGTAGTTTGCCGGGAGGTGCCGGCATTCGCCCTTCGCGATATCCCGGTTCTTTTCTTTGAACGGATCGGATCACCTCCGCCGGCCCCCTTTTCGGGGATAAAAAACGCCTGCCTTGTTTACAACCACGGTCGGGATGATAAGTTTAATGGCATTATTTAACTGCCGGTTGTCTAAAAACAGGTATGTGTACCCTGAACCGCCCGAAAGGGCATTTTTAATTTGAAAGGAGATAATGATAATGATTCGAGGAAAATTCATTCTGGGCGGATTGATCCTGCTGATTCTGCTCGTGGGAATGACTGCGCCGGCTACGGCCGAGGAGAAGGCTGCCGAGGAAAAAACCGGAACCGATGGAAAGGTGGCCGTGATCAATGATGCGGTGATCACTCAGGAAGCGTTCGAGCAGGAGATGACCCCGGTGCTCAAGCAGATGGAGATGCAGGGTCAAAAACCGGATGAGACCCAGGTTGCGGAAATTCGCAAGAAGGTGCTGGACAACATGATCAACCGGGAGGTCCTGTATCAAGCCAGCCAGAAAAAAGATTTTACCGCCGACGATAAAGCGGTGGAAGAGAAACTGGCCTCTTTCAAAAAACAGTTCCCCGATGAAGCCCAGTTCAAGGAAGCGCTTTCCAAGATGAACCTTTCCGAAGAGGTGATCAAGAAACAGATTCGGGAACAGCTCAGCATTCAGCAGCTGGTGGACCAAGAGGTGGTGCCGAACATCACCGTTTCCGAAGCGGACGCAAAAGCCTATTACGAAGCCAACCCTCAGTTTTTCAAGCAGCCCGAGCAGGTAAAGGCCCGGCACATTCTGATCAAGGTGGCCCCGGACGCCGATGAAGCGAAAAAGGCCGAGGCCAGAAAAAAACTGGAAACGGTTCAGAAGAAATTGAAGGAAGGCGGCGATTTCGCTGAACTGGCCAAGGAATACTCAGAAGGACCCAGCAGCACCAAAGGCGGCGATTTGGGGTCTTTCGGTCGCGGACAGATGGTCAAACCTTTTGAAGAAGTCGCATTTGCCATGGAAGAAGGAACGGTATCGGACATCGTGGAAACCCGATTCGGGTATCACCTGATCAAGGTGGAGGAGAAAAAACCGGAATCGACGGTCTCCTTTGCGGACGGCAAAGAGCGAATCGAACAAATGCTCAAGCGCCAGAAGGTCAGTGAAGCGGTGAATGAATATATCGAAAGCCTGAAGAAGGATGCCGAGATCGAGGTCTATCTCTAACCCCTTCATATCCATCCGATCATTGGCTCATCGGATTTCCCATCGGAAAGGCATTCCGGTCACCCGCCGGAATGCCTTTCCGGTTTTTTCATCCTTCGTTTCCCCGCACCGCCTCTATGAAAATTGGTTTACCCATACCTCCTCTGTTCTCATCTGAGATATGCGTTTTTGTCTGCCCCGGTCCTAACATTGAATAAAGGTTCATTTTTCTCCCGTAACCGATTGTGATCGGTTTTCGGTTTCCTCAAGATCCCCAAAAATTCCTAAGCGCAAGAATACATAAATAAATTTAATTTCATTCATCCTCACAGGAAAATTTAATTATTTTCTTGACATGGGAAAAGAGTCTCTGATAAATGAATGAATATTCATTCATAAAAAGGTTCGGTGTCCACGCAGGTTCCAAGGAGGTCGTTATCAACAGCACAAAAGCAAAAACCGGTGAGAAATACCGGCGGATTCTCGAAGCGGCCGTCAGCGTTTTTGCCAAAAAAGGATTCCATCAGTCGACCATCTCGCAGATCGCGCGGGAAGCGGGGGTTGCAGACGGAACGATCTATCTTTATTTCAAAAATAAAGAGGATATACTGGTTCAATTTCTCAATTATAAAACGAAACAGGTTTTTTCCGGGTTTCGAGAATCAGTGAATAACGCCGACAACAGTATCGATAAATTGCGCAACCTGGTCCACCGGCATCTGGAAGAGTTTCAGCGGGATCGCAATATGGCGGTGGTCTACCAGGCCCTGGCTCACCAGAATCATACATTGATTCAGGAGTATATCCGCGAAATGTCGAAGATGTACCTGGACATCGTCGGAGAGATCGTGGAGCGGGGACAGGAGGAGGGGGCCATGCGGCGAGATCTTTATCTCGGCCTGGTCAAGCGGTTCATTCTCGGAGCGGTGGAATCGACCATCAGCAACTGGGTCCGTTCCCGCCGGGAATATGACCTGGTGTCCATGACCGATCCCCTCATCGATCTGTTCATTCGGGGTATCGGAAACCCGGAAACCACCGGAAATTAACCTCACGGCGGCGCAACGGCCGGTTCCATAAACATCCATTTTTATCAACATAACCAAGGAGAGAAACAATGGCACAAGTCATCGCAGATCGAAGAGATGTCGATTTCGTTCTTCACGAACAACTGGAGGTCGGAAAACTCAGCAAACAGCCGAAATTTGCGGAGTTTACCAAAAAAACGGTCGACCTGATCATCAATGAAGCCCGGAACCTGGCGGTCAAGGAGATTCTCCCCACACGAAAAGAAGGTGACGAGCAGGAATGCCGGTTCGAAAACGGACAGGTGACGGTTCCCGAAAGCTTCCATCGGATATATGAACTGTACCGAGAAGGGGAATGGCTGGCCATGACCGAAAATCCGGAGTGGGGCGGGCAGGGCATGCCCCGGTCGGTGGCCTTGGCCGCCGCCGATTACTTCAACGGCGCCAATTACGCTTTTATCATGTACCCGGGGCTGACCCACGGGGCCGGCAAACTGGTGGAAGAATTCGGCACCGAAGAGCAAAAACGGATCTACCTGAAGAACATGTACACCGGCAAATGGACCGGCACCATGCTTTTGACCGAACCCGAAGCCGGCTCCGACGTGGGGGCGTTGACCACCACTGCGGTTCCCAACGGGGACGGCACCTATTCCTTATCCGGAAATAAAATTTTCATATCCAGCGGCGAGCATGATCTGACCGAAAACATTATCCATCCGGTTCTGGCCCGCATCGAAGGGGCTCCGGAAGGAACCAAGGGAATTTCCCTCTTCCTGGTTCCCAAATACCGGGTCAACCCGGACGGAAGCCTGGGTGACTTCAACGACGTGGTCTGCACCGGCATCGAGCACAAGATGGGCATCAACGGCAACGCCACCTGTTCGCTCACCCTGGGCGGCAAAGGCAACTGCATCGGCACCTTGTTGGGTGAGGAAAACAAGGGCATGCGGGCCATGTTCCTGATGATGAACGAAGCCCGGGCCCTGGTCGGCATGCAGGGGTTCAGCTGTGCCTCCGCATCCTTCATGAACGCGTTGACCTATGCCCGGGAGCGGGTCCAGGGCAAACATCTGCTTAAAATGGCCGATCCCAACGCCCCGGCGGTGCCGCTCATTCAGCATCCGGACATCCGCCGTATGCTCCTGAAAATGAAATCGATGGTGGAGGGGATGCGAAGCCTTCTCTATTATCACGGGTATCTGGATGACCTGAAGCAGACCACCGACAGCCCCGAAGAAAAGGAAAAATACCAGGGGATCATCGAGCTTCTGACCCCCATCGTCAAAGGATATGTCACCGACCGCGCCTCTGATATGTGCAACGAAGGAATTCAGGTTTACGGCGGATACGGCTACATCAAGGAGTATCCTCAGGAGCAGCTCCTGCGGGACTGCAAGATTACCCAGATCTACGAAGGGACCAACGGCATTCAGGCCATGGACCTTCTGGGCCGAAAACTGGGGATGAAAAAAGGCAAGCCGGTCATGGATCTGTTGGGTGAAATGAACAAGACCCTGGCCGAGGCCAAGGCCATTTCCGGTCTGGAGGATTTTGCCGCGGACCTGGAAAAAGCGGTCAACAAGCTGGGCGAGGTGGGCATCCATATGGGCACCACCGCCATGTCACCGAAAGTGCTGAACGCCTTCAGCTTCGCCTATCCGTTCATGGATGTCACCGGCGACGTGGTGATGGCCTGGATGCTGCTGTGGCGGGCCACCATCGCCGCACGGAAAGTGGAAAAGGCCAAGAAGAAGGATGCCGCTTTTTATGAAGGGCAGATCAAGGGGGCCGAATTCTTTATCAAGACCCTGCTTCCGATCACGTTGGGCAAAATGAATGCGATCCTGATGAACAACGGCGCCGCGGTGGAGATTTCCGAGGACGCCTTCGGCGGAAAGTAAGCACCGGGAACCGGGTTTTGGATAATCAATGCCGCTCTCATGAAAATGAGGGCGGCGGATAGCCAGACAAAACGGGCGGCCATGTTCACATGGCCGCCCGTCTTTTTTAGGGCCGCCGCTGAAGTTCCTCGGCCCGCAAATCCTTCCTCAAAATTTTCCCGACATTGGTTTTGGGCAGATCATCCCGGAATTCGATCTCCGTAGGCCATTTGTATTTGGCCAACCGGCCTTTGCAAAATTCCAGCAGCTCTTCTTTGGTGGCGGTTTCTCCTTCTTTGAGCACCACGAACACCTTGACCGCCTCGCCCCGATGGGGATGGGGAATGCCCACCGAGCAGGCTTCCTGAACCTTGGGGTGTTCGAAAAAGACCTCGTCGATGTCCCTCGGATAGACATTGTATCCGCCGGAGATGATCAGGTCTTTTTTCCGATCGACAATAAAAAAGAACCCGTCCTCGTCCATTTTGGCGATATCCCCGGTGTGCAGCCATCCGTCTTCAGTAAGCACGGCTGCGGTTTCCTCGGGCATGTTGAGATAGCCTTTCATCACCTGGGGACCCCGGATCAGAAGCTCGCCGGCCTCTCCCACCGGAAGATCGGATTTATCGTCTTCCAGGCTGACGATGCGGCATTCGGTGTCCGGAATGGGGAAGCCGATGCTGCCGACCTTTCGCTTCTCTTTGGAGACCGGATTGATATGGGTCACCGGGGTGGTTTCCGTGAGACCGTATCCCTCGACGATGAGGGCGCCGGTTTTGTTTTCGAAATCCCGAATGATCTCCACCGGCAGGGGCGCGCTGCCGGAAAAACATCCCTTGATGGAGGTCAGGTCCGCCGAATCGATTTTGGGATGGTTGAGCATACCGATATACATGGTCGGCACCAGCGGAGCGAAGGAGGGTTTGTATTTGGATATCGCCTCGATCAACTGCTCGGGCTGGGGTTTGGGCACCAGTACATTTCCCCACCCCATGTAAACGGCGAAGTTCATGGAGGTGGACATGCCGAACACATGAAAGAAGGGCAGGGCCCCCAGCATGATCTCTTCTCCCATGCCGAACTTGGGGAACCAGGCGGAAACCTGCTGCACCTGCCGGCTCAGGTTGGCGTGGGTCAGCATGACCCCCTTGGAAACCCCGGTGGTGCCGCCGGTGTACTGGTACATGGCCACATCCTCGAAGTCGGGACCCACACCGGGCGGGTTCGGGGGGTATTTCGCCAATACCTGTTTCCATCGATACAGCTCGGGTGCCGATTTGACGTCTGCGGCCAGTTTTTTCTTTTTCGCCACCAGGGGAAACAGGAGGTTTTTGGGGAAAGGAAGGTAATCCCCGATAGAGGTGTAGACAATCTGTCGAATTCCGGTTTTGGGCCGCAGCTCGATCATGCGATTGCCCAACAGATCCAAGGTGATGAGCACCTTGGAACCCGAATCGTTGAATTGGTGCTCAAGCTCCCGGTCGGAATAGAGCGGATTGTTCATGACCACGATGCCGCCGATCTTCAGGGCTGCGAAATAGCTGACCACGCAGGGAATGAGGTTCGGCAAAAGAATGGCCACCCGGTCGCCTTTGCCGACTCCGAAATCCGAGAGGCAGGCGGCGAAACGGTCCACCATCTCCTTCAGCTTTTTGTAGGAAACGGTATACCCTTGAAAAGAAAGCGCCATTCGGTCCGGGAATTTTTTCGCCGACTGATCCAGGAAGCGGGTAATACAGGTCCGGTCGTATTCCAGTTTCTCCGTTACATAATCATCATAGTGGACAAGCCACGGCTTCACCCCATACTGGTTTTCGTTGGTCATAGGATACCTCCTTTTCGATAATCGGTCTTCATTATATAAATTTCTCTTTCATTTCCGGTGTTTTTGAAAAAGGCTTGACAATCCCCACGGGTTCATTTATAGAAAATCATACTTTGACTGAGCGCTCGTTCAAGTTTCCTCTGTTCCGATTTTTTACTTGATGATTGTCGCGTCGAATCAAACGATGAGAAAAGGGAAGTGGACTCGGCCGACAGAGTGTTTTGCAACGGCACACTGAGGTATAAACCAAAAGGCTCGATATTAACAGAAAGATCATATGCTTGCAGAAAGAGGTCTTGGGGCCGATGGGCCTTTCAGCGGCATGAATGAAAATTCATCCATTCTGAACGCTGTCGAAGATCACCAAACATACGGGAAAGAACGCTTCATAACCCCGAAGTTACTAAATCAAAAATAAAAATCATAATTTTTTTCACTTGACAAGGGGAAAAATTGTCTGCTATGTCAGAATAAAAATGAATGAATACTCATTCAGTAAACGTTAACTTGCATATCATCAATGAAAGGAGAAGTGAAGTAAAAAATGGAAACTGCTCTAATCTCTCCTGCCAATGCAACCGTGTTCGGAATTCCCACGGTCATTTTTTCGGTGCTGATTCCGGTTGTCGGAGTGGCCCTGTTTACCTATATCATGGCCAAGCGGGTGGCGCCGCTGGTGCTGGCCAATCCCGATTACCGCTTCGACAGGATACCGCAGCGGCTCTGGGCGGTCCTGAAGCTCTGGCTCGGTCAGCTGAAACAGCCGCGGTATCGGGTCGGCGGCGTGCTCCACATCATGCTGTTTGCAGGCTTCATTATTCTGTCGATTCGGTCTCTGTCGCTGGTTTTTTTGGGGGTTTCCGAAGACTTCGTGGTGCCGGGCTTCGGCGGCGGTTTCGGCCGTTTCTACAATGTCATTAAAGACTACGCTGTGACCATGGTTTTTGTCGCCGCCGTGATTGCGGCCGTTCGAAGGGGCTTTTTCAAGCCGGATCGGTACAAGGTGCCTTCCCACTACGGAAAGGACCACACACCGGAGGCGATCTTCATTCTCGGGTTGATCTGCGCTCTGCTGATCACCGAGAGCCTGTATGAGGCCAGCGCCATGTCGGCCAATCAGCAGCTGGGGCTTCATGCCGAAATGATCGCCCCCCTCAGCCTGGCCTGGTTTTTCAAGATCACCCTGGCCAATGTGTCGATCGAAACGCTTCAGGGGATTCACCTGGTTGCCTACTATCTCCATGATCTCATCTTTTTTTCCTTTCTCTGCATTCTGCCCCTGGGCAAGCATTTTCACGTCATCACCTCTTTGTTCAATGTCTATTTTCTGAAGCTGAACAAGGGCGGCGTCAAACCGGTCAAGTGGGGGGTGTCGGAGGAAAAACTGCTCGACCTGGAATCTTTCGGCGCCAAGAATTTCGAGGATTTCACCTGGAAGCACATTCTCGATTTCTATTCCTGCGCAGACTGCGGACGGTGTTCGGACCAGTGCCCGGCCAATGCCGTGGGCCGGCCCCTGTCACCCCGGTTCATTTCCATCAAAGCCCGGGATTACTGCTACGATCACTATCCCCTCCGGGGCGGTTTCAGAAAAGGGGAACCGCTGATCGGCTCCATCTACAGCGAGGACGAGATCTGGTCCTGCACCACCTGCGGCGCCTGTGAGGAGGAATGTCCCCTGATGATCGAATACATCGACAAAATGGTCGATCTTCGCCGGGGAATGGTGGACGATGGGAACGTTCCCCAATCGGTTCAAAAACCGCTTCAGGCAATGGAAAAACGGGGCAACCCTTACGGAAAAATGGAAAAGAAGCGCGCCGACTGGGCCAAAGACAAGGAATTCAAGGCCGAGTGTACGGTGAAGGTGCTCGAAAAGGGGGGAACCGCCGAAACGCTGTATTTCGTGGACAGCGTCACCTCTTATGACGACAACATCCAGAAACTGGGTCGGGCCGCGGCCCGGGTGCTCACGGCGGCGGGCGCGGACTTCGGCATACTGGGCAAAGGAGAAAAGGACAGCGGCCATGAGGTGCGCCGGTTCGGCGAGGAAATGTTGTTTCAGGAGCTTCGGGACCACAACACCGAAATGATCGCCGAATCCGGGGCCAAGAAAATCGTGACCGCCGATCCCCACGCCTACAATGCCTTCAAGAAGGACTACAACGGGCTGCCGCCGGTGGAGCATATCAGTCAGGTCATCGCTCAGGCCCTGGATTCGGACAAGATTCGGCTGAAATCCATCGAGAACCCCGATGCGGTCTACACCTATCATGATCCCTGCTATCTGGGCCGCCACAACGGCCTGTACGATATTCCGCGGGATGTTTTGGATCAGATTCCGGGGATCAAGCGGGTCGAGATGGACAAATGCCGGGACCGCTCCTTCTGCTGCGGGGGCGGCGGGCTGTATCTTTTTTATGAACCCATCGAAGACAAGCGGATGGGCCAGCTTCGGGTCCGGATGGCCAAGGAGGCCGGCGCCGACGTCATCGTCACCGCCTGCCCCTTCTGTATGGTCAACATCGAAGACGCCATCAAGACCAGCGGTCTGGAAGGGGAGATGACGGTGGTGGACCTGGTGGAACTGGTCGATCAGCATCTGATCGCGGCTTGATACAAGCCGCTGACGTAAACCTTTAATTTAAGATTTTATAACGATCCGGGAGGAGTCATATGGAAATTTTGGTATGTGTTAAACGAGTGCCGGATGCCTCTGAGAATGAAATCGAGGTCAACAGCAAGGGTACCGATATCGACCGGGATGATCTGGTCTATTCGGTCAACGAATGGGACAATTACGCGGTGGAGGAAGCCATCCAGATCCGCGACAAGGTCGGCGGAACGGTGACGGTCATCACCGTGGGAGATGAAGAAGCCGAAGAGGTGCTGCGCCGGGAAATGGCCATGGGCGCCGACAAAGGGATCCTGATTTCGGACGAGGCCTTTGAAGGGACCGACGGCCGGGGGATCGCAGCGATTCTGAAGACCGAAATTGAAAAGGGAAATTATGATCTGATCCTGACCGGGGCCCAGGCCGACGACGGCGCCGGCCAGGTAGGCGGCATGCTGGCGGCCATGCTGGATGTGCCCTATGCCTCTCTGGTCAACCACCTGGAAATCATCGATGATAAAAAGATCAAGGCCGGTCGTGAGATCGCCGGCGGTAACCAGGAGATGAACGAGATCGAGCTGCCCTGCGTGCTCTCCATTCAGACCGGCATCAACGAACCCCGTTACGTCGGCATCCGCGGTATTCGAAAGGTCGCCTCCCTGGACATTCCGGTTCGTACCGCCGGGGACCTGGGGCTCGATGCATCGGCCGTCGCACCCAAGGTGAACCGGGTCGACTATTTTGTTCCCGAACCGGGAGAAGGCGCCGAAATGCTGGAAGGCAGCACCGAGGAGATCATTGAAAAGCTGGTTGAAATTCTCAAAGCCAAAGGAGGTATCAAGTAATGAGCCGACAGGTTTTTGCATATATTCTGCACAAGGAAGGGACTCCGGACGATACGGCCCTTGAGCTGATCACCGCCGCCAAAAAGATCGATCCCGACGCCTCGGTCGTCGCCCTGGTCACCGGCTCCGGAGACAATCTGAACACCGTCTGCAACGACATGACCGCCTCTTATTCAGAGGTCTGGAAAGTGGATCATGCGGATCTGGCCTATCCCAACGCCGAACTGGTTCGCAAGGCGCTGGTCGGGATTTTGCCCAAGGATGCGGTGGTGCTGGTTCCCCATGAGCACTTCGGTCTCGACCTTTCGCCGGGCCTTTCCGTGAAGCTGGACGCCCCCTATTTTCCCGATGTGTTCGATTTCGAGGGCCTGGAGGGGGATACCCTGAAGGTGATTCGACAGGAATTCAGCGGCATGGTCAGCACCCATGTTCAGGCGGATATTTCCGGCGGCGCGGTGATTACCCCCCGCCCCGGATCATTTCAGCCCGACGAAAGCAAATCCGCGGGCGGTCAGGTGACCGACAAATCCGGCGAGGTCGGAGAGCTGACCTCCACCCGGCGGTACCTGGAGATCGTCGAGGCCGAAGTGGGCGAGGTCGATATCACCAAATCGGATGTTCTGGTTTCCGTCGGCCGGGGGATCGAGGATCAGGACAACCTCGAGATCATTGAAGAGCTGGCCGAAGCCATGGGCGCGGACGTCTCCTGTTCCCGGCCCATCGTGGATGCCAAGTGGCTGGAAAAATCCCGGCAGGTGGGAACCTCCGGGCAGACGGTCAAACCCAAGGTCTACATGGCCCTGGGCATCAGCGGTTCTTTTCAGCACATGGGCGGCCTCAAAGGATCTCCCTTTATCGTGGCGGTCAACAAGAATGCCAAAGCCCCCATTTTTCAGGTCGCGGATGTGGGCGTGGTCGCCGACATCCTTGAATTCGTTCCCGAACTGACCGAAGGCATCGCCGAAGAAAAATAGTTTCTCTTTTCAAAAAAAAACCGGTCGTTTTCTCAATGAAGACGGCCGGTTTTTTTTATCCTTTTCGCCGTTGTTCGGCTTGTTCGGGTCTTGTCTTGACCCCGGCCCATTTATTTGTCATAAACCATCTTTGACGCCCGTATACCTTGAAAGACGCTTCGATTCCAAATTTTCGAAGGAAATAAACATTTTCATCACATCATCGCGGCGGGCCGATATGCTTTCCCGGGAATGCAGGACAATCGAATTCCGCGGATGACTGCGCATCCATGGATGGTTTAAAGAAGACACAAGGCCGGTGTACCGGCGGGGTAGGCAAATGAGGGACGAAAAGGATTCTTCTCCCAATGAAAAAGAGATTGCTTCGAGCGATGAACAGGCGGTTCTCGACTTTTTTTTAGGTCTGTTCATCACCCAACTCGGTTTTTCAGAAGAGGAAGATCCCCCCAGTTCCGAGATCCGGTGCCTGGACCCCGAAGCCCCGGGAACGGACCATACCTATGAGTTGCGGGTCCAGGAAAAAAAATTCAAAACCCGGCGGATGGCCTTGGGCCCGCTGGGAGAAAACAGCGGAAGCAAGAGCAAATGCTATAAGGTCATCTATGATGACATCCTGGTGGTGAAGATTCCGCCGACCCCCCTTATCGATTTTGATGAATACGTCCACTGCATTCATGCCGAACGGCGAATCGCCGATCGGCTCATGCCGGATATCGAATGCATCGCCCCGTCCATTTCCGCCCTGCTGAGAAAAATACCCCGTTTTGCGGGTGCCTCCAAGTATTCGCCGGAAATCATTGAAAAACGATTGACCGCGATGTTGAAAAAATCGCCCTGGCTTCAAGAATACCTGAAGATGGGGGATGCCTTCGTCTTTTTCATGAACCTTTCCAAGCATTCCTTTCTGGGGCATGTGGTCAGCAAGATTCACAACATTCCGGCCAGAATCCACGAGGAAATTTTCAGCCAATTCGATATCCTCTGGAATCTGATGGCATTCGAGGGGGTTTACGGAACCGAGCATTCCGCCATTTTTTTCAATATCAATGAAATCTATACCGATTACGAAGAGAAGGTGAACGCCCTGATCCGCGAAAACGGCGGAAACATGTCGGCCTATATCTATAAGCGAAAGGAATGGTTTCTTCTTTTCTTGTCCGAAAAGAAGATCAACCTTCTGGAAGGCAATCTTCCCCGGTCCTTCTATACAGGGCTTCAGGACCTGTTCCATACCATCTCCCGGAAAAAAAGCGCTGAAATCGGAGAATACCGGATTATGATCCGGGACTATGTCCAGGATAAAATGTTCAACCAGAACAAAATCCGATTCAAGCAGATGGTTATCGAAATCCTGGAACTCCTCTATTGGCTGCAAAAAAAGGGGGTGGCGGTTCGGGACCTGAAGCCGGACAACATCTTCGTGGTGGGGGATGCTTTTCTGCAATATTCGGGTGATTTTTCCCTCGGCCTCATCGATTTTGAAACGGCCGTGATCTACGATGTAGGCACAAACCGGAA
>JGI12210J13797_10419707_pt1 | contig 12600 bp, 10 predicted proteins | sample ElkSlonscriptome_3_FD_13797 | JGI IMG/M metagenome (IMG submission 13797) | reverse complement strand
TCTTGGCGATGGGCTCGACTAATCCAGCAAGATAGTCATCCAGCGTTAATGCCATCCACAAAACGAGATGATAGCTACTTCAGCTTCGTTTCCTTAGAAAGCTAGCGACTTCTTTATGGGGGGCAACTGTTTCGTAAATGGCATCATATGAGGCCATAGGATGTCTTCCAGCGAACGTGGGCAAGGAGTGTCAGCAAAACAACGCCGCATTCGCTGACAAATCGCCCGAGACGACGAAAACCGTTGCTTGGGGGAATACTCGGGTGCAAGCTGACTTGCTATCCTGGAAAGGCTTCGCCGTTTCCCTTCGTCTTACTGGGATCAACACCATGCTGCTGGGCATCCGGCCTACCGTCGATTTCGCTTTTAAAAAGATCTTTGGTTCTCCTCAAAATTCGGCTGCCTTGATCGGACTGTTAAACGCGATCCTGGATCTGGAGCAGCCGATCGTTTCGGTCGAAGTCCTCAATCCGTTCAGTTACCAAGAGTTCTCCGAGAGCAAACTGATCGTACTCGACGTCCGGTGCCGAGACGCAGCGGGGCGGTGGGTCAACGTCGAAATGCAGGTCTCCGTCTACGCGGGACTGATCGAGAGGCTTGTGTATTACGCTTGCAGCATGTACGTGGACCAGCTTTCCAAAGGCGGCAACTACGCCTTGGCCGCCCCGTCGATCTCGATTTGCCTGCTCAACCGCGTGCTATTCCAGAAAACGCCGCAGGCCCACCATCGTTTTCAAATGATGGATCGAAAAAGCGGACGGGAATTATCCAACGCGATCGAGGTACACACGTTAGAATTGACAAAGTACGAATTGAACGAGCAGTCGATTGCCGGGGCAGGAAAGTTACAGCAATGGGCGTTTTTGTTGCTTTTTGCACAAAACTACAGCGCGGGAGAACTCAGGCGTTTACTGCCAGGAATCGAGTTCGAGACCGCGATCTCAACAATTGAAATCATTTCTGCAAAGACGGAGGACAAGCAAATGTACGACCAACGCGAAAAAGCTCAAAGAGACTACGACTGGGCCATTTCAGGCGCCCGTGAGGAAGGTCGTGAAGAAGGCCTCGAGCAGGGACTGGAACGCGGTTCGGTTGTCGGTCGGATTCAAATGCTTCAGGAATTAATGGGCGATCCATCTTCGACGACAGCGGATCTGGCGGGATGCCCTCTGGATACACTTACGACCCAGCTCACAGAGTTACAACAGCGTCTCCGCGACCGCCAAGCCTGATCGGAATGCACGTATGACGACCGCTTCAGCATGTACGCATCATCGGTTCCGGTTCTGCTCCAAAGACCCTATCGGGTTTAGGGGAAGCAAGTGGAGCCTATATGAGTATGTAATGTCACGTCCAACAATAATGAAGGATCCGACTGGACTTGTCTGTTTTGTTGGCCCTTGTCTTCTGCCGTCTAGCTACAACTTTGCGCCACGTTCAGAGACGGAATGTTGTTCCGATGCTAAGGCGTCCGGGATTGACAATGACGATTTGGGTGGAGTTGTCTGCTGCGATGGGAAGACAGTCACTTGCACTTGGAACATTCCTATAACTACTAGTGTTAGTGCAAAGAATATCATTTCCGATTGCATTAGGAAGCATGAGGATTCACATCATGCTGACATTGTCCCTTGCAAAACTGGTATATGTGCACGGGGGATATCGCGGGGGAAATTTGCCCTTCTGCAAGTGCATGGTAGAAACACGTCTGAGTGTGACGCTTACCGGATCGAGATTAATTGTCTTACGTCTAGTATTGCCAAATGCAATGGTGACGCCATCTGTGAAGGATGGGTTGAACATTACATTCAAGAATCGATTGAGGGTCTTCTGAAGTACTGCAGCGGAAGCCCATGGTTACCCAAACTTTGAGTTTGCGCATCTGGGATCGAATAGGCTAAATTTTCGGGCTTGTCAAACATGGCACTGGTAGGGTGAGAAGGAGAGGTCTTTTTTAAGTTGAATTGCTTATTGAAACTTGTTTTGTATTCGCCTTGCCTTTTTTGCATGTCTTGTAATGTCAGCAATGAGATGAGTCGTGCTGATATTATGCTTGCAGGGAATAAACCGCTAACGATCGCACTTGATGTGTCGGGGCGATCGTTGTCCGGGCCACGGTTTCATGTAAGCATCAATTCGGCGGGAGATGTTAGTATAGACCTTGGGGGATATATGGAAAATCAGAAGCGTTTAGTACGTTCGCATCAAAAGACTCTAAGCATCCCGAATGAATCTCGATCGGCGATACGACGAGCGGTCGGCGATAGCGATTTTTTCACTCTGCCAGACACGATTGGTTACATGACGCCAGATGGAAAAGAGGTTGTCTTAACTGTCGTTTTAGGTGACCTTACTCACACCGTCCGAGTCCATGCGAGTTCGCTTCATCCTGACAAGATCTCAGCAGATGACCAAATTACTCGATTTAGTCGTTTGTATCAAGAAATTGTTGATTCGATCGAAGGAGCGGATCCGCATATCCCCTTGATGCAAGTTCCAACACTTCAGCTTCTCGACAATTAGAACCCCCCGACAACGAACCGACGGATCGGGAGACAGTTGACTTTGTGGTTGTTCCTTTTTAGCTGCCTAGATTGCCGGGCTTGCGAGAGACTCTTTAGATTGCCGAGTGTGACTTAGAGTTTGCACACCGGTTTGACTCTCTTGAACGAAAATGGCCGGTTTCAATGTGGCCCAGTGGGACACGAATGAACCAGCTGCATGCGGTTTTAGCGCTAAATGCTTTGAATTGCTGATGTTGTAGCGCAGATTGAGCGGGGCCGATGGCTGAGGCGAGATTCGCTTTCGGTCGGTTGCAGGTTGTTGGATCATACGGCGAGTTTCCCCACCCTCGGAGGATCGCGAGTTGGCGGGGCACGCGGTGGCGGTGGATGCGGGGTCATCTGCGTACGCTGGTCCTCGTAGCGGATTCGCACAAAACCGAACAACGGATGATCCGGGTCAGCATCAACGCGACCAGCGTCAATACTTGATGGGTAATGCCAGTGATGAACAAAAGGGGAAATAGGTCGTTTTCGCTTATTATCCCCTTCCCATTCTCTTCTCCTTCGCGAGGAACAAGCTTGATCTTCAGTGTTCAGTTGCTATTGCGGAGTGTTGCACCGGACTGTATCGACGTCATTTAGGCAACCGAAACAGGACCAATTGATGAGTGGCACCAAACAATACCCATTGCAGAAAACTTCAGGAATTGGATAGGCAAAAAATGGGAGGCAAAAAATGATCGCTGGAAGCGTTTGTCGCAATGGAATTCCCCACGAATAGTTTACAGTGGACCGGCGCATGTCAGACCTCGACCTTTAGCACCCTCCGAGAACTAACTGACGGATTGGGAAATCATTGACTATGTGGCTGTTCTTTTTGGCTGCCTAGATTTGCAAGCTACAAAAGGCTGGCTTTAACTCAAAACTGCGTCTTGCCGGGAAGTCGCTCTAGGGTATCCCCTAGGGTATACTGCAATGGACACCATGGTTTGCCCGAGGATTTTATTCATGCGTTCTATTGTTTGCTTGCTCTTGTGTCTGCCGATGTCGTTTGTGTCGGCGGAGCGTCCGTTGTCGATTCAGCCTGAAGAGTCTTGGCAACTGCGTCAACGTATGGACTTGGAGTATTTGGCTAGTGAAGAGCTTCGCGGGCGTGGTGTCCAAGACGAATCGATCGACTTGGCGGCGGAGTTCATTGCGAACCGATTCGTTGAATTGGGACTCAATACGGACTTATTTGACGGCCAGCCTTTTCAAACACTTGAAGTTCCGGTAGGTGCCAGAGTTGGCGCGGTAGAAAACAACTACGTACGTCTACGAATCGAGTCTGATGACAAACCGAGCTTGGAAGTAACCGAAACTCTCGATTCAGGCATGAGTCCATTGGCGATCGGTTCAAGCGAAGGCAAAGCGAGCGGTGCATTGGCTTTCGTCGGCTATGGGATCACCGCTCCAGAATTAAATTACGACGATTACGCGGATCTAGATATCGCTGGGAAAGTCGTCATCATGCTGCGAAAAGAACCGGGAGCGAACGATCCAGATAGCCGTTTTGATGGAGTCAACTCGACCCATCATGCCTTTTTTCAAACCAAGATCAAGAATGCGATTCGTCATGGAGCGGCAGCAGTTTTGTTGGTCAACGATTCCGATAGTATCGCCAAAAACGTGCTGGCCGCTGATGAGCAACTCAAACGGGAGTCGGCTCGACTCGAGCAATTGAATCAGCAGCTCGCCGATCTCCCAAAAGCTGCCACGAACCTACTGGAACATATGCAGAAAAGGATCGAACAAGCCAAACCGATTCGCGATGGACTGCTCAAGGATCGCCAGAGAAGTGAACGCGGCGTTTTGTCCGTCAGTGAAGCAGGAGGCAGCACGGTAACGGTATCGATCGAAAGTAACGAGAAGATCAAACAAACCAAGTCGATCCCTGTTATCTCGATCGCTCGCGACACCGTCGATCGACTCCTGACTCAAACGACGGGCATGTCGCTAAAGGAGATGGAGAAAAAGATTGATGCCAAGAGCGGCGAGGCGTATCAACCTCAAAGTGCTCTGCTCGATAAGGTCCAGGTCGACATTCGCGTCGAATTAAGAGCGGCCAATACTCGAACGTCGAACGTGATCGCTGAATTGCCAGGCAGTGGAATGCTAGCAAATGAAACGATTGTTCTGGGGGCACACTACGACCATGTTGGCATGGGCGGTTACGCGTCGCTGGCACCGGGGACGGTCGCGGTTCACAACGGTGCGGACGACAACGCCAGTGGCACGGTGGCAATGATGGCGGCGGCAAAGTTAGTGATGGAGCAGCTCCGCGAAGTCGAGTCGCATCGCCGGGTGGTTTTTATTGCATTTACAGCCGAGGAGCGGGGGCTTTTAGGTAGCAAGCATTACGTTCGCTACCCGAGATTTTCACTGGAATCGACGGTCGCGATGATCAATTTGGACATGGTCGGGCGGCTTCGCGACAACGAATTGACCGTCTACGGAACGGGCAGCGGGTCCGATTTGGAGTCGCTGGTCGACCAAACAAACGATCGTCATCATTTTCAGCTGCATAAGGTCGAGACGGGATTTGGGCCGAGCGATCATCAATCTTTTTACGAAGCGGGAATCCCAGTCTTGTTCTTCTTTACAGGGCTTCACCAAGATTATCATCGTCCCAGTGACGATTTTTCCAAAATCGATTACGGCGGTCTAACCCGGATAACCGATATGGTTTGTGATGTCGCTTGTCAATTAGCGATGCGTGCGGAGGGGCCGGTTTATACGGAAACGGAGAATCGCGTCACGATTCGCCGCCAATTGACGGTATTTATGGGCGTACAGCTTATCAAACAGGACGATCAGCTGGTCATTGCAGCCGTTTCGGCTGGTGGGCCAGCTGAGAGGGCTGGTTTGCAAACCGGTGATCGCTTCGATCGACTGGGCAAACAAGAGATCAAGACACAGACCGATTTGATCGATGCGCTGCGTCGACAGAATCCTGGCGACGATGTCAAGGTCCGAGTGACTCGGCAAACCGAATCGATTGAGACGACGGTTCGATTGGAAGCAAAATAAAATTGGAAAAATTGGTCGACTGTTCGCAAGAATGGTCAAATTAGTCTTTACGGCTAATCGAACTGGTGACACAATTCGACACGAACGGTTCCAAAAGAGGATTCAGGGTTGAATTCGTGGAACACTTGGCACTCCTTTACCCGAGCGTCAAGAGAACATTAGCGCACCAACAACGCAAGGAGAGCGGACGTGCGATTTATCTGCAAAACGGCCATGCTAGTGGCCATCATGAGCATGACGAGCGTGGTCCCAGGAAAGGCTTCGGCTCAGGAGGCTTCACCTTCCACCGGTCATCGCGTGGCGGTTGTCGATGTAGCTTACATCTTCAAGAATCACCCCGGTATCAAAGCTCAAGTTCAATCGGTCGAAGGCGACTTGAAGACTTACGACGGTCAACTCCAAGGCAAACGCGAAGAGCTGAAGCAAGCTGCTGAAATGCTCAAGACTTTTAAAGTCGGTTCCCCCGAATACACTTCGCAAGAAGAAAAGGTTGCCTCGATGGAATCGAAGCTTCGCCTTGACATGGCTCGCAAACGTAAAGAGCTAGCCGATGCCGAAGCTCGGATCTATTACGAAAACTATCAACGCATCGCAGCGGGTGTGAAGTTTTTGGCTCAGCACTACAAGATCAACATGGTCCTCCGCTACAACAGCGAAGAGATGGACTTGGAGAAGGGCGAATCGGTCATTCGTGGCGTAATGAAGAACATCGTTTATCATGACGATGCACTCGACATGACCAAGGGCGTGATGCAGTACCTCGACCAATCGATGGCCAAGGAACAAACCGCCGGACGTCCAACCGCCAGCCAAAACCGCTAGAGTAGCCGAGTCTATCCGAGACTCGATTGAATGACTCCGGTAGCGGAAAATCGTCAAGCGATTCGTTCACGCTGGAAAACGAAAGCTTTGACGGCTTCCGCTACGCTATCCGCCTCGGAGAGACGGATCTACTTAACGAACGTTCCAAACACAGTCGTCACATGGATGTGGCGGTTTTATCGGAAGGGAGACCGAGCGTGACCCCTTCACGCAACGAACACACCATCGCGGTATCGTGCGAAGTCCGTGGCCGAGGCTACTGGAGCGGACGAGACGTCTGCGTTGTGATCAATCCAGCTCCGGCTGGAACCGGAATCAACTTGATTCGAACCGACCTCGAATCGGCACCAAGCTGCCAAGCGACCATTGCCAACCGCCATGATGCAAATCTGAGAACGAACTTGCATTATGGTGAAGCACGGTTCGAAATGGTCGAGCACTTGATGGCTGCCCTCGTCGGTTTGGAAATCGACAATTGCTATATCGAGATCGATGCCGAAGAACTTCCCGGACTCGACGGCAGTAGTGCTGCGTTCGTCGAATCGCTGCGTCATGCGGGACTCATTATCCAGTCTCCGACGAAGCGTCGACTCGTTGTTCGCGAACGTCTCTACGTCTCATCGGATACCTCTTGGATCGAGATCACTCCTTCAACCGACGGTGCGGTGTCGTACGAGTATCGTCTCAGCTATGACGATCAAACTCCAATTCGTCCGCAAAGTTTCCGCATGCGGATGAGCCCTCATCGGTTCATACGTGAAGTCGCAACCGCGAGAACGTTTGTGACCGAAGAGCAAGCGAGGACGCTGCGAAGTCAGGGCATTGCGTCCCATGTCACCAACCAAGACTTATTGATTATAGGGAAGGACGGTCCGATCGATAATTCGTACCGTTATCCCGAAGAATGCGCCCGCCACAAACTACTCGACTTGATCGGCGACTTGGCATTGACCAACGTCGAAGTGGTTGGGAACATCGTGTCCTACCGTGGCGGACATAGCTTAAATGGCCGCATGGCTCAGCAGATTGCTGACCTAGCGGCGGTTCAGATTCCCCTAACCGTTTCAGCAGACACGTTTCGCAAAGCAGCGTAGCGAATTGAAATCGCGTCCGCGTGGTAAAATTATTTGAGAAGTTGGAGCCAACTTATGGGTACGAAGATTGCTCAAACTGCGGTGGTCGATCCACGAGCAAAGTTGGGATCGAATGTACGCATTGGCCATTTTTGTGTGATCGGTCCCGATGTCATCATTGGCGACGATTGCAACATCGAAGCTCATGCTGTGATTACTGGACATACCACTCTGGGTGCCGAAAACCATATTTTTCCAGGTGTGGTAATCGGTGCCGACCCGCAAGACACCAGCTACAAAGGTGCACCCACCGCTGTGGTGATCGGTGATGGCAATACGTTTCGCGAATACGTGACGGTCAACCGGGCAACCGAAAAGGAAGACGGCTACACGCGAATCGGTAACAACAATTACTTGATGACCCATGCGCACATCGCTCACGATTGCAATGTCGGTGACCGCAATGTATTTGCCAACAACGTCATGATCGGCGGACATGCTCACATCGGCAACGATATTACTTTGGCAGGTGGCGTCGGCGTTTCGCACTTTGCATCGATCGGGTCGCTTAGTTTCGTGAGCGCAATGAGCAAGGTATTGCACGACGTACCTCCTTTTATGATCGTCGAAGGCCAACCGACGAAGCCGCGAGCGGTCAACTCGATCGGTCTCAAGCGTCATGGCTTTTCAAGCGAAGATGTTGCGGCTTTGACCAAGACGTTTCGATTGCTCTACCGCTCGTATGTCGGACTTGAAAAAGCGAAAGAACAGATGTTGACCACAGGTCCGATTCGACCTGTTCTACGTACACTATTCGATTTCCTCGAAAACTCGGTCGGCGGCCAGAAAGGTCGTGGACGTGACCGAAGGAGAAAAGCAGCGTGAAGCCTCTACAAATCGCAGTTATCGGTGCCGGTCATCTCGGGCGCATCCATACGAAACTTCTCGGGCAAATTGATGGAGTCGAAGTGGTTGCGGTTAGCGATCCCTTTGAACAAGCTCGCGAAACGATCCAACAGCAGTTTAACATTCCGACCTACGCGGATTACCGTGACTGCATCCCTCTCATTGACGCCGCCATCGTCGCGGCTCCCACCGATCTTCATGCTGAGATCGCAACCGAGCTATTGAAGGCGGGCAAGCATGTCTTGGCCGAAAAGCCGCTGGCGGCAAACGGGGTCGATGCTCAACGTTTGGCCCTGCTCGCTCGCTCGAAACGCTTGACACTTCAAGTCGGTCATGTCGAGCGATTCAATCCAGCATTCACGGCTCTCGAAGATTTAGCCGTCGATGTCAAGTATGTGGAAGCGGTCCGTGCATCACGGTTCCCTGGTCGCTGCTTGGATGTCGGTGTGGTCATGGATTTAATGATCCACGATCTCGACTTGGTGCTTTCGCTTACCGATGCCGCTGTGCGATCGGTTCAATCGAGTGGCGTATCGGTGATTAGTGGACACGAAGACATGGCGGAAACCCGAATTGAATTCGAATGTGGTTTGGTTGCCAACTTGAAGGCTTCGCGATTGAGTCCTACACCGGCGCGAGCGATGCAGGTATTTGGACCAAACGGGTTTGCTGACATCGATTTCGGGACTCCATCGTTATCGAAAGTTTGCGCAAATGATCGGGTTGTCGATCGTCAATTTGATATCGAATCGGACATCGAAAATCCACTGGGGTGTGCCGATCAGATTTTCGCAGGTCCACTCAACTGTGAGACGTTGGAGCTACAGCCACGAAATGCGATACTCGACGAATTGCATGATTTCGTAATCAGCATTCAAACCGGAGCGGAACCCACGGTCAGCGGTGACGCGGGGGCTCGCGCCGTGATCGTTGCCGACCAAATTCTCGAATCGATTGCTAATCGCAATTGGTATCAAGACAGCGACCGATCCGAACAGGGAGCCCATGCGGTTGCACGCCAACGTATCGAATCGGCCAGTCGCCGAGTGCATCAAGGTCGCCGGGCGGCCTAGTCGGCATGAATCGAAGGTAAAAAGGTAGGCTGGGTCAAGGAGCCAAAAGCGACACGGACCCGGCAGCAGGCAGAAACGAAACAGACGGCCCGCACATCTCCGTTCAAGAGGGACGGATGCCTTGATAACGTGCTTCGGCGAACTTTCGATACCAATCTGCGGCTGACTGTACCCAGGCCTGCGAATCGTTGGGTTCGTTTGCATAGTTTCGTTCCATTCGGTCCGCGAACTGATGCATCGTTTCGGAGTTATCGCGAACTAAAGAAACACGTTTCATCTTACGATCCATTCTCTTCAGCAGTTTATGGCTGTACCGATCGATCTCGTTTCCCGCTGAACCTTGATAATGGCGATATCGGCGCCAAAAGAGAATACAGATAATCAAGAACAGCGGCGCTTGCGCAAGTTTGAAAACAAACCCAATGGGATCACTCGTGCGAATGATCGCAATGAACGCTAAAATCCGGTTAGAACCATTCGCGTTGGAATCAAGATTGTCCTCCCATTGACCGGAAACCAGGGGGTCAGTCGATACAGCCGATCCGATGGATTGATAGCTTCGGCCAGGTGTCGATTCAACCGAAAACCATGTACGCGAATCCGAGTCGTAGGCTTCAACCCAGGCATGCGCGGCTTTGTTTCGAGCGATCCAAAAGCGGTCATCGGGATCGCGTTCGTCAACGACGTAGCCGGTTACATATCGAGTCGGCACGCCGACACAGCGGAGAAGTAGGCAGGTCGCCGATGCGAAATACTCACAATGTGCTGGATGTTGACTTTCGACAAAATGAATGATCGGATCTTGGGACGAAGGCGGGCTTGGTACGTCGATGGAATAACTAAAGTTGCGCTGAAAGAACTGCTCGATTTGGGTTGCTTTTTGGATCGCTGTTTCCGATCCATCACAAATGTATTTGGCAATCGGCTCCAGGACCTCCTTGTCGGTTGGAGAAACGTAGAGCAGTGCTTGTTTCCGCTGACGTTTGAGTATTTCGAGGGCTGGACTGCGTGATACTCCTAGCACGTAGGGAGCGGTCACGTTAACGCCATGCAGCACGGTTTGTTGATGGGTCAAAGTAATACCGCTGCTGCTTGCCTCGATCCACTCGGTCGACAACGGTGTAAAGATGGTTGTTCCTTTCAAAGGAACATTGCGAACCTCGATCGATGTCGTTGTGGTTCGCTCTCGCTCGGCGTGAAAGTAGAAGCGACTTAGGTCGATCGGCGAGCTGCTTTTCAATACGGAGGTGCCTATTCCATCCGGGTCAAGCAACTTGTCACGCATCGATGGTGAGTTCCATTCTCCGGTATAACGGCGTCCCGAAGTGGTCCGCCAAATCCGCCGCTCGTAATAGTCGAAAACGCTGCCACGCAGATAACCGGGTGGTGAATCGGCCCATACACGTAGTGCCACCTCGGTAGGATTCTCGTTCATCCGGTTTCTCACCGAACCGATCGTCGCACCGTAAACGTACCGTGTCCCCGAAATGGCGAATTGATCGATCGCCTGATCCAAGGAATCTTTTAACGATGCGTGTACTGCGTTTTGGATATCTCCAATCGATCTTCCCGTCGCTTGCCCTAGCAAACCGGTGCAAATCAGAATGGCCGAAACGGTCAAGGTTGAAAGCAGGAAGGACGCGCGGTTCCAGCGAAGTTTTGACGAACGCGCTGCCTGCGTCGGATCGGTCGGGCTTTCTTGGTTTTCAAAGCGAGTTCCTAAAATGGCTTGAGACGCCAACACGTAGCCTACGCATGCACAAAATGCAACGGTAAGTTGACCATTAATCGTTTGGCTTCCTCCGCCCGCGATCGAGCACGTCATCACGACGAGTAAGCCAAAACTGAGCATGATTGGGTGCCCCGCTGCGTTTCGAATCGACCAGACGAACAAGATGATCGAAAGTGCGGCATGGCAAATCAAATCCGCCCCCACCGATAAAAAGTTGAAGGAATCCTTGTTTAAGTAGGGAGCAATCCGTGTCATCGAAACGATTGCGACCAAGATCATACCAAACAGAACTGCCAATAGCCGGCGGAGAAGCGTCGGAGCCGGTTGCCCGCTAACTTTTTTTGCCGCAACCACCAACAGAGCCAACGGGATCAGCACCAAAACTGTCGGCCAAGAATCGAAAGTTTGTGCCGAAAAACCACAAAGCAGCAAGATCAAAACAACGAGGATCCAACCGTTACGCGATAGCATCGTTGAAACTCTTTCTTTCCAGTGAATCGAACATTTACGAGCATTATAGGCTGAAGGGAAACCCAGTGGGGTTCGCTGGCCATATTAATGAAGTATTGTTGGAACACTCGTTTCCGGGTAGCGGAAAAGCGTCAAGAGTATCGTTAGGGTCGCGGAACACGAACGTTTTCGGGGCGTCCGCTAGGGATCTCTACCCTGGACGAAAACCGGACGCGATCGCGTTCCAGTTTAGAAGAATAACGTGTTTTTTGACTAGCCGGCCACGGACTAGCCGGCCACGGGCTAGCCGGCCATTCGCGAGATGCGATTATGGGGCTGGGCCAATTCGTCAGCGGTGGGCGTATAGCGGTACTGCATTAGATAGGCGTCTTCGACGGTATCTTCGTAAAAGTCGCGGAGTACCGAGATGGCACGAAAGCCAATCTTTTTGAAAAACAATTGTGCTTCGAGGTTCGTTTCGCGGACTTCCAGCATGATCCGGTTTCGACGTTCCTGAGACAATTTGCCCAACAGTTTGTTGACCATTGAATCGGCAACCCCTCGGCGGCGGGCGTCGGGATGAACGGCAAAGTTCAAGATGTGTAGCCGATTCTTGTGCAATTCGTAAATCATGAACCCGACCACTTTGTCGTCAAGTTCAGCAACCATGCCAATGCAATTGCGTTGGCGAAGACAACGAATGAAATCTTCTTCCGTCCATGCGTATTCGAAACTACGATTCTCGATCGCCAATACCGCTGGCATATCACGACGAATCATCCAACGAATGTGAACGCTGACAGATGCTTGTTTGGTATCCACGCTGGACTCCTTTCCACCGAAATGAATCATTTTAACTGCAAATGACTGCCATCGTGGCAATGATTGCTCGAATAAAATGCGTCGCAACCAACGACGAATTCGGAGAATAACAGATCATCCAACATGGACCAATACAGAACCCTACAGGT
>JGI12210J13797_10100518_pt1 | contig 12603 bp, 7 predicted proteins | sample ElkSlonscriptome_3_FD_13797 | JGI IMG/M metagenome (IMG submission 13797) | reverse complement strand
CGCGCGCGCTGGACGCGCTCGAGGATCATGAGCCGCATTCAGGCATGCCGGAGACCTATCCCTTCGGCTTGTGATGCGGCCCGCGATCCTCGATAGCGTCGGTCTCAGCCTCCGGTTCGGCTTTCCCTGGCGGCGTCGATCACGTCCTCGCTCCACGTCACCTGCGTCTGAGTTTGCGGGTTGAAACGACCGTCGGGATAGCGGGCGGCCTTGGCAGCGGCGATTTCCGCTGGGGTCAGATATTCGCTCGGTTCGAGCGCGAACACGTCGAGCCCCCGCGTAATCTCGGTCGCGTAGATAAGGCCATCATACCAGTAGGACGACCAGAAACCGCCGGTCACCAGCTGTTCGGCATCGATTGGACCGCGGTCGAAATAGGCGATCTCCACCGGGTTTTCGCTGTCGGTGAAATCCATCACGCTGATCCCGCCCTGGTACCAGGACTGAACGAACAGATCGCGCCCCGGGACCGGGATGATCGAACCGTTGTGCGCCACGCAATTCTCGAACTCGCCCTGCGGTCCGGGCATCTTGTAATGGCTGCGGAATTCCAGTTCGCCATCGACGATGTCGTATACCGCGTTGGCACCCCAATCCATCGGGTCCGAAGCCTTGCAGCGCGGACGCCCGCCGCCGCCCCATTCGTCGGTGAAGATCACCTTCGTGCCGTCATTGTTGAACGTCGCCGAGTGCCAGTAGGCAAAACCCTTGTCGAATACCGCGTCGATCCGCACCGGGTTCATGGGATCGGAAATATCCATCAGGATGCCGTTGCCCGAACACGCGCCCGCAGCGAGGTTCTTGGTGGGGAATACGGTGATGTCGTGGCACTGATTGGTCTGCCGGGTGTCCTGCGCGCCTTCCTCGCTTTCGCCGCCTTCCCACAGACCCGCGATCTCGCCGGTTTCAGCGTCGGAGAAAACGCGCGGGGAGCGGACGATCCGCGCAGCGGCGGGATTGGCCACCGGAATTTCGATCACGTCGATACTGAACAGCGCGGTCCGGCTGTCGGACGGGTTGGCGACGCAACGCGCGAGCTCTTCCTCGTCGCGCACGCGGCTGGTGCCCGAATTGTAGACGATGATCCGGGTATCATCGGCGCTGACGACCGAATGGGTGTGGCTGCCCCGGCAGGTCTGCACCTGCCCGACCTGGCGCGGCGCGGAGAGGTCGGAGATATCGAAGACGCGAAGGCCACGGAACCGCTCCTCGCTGACGTCGCCCTCGACCCCCTGAAGGCCACAATCGACGCGGCCACGGGTCTGCTCGACACTCATGATCAGAAGCTCGCCAACGACCGACACGTCGCCCTGACCGCCCGGACACACGACCGAACTGACCAGGCTCGGCACGCCGTCGCCGCCCAGGCGATAGATGTTGAAGCCGTGGTAATTGCCCGCGACCATTACGTCGTCAAAGAACGCGATGTCCGTATTGGCGAAATCCAGCAACGGCGAGCGTTCGGCGAACTGCGTCAGGCTTTCTTCGTCTTCGCGCGGCGTCATTTCGTCATCGTCGCCATCCATCCCGGCCGCGGCAACGCTTTCGTCATCGCCATCCTCGACCTGGACCGGCACCGTATCGGCTTCGCCCGCACGTGCCAGCGCCTGTTCGGCTTCGGCCCGGTCGCCATCGGCATCCTCTTCATCCTCGCGCGGGGGAACCACGGGCCGCAGGTCGGCGGGATTCTCGGGATTGAAGAAACCGGCGGGCTTTCGCAGGCTCGCGACGTGGCGCAGGTTCATGATCGCCTCCCCCGCATCGTCGAAACCGGCGGCGAGATTGGCGCGCGGATCCGGTGACAGACCGGCGAGCACGGTGTCCATCCGTTCGATCTCGGTCGACTGGTCGGCCTCGATATCGCCTACGAAGCGGAACAGGATCGGGTCGGTGGCGCTGCCCGACTGGTCCAGCAATTCCTCGACCATCTCGATCGCCCCTTCGTGATGCGCGATCATCAGCGTGAGGAACCGGCGATCGAATTCCGCACCCTCGGTCGCAGCGAGCTGGGCCAATTGCTCGGGCGTCGCCATGCCCGCCATCATCAGATGGCCTTCATGCTCGGCGTGTTCGCCCATGCCGCTGCCATGCGCCATCATCGCTGCCACCGGCTCTCCGCGTTCGCGCAACCACTGTTGCATGAAGGCGATCTCGTCGTCCTGCCCCGCTTCGATCTTTCCAGCGATCGCGACGACATCCTCCTGATTGGTGCGATCCGCAGCCAGTTCGGCCATCGCGACGGCCTGTTCGTGGTGAGCGATCATGTGCTGCATGAAGCGCACATCGGCAGGAGTGTAGCTCGCGCTGGCGAGCTTGGTCGCTTCCTGCGCGCTCAGCGTGCGGCTGTCCTGACCCGGAGCTCCGGGCTGAACGATCGGCGCATCTTGCGCGAGCGCGAGACTGGATGCGCTGACAAGCATCGCGGTGAGGGCGGTTCGGGTCACGAGAAGCGTTGCGGTCGTGGGGGTCATGTTTTTCCTCAAATCTGTGCTTGCCGTCTTTCCTGCCGATGTCGGCACGCCAGTCAAGTGAGCAAATCGGAACCCGGAGCGACGGGATAGCGCGTCGTCGCGTTTGATCGCCGCATGGCCAGCCCGCCTCCGGCACGCTCTGCCCCGCGCGACGAACCGATTGCTTGCAGCGGCGAATCGCTTCATTCACAGTGCTGCGATTAATCTCGCGCTAACTCTATCCGGAGCATATTGCTGCAATGATTTCATCCCGTTCGCTCAAATCGCTGGCCCGGTTCGCGGCCCCATTCGTTGCCGCGCTCGGCCTTCTGGCAAGTCCCGCTTCGGCTCAGAGCAACGAACTCAATGCCAGTTTCGACAATGCGTTCGGTACCGAATTGCGTGCACCGCAAACGTTCGAGGCGATCTATGCGTCGGGTTTCGAACAACGCATTGCCGAGCTAGCCGACGGCGACAAGGGCCGCATCGGTGTCGCCGCCATCGATCTTTCGAATGGCGAACGCATCATGGTTCTGGGCGACCAGCTGTTTCCCCTGGCCTCGACCAGCAAGATCGCGATTGCGGCCAAGTATCTCGAAATGGTGGAGCAGGGCCGTTATTCGCTCACATCGGAATTCCCGCTGCTGATCCCGGTGCGCTCGGCCAAGTTCTCGTCTCCTGCCGCGCCGGTGCGCGAGGGCAAGACCATGCCGGCGATCGACCTGATCGAGATCATGATAACTCGTTCGAGCAATCCGGCGACCGACGCGTTGCTGGCGGCAGTCGGCGGGCCGGATGCGGTCACCGAGTGGATGACGCGCCACGGAATGGGCGAGTTTTCGCTCGACCGTGATATCGCCACGCTGGTGCGGGACGATGGCGAATACGATCCGGCGACCTGGATCGATCCGCGAGACTCGGCCACTCCGCTGACGATGGTGCGGTTGCTCAAGGGCCTGTATCAGGGCGACTTCCTGTCGGCCGAAAACCGCCGCCTGCTTCTGGGGTCGCTTAGCCGCACGGTAACCGGTCGCCGCAGGATCGTTGCGAACATGCCGGACGACGCGCGCGTGAGCCACAAGACCGGATCGCTCAACAATACGTCGAGCGATATCGGCCTAATCGAATCGCCCGACGGCAGGGCGATCGCAGTCGCCATCTACGTGACCGGACAGGGCTCGCGGCTTGCCCGGGAACGCAAGATCGCTGCCATCGCCCGCGCGCTTTACGACGGGTTCCAAGCGAAGGCCCGCGTGACCGCACAGCGCAACTGGACAAGCGCCCCCTTGCTCGAACGATAGAAGCCTCCGGGAAAACACCCACGCATGAAAAGGGGGCGGCGCCGCATGGCACCGCCCCTCCTATCTTTTCCAACCCGTATTACGGGCTGAAAAGCGAAATTACATTTCGCCTTCCATTTCGGCTTCGGCTTCGGCCGCAGCTTCTTCAGCTTCGGCTTCGACGACGTCGCCGGTGGCTTCCATGTCGTTGCCCATCTCGTCCATTTCGGCGGTGGCTTCGGCGGTGTTGGCTTCGGTGTCGGCAACCATGGCTTCGTCGAGATCGCCGGTTTCGTCGGCGGTTTCCGAGCAAGCGGCAAGGCCGAGTGCAGAAGTGGCGAGAGCAGCGACCATCATGATCTTACGCATAGTATAAATCCTCGTTCAGCGATTAGGGGCGCTGCTTTCTCACATGGAAGCAAAGCGCCAAAACCGGCAACTGACCCCGGCTTCGATCGGCCTGATAAAGGCAAAATTGTGGCAGGACAAGCGAAATAAGGCGCTGTGCCACAATCGCGCCATCATTTTGCCTTGATTGCACCCATCCTGCGGTCCCGCCCCGTGAAGCGCTTGCCATATTGAAATACGCTTACAAGCGCGCCTTCTCACTGCTAGCACCCGCGCCATGGCGACCGAAAACAAGTCCGACGATGACCTCTTCACACACAGCGATGCTCAAAGGGGCAAAGCGGGCGAGCGCCCGCACCTCTATCTGGTCGATGGTTCCAGCTATATCTTCCGCGCATATCACCGCCTTCCGCCCCTGACCGATCCAGAGGGCACGCCGGTGGGCGCGGTCTATGGCTACACGACGATGCTCTGGAAGCTGGCGACCGATCTCGAAGCGGCGGACGGACCGACCCACCTCGCCGTCATCCTCGACAAGGATTCGACCAGTTTTCGCAACGAACTCTATTCCGAATACAAGGCCAACCGGCCCGAACCGCCCGAGGACCTGCGCCCGCAATTCCCGCTGATCCGCGATGCGACGCGCGCTTTCGGCCTCCCCTGCATCGAAGAGCAGGGGCTGGAAGCGGACGATATCATCGCCAGCTATGCCAAGGCGGCTCAGCGCGAAGGATGGAACGTCACGATCGTATCCTCCGACAAGGATCTGATGCAACTGGTCGGCGAAGTCGAGGGGCCCGATGGTCCGGCTCGGATCGACATGCTCGACACGATGAAAAGCCAGCGCATCTATATCGACGAGATCGAGGCAAAGTTCGGTGTGCGGCCCGAACTCGTCGGCGACGTTCTGGCGCTCATGGGCGACAGCGTCGACAACATTCCGGGCATCTATGGCGTCGGGCCCAAGACCGCGAGCAAGCTTATCGCCGAACACGGATCGCTTACCGCCGCGCTCGACCAGGCGCCGGAAATGAAGAAATCGAAGCTGCGCGAGCGTTTGATCGAGGGGCGCGCGGACGCCGAGCTCTCGCGCGTTCTGGTCACCTTGAAAGAGGATTGCGACCTGCCCGTTGCCCTGGACGATATGAAGATCACGGGCGTACCCCATGACACGCTTTCGGCTTTCCTCGAAAAGCATGGCTTCACCTCGCTCCTGCGGAGGCTGGATTCCGGCAGCGGAAGCCCGGAGCGGGCGAACAATCTCGACACCGAGAAAGCTTCGAAGACAGGGGATGCCGGTTCGCGCGAAGGCAATCGACAACCTTTGCCCGAAATGCCCGCGGTCGACCGTGACGCCTATGAAACCGTGCAGACGGTGGACGCGTTGGAGCGCTGGATCACTCGGGCGACCGCCGCGCGGCTCGTCGCGGTCGATACCGAGACCTCCTCGCTCGATTCGATGGAGGCGCAGCTGGTCGGCGTCAGCCTCGCGCTTGGCCCGAACGATGCGTGCTACGTTCCGCTCGCCCATGGCGGCGAGGACCTGCTGGCCGACAAGCCCGAACAGATCCCGTTCGACGCGGCGCTCGCAGCGCTCAAACCGATGTTGGAGAATGACAGCGTCCTCAAGGTTTTCCAGAACGGCAAATACGATCTCAACGTCCTCGCCCGTCACGACATCCACGTCGCGCCGATCGAAGACACGATGGTGATGAGCTTCGCGCTCGATGCCGGACGGGGCGAGGAAGGCATTGGCGGCGGCCATGGAATGGACGAACTGTCCAAGCGCCATCTCGGCCATACGCCGCTGACCTTCAAGGAATTGTGCGGAACGGGCCGCAAGGCGATACCTTTTGGCCAGGTTCCGCTCGACAAGGCGACGCAATATGCGGCCGAAGATGCCGACGTGACCCTGCGGCTCTACAGGCATCTCAAGCCACGTCTCGCGATCGAGGGCGGTACGCGCATCTACGAACGCGTTGATCGCCCGCTGATCGCGGTGGTCGCGGCGATGGAACGCGAAGGGGTCAAGGTCGATCGCGCGCGGCTGGCCGGATTGTCCGAAGAGTTTGCCACGCAGATCGCGAAGCTCGAGGCACAGATTCACGAGCTTGCAGGGCAGGAATTCGCGGTGGGAAGCCCGAAACAGCTCGGCGAAATCCTGTTCGACAAGCTTGGTCACACGGGCGGCCGCAAGGGCAAGAGCGGGCAGTATTCGACCGATCAGACCGTGCTCGAACGGCTCGCAGGCGATGGCGCGGAGATCGCGACGCAGGTCCTGGAATATCGCCAGCTATCGAAGCTGAAATCGACCTATACCGATGCGCTGCAGGCGCAGATCAACCCCGACACGCGACGGGTTCACACGAGCTACTCTCTGGTCGGCGCGCAGACCGGGCGCCTGAGCTCGACCGATCCGAACCTGCAGAACATCCCGATCCGAACACCGATCGGGCGCCGGATCCGCGAAGCCTTCGTACCCGAAGGCGGCCCAGATGGCGGAAATGTCCTGCTAGCGGCCGATTATTCCCAGATCGAGCTGCGGCTGGCCGCGCACATGGCCGACGTGGACAGCCTCAAACAGGCATTTTCGGCCGGCGAGGACATTCACTCGCGAACCGCGACGGAGATGTTCGGCGAAGTCACCCGCGATACCAGGGCGCGGGCCAAGACGATCAACTTCGCGATTCTTTACGGCATTTCGCGCTGGGGGCTGGCGGCGCGGCTCGAAGTCGAACCGGACGAGGCGCAGGCCATGATCGACACCTATTTCCAGCGTTTCCCGGGTATTCAGCGCTACATCATGGAAACGCTCGAAACCGTTCGAGAGCGAGGCTATTCGCAGACGCTGTTCGGGCGCAAGACGTGGTTTCCGAGGATCAAGTCGAAAAACCAGGCCGAGCGGCAGGGCAGCGAGCGCGCCGCGATCAACGCGCCGATCCAGGGGACCAGCGCCGACATCATCAAGCGCGCCATGGTTCGGATGCTCCCCGCATTGCGGGCCGAGGGATTGTCGCAGGTGCGGATGCTGTTGCAGGTTCACGACGAACTCGTCTTCGAACTGCCGGAAAGCGATGTCGCCGCGGCAAAGCCGGTCATCGAACGGGTCATGGCCGAAGCGGCCCTGCCCACGGTCCCCCTAGACGTGCCGCTCGCGATCGATATCGGCACCGGCGCGTCCTGGGATGCCGCGCATTGATGCAACCAGCGATCAGGACTGAGCGCGCCAGGCGGATGCATGGCTGACTGGTTCGAAACAGTCGGCGAAACCATCGCGATCGATCTGTCCGAAGTCGCTCTCGCACTGCTTTACGCCGGGATCGGGGTGGCCCTCGCCCTGATCGCGCATCGTATTCTGTTCGGCGTGCTCAACCGTGTGGCGAAAGCCAGCGAGAGCGAGGCCGACAATATCCTGGTCGAAACGCTCGGCCGCCCTACGCGCTGGGCGTTCGTGGCGCTGGGGATCGTTCTTGCGGCGCGCGAGATCGCGATCCTCGACAGCGCATGGCAAAAGATCGCAGGCTTCGTCATGCCCGCTCTGATCGGCTGGATCGCACTGTCGATCATGCGCGGCGCGGTCACGGCGCTCGAATTGCGCGCGGACATCACCGTCGAGGACAATCTGGAGGCGCGCCGTCGCAGGACGCGGCTGGCGATCTTCAGCCGGATCGGCACTTTCGTCATCCTGTTCCTGACCATCGGGCTGATGCTGCTATCCATTCCAGGGGTCCGCGATATCGGAGTGACCCTGATGGCATCCGCCGGCCTTGCCGCACTGGCCGTCGGCGCGGCAGCGCAACCCGCTCTCAAGGCTCTGATCGGCGGGCTGCAAATGGCGTTGACCGAACCGATCCGGATCGACGACGTGGTCATCGTCGATGGCGAATGGGGCCGGATCGAGGATATCCGCACCACCTATGTCATCGTGCGCGTCTGGGATCAGAGGCGGCTCGTGGTTCCGGTACACAAGTTCCTCGACGAGACGTTCGAAAACTGGACGCGGCAGGATTCCGACCTGCTCGGCACGGTGTTTCTGCATCTCGATCCGATGGCCAATGTAGACCGCGTGCGAACCGCATTCGAGCGCATGATCGAGGGCAATCAGCTATGGGACGGCCGGGTCAAGGCGGTGCAGGTGACCGATGCCACCATGGATTCGATCAAGGTCCGGCTGCTGATGAGCGCCAGGGATGCGGGGACCGCATTCGAACTTCGCTGCGAAATCCGCGAAGCCATGCTGGCCTTCATCCGCGACGATATGCCCGGCGCGATCGCGCGGCGGCGGATCGAACCGGTCGGCGACGGGACGGGACTGGTCGCGGATCGAGAGCAGGACTAAGTCGGTCCCGGCCCCTCATTCGTGCTTCTTCTCGCGCACTGGCTCCAGCGTATCGGGCGCGAAAAAGCCGATTGGCTGGGCTTCGGCGGCGCGCTTCTTCAATTCACCGCGCATCTTGCGATATTCGTTCTCCATACGCTCGGTCACGGTCGCCCGGCTGTCTTCGAGAGCTTCGGCGAAATCGCGACCTGACACCTCGGACACGTCGGAGCCCATGCGCCTGAGCGCGCCGAGACCGGCACGCCGTACGACATCTTCCAGATCCGCACCGGTAAACCGCTCGGTCTTCGAAGCGACAGCGGCGAGATCGACATCGTCGGCCAGCGGCATGGCCTTGGTATGAATGCCGAGAATGTGTTCGCGGCCCTTTTGATCGGGCGTTCCGACATAGACCAGTTCATCGAACCGGCCCGGCCGCAGCAAAGCCGGATCGACCAGCGTGGGCCGGTTGGTCGCGCCGACGACGATCACCGACTGCAATTCCTCCAGTCCATCCATTTCGGCAAGGATCGTATTGACGACCCGGCCTGTGATCTGCGGCTCGCCTTGGCTCGATCCGCGCGCCGGCACGAGGCTGTCGATCTCGTCGATAAAGACGACGCATGGGGCGACCGCCCTGGCACGAGCGAAAAGCCGCGCGATCTGCTGTTCGCTTTCGCCATACCACTTGGAAAGCAGGTCCGAGCTTTTCATCGAGATGAAATTCGCTTCCGCTTCCTTCGCGACGGCCTTGGCCAGCAGGGTCTTGCCGGTACCCGGTGGGCCATAGAGCAGGAATCCCTTGGCCGGACGAATTCCCAGCCGACGGAATGCGTCTGCGTTCTTGAGCGGAAGCTCGATCCCCTCCTTGAGCTTTTCGATCGCGTCGCCGACACCGCCGATATCGTCCCACCCGACATTGGGGACCTGCACCATCACCTCGCGCATGGCCGAAGGCTGGACGCGTTTGAGGGCAGAAAAGAAATCGTCGCGGGTAACGCACAGATCTTCCAGCACATCCGCCGGTATCTCGCGGGCATCGAGGTCGAGGCGCGGCATGATGCGGCGGACGGCATCGATCGCCGCTTCGCGCGCCAATGCGGCAATGTCGGCACCGACGAAACCATGCGTCACGCGCGCCAGTTCGGACAGATCGACCTTCTCCTCCAGCGGCATGCCGCGTGTATGGATCGATAGGATCTCTCGTCGCCCGCTCTGGTCCGGAACGCCGATAACGATTTCACGGTCGAACCGACCCGGACGGCGCAGCGCTTCGTCGATCGCATCGGGCCGATTTGTGGCCGCGATCACGACCAGATTGGCGCGCGCTTCCAGCCCGTCCATCAAGGTAAGCAATTGGGCGACCAGTCGCTTTTCGGCTTCGCCGGGAACCTGCTGGCGCTTGGGCGCGATCGAATCGATCTCGTCGATGAAGACGATGGCAGGCGCGGCCCTGGTTGCTTCCTCGAACACTTCGCGCAGGCGCTTTTCGCTTTCGCCATAGCCCGAGCCCATGATTTCGGGACCGTTGATGGTGAGGAATTCGGCGTCCGATTCGTTCGCGACCGCCTGCGCCAGCCGGGTCTTGCCGGTGCCCGGCGGGCCGTGGAGCAGAACCCCCTTCGGCGGGTCGACGCCAAGCCGGGTGAACAATTCGGGGTAGCGCAATGGCAGCTCCACCATTTCGCGCAATTGCTGGATGGTCCCCTCCATCCCGCCGACGTCATCGTAATTGACGACGGCTCGCCCATCGCGCGGCTCCTCGAATTCGGTCCGCATTTCGACTTCGGTATTCTCGTCGATATGGACGATGCCCTTGGGGCTGGTCGAGGCGACCGAAAGGCGGATCTGAGTCAGCGCATAGGCCGGCGCGCGCAGCAACTGGCGCACGTCTGAAGGCATGTTCTGGACCGGTTGCTCCCCCGTCGTCGCCACGAGATCACCCGCGACGAGTGGCTTGCGAAAGAAATTGCGCTTCAGCGCCTGGCTGGGGCCCTGCAGCCGCATTTCGCGCTGTGCCGGGGCAAACACGACCCGGGTCGCGGGGCGCGATTCGGCAACGGCGATTTCGACATGCTCGCCCGATCCGGCCTCGGCATTGCCGCGTTGCAATCCATCGAGCCGAACGACATCGAGCGTATCGTCCTCCCGATAGGCCGCCATCGCGATCGCCGCTGTCGTGCGCTTGCCAATGATCTCGACCACGTCGCCTTCGGTGATGCCCAGCTTCTGGAAGGCAGATCGCGGCATGCGGGCGATGCCCTGTCCTGACTCCTCCTGTCTTGCAGGGGCGACCTGCAATCGAGCGGTACGGGTTTCAGTGGCGGCATCGGCATCGGCCATGGCATTCCTTCCGTTTTGGCTCTTCCTTTCGGGCGGCGCGGTCGCCGCCCCGGTTAAATCTGTTCGAGCCAGAGGCAAGAGCTAGGAAGGGGCCGTTCGCTTTGCAAACCCGGCGAGCCCGCAAGACATATCCCCCCAAACGAAGAGACACGCCAGGTGATCCGGGTTTTCGCCAAAAGGCATATCGGCCGGGGGTCCGAGACCGGAAGAGGGGCAAAAAAAACCCGGCACTGCGGCCGGGCTTTGTAAGGTTGGGAGAGGATGCCTGTAAGGCCCTTCCCTTATTGAGCAGTGACGCTTCTTGTGCAAATGCGAAAGGCGCATAGCTAGTTGCGTTAAAATCAACTAAATCGACGCGTAACTGAACTTATGCGCAATATGATGCCCTGAAATTGATCACCTGCCCAATATATAGTCACCTAATTGCAATGACAATGCTGCAGTGCGGCGTAAATCTTCCCGTGCATCCTCCCATGCGGAGCGGGTGACAGGTCCGGACTTAGCGATTAAACCCCTAGCGGCAGCCGCGTCGCGCATTCGTGTCCTGCCAATTCCTCACTAGAGGGATGATTCACCGGTTTCTCGATTGATGGGCTTTTCGTACATGTCAAAGATCTACTCCGACGCCGCTGCCGCCCTCGATGGCGTAATCGCGAATAACATGCTCATCGCCGCAGGCGGGTTCGGCCTGTGCGGAATTCCCGAACGGCTGCTCGACGCGATCCGCGACAGCGGCGTCACGGGCCTCACCTTCGCGAGCAACAACGCTGGCATCGACAACGAAGGCATCGGGAAATTGCTGCGGACGAAGCAGGTGAAAAAGATGATCTCGTCCTATGTCGGCGAGAACAAGGAATTCGAACGGCAGTTCCTTTCCGGTGAGCTCGAAGTCGAATTCTGCCCGCAAGGCACCCTGGCCGAACGCATGCGCGCAGGCGGTGCGGGCATTCCCGGCTTCTACACCAAGACCGGCGTCGGCACCCAGGTGGCCGAGGGCAAGGAGCACAAGGAATTCCCCGACCATGACGGGGTCATGGCAACATATATACTGGAACGAGGAATCTTCGCCGATCTGTCGATCGTGAAGGCGTACAAGGCGGACGAGACCGGAAACCTGATTTTTCGCAAGACGGCCCGGAATTTCAATCAACCTGCGGCCACGTGCGGGAAGGTCTGCGTCGCCGAAGTGGAGGAAATCGTGCCGGCCGGTGCGCTTGACCCCGATGAAATCCACCTGCCCGGTGTGTTCGTGAACCGCATCATCCTCGGCGCGCCCTACGACAAGCAAATAGAATTTCGCACCACGCGCGAGCGCGAAGCGGCATAGGCTTCGCTGCGACACATGCTCTTTCGCCGCCTGCCCCAATGTTCCGTCATCGTGCTCGTCGGCCTTGTCCTGCAAGGCTGTGTCGCCGCCGCGATCCCGCTCGCCGCGGGCGGACTGATGGCGACCGGCGCAGGCAAGGCGGCGTCACCGCGAACCCAGGCCGGATCCGCCGGTTTGATCGACGCCACCGGAACCCGGGTGCAAGGAGCGCGCGCGGCGAGCGAACCACCATCCAGCCCGGCGATTGCTCGTGCCAAGCTCGATGCGCTTCCTCCGGCTGACAGGGGCGCGAGGCCGATCGGTCTTGACGACGTCGAACCCGGCACGTTCTCCGTCGCTCCCGCGCCCGCATTGCCTTCGACTGACACCAGGGGCCTCGCGGCAAAGCCCGTTGCCGATGCGTTCGATCCGCACGCCCCGCTGGTCGATTACGTCAACGATCTGCTGGATACGGATAACGCGCTCCGCCGGTCCGCCGTCCTGCGCGATCCTTCCTCGCTCACGCCGGAACGCGTGCAGTGCACGGGCGGCCATCCG
>JGI12210J13797_10594609_pt1 | contig 12604 bp, 8 predicted proteins | sample ElkSlonscriptome_3_FD_13797 | JGI IMG/M metagenome (IMG submission 13797) | reverse complement strand
GATGGATGGCTGATAGCTTTCAGGTTTAATTAATAAACTCAATTGAGTATACCGCACCCATAGAATTGCATTAATTGGTCTTTGCCAAAGTTTCTCCTCTCACCTGATCAGGCTAGCCAAAATCACAGCGCTTCATCACATTATTTCCCGGCAGATCACTTGCCTCCACCTCCACCCAACTGCCAGCCGGAAACCTGCTGCCCCGGGGCTGGTATTTCCAGTAAACGCCACAGGGTCGTGCCTCTCCGGTTTCCAGCAGTTCGTGGTGCTTGTTGAATATGCGCAGCGAAACTGAGGCTACTTTACAGTCATCTTTGGCGGTAATTACGATGGCGCCGCCTCTTTGCTCCAGGAATGGCCGGGGATTGATGCGGGTGATTACCGGTGGATTCATCCGGTCTTTTACCGCTACCTGGTAGGCACTCAGGGTTTTGCCGCCTTTTTTGTGGTAAAATGCTTTCAGTTCGGGATTGTTCAGAATGTGCTTGCCCCAGGCTACCCCCTGCCTGAACCTGCGCTGCTGGTTATACTGGGCATCGGTAGGTTTTTTTTTGCGAGTACGCGGGCGCAGGCATAGCTCCACCTTACCCATACGCTCCCGTATATAAAAAAGGTCCAGAAGGCCCCGTACGCGATAAAGAATAGAAGCACTGGTAATGATAGCCATAGGTATTTATCAGTATCAGCAAAATAACCACTACCAGCAAAAAATCCGAATGGAGCTGGTGAACCTCAAGGTAATAAAAGGTGAAAATGTGCAGTATTTGATACCGTTAGGGTCCGGATCTTGGTGGATAGTTACGCCAAAAGATGCCGAACCAATTGGCTTATAGCTACGAAGTAGATACCGTGTAGGTATCTTGTAACTACGGGAACGAGTTCATAACCCTGTCTTCAGGTCTTCTTCCCAATCCCTTTTCAGGGCCTTGTAGTGGATATTTTAGCAGCAAAATGGGCCGAAATGGCTGTTGAATGGGAAATTATGACCAACCGCCAGGAAGGCGGGATCATGAATAATAAAGATAATCATACATGCCATAAAATTCAGGACAAAATGATGGATTTTGGTACAGTGAAGAAGGTGTGAGTGTCAGTGTAAGTGTTGGTGTGGAAATAGAAATCGTCATCGCGAGGATTAAATTTTGTGCCCAAAAACCCAAAACGGGTTGACGAAGAATTACTGCTGAAGAAGATTATGTGCAACAAGGCTCTTTCGGAGTACTATTCGACAGATGCCGGAACAGGTCCGGCAAGAGGGTATTGATTGATGTAGTGTTTTAAAAATTAATAACCATAAAAATACGGCATAGGTAATCCTGCCCTGTGTAAGAAGTGCTCTGCAAGTTCGCAGCAATAATATGGACCAAAGGACTAAAAACGGCTTTGCGGAACGGCCCAAGACCGAAATGGCATTTTGACGGGAGGTTGGCTTGGGCGTGGTTGGAACGGGGGTGGCATGAGCGGGCAGGCCGGTGTGGAAATTTAAAACGCCGCCTCTATACCTCTCTGTTTTCTTCGAAGTACCGGTCGATCAGTAGTTTGCCCCCAGAAGCGCTGGAAACGGCCAGTTGATCGCACCTTTCGTTTTCCGGGTGCCCGGCATGCCCCTTGATCCACCTGAATTTCAACTTATGCTTATTGTACAGGGGAATAAAACGGCGCCAGAGGTCCTCATTTTTTTTGCCTTTGAAACCTTTTTTAAGCCAACCCCAAATCCACCCCTTTTCGACCGAGTCGTGCACATATTTTGAGTCGGTCCAGATGATGACCTGGTGCCCCTCGCCTTTGAGCGCCTCCAGTCCCGCGATTACAGCCATAAGTTCCATGCGGTTGTTGGTGGTGAGCCGAAAGCCGGCCGAGAGTTCTTTGCGATGCTTTTGATAGGTTAGGATCACGCCATAACCTCCCGGTCCGGGATTTCCTTTCGATGCACCATCGGTATACAAATTGATCATACAGTGGAGATGTTTTCTTTGAAGAGCTTGACCGCGATTGAAAGTAGGATAATGCCAAAAACTTTGCGCAATATATTGAAAGCGGCGTTACCAAGTTTGCGTTCCAGCCAGCCAGAGCTTTTTAATACAATGTATACGAATATTAGGTTGAGAATAATGCCGATCAGGATATTGACCTGCTCGTAAGCTGCCCGTAATGAAATAATAGTAGTCATGGTGCCAGCCCCGGCAATCAAGGGAAATGCCAGTGGTACGATCGAAGCCGCGGACTCTTCTTCAGGATCAGACTTGAAAAAGTTGCGGCCCAGGATCATTTCCATGCCAATGAAGAAAATGATGATGGCGCCGGCAATAGCAAATGATGCTACATCGATCCCAAACAATTTCAGGATCGATTCTCCCAGGAAGAGGAATACGATCATCAGGGAACCTGCTACCAGGGTTGCTTTACCTGATTCTATCTTACCGGCCTTTTTTCTCAGATCGATCACAATGGGAATGGAGCCAAGGATATCAATTACTGAAAAGAGGATCAAAAATACTGAGATGATTTCCTTAAAATTCATAGAAAAAATTCAAGACTGCAAAAGTTGGCAGAATTCATCAACTTCACAACTTTCAGGCAGGGTAAAATCACGCTGTCGCAGATTAAATAAAAGTCAATGGAAGTAATGTTCCAGGAAATTGGTGAGCTGCCGGATCTCATACCAGGTGATGGCGGGGAAATTGGCAATCCTGAAAGTATCCTTTTTCCAGTTTCCGTATCCGTTACCAAGTACTATACCGGCTGCTTTGGCTCCGTTTTTAATGGCAGCGATATTTTCCGGGGCAGCCTTTACGGGCAACACCGTGTTAGACCTTACTTCCTTGTTTTCGACCAGCCAGTTAAGTTCCGGTTGCCGATCGATCAAATCTTGCCAGTGTTCGAATTTCTTCATTGCTTCGGCGCCTACCTGGCTGATATCAGGTATTTTTTCCATTATTCTGGCCAGCAGATAGATGTTCAATACATTGGGTGTATAATGAGTCTGAAACTTGCTGGCGTTGGCGAGCATGAAATTAAAACTATTGTAGTGATTGCGGTCGTCCACTTCTGCGGCTTTGGCTACCGCGCGGGGAGAGCAAATCATCACGCCCATACCGGCTGGCAGGCCGAAACATTTCTGCACCGAGGCATACCAGATGTCGGCCTGTGAGATATCCAGTTCGATGCCGGCCAGCGAAGAAGTGGCGTCAATTGCAATAATTGAAGTATCGTAATTGGCCCGGATGTTACTGATCTGCTGATTGGTCACCTGGGTGCCGTTGGAGGTCTCATTCTGAGTAATACAGATGACATCGAATGGCTCTTTCACTTCAAATTCGACCGGGATCGATTCATTGAGCCGGAAAAATTGTCCCCTGGTGGCAGTAAGTCGGGTGGCATATTCGAACCACTTTTGTCCGAAGGCCCCGTTGTAGACATGTAAGCTGAGTTTTTCAGTAAATGATTGGGCAATGATCTCCCAGCATTCTGTGGCTGAAGACACAAAGAGGAGCTCATAGTCGGAGGGAACATTCAGCTTGTGAAAGCACCGTTCTTTTGCCTGCCGGTAAAGCTCCTGGAATTCCGGACTACGATGGTTAGCGCTTAAGATTCCTGCCTGATACGCTTCCTGCACCAATTGAGGTACCGCTTCATATATTTTGGCCGGACCGGGATAAAAAGTGATCATAATTACTTAGCTGAAATAAAAAATTCTAATGCCAAGCGGTAGCTGTCGAGACCAAAACCGGATATCACTCCCACACAATTGGCGCTGATCATAGAATGATGCCGGATTTCTTCCCGGGCAAACACGTTGGAAATATGCACTTCTACCACCTTGGTATTTATGGCAGCAATAGCATCAGCAAGTGCTAGAGAGGTGTGGGTGTAAGCACCGGCATTCAATATGATGCCATCGAAGCTAAAACCAACCCGGTGTATTTCATCAATCAGCGTTCCTTCCGCATTGGATTGAAAATAATCCATCGATACCGATTGATACTTTTGCTGCAACTCCCGGAAATATTCTTCGAATCCTCGATTTCCATAGATGCTTTTCTCGCGTACACCTAACAAATTAAGATTGGGACCATTGATAATTGCAATTTTCATGATATATTTCCGTCCTGCTGTGATGTGGGACAATTATATTAAACAATTCAAGAACCATTTGAAACTGGAACGTTCCCTGTCGGACAATTCCATAGATGCCTACGCCAGGGATGTGATAAAGCTAAAACAGTTCGCTGAGATTTCCAATCTGCCGGATTCACCACTTTACATTAATGCTGACAACCTGCGGGATTTTCTGGAATTTGTACATACGCTGGGATTGACTGCTTATTCACAGGCCAGGATAATTTCCGGAGTCAAGGCTTTTTTCCGTTATCTTACCTTTGAAGACCTGATGGATGAAGATCCGACCGTGACCCTCGAAAGCCCGAAGCTGGGTCGTAAATTACCGGATGTATTGAGTGTGCATGAAATAGAAATGCTGTTCGATGCGATAGATTTGAGCACTCCGGAAGGTGGTCGCAACCGCGCGATGCTGGAAACCCTTTACAGCAGTGGGTTAAGGGTAAGTGAACTGGTAACGCTGGAGATGAACCATGTCTATTTTGACATTGGCTTTTTAAGGATCATTGGCAAAGGAGATAAGGAGCGATTGGTGCCTATTGGTAAAGATGCGCTCAAATATCTAAAGATTTATCGGGATGAAATCAGGGTGCACCTGGACATTAAGCGGGGGGAAGAAAAGTATGCTTTCCTTAACCGCAGGGGCAGGCATCTGACCCGGGTGATGGTATTTACCATTATCAAGAACCTGGCTCTTTCGATTGGGTTGAAGAAAAGCATCAGTCCGCATACTTTCAGGCATTCTTTTGCTACCCATCTGGTGGAAGGAGGCGCTGATTTGAGGGCTGTGCAGGAGATGCTGGGGCATGAATCGATTACCACCACCGAAATTTATACGCACCTCGACCGGGATTATTTGAAGCAACAGATTTTTGACTTTCACCCGCGAGGGAAGAGGGTCTGAGTGAAGAGGGTGAAGAGGGTGTGGGTGTGGGTGTGAGTGTGGGTGTGGAGTCAGGGAAGAGGGTGTGAGTGTGGGTGTGGGTGTGGGTGTGGAGTGAGGGGAAGAGGGTGTGTGGGTGGGTGGAATATCAAAATTCGATTTCGCAGGTAGCATAGACCGGTACACCTGAATCGGTAATGCCCTGGATTATGGCTGTATATTTTCCTTTCGAGACCGGGGCATCAAAGGTGATGTTTCCGGTGCTACCATTCAATTTAAGCGTTGGTGCCCAGTGGAGGGTAGCTGGCTGGTAATTGATTTGCTCCGTTAGTTCAGGAGGATGGTAGAATTGACGGGCCCGGTAGTATCCCTGGTAAGTTGTTTTAAGTATTCCTTTACCTTTCACCATGGTGGCTTCATCATCAGGAAGAAAGTCCGGAGTAAATAGTGCATCCTTTAAGAAAACCAGAATCACTCCATTCGTAGCCCTGGAGCCATAGATGCCTTTCTTACCAGGAGTTTTCAGAATCTCAATGGTTTCGATGTCAAGGGGATTGATATTGTCGAAGGTTTCTTTATCCACCATTACATTGTTGAGCAAAAAAAGCGGTTCATTGGAATCGCCTGTGTAAATCACGGTGTCTTCTGTGGTCAACCTGTGTGACCGGATGGTGCTTAATCCCCTGATTCTAACCGTGTTACCAGTAACCGAAACACCAGGAACACCCTGAATCGCTTCCCAAATGGTACTGAAGCCTGAGGCGGAGAGTTTTGCAAAATCAATCACATGATCGGCCTCGCCATAAATCCTGGCATTATCTGTCTCCAGTTTTTTATCTTCAATGGTAAGATTATCCAGGTATCTCACATTTTGAAGCACCGGTAAATCGGAAGTTAACATATAATCCGGTATATTTTCCAGGGAGCCTGAATGAGCTAAAGAATTATCTTTACCCTTATCCAGGTTTATGTCGACATTAGTCGCACCTCCAGCAGTTTCTGCATTGATCAATAAGTCGGACTTTCCGTAAAAATTTACTCCCTCTACTGAGAATTCCCCATCCGAATTACTGTTGGTGCTATAAAACTGAGGCTGGGGTCCCAATACCGAAAGGATAATTTCAGCATTGTTCAATGGTTTATTTTTACGGGAAACCCGCCCATTGACAGGCATACCCTGTTCAGGAAAAATCAATGGATCATCTATATCACCACCTTGAATCTTTTTCCAATCAAACCTGCTCCATCCTTTGGTCATCATGAAGAAATCAAGCTGGCGATCATCTAATTCAAATAACTCACCTACCGGAATGCTGGCTCCATTGACCGTTTCGCTAGTCAACAAAAGGTAATCGGTAATGAATTTCTGCGCTGGCCCGAGGTACCTGTTGTCTACTACCGCTAAGGAATAATTGGTTGAAATATTTCCCGGGGAATTATCCAGAGTAATATTCAGGGATACCTCATTAGCATCTTTATTTCGTTTGTTTACTTTCAGGGAAGCTTCGGGTATCACATCCGGTTTGTTAAAGATCAACCTTTCACAGTGCGGAATTCCATCCTGATCAAACAAGGTAAATTGAATAACCCCCAATGGTAGTCCTGATTTAGGAAGGTCAATTAATAGCGCATTATTCTGATAGCGACTTTTTAATATTTTGAAGATTAAACCCCGGGCCTGAACAATAAAAACCGCCTCACCCGGGTCAGGAATATTGGTAACCGAACGTACTCTAATCTTCTCATCTAGTTTACTTACCGAAAGTGTATGTCCCTGATCTCTGATTTTATCCAATGGATATTGCTTAATAATCTGATTATCAGCAAATACCCTCACCGTATATCTTTCGTTCGGCATTGGCAAAAACATAAATGCGCCAACGCGATTTTTACCCGGATTTAACTTATTAATCACCTTTCCATCCTGATTAATAATTTCGCCGGTAACGGATTTATCACTTAAGCTTGCTCCGGAAAATTCATAAGCCACTCTACTGGCAATCCCTGCGATCAGATTACCACCTTCAGGAAATAGTTGCAACCTTAGTTGTGTATGGGGATTTACCTGAAAATTACGCTCGAGCTGCCCAAGATTAATCTTGAAATAAATATCTCGGTCCGGGTCAATTTCGCTCAGGGGCGCCTCTACCTCTAAATTGCTTTCATTACCAGCAACAGTAGCTGACTTAATGATCTTTTTGTCTTGATAAAGCGCATAACTGAGGTTGGTGGATGAACTCTCCAGTAAAGCCCGGGTACCGGAATCGAATTCCAGTTTCACTGTAAGCAAGGCTTGGCCAGATGTTTCGTCATTTTCGATAGAGCTGGAAACTTCCGGATGAAACTGCTGCAAATCCGGGTGAAGTAGTCTGATTGGCTGATTAAAGATCTCCTGTTCGGTTTCTTTCATCCAACTCGTGTAGGCTTCCAGTTGGTATAAGCCAGAGGCCTGGCCAGGTTTTAGCTGCAGATCACCATTGGCAATACCATTATCAATATAAATCTTCTGTTGTTCGACCACCTGCTGCTCCCGATTTACCAGGTTAATATAAATGACCTGGCTCAGCGAGTTTGGTTTCAAGGTAGTGCCATCAACCTGGTAGATCTTGTACCAGATCGTTTCACCAGGAAAATAAAGTCTCCGGTCAAGATGAAGAAACAGTTTTTCCTGGGGATATTTTTGTACATAATCTTCCGTACGATCCACCAGCTGGTTCAGCCACTGTTTTTGGGCGTTTAATTCAGCGGATATCAACAATAAAGTAATAAGAATGAGTAGAGTTATTCTCATCAATAATCGAAAGATTTTGGTCATCTGAATTTAAACAAAAAAAGACTCTCGGGGATGAGAGTCTTTTCTTATTTGAATCAGGATTTGTTTTATCTATAGGCAGGAAATTGCTCCAATGATGGATTGTTTCTGAGCGCTTCTCTGGAAACTGGCCAAAACCAGCTATCAGGTGCATTGGCAGCTACCCTATCTCTCAGTTCCAGCACATCGACTTCATCAAGTTGATAGGCAGTTCTGCTTCTCCAGGATTCCTCCAGTTCATCAAGCATCAGATCCACATTATTTTGTCGAATCGCTACCCGCACCAGGTCATACCATCGCTTACCTTCATACATCATTTCCAGACCCTTTTCAGCAATTACGATCTCGTATTCGATATCTTCAGTTGAACTGGCCGCAGTTACATTTTCATTAGGAGCCAGGTTTACCCGAGCCCGGATGTCATTCATGATATCAATGGCCTCCTGCTTTTGACCGAGCCTGTTGAGGGCTTCCGCTTTCCAAAACCAAAGTTCGGTTCTACGGTAGATTATCCAGTTGTTGTCACCATGACGGTCGCTGGTGCCCTGGGGCCTTACACCTCCGTCAGCAGTTACCACCGGCTTAATGATATTACGTCCCCATCGGAACACATAATTATCACGGATGTCTCCCCCGGGATATGCTTCTACTGCCTTACCACTTCCTTCTCCGAGCCTGGTCCTGGCAGTCATTCCCATAATGAAATTCCATTCCTGCAGGCCGCCGTTAAAAGCGAGTTCATATAGACTTTCATTACTGTTGCCATTAGCCCATTGCAGGTGCCATGAATCAGCAGTAACCAGATCAGCAAAAATATTGTCTCTCAATACATTGTCTAATGCATCCAATGCTTTCTGATATTGATCGGTCCAGATGTAAAGATCTGCTAAAACTGCATAAGCCGCATCTCTGGTTGCCCGGTTAGGACCCCCAGTTGTATTGATATTAGGGATTACATTATTAACCAGGTCATCTTCAATAAGGGCAATAATCTCTTCTGATGATGACATTGGTTTCTCAAAATCCTGGGCTGCATCAATAGAAGCTTCGGTAACGATGGGCGCCTGGCGCCAGTTCTTCAAAATGTTCAGATAGGCCAATGCACGGTGAAAATAAGCATCGGCTACATGCCATTGGTTTTGCAACTCACTGTATTCCCGGTCTAGTTCCACGATCGCCGGAGTAAACTGAATTACATTATTAGCCCGGTTGATCAAACTGTAAAATCGAGCCCAGTCAGCGTAACCATGATCCGGATTGATCGTCTGATCCTGGGCTGCAGAAGTGCTTCCGCCAGTACCTTGTGTATGACAACAAACAGTGCCCCAGGAAGGCTGAACATGGTCAGCACGAGCTTCGCCATATCCCATAAACTCCTCGACTAAATCCTGCTCAGCATCATAGACTGCATTCACAGCGGCCTGAGCATCGGCAGAAGTCAGGAAAAACTTGCTTTTAGGCAGGGCATTTTCCGGTTCCAGGTCAAGCGGATCACAGGAGAGCACAAACACTCCTGCAATCAGCGGTAAGGACAACCAAACATTCCTACGATATATTTTATTCATTGCTATTCGAATTTTCATTGTCAATCAGATACTTAAATTAAAATCCAACATTTACACCTAAAGTGAAGGTTCTTGGCTGTGGATAGGTAAAGGAATCCAGACCTAACAGGATAGGATTGTTACTGCTGTTAAATTCCGGGTCCATTCCAAGATAGTCGGTAGCAGTTAACAGGTTCACACCAGTAAAGAACAGCCTTGCATTGTTGATAAAAGTATTTTGCAAAAAACTATTAGGTAAGTTGTAGGCAAGTGTGATGGTTTTCAACCTCAGGTAAGTTGCATCTTCCACCCATCTGGTAGAGAAGCGATAGTTTTGAACCCTTTCCCGGTCGCCGTAGGCGCGTGGCATATCCACTACATCTCCTTCTTTTCTCCATCTTCTGAGGATAGACTCAGCCATAATATCCCACTTCGCCAATTCTTCCACCTGAGCCCTGGTTCCGTTGATCCCGTCATTTCCAATAGAGAACTGAAAAAAGAAAGAAAGTTCAAGCCCCTTCCAGGTGAAATTGTTATTGAAACCGCCATAGACATCAGGGTTACCATCTCCAATAAAAGTTCGGTCTTCTTCGGTAATTACACCGTCCCCATCAATATCGCGGAATTTAACATCTCCTGCTTGAAAACGATTACCACCGGCGGTCTGATGGCGAATTGTCAATGGATTACCGTCGTTGTCTGTGGCAACTTCAGAACCAGGATTATCCGACCAGTAATCGTAAACTGGATTACCTTCAGTGTTGGTTCCCACCTGGGTCAGGTAAGTATCCTCAGTAGTAGAAAATACACCATCCATTACCCATCCGATGAAAGTTCCCAATACTTCACCTTCTCGTGCAATCGCTTCCACTGGAATGTCTCCTCCCTGAATAGCGCGGATTTCATTTCCTCCGGGTAAGCTAATCACCCGGTTTCTATTTCTGGCCAGGTTCAGATTGATATTCCAGTTCAAATTACCCTGTAAAATGGTACCAAGCGCCTGGAATTCCCACCCTTTGTTCTGGATAGAACCAAAATTCTGCGTAGATGATGAGAATCCTGAGGATTTTGGTAATGGACGATTTAAAATCAGGTCTTCAGTAGTTTTGATATAATAGTCACCAACCAAAGTCAGTCTGCCATTTAAAAGGGTAAGGTCAAATCCATAATTTTGCTCCTGTGATTCTTCCCAGGAAAGATTAGATACTCCGACATTTCTTTGGGCGATCCCTGGCTGTCCTGCATAATTGGCACCTGCTTCGTATAATGGGATATAGTTGAAGTTACCGATGTTCTGGTTTCCGGTAACACCAAAGCTGGCTCTGAATTTCAAATCATCGATAAAATCAACATCCTGCAGAAATGGTTCCTGACTGATTCTCCATCCTAAAGAGGCAGACGGGAAATTACCATACTTGTTGGCATCTCCAAACCTGGAAGAGCCATCACGACGAAAGTTTAAGGACACCAGGTACTTGTCAAAACCGCTGTAGTTAATTCTTCCGAAAAATGAGGTGATACCCCATTCTGAAATGTCAGATCTGATATTATCAACCTGTGAACCGGTTAAAGTTTGTACCAGGGCAGAGGCAGATTTTGAAGTTTGGCCAAAGATCTGATCCCAGCGGCTCTGTTGGGCGGAATAACCGGCAAGGGCAGAAATGTTATGTTGGCTGTTGGAGCCAAATGATTTATTATATGAAAGCGTAAGGTCAGCAATCCAGTCCAGACTTTCATTTTTGGTTTTTTGGGCAGTACGGTCACCATCCACAAAGCCGTCGGGCATGAAATATTCGATATTGTCTGCTCCATAGTCAAGACCATAACTGGCCCTGAAGGTCATTCCATCAATGATGTCCCATTCGCCGAAGATATTACCAATTACACGATTCGAAGTACGTTCGTTTTTCATCAGTTCAGCCAGAGCAGCGGGATTATTTCTGTTGGTATCGAAATTCCACAGTCCTTCGAGTACTTCACCAGTCTCCGGATCTCTTTTCCATTTATTCCACCAGCTATGGGTACGAAATGCCATCACAGTCGGGTCCCTGTTCCAGCCTCCTGATGCCCTGTTTTGCAAGGAGCGGCTAATATTAAGGCTGTTGCCTAATCTCACACTGTTGCTTACCTCATGGTCTACGTTTACCCTGGCGCTGTACCGAGTGAAATCGGTATTTTTGACCACACCTGTTTGATCATAATAACCACCACTGATGGCAAACCTGGTTTCCTGATTTCCGCCCCTCATACTCAAAGTATAATTTTGGCGAATACCGTTCTGACGGATTTCTTCCTGCCAATCGGTATCATTTTCAAAACGATAGAAATCCGGACGGGTAGGATCGCTGTAATAATCTGCCAGTGAACCATCGAGCGGGTCGATACCTTCGTTAACTTTGGCTTCAATCCAGTAGGTTTTATGGTCAGGTCCACTTAGCAGAGGCATTTTGGGAGGAGGCAGATCAAGACCAGTCTGGGTATTCAGTGTGATCCTGGTAGATCCGGTTCTACCTCTTTTGGTGGTAATAAGTACTACACCATTAGCTGCCCTGGCTCCGTAAATGGAAGTTGCCGCCGCATCTTTTAGAATTTCGATGGAGGCAATATCGTCTGGGTTAATATCTGAAAGCGGGTTCTGAGCCGCGTCAAATCCCGGACTGTCAAAGTTTTCAGTCCTTACCGGTACGCCATCGATCACATATAGTGGATCATTGCCTGCATTGATGGAGGAATTACCACGAATTCTGACGGTGATTCCGGAGCCGGGTGCCCCAGAATTGTTGGTTACCGACACACCGGCAGCACGACCCTGGATTAAACCATCTATGGTTGGCATTGGTACATTTTCGAGATCTTCCCCATTAACAGAGGCAATTGCACTGGTTACATCTCTTCTGCTTTGTTCACCGTAGCCGATTACAACTACTTCGCTTAATTGTTGTATGTCAGCTGCCATTTCAACATTGATCGATGACCTGTTATTTACAGATAGAGTGGTGGTTTGGTAACCCACGTAGGAAAAGGTAAGTTTAGTATCGCTTGATGGTACATTGATACTATAATTTCCATCGATATCAGTAATCACACCCGAAGACGTACCAGATACCAGTACGTTCACACCCGGTATGGGCTCGCCTTCATCACCGGTTACTTTACCGGTTACGTTCAATTCCTGAGCCTGTAACGTTCCTGCAAACGCCACCATGGTCAGGCAGAAAATTGTCAGCAGTACGCTTACTCGTCGAG
>JGI12210J13797_10040700_pt1 | contig 12605 bp, 11 predicted proteins | sample ElkSlonscriptome_3_FD_13797 | JGI IMG/M metagenome (IMG submission 13797) | reverse complement strand
GATGAAACCGGCGAGGATCGTACCCGACAAAATCGCCAGATAAGTCCCTGCCTCGATCAATCCGGTCCCCGGCAATACCTCTTCGGGTTCGAGATGCTGGGGCAGGATCGCGTATTTGATCGGGCCGAGGAACGTCGATTGCGCCGCGGCAAGGAACACCACGAACAACAGCAGCGGAATGGCCACGGTGTGAACCGCGATCCCCTGCCAGGCCATGAACAGGCCGACAACGCCAAGCGAGGCCCAGCCGATCTCGCACAGCTTGACGATCCGGATGATCGCCGCCTTGTCCCGCGTATCGGCCAATTGCCCGGCGAGCGCGGACAGGATGACGAAGGGTATGATGAAAATCAGCGATGCCAGCCCGCTGAAGAGGGCTTCTTTCTGTTCGTCGTTATAGACCGAATAGACGACGAACAGCACCAGCGCCGTTTTGTAGAGGTTGTCGTTGAACGCGTTGAAGAACTGCGTGACCATCAGCGGCAACAGGCGCTTTTGGCGCAGCAGGTTGGTCGATGTGGTCATGCGGAAGGGGTGCGCTTTCGACTCTGTGTCGCGCGGATCTGGATCACGCGCGGGGGACGGCAACGCCATAACGCCTGAGTGATCGCAGGCAAGGGCAATGGGCATCGGCGCAACCACGACAATCGACTTCGCCCCAGACTGGCGGATGCGGTTTTGAGCCGTGGGCGACCGGCGCAGGCTGCTCACCGCTTTTATCCCTGTGCATGGCAATGCGCGATGGTGTTTTGTGTTTGCGCGATCCGGGCTAAGGCGATGACGCGATGCTGACGCTGCCAAACCTCCTAACCCTTTCGCGCATATTCGCGGTTCCGTTGCTGGGGTTTTTCCTGTGGTGGCCGGATTGGCAGCTGGGATACCTCATCGGGTTCGTGTTGTACTGCCTCATCGGGTTCACCGATTACTTCGATGGCTATCTCGCACGGTCTCAGGGTGCGGTATCGAAACTCGGCATCTTTCTCGATCCGATCGCGGACAAGATCATGGTCGCCGCGGTCATCCTGATCCTGACTGCGCAGGGATATCTGCGCGGACCCTACGCCGGCGATGTCCATGTCATAGCCGGGCTGGTGATCCTCATCCGCGAAATCGCCGTCTCTGGCCTGCGCGAATTCCTCGGCGGATTGCAGGTTTCGGTTCCCGTATCGCGCCTGGCGAAATGGAAGACGACATTTCAGCTGGTATCGCTCGGCGCGCTCATTCTGGGTGGCGCAGTCCACGGCGCACCGTGCCAATCCGTTGGCGAGGCCTGTTCCTCCGTCGAGGAAAGCTGGGTCCACCTGATCGGGCTGGTCAGCCTGTGGGCCGCCGCTGTGCTGACCTGCGTGACGGGCTGGGATTACCTGCGCGTCGGACTGAAACACATGGACTAGCGCAAGCCCCGCGCGATACCCCGTGCGATTTCTGGCGCGATTCCCCAGGCGATTCGACGCCGTCGAAATTGGCGTTGATCCGGCCCCAGATGGCGCATGGTTAACGGTTCATCGCGCCGGTGCGCCACGCGAACGTGTCGATAGCGACTTGCACCCCGCATTCATGCAATCGACAGGGCGTCGGCGCAAACGTCAGGGCCGACATGTTGGATTTCGGTCGGACGCCCCCTTTGCGTACCGGCTTTTTCACATAGCGGAGGATTACCCATGAAACTCGCCCCCAAACACGCCGCCAAACCTTTATCTTGCGTCGCGCTGGTCGCCGCGGCGGCGCTGTCCGTGCCCGCTGCGGGACAGGACGACATGGATATGGGCAGCAGCACAGAGGACGGCGTTCTGACGACCGTTTACGGCTCACCGCCCGCCGATCTTTCCGACATGCGCGAAGGGCCCGACTTCGAAGGATTCATCTCTGCACGTGAAGGCAACATGGTCGAGATCACGAGCATGGACGGCACGGCAACGACCGTGGCCCTCAGCCCGGGAACCGAGATCAAGGCGACCGGCGGTTTTCTGGGCCTTGGCCGCGAACAGCTCGGCGCCGAACAATTATTGAACGGTGTCCCGGTGGAGGTGGAAACCGTCGCCTGGAACAACGGTTTCATCGCGAGCGAGATCAAGCTGAAGTCGAGCGACCTCGAAACGGCCGCGATGATCCGCAACGGCACATCCCAGCGCTTTGCACAGCAGGGCCAGGCGATTAGTGAGAATACCGAGGCGACCGAGGCGCTGCGCGGGCGATTTGGCGATATCGACAAATACAACGTGACCGGCACGACGAACGTCTATTTCGATACCGGAAAACACAATCTGTCGGACCGCGCGCGCAACGAATTGTGCGCCGCTGCCTCGCAGGCTTCGGCGGTCGACAACGCGCTGTTGCTGGTGGTCGGGTACACCGATTCGACCGGCAGCTATGAAATCAACCAGGAATTGAGCGAAAAGCGCGCAGGCCGGGTGACCAATTACCTGCAGCAGCAATGCGGGTGGGAGCCATGGCGGATGCTTACCCCCACTGGAATGGCGGAAGCCGATCCGGTGGCGGATAATTCGACCGATTATGGAAAGGCACAGAATCGCCGCGTCGCGGTCAACGTTCTGGTCAGCAAAAGCGTCGACGGTATCTGATCGACCTTCAGTAGTTCCGGGCAGTAGTTCCGGGCAGTAGTTCCGGGCGATCGGGAGCAGGGTTGGGGCGACGATCACCCTGCTTCCGATCGCACGCTATTCGCGCTCTCGACCGAACCTGTCCGGCACGCTAACCGGCGCGCAATTCCTCGGCCAGCAGTTTGAAATCCGCCTCGCGCGGGGAATTCCTGCGCCAGATGAGCGCGATCTGCCGCGATGCGGTTTCGCTGGCGACGGGGCGTGCAACCACGTTCGTCCCGTCCAGTATCCCCGCATCGATCGCCATTTGCGGCAGCATGGTAAGGCCAAGCGCGTTTTCGACCATCTGCACCAGCGTGTGGAGACTGGTTGCGATCATGCTCGCGCTGGCACGCAATTCCGCGCGATTGCAGGCGGCAAGGGCGTGATCGCGCAGGCAATGTCCGTCTTCGAGCAGCAGCAGGCGTCCCCCGCCGACCATCGCGTCGATCATTTCCGGTGCAATCCGGTCGGGCGGATCACGCGGGTCGTCCGGTGGAAAGGCGACGAACAGGGCATCGTCGGCGATATGTTCGATTTCGGCATCGCCGACATCGAAAGGCAGCGCGAGCAGCACACAATCGACCCGGCCATGCTGCAGCGATTCAAGCGAATCCTGGCTCGTTTCCTCTCGCAGCAGCAGTTCGAGATCGGGTCGCTCCTGCCGCAATCGCGGCAGAATGCGGGGCAGCATGAAGGGCGCGATGGTCGGAATGACGCTCATCCGCAATTGCCCCGATAACGGTTTTCCCGCCGCCTGCACCAGATCGGACAGTTCCTCCGCCTCACGCAGCAGGCGATTGGCCTTGGCCACGACGGCATCGCCCAATGCTGTGAAACGCACCACCCGGCGCGACCGTTCGACCAGCGTCACGCCGAGGAGTGATTCCAGTTCACGAATGCCCGCCGAAAGCGTCGACTGCGAAACGAAGCTCGCTTCCGCCGCGCGGCCGAAATGGCCGTGTTCGCGCAGGGCGACGAGGTATTGCAATTGCTTGATCGTCGGCAGGTAGGTCGACATCGCGTTCCGTCCCCTTTCGCGTGGCGGCGTATCAATCGTCGGGCGGGCTCTGGTCATCGGCAGATGCCAGGGGCTCGTCATCGACATGGGTCATTGCGAGTTTTCCGTCACGAACGGTAAACGCCAATTTCCCCTCGACCAGTTCCAGCGCATCCCGGCCAAACACGTCGTAGCGCCAACCCTGCAATACTTTCAGATCGCGCATCCCGGCTGCAAGCGCCTCCATCTCGTCCGCACGGGTCAGCAGTCGGCTGGCAACATCGATTTCCCGCGCCCTGATTTTCAGCAACAGTTTCAGCAGGTCGGCAACCAGCGCTCCCTCTTTGCCGAGCGGGGCCCCGCGCTTCATCTTGGCGGGCATTTCCGATTTCGACAGCGGTTCGGCGTCGTCGATGACATTCATCAACCGCTTGCCGATATCGTTGTCCTTCCACCCGTTCGACAGGCCGCGCACTTTCGCAAGGTCGGCCTGTTTTTTCGGCGGATGGCTGGCGATGTCGGCCAGCGTCTCGTCGCGCACAATCCTTCCGCGCGGGATGTTCTTGTGCTGCGCTTCGCCTTCGCGCCATGCGGCAAGCGCCTTCAACCGGCCCAGCACCTGCGGATTGCGTCCCGACGAACGGATGCGTTTCCAGGCAAGCGCGGGATCGACCGAGTAATTCGACGGATCGGCAAGCTTTTCCATCTCCGCATCCAGCCACGCCCCGCGCCCGGTCTTCACCAGCTTGTTCAGCAATTTGGGAAAAATGCGCGAGAGATGCGTGACGTCGCCGATCGCGTATTCGATCTGTCGATCGGTGAGCGGGCGGCGGCTCCAGTCGGTAAACCGCGCGCCCTTGTCGATCTGGATGTTCAGCCAGCTATCGACCAGGTTGGCATAGCCGATCTGTTCCGACTGACTGACCGCCATCATCGCGATCTGCGTATCGAAAACGGGATGGGGCGTCTTACCCGTCAGGTTGACGATGATCTCGATGTCCTGCCCCCCGGCATGAAAGATTTTCAGCACGTCCTCGTTATCGGTGAGAAGGTCGAGCAGGGGCGACAGGTCGATCCCGTCGGCCAGCGGGTCGATCGCGGCGGCTTCCTGCGTGTTGGCGATCTGAACCAGGCACAATTCCGGCCAATAGGTATTTTCACGCATGAATTCGGTATCGACCGCGACGAATTCGGACTGGGCCAGCCTTTCGCACAATTGGGTCAGGGCATCGGTCGTCGTGATCAGGTCATGGATCTTCATATATTCACATCTTCGCTTAGGCGGAGTGCCGCCCATCGGGATTTCTCCCAGATTCGCCCGTCGATCCTTCGCAGTCAAAGCCATGCTTGCCTTGACAAAACGAGAGGCATCCCCTGTTAGCGCGGGCGTCGCCGCAACCGTTCCGGGCGCATTCGTCAAGAGCGTCCCCTAGCGCGAAATATTCGAACAGGACACCAGTTTAGATGCACGCCTATCGCACCCATACTTGCGCCCAGTTAAGCGCCGATAATGTCGGCGACACCATCCGCCTGTCCGGCTGGATCCATCGCAAGCGCGATCACGGCGGCGTGCTGTTCATCGACCTGCGCGATCATTTCGGCATCACGCAGGTCGTCGCGGACGAGGACAGCCCTGCGCTTTCCCAGCTCGAACGGCTGCGGGTCGAATCGGTGATCACCATCGATGGCGAAGTGAAGAAGCGTACGCCTGCCACGGTGAATGCCGATCTGCCCACGGGTGAGATCGAGGTTTTCGCCCGGTCGATCACGGTGCAGAGCGCGGCAGAGGAATTGCCGATGCCGGTGGCCGGGGAACAGGATTACCCCGAAGACATCCGACTGCGTTATCGGTTCCTCGACCTGCGGCGCGAAACGATGCACCGCAATATCGTCTTGCGAAGCGAGGTCATCGCATCGCTCCGGCGGCGGATGACCGAGTTGGGCTTCACCGAATTCCAGACGCCGATCCTGACCGCCTCCAGTCCGGAAGGCGCGCGCGATTTCCTCGTTCCCAGCCGGATGCAGCCCAACCGTTTCTATGCGTTGCCGCAGGCGCCGCAGATGTTCAAACAGATGCTGATGGTGTCCGGGTTCGACCGGTATTTCCAGATCGCACCGTGCTTTCGTGATGAGGACCTGCGCGCCGACCGCAGCCTCGAATTCTACCAGCTCGATTTCGAAATGAGCTTCGTGACGCAGGAAGACGTGTTCGCGGCGCTCGAACCGGTGCTCGCCGGCACGTTCGAGGAGTTTTCAGGCGGCAAATCGGTAACGCCCGCGGGCGAATTTCCGCGCATTCCGTATGCCGAGGCGATGCTGAAATACGGCAGCGACAAACCCGACCTCAGAAACCCGCTCATCATCAGCGACGTGACCGGCCATTTCGAACAGTCCGGGTTTGGCCTGTTCGAAAAGATCGTCGGATCGGGCGGCGTCGTGCGGGTGGTGCCTGCGCCCAACACCAATGAGAAAAGCCGCAAGTTCTTCGACGACATGAACAACTGGGCCCGATCCGAAGGGTTCGCCGGGCTGGGTTACGTCACGCGCAAGGGCGGTGAATTCGGAGGTCCGATCGCCAAGAACCACGGCGCGGATCGCATGGAGAAACTCTATGACGAACTCGGCCTTGGCCCCGATGACGGTTTGTTCTTCGCCGCCGGCAAGGAAAAAGAGGCGGCGAAACTGGCCGGAGCAGCCCGCACCCAGGTCGGCGAACAGCTCGGCCTGATAGAGGAGGGCTGTTTCAAGTTCTGCTGGATCGTCGATTTCCCGATGTATGAATGGGACGAGGACGCGAAGAAGGTCGAATTCAGCCACAATCCGTTCTCCATGCCGCAGGGCGAGATGGAGGCATTGGAGACGATGGACCCGCTCGACATCAAGGCGTGGCAATACGATATCGTGTGCAACGGCTACGAACTCAGCTCGGGCGCCATCCGGAACCACCGGCCCGACATCATGTACAAGGCGTTCGAACTGGCCGGATACAGCAAGGAAGACGTCGACCGCGATTTTTCCGGCATGATCGAGGCATTCAAACTGGGCGCGCCGCCGCATGGCGGATCGGCGCCGGGTATCGACCGGATCGTCATGCTGCTGGCAGGCGAAGAGGCGATCCGGGAGGTCATCGCTTTCCCGATGAACCAAAAGGGCGAGGACCTGATGATGGGTGCTCCCTCCAAGGCCGAGCCGCAGCAACTGAGGGAACTGCATCTCCGCCTTATGGAACCGGCGAAAAAGGCAGAGCCGACCGCCGACGTGGTTGCCAAGGATCAATCCTGACCGACAGGCACGTCCTGTCACCCATAAATTCGACCGTAGCGGATACGAAAAGAGGGCGCCGGTCCGTATGGATGGCGCCCTCAATCGCGGGACCGCTAGTATTTGTTATCGAGCGGAGCATCAACCCGTCGGCAGCTGCCTTGAGCTTTCCTGAAAGGTGACGCTCTACGCCCGTTCACGGTCCCGAAAACCGTGTGTCTATCGCATTACGAATACTGCTTTTCGAGCATATCGGTCATGCGTTCACCTTCACGGATTTCGTTATAAGCGTCTTCGATGATCGGTCGGATTGGATCGCCAGCCTTCAAGTCGTCTTGGAGGGCATCACGAAACTTTCCGGCGAGGTAATCTTCGCCTTCCTCGACATGCTCTGCGGCCGCTTCGTTATCGTTTTCGAACGCAGATGCGATTTTTAGGTACATCTGATGGCCCGACCCGGCGACGCTGGTCTTCGCAATGGCGTTTTCGCCTTCGTTGGTGAGCGCGGTGTTGAGCTTTGCAAGCGTCTGCTGGCGACGGCCAAGACGGCCTTCCAAAGCGCGCTTCAATGCCGGACTATCGGCCTTGTCCGCTGCATTCCGATATCCTTCGACCGAATCGAAGGTGGTTTGGGTAAGATTTTTCAATGTGCTGATATTGGTCATGATACTCCTGAGAGTTTAAGTGTTAGCGACGTAAAATCCGCCGCGCTTTCAGTAACATAACGGGCCCGACAGCTAATCGGTCCGGCCAGTTCGGTGAGCCGTTCGTGAGCTGCGATAGCTTGAGAGAATATCGCTCCAAGGCAATGAATTAATGAGAATTTCTCTGCTTTTCGAGGCATTTCAGTCCGCAGTCTGCTGCGACCACGCACCATGACTCACGCGCGCGCAGCGGCCGCATCTCAGGCCCCCGCGCTTCGAACATGGGATCGAACGTTGCTGCCCGTCGTATCGCGGTCTTTTGCAGTGGGCGAACCTGAACGCATCTTGACTTGCGCTTGGTCGAAGTGACCTTTAGGGCCAAAGGCGAAATTCAAAGCCAGATATCAAGAGGGAATAGCATGAGCGATACCGCCGACCGCGTACAGAAGATCGTCGTCGAACATCTCGGCGTCGAGAGCGACAAGGTCACACAGGATGCGAGCTTCATCGACGACCTGGGCGCCGACAGCCTCGACATTGTCGAACTGGTCATGGCGTTCGAAGAAGAGTTCGGCGTCGAAATCCCCGACGATGCGGCCGAAAAGATCACCACGGTCGGAGACGCCACGAAGTATATCGAGGAACACAAGGGATAATCCCGTCAAAAGCGTTCCACGTTTCAAAAGCCATTCGCCCGCCATCTGATGCCGGGCAATCTTTCCGGCGCTTACGGTTGTATGATGCGGGAAGAGCAGGGCTTCGACAGGCTCGGCCCTCAGTGGGCTGGGCCTGTTCTGTTTAATAGCCCCTGCGAATATGAAGTTGCATGGATTGGAGAGTTGCATGCGCCGCGTAGTTGTCACCGGACTTGGTCTCGTCACGCCCCTTGGCAGTGATGTCGAGACGTGCTGGCAGAACCTGATCGCCGGGAAAAGCGGGGCGGGGCCGATCACCCGTTTCGACACCGAAGGGCACAAATGCAAGATCGCCTGCGAGGTAAAGCCCGCGGATCACGAATTCGGTTTCGACCCGGACAAACGGGTCGACAGCAAGGTTCAGCGGCAGGTCGATCCGTTCATAGTCTATGGCATCGATGCGGCAGGGCAGGCGCTCGAACACGCCGGATTGACCGACATGACCCAGGCCGAAAAAGAGCGGACGGGTTGCTCGATCGGAGCCGGGATCGGAGGATTGCCGGGGATCGAGCTGGAAAGCGTCAATCTGCACGAACGCGGTCCGGGGCGGGTCAGCCCGCACTTCGTCCACGGACGGCTGATCAACCTGGTGACGGGGCAGGTCCAGATAAAATACGGATTCATGGGGCCTAACCATGCCGTCGTCACCGCCTGTTCGACCGGCGCGCATTCGATCGGCGATGCCGCGCGGATGATCGCGATGGACGATGCCGATGTGATGCTGGCCGGGGGAGCGGAGGGGACGATCAATCCGCTCGGCATTGCCGGTTTTGCACAGGCGCGGGCGCTCAACACCAGCTACAACGACCGTCCGACCGAAGCCAGTCGCCCCTATGACAAGGCGCGCGAAGGCTTCGTCATGGGCGAAGGCGCGGGTGTTGTCGTGCTGGAGGAATACGAGCGGGCCAAGGCACGCGGCGCGACCATCTACGCCGAGGTGACGGGCTATGGCCTGTCGGGCGATGCCTACCATGTCACCGCCCCCCATCCCGAGGGCAAGGGCGCGGAACTTGCGATGCGTATGGCTTTGAAAAAGTCCGGGCTTGGCCCGGGCGATATCGACTACATCAACGCCCACGGCACCAGCACGATGGCCGACACGATCGAACTGGCCGCCGTCAAACGCGTTCTCGGCGATGATCTGTCGGGCGCCTCGATGAGCTCGACCAAAAGCGCGATCGGGCACCTCCTGGGCGGTGCCGGCGCGGTCGAGGCGGTTTTCTGCATCCTCGCCATGCGCGATTCCATCGTCCCTCCGACGTTGAACCTGCACGACCCGGACGACGGGACCGAGGGGATCGATCTCGTCCCGCTGGAGGCGAGAAAGCGCGAGGTGAACGCGGTTCTCAACAACAGTTTCGGGTTTGGCGGAACGAACGCCTCCCTCGTGATGCAGAAGGTGGCCTGACCGGGTGAAAAAAGTTGGCCTGATAGTCGCCATCATCATCGCTGTAGTGGCGGCATTCGTCATCGCGCCGTCCTTTCTGGGACAGGCCAGCATCGAGGAGGAAACGCCGTTCATGGTCCGATCCGGTTCATCGCTGGGTGCGGTGGCGGCGGATCTTGAACGGCAGGGGCTCATCACCTCGGACGACGGCTTCCTGCTTCGCGCGCGTCTCTTCGGTTCGGGCGATCCGATACAGGCGGGCGAATTTCGGCTGACACCGGAAATGAGCCAGGGCGATATACTGAACGCATTCCAATCGGGCGACGTCATCCGGCGCTTCGTCACCGTGCCCGAAGGAATGCCCTCGATCCTCGTATGGGAACGCCTGATGGGGCAGGAACTGCTCACCGGAGATATCGAAGTGCCGGAGGAGGGGTCGATCCTGCCCGACACCTACGCCTTCGAACGCGGGCAGGACCGGGCCGAAATTGTCGCGCAGATGCAGGAAGCGATGGACGAATTCCTGTCAGAGGCGTGGGAAAACCGGGCGGAGGAGATCGCGGTCGACACGGTGGAGGAGGCCGTGACGCTCGCCTCGATCGTCGAAAAGGAAAGCGGCATTCCCGAAGAGCGCGGCATGGTGGCCGGGCTTTATTCCAACCGCCTGCGCGAAGGGATGCTGTTGCAGGCCGATCCGACGATCATCTACCCCATCACGCAGGGCAAACCATTGGGACGGCGCATCCGCCGCTCTGAAATCGACGCGGTGAACGATTACAACACCTATGCGATGGCCGGTCTGCCGAAAGGTCCGATCACCAATCCGGGGCGCGAAAGCATCCGGGCAGTGCTCGATCCCGAAGATCACGATTATCTCTACATGGTCGCCGATGGCACGGGCGGTCACGAATTCAACGAAACGCTTGCCCAACATAACGAAGCGGTGGCCCGGTGGTTCAAATTGCGTCGGCAACGCGGAGAACTGGATTAATCGTGGGAAGACATGTGGAGGCCAGGCGCGTAAATCACCGACCGGCGCAAACCATGAGCCGAGTTGCGCGGTTCCGTTTTCGATGAGTCGCCCGTTTATTCTTACCGCGATCATCCCCGAACCATTGCGCGCATGGTCCGAAAACCTGCGACAGATCCATTTTCCGCCGGAACGCAATCACCTGCACGCGCACGTGACCCTGTTCCATGCCTTCGCACCGTCGCTACGGGACGAACTGGCCGGTTTCCTACCCCGCATCGCCGCCGAATATGCGCCACCCGAAGGACGCGTGACCGGCATGATCGATTTCGGAAAGGGCACCGCCATACGCCTCGAATCGCCGGGGTTGAAGAATATCCGCGCGGAAATCGCCGACCATTTCCACGGCAGCCTGACCGAACAGGACCAGCACGAGCCACGATTGCACATCACGGTCCAGAACAAGGTCTCCAAGGACGAGGCGAAATCGCTGCAAGCCGAACTGGAGCCGCAATTGCAGCCGTGGATCGAGGGAAAGCCGTTCGCATTTCCGGGTCTGGAGCTGCATCTCTACGAAGGCGGACCGTGGACGAAGCTGCGAAGTTTCCCGTTCAGAGGCAAGTCAAAGGCGGCATCGTGAGGCGCATCGCTTGTGCCGCAATCACCTTCGGTCCCGATCTTTCGCGTGCTGCTCCTAATCGAGGTTGACCCCCGCACACCAGCGCCCTAAGTGCGCCGCTCGCGCGCGAAACTGACGCATGGATCTATCGATCGGCGGCATCGCGGCGAACAGCCAGTCGCACCACGGGTGCAGCGGCCAGTGGCGGAGTAGCTCAGGTGGTTAGAGCAGCGGAATCATAATCCGCGTGTCGGGGGTTCAAGTCCCTCCTCCGCTACCATTTTCCCTGGCATCGATGATCGCAACGGAATCCGGCCCGTTCGCCTCAATCGTAGATCGTTTCCAGCAGGAATGTCTTGCCGGCCAGAATATCGTCGCCAACCGCGCGCGCCATGATCGCGGCGACATCGCCGCGCGCGGCTTTTCCTTGCGGATCGACCTCTTCGCCCAGGCGGACATTGCCCGTCTCGTCGTCGTCGGTCAGGGCTACCGGGCGAACGATCGTGTATGTCAAACCAGAGCGCTTGAGGTGCTCATCTGCCTCGTGTTTGGCGTTCAGATAGCTGGCGAGATCGCTATCGCTATCGGGATCGCCCGCCCCCACCGAGCTCAGCATTACGAATCGTCCGACCTTTTGTTTCGCGGCGATGTCGATCAGCCGCTTTGCGCCATCGCGATCGACCTTGCGCGTCATGTCCTCACCCGTATCGGGTCCAGAGCCCGCGGCGAAGACGACCACGTCCGCGCCGTCGCAGACGTCGTCCGACAGATCGGTGAGGTCAGCCTCGCGCAGCGTAACGTCATCGGGAAGGACGCTGGTATCGGAAGATGCGCGGTGCATTGCGATGGAGTTGTGGCCGTCTTCCCGAAGTTTGCTGACTAGGCGAGCGCCGGTATTTCCGGTAGCGCCGGCGATGAGAATGTTCATGGGTATTGTCCCTGTCTGAGTGGGTTTCGGCCCATTGCGGGCCTGTGCGGGGTTGCTTCATCAACCGTCGAACCGTCCAGAGGTTGCCGTGCGTGCGGGCAGGCGGTCCGCGCCTGCGGCAACCCGTTCGAAAATTACGCCTCATGCGGAGTGTTCCAGAAAGACTGCTTTCCCCTGCAACCGGTCTTCAATGCCCGATTTCGGCATGCTTGCCGCGCAGCGCAGCTACTGTAAGCTGTGAAATGGGTCGCTCCAGCGTTCGGGGCTGATTTTTGCGCGCCAACGGGAGTTCCCATGGCGAATTTGCTCTGACAGGCTATCGGAAGTCAGGCGCTCGCCTGGCAATACATGGACGTGACAAGCGGGGCGGATCCGGAGCGGATTTCGCCCCTGACTTCGAAACCGTGTCGCTCTTGAAGCGAGACGTTTTTTGGGTTCGAGCTTTCCAGATAGGCCGGAAGTCCATCCCGTCGAACACGCCCGCCATCGCCTCCAGCCGTT
>JGI12210J13797_11138317_pt1 | contig 12608 bp, 15 predicted proteins | sample ElkSlonscriptome_3_FD_13797 | JGI IMG/M metagenome (IMG submission 13797) | reverse complement strand
TGCAGTGGATACACGAACGGCTGATGCCATTCGCGGCGGCAGGCGTGCCCGTTTCGGAGCTAGCAGCGGCCTTCCAGCAAGCAGAGACAGCACATCAGGCGGCTATGTCTGCCGCGTGGAAATGTGAGGATATCTCCAATCTGACGCCGGGCCAATTTCGGGAAAAGTATGGGGCTGCCGCCTTTGAGGAGCGTTACGGCATGCACCCTGGCTCAGTCGGTGGCAGCGGGCTAATACAAGGCAGCGACCCCCGCGAGCGCGATTAGCTTAACACTGCATTGCGCTTTGTTGGGTGGGGTCCTAAAATCAATTGTGAATTGACCTGACGGCAGGCGGAGCGCATATTTTGACGGATGAACAGTATCTCATCGGTTTTTCCAATGTCTATGAGCAGAACCCATTCACCCGTGCCCTGCGAGAGAGCTTAGAAGCGCTGGCCGCAGAGCACCCCGAAGTAGAACTGATGGTGCGGGACAACGATCGAGACACCCAGCGGGCTATTCAAAACTCCCGCGACTTTGCGGCGGCGGGTGTGGACGTGGGTATTGTGTTTCACATCGACCAGCGCGCCGGGGAAAGTTTGGCGTCTCCGCTGCGTAACACCAACACGCCGATTATCTCGGTGGATGTTCCCATCGACCGGACATTTTACTTCGGGCTGGACAACGAGCGCGTAGGCCGAGAAGGCGGCGAGGTGCTGGCCGATTGGATTAACCGGCACTGGGACGGGCAACTGGATAAGACGCTGGTGGTTGCTGACCACAAGCTGCTGACCTTCTTCCAGAACCGTGTGCTGTGTGCGTTGGATGTGTTGGACGAGCGGGTGCCAGCGTATGACGAGGACCACACCATTTTTGTGGACAACGGAGAGACATCCGCGATCACGGCGGAGCGGGTGGGCCAGGTCTTTGACCGCTGGCAAGGGCTGGAGCACATCGCAGTGGTGAGCCTGAACGATGACTTTGCGGTGGGGGCCTTGCAGGCCATCCGGGAGCGGGGGCGTGCCGGGCAGGTGGCGATGATGAGCCACGACGGAACAGAGATCGCCCAGGCGGAGTTCGCCCGCGACGACAACATGATGGTGGTCTCCACACTGCTTGACCCAGCGGAGTATGCAGAGCGCTTGATTGACCTGGCGCTGAAGCTGGTACGCAATGAAGCTGTCGAACAGTGGAATTATGCCAACACCACGCCGATGACGCCGGACAACTACCACGAACTGCTGGGGGACGGTGCGTAGCAGGCTAGTTGGCGTCGTCCGCCTGTTGCAAGCGCCACAGCAAGCCCGCGTAAGGATGATCCATCCACCCCGCGACCACCTCCGCGTGGTGGCAGGCCAGCCACACCGTCCGCTCCGGTGCGCCTAGCTCCTGCAAAATCTCTCCGCTCCAGCGCGGGTGCTGCTCTGCGACGATGAAGGGGCGCGCCCAGCGGTTGCGCCGTAAATCTTGCTGGCTGGCGTGATTGTAGAGCGGCGGGGCCAGCGAGCGCACCGCGACGGCAACCGTTTTACCGTAGACCGTCAGCGGGCAGCGAATTTTGCCCACATCGTGCATCAGCGCGGCCACAGCTAGGTCGTCTGGCGTGTGCGGTTGCTGCGCTAGCACCGCCTTTAGCACCCGGATGCTGTGAAGCTGTTCGTTGGGCTTCATCTGCTGGAAGGCGGCCAGCAGCGGCGGAGAAAGATACCGCTGTGGCAGCGTGTAATCGACCTCCTGCGTGAAGGCCAGCAGCGCCCGCACCCCCTGTGTGAGCCGATAGACAACAGACACGGACTTACCCCAGTAAAAAGCGAATGATGGCGAAGGTAGGCTGGCTGATGAACAGGCCGAAGGCGTTGAACAGACCGCTAAAGCTGAGCAGCAGCAGGCCGAAGAAGGCGTACTGGCTGTACTGCCGCCACTGCGGGCTGCCCCAGGTTGCGGCTAGGTCTGGCGGTAGCAACGTGTAGGTGATGTGCCAGCCGTCCAGCGGGTAGAGCGGCAGCAGGTTGAAGATGAACAGCAGCACGTTGAAGAACACGCCGATGTAGAAAAACTGGAAGATGAAACTTTCTACCGGGACGCTGCCAAGCAGCATGCGAGTAGGAATGGCGAATACCACCGCCAGCAGCAGGTTACTGAGCGGCCCGGCTGCCACCGCCGCCAGATAGCCCCAGCGCGGGTTTCGCATGCGCGACGGCGAAATGGGCGCTTGGCCCAGAATGCCGAAGCCGATGATGGCGAACATCAGCCAGCCGACCCAGTTAATGTGAACCATGGGGTTGAGCGTAAGCCGCCCTTGCTGGGCGGGGGTGGGGTCGCCCATTTGGTAGCCGACGTAGTTGTGGGCAAACTCGTGTATGGTCATCCCGATGCCCAGGACAATCAGGTTAATGAGAATTTCTTGTGGCGATGAGGCAAAAAGCACGCCGTTTTCCTCTCGAATCCAATACCTTTAAAGGGGCGGGCATTGTACCATTAACAGGCAGCACGCATAAGCCAAGACCAAGCGAGGAGCCACCCAGATGCCGCCTATTCCGAAGGTTCATGAAGGAGACACGGTGCAGCTACGCAAGTCGCACCCGTGCGGCAGCGATTTGTGGCGGATTTTGCGGCTGGGCAGCGATGTACTGCTCTACAGCGAAGCCTGCGATCACCGCATCACGCTGAGCCGGGGCAAGTTCAACAAGGCGGTGAAGCGGGTGCTGCCTATGGAACCACCACACCAACAAACTGAGTGAGGCCGACGACGGGCTGGCGACGCACAACGCCCGTTTGCGCGTCCACCAGCAACAGCCACTGCTCGCTGAGGCGGCTGGCGTTGTAGGCGGGCTGCACCAGGTAGCGCCCATCGGCTGACCAGACAGGCGGCGCGTACATGATGTATTCGCCCTGGGTAAGGCGGCGGGTGGTGCCTGTTTCCAGGTGATAGAGTTCGAGGTACTCGCGCCGCGCAATGGAGCGCCCCTCCTGGTGGACATAGGCAATATGCGCGTCTGTGGGCGACCAGGCCAGCCAGTAGGCCAAGCGTCCGCGCCCGCCCAGCTCAACCTCGTGCAGCGGTTGGCCGTCGCTGCTCTGGCGAATGGTAAGCACGCGCCCGCGCCCGTCCGGGTGGGCATAACGGGTACCGTCCGGCGACCAGGTGAGGTCGCCGTTGCGGGTGGAGCCGCCCGTGATGCTGTCGCCGGTGGCGGTGTCTAGCAGCCAAATTTGTGTGTTGTTGTCTAGCAGGGTGGTGAAGTAAGCCAGCCGGGTGCCATTTGGTGACCAAACCGGCGCGCCGCCCATCTCCCGCCCGCCCGTGTCGTAGGTGCGGCGGTTGTCTCCCTCACGAGCGGCGATTTCTATGGTGCGAATGCCGCTGACCTCCAAGTAAGCGACCTGTGTGCCGTCCGGCGACCAGCGTGGCAGGGTGGTGAAGTTGTCGCTGCCGGACACGCTAAGCACCTCGCCGTCCAGCGTGCGGACGAGCGCGTTCATGTGGCCGTCCCACAAGGACGTGTAGGCCACGGCGGAGAGGTCTGGCAGCCAGTCGCCGAACACGGCCAGGTGGCCGCTATCTAGGCTGATACCACGCCCCATGTCTACTATGCACACATCCCGCCCGTAGCTCATCGGGCGGCAATAGCCCGTGTAGGCCGCGACGACGCCACCCAGCACCCCGCCGACGCTTATAGCGGCAGCGAGTAACCCCCACCCCGCCAGCGTCGTTAGCAGTGCGCCGATGAGCAGCCGTCGCATAGGTAGCTAGTCCGTGTTTTGGCGGAGCAGGCCGCGCATGGCGAAGGCCGACACACCCGCATAGGCCGTCCAGCCGATAGCGTGGGCCGCCCAGCTAAGCGGAATAATGTAGAAGGCTGGATCGTTAGTTTGCAGGCGCGGCAGCGTGATGCCGGGATTAATGCAGAAGGGCAGGGTATTGTCTACCGGGGCATCTAGCAGTAGTCGGGAGGTGACAAAGCCGACCCCGCCGACCGAACAGGTCACTTGCATCATCAGGCCCAGCAGCGTGCCGCCGATGGCGCTCCACAGTACCCAGCGCCCCGCGCCTGTGGGCAGCATCCGGCGCAGCGGGATAGCCTGCACTGCGCCCATAATGCCGAAGATGGCCGTGTAAGCAAATACCTCCATGGTTTTGACGAGGCCAAGCGAGAAGGCCGGTAGCATGTTGCCCATTCTGCCGACGAGGATAAAGCCGAGCGCGTACAGCACGCCGACGGTGAGCAGTAAGCCCAAAATCCAGCCGCCTGTGGACGCGCCGACCCAGCGCCAGGCCCGTTCGGTGTGCGGGCGCAGCAAACGCCACTGTGCCAGCCCGATGAGCAGCCCGGTCAGCGGCATGAGCCAGTAGAGGAAAAGGGAGTGGGCAGAAAGCAGGGTTGCCAGCAGGCCGAGCAAGGCGGTAGCCGCGAACCATACGAGGGGCGCAAAAGGTGCTGCGTTCGGTTTTCGTTTTTGTACGTTGGTGGTCATCAGATAGTCCGTATCGTGCGATCAATGTTTATAAAGACACTCACTTAGCCGATAGGATACGACCTGGGGCGCGTTTTTGCACGATCTTAACTCTTTAGCGCCGACGCCTCATCCCTTGCGAACGACTTCCCACGCCAGGTGATTGAGTTCCGGGATAATCAGCTTTTCCACGGCGGTTTTGACGGCGTTGGTGCTGCCGGGTGTGGAGAACACCACCGTGTTCTGATACGTCCCGGCGGTGGCCCGGCTGAGCATGGCCGCCGCGCCCACCTCGTCCCAACTGAGCATGCGGAACAGCTCGCCGAAGCCGGGCAGCGTTTTTTCTAGCTTGCGGCTGATGACATCGTAGGTGGTGTCACGCGGGGAGATGCCCGTGCCGCCGTTGAAGATGATGATGCGGGCTTGCGGGTGGGCGGCCATTGCGTCCAGCACGCGCTCGACCTCCGCTGGCTCATCTGGGATGATTTCGTAGGCGGCGATGAAATGCCCCATACTTTCTAGCCGCTCCGCCAGGTAATGGTGATTCTTGTCGGTGTCGGGGGTGCGTGTGTCGCTGACGGTGACAATACCTACACCGATGGGGGCGTCCCCGGCTTTCTCGCGGTGTTCCTCGGCTCCCATGTGGTTTTCCTTTCGTTGGCGGCGGGCGGGTTATTCCACGTCATAGCGCATGTGCATGACGGTGCGGCGGGCCGTAAATTGGTAGGCGCGCAGCAGCCGCTTGACGATGATGTCGTCGTGCGGGTGGTTGATAATCAGGTCTTCGCGCCCGAAGCGGCGCACCGCTGACCCCAACAGCGCGGTAGCGATTCGCTCTTGGTCGTAGGGTTGGGTCATCAGGGTAAGCTGGCGATGGCTGAGGCCGAACGCATTCTCAATTTGCAGCCAGCCGGTGAGTTCGTCACTGTCCGGCGCTCGGACGACCAGGCGTTGTATATCGCGCAGCTTAAGCCAGTTACGGAACCGCTGTAGGAAGGAGCGCCGGAAGGTGGACAGATGGGTGGGCGTCAGCCAGTCTACGCCGCCGCGGGCCGCCGGGCGCACCTGCTGGGCCAGCGCCAGTTCGCGTTCGCTCTCCCCCAGCCGACGCGACCCAATATGCAGCCCTGCCGCCTCTGTGGAGACATTCAGCGGGCGATAGGCGCTGCGTCGCCAGTGCGTCCAGGCGCGCTCCTCTACGAAGCCGTGCGCACGGTAGAGGTGGCGGGCGACTTCGTTGTCCAGGTCAACTTGCAGGATGGCCCGCCCGCCGCTGTGCTTGCGGATCATGTTCAGGCTGGCGCTGAGCAGGCGGCCTGCGATGCCGCGTCCCCGGTAGGCGGGGTAGACGGCGACATTGGCAATAATCCAGATTTTGCCCAGATCTTTGGGCATGTCCGCCGGGTAAACGGAGACGTTCCCCACTACGCGCCCGTCCACCGTCCACACATAGCCCAGGCTCATCCCCTGCGCCAGGTCGTTGAGGTGTGACAACACCCGCAGCCCGGCCCCCAGGCGGCTAAGCTGGCGCATCTCGCGGATGGCGGCGCGCCCGCCGGAGTCTATCGACGATGAGAAAGCCGCCTCGATGAGATCGGCCAGGTCGTTCAGGTCGGTTTGCAGGTTTACGGGGCGTAACCCGTCTGTTTGGGAGGACTGCCGGGATGATGGAATGGAAAGGCCCGTCACGGTGACGTGTTCCGTTGCTTGGCGGAAAAAGGTCTTCTCATGATAACGTATTTTGTAGGCCTGTGGGTATTTTTGAGGGGGCAGGCAGCAAACTTTAGCGCAATATTTAGACGGACGGCGGCGGCAAGTCGGCGTTTAACAGCCAATTGCTTTTCTGCTATGATACGGCGCGATTACGAAAACGATGACTAAGGCGGAAGACACTTATGGGTAGAGACTACGGTTCGCTGTCGAACTCGCGGCGGGGGCAAAGCGCCGGATGGCAGTGGTTTGTGTTTGGGGCGATTACAGGCATCATCGCCACCGGGTGTGTCGTGGCGACGCTCTTAGTCACCATTGCTTTTGAGGTGGTTAGCGTGCCGGGGGTGGCGATTGGGCCGTCTCCGCAGCCAGAAATTCAGTTCCGCGAGATCACCAGCACACCGGCCCCCATGCTGCCGACGGACATCCCGCCCGCAGCGACGGAAGCCGCAGCGGTGGCCCCGCCGACGGACATCCCGCCAGCGGGCGAACCCGCGACGACGGATAGCACAGATAGCACGGACGGGAGCGCGTCTCTGCTGCCGACATCGACTACTGCGGGGCTGGATATCGACGCGCCGCCTGTGGGCGACACGGGCACGGGCGGCACCGAGGGCGGTGTGAGCGGGGGCGTGGTGGTCGCGCCGACGCCGACTTCTGCTGTGCAGCTTCCAAGTGATTTTATCGCTGGTGCGGAGGGTGAGGCGCAAGCCCTTGATGAGGCGGATATTGCCCCCGGTGCGGGCGACGCTGGCGGGTCTGGCAGCGCGATTGGCGTTCCGCCGGCTGCGCAGGGCGGGGCCGCGTTGCCAGATGTACTGGTGCAGCAGGCATCGCCGTTGGTCGCCATTGCGGGTAACACCTTCCAGATGGGCACCACGGCTAGCGAAGGGGTGCAGGCAGTGCGGGAGTGTACGGATGTGTGGGGCGGCGCGTGTACCCCGGCCATGGTAGAAGACGCCGGGCCGGTGCATCAGGTGCAGTTGGACGACTATCTCATTGAGGAGAACGAGGTCACTTACGAGCAGTACATTCGCTTCCTCAATTTGCTGGGGCCGCGCAGCCACCTAAACGGCTGTGACGGGGAGCCATGCCTGGAAACCCAGAACGAGACCGACACCAGTAATGTGCAGTTCAACGGGCAGACCTACGACATACCGGACATCATCAATAACTTGCCAGTGGTGAATGTGACCTGGTACGGCGCGCAGTCCTACTGTGAAGCCATCGGACGCCGCCTGCCTACCGAGTCCGAGTGGGAGTATGCCGCCCGTGGCCCGGAGGGCTTCATCTACCCGTGGGGGAATGGCGAGTTCATTGCCGACAACGCCCGCACCAACCGCCCCATCCCGGAGAACCCGCTGGACGTGGGCGCGGTGCCCGTGCGGAGCTACCCGGCTTACAGCGGCCTGTATGACATGGCGGGTAACGCGGCAGAGTGGGTGTTCGACTGGTACGACCCCGGTTACTACTCGCAGTTTTCGTTGGAGGGGGCCAATAACCCGAGCGGCCCGGTAGGTGGCACGGAGCGGAGCGTGCGCGGCGGTAGTTGGGACTCGGTGCCGCTGTTCGCCCGGAGTGTGCATCGGCAGAGCCACGAACCCCGCGACGGCGACCCGTGGTTAGGCTTCCGCTGTGCGGCAGACCCGGAGAGCATCGAAGAAGCGCCGCGCCGCATCGAGGCTGAGCCGCTTAGCCCGGAGGACTTGCTGAGCGGGCCAGGGGATGACACAGCGGGCGGTGTGCCCACCTTACCCCCTGCCGCGGGTGGGGCCGCGGGCGGTAGCGCGGGCAGTGACTTGGGCGCGTCCGAGGAGCAACCGTTGGCCGAAGCAACCCCGTAACACCACAAAAGACCCTGGGCGTTGCCGAGGGCACTCACAGATGGCACAGGAGGCACAGCACGTTAGCTGTGTCTCTTTTATTGGCAGGATGCAGGCTAGCGCTTGAAGTGGTCGCTAGCGTTTTTCTCCTCATAGAAGCGCGTGTGCATGGCCGTCAACCACTTGCTGGCCTCCTCGCGTGAGTAGGCAACATTGTAGTAATTTCCGCCGCGTCCGTTGGCAAGGGTAATCACATTTTCCACCATGTGTCCCAGCACGCTCCGCTCGATGACCCAGGAGATATAAGTTTTGATCTGTCCCTCTCGAATTTGCATCATCTCGGTGCCGCGTTGCATGGAGTAGGGCGTGAAGGCGAAATTGGCTTCGGACATGTCTGCCAAAACCATCAGCGGCTTTTCTGGCGATGCCTGGCGGCGAATTTCGCAACTGTGGTTAATCCAGGCTTCAACATGTTCGCGGCGAGAATTGCTCATTTCTACCAAGTGGATGAGATCATCTGCTATAGGGATGGTGCCGAAACGGCATTCATCGGTGAGCGCTTCGGTCTTGGGATAGAGATTCATCACATCCTTGCGTTCGGGTAATGTCGACATGTCAGACCTTTTCTATTCAATCTGCTAAAAGAGTGCCCGCAAACCGTGCGGGCACCCCAGAGGACAACGTGAAGGTGTTTAGCGGCCTGGGTTGACCTGGATGCTGCCGTTGTATTGGTCGCGCTCTGCCCCGGTGGCGAAGTCGAAGAAGCCGGTGACATTGAGGGTGCCCGTGCGGACGCGATACTTCTTCGTGCCGTCGGTAAAGTTGACGGTGCTGTTTAAGTCGCCGCCGGGGACGGTGACACTGCCCGCGATGGTGCCGCTAAGCGTGCCGTTGTTGCGGGTAATGGTGATGGTGCCGGTGTAGTTGTTCAGGGTGCCGTCTGCTGAGGGGCTGGAACTGGTGATGACGACGAACACATCGCCGCTCAGGTCGCCCGTGGCCTGCCCAGCGGAGCAGAGGCCCACGCCCTGGTCACAGGGGAAGGACTGCACGATAAACTCGCCGGAGACGGGCTTGGGCGGCGGGTTGGCCCCGGCCACCCCTACGGCAACGGCCAAAATGGCAACCAGCAAGATTACTACAGAGAGACGCCAGTGTTTGAAGGACTGCATTGTTACTTAACCTCGAAAAATGAACGATTAAAAGCATCAACGTGTTGATGCGTCTATAAAGATAGCACAATGCGAAAGTGAATTTCGTAAATTGTTGACTATGTAAACGAAAGCTAACAAGTTTTGTGAAGAACGTAAATTTTTAGCAGGCAGTGGGCACCACGATGCTGCCGTGGGCGCTCGTGGGTTGAGGGGGGTGGCATGAGATGGCAAAGGAAGACAGCCCGGCGAAAGGGCAACCGGATACGCATAGGTGGGCTGATGCGAGCCAGCCGGGTTGTAAGCGAGCGGGTTTTTCCGTTGGTGCTAGAGGAAGCGGCAGATAAAGAACTTAACGGCCTTCCACAGAATACGCCAGAACATGTTATTTGCTCCGTATGATGGTGAGCTTATTGCAGCCGGGGCACTCGCCGGGGCTGCGGGATGGTCTCAAAAATTTGGTTGATGATGCCAGCGGTGCGTTTGCTGTAGAGCCACACCATGCCGGGCTTAACGTCGTTGTCGCAGATGACGGCCAGCGAGACGATGTAGGGCGCGCCGAACTCGATGATATAGACGCCGCTGTTATCGCCCTCGAAGTAGGTGGAGTGAAACTTACTCTCGTTGAGGATATTTGCCAGCGAACGCTGGGTGTTGTGGTCGATATTGAGCGCGGAGGAGAGCAGTTGCAGGTCGTAGTCCTCTAATGTGCCCGCCGCGCCCACCATGTTGCCGTCCGCGTCTACCAGGCCGACGAAGCTAGCCTTTACGTGGGACAGCAGCCGACTGAGTTCGATATTGATGCGGTCGAACTGCTCCCGGCCCAGCACCAACGCGGCGCTACGGGTGGTCGGGTCGATGCGCTTGGCGCGGGCCTCGAAGCCGATCTCATTGCTGGCTTCGACCGGGGCCGGGGCTTGGTGCCGCCGCCGCTCCTGGCGGATGGCCTCTAGCTGTCGCTCGATCTGCATCAGAAAGAAGGACATATTGAGCGGCTTATAGAGGTAGTCCAGCGCGCCCAGCCGATAGACGGCCACGGCGCTTTTGGGCGAGAGGTCGTCGTCTATGATGATAACGCGGGCGTTGGGGCGTAGGCCGCCGATGACCGCTAGCAAGTCCATGCCGCTTAGGTCGGGCAGTTCGGCCTGCGTCACGATGAGATCGAAGTCCGTGAGTAGAATTTCGCTCAGGGCCTCCTCAAAAGAGGTGGTCACGCTCACGCTGTAGCCGCCAGCCTCCCGCAGGGTCTGGTCGATCTGCTCGCTGAGTTCGTCATCGTTGGCGACGACAAGAATGTGTTCGTTGTACTTGTTATTCTGCATCAGGCTTCTGTCGGGCTATTTGCGTTATCGGTGGGGAGGGTGTGCGCTAGCACGGCGGCAGCATCGAGCCACTGTAGCAGGGTGCCCCCCACGACCACCACCGCACGGACGAATGACGTCTCGCTATTCGCTGGGCGGGTTTCCTCCTCCCGGAAGTATATCACCCCCTGTACGGAATCCACGACGAAACCAACCCAATTCTTACCGTGGCGGATGACAATAATCAGCGTGGAGAGGTCAATCGGGGCTTTTTCGCAGCCAAAGGCCCGCCGCAGATCGACAACGACCATCGGCTGGCCGCGCCGGACGATAACGCCGTGTATGGCCGGGCCAGCAGTCCCCGCGAGTGGGGTGGCGGCCATCATGGCGGTGACCTCCACCACCTGGGAGACGGAGAGCGCGTAGGCTTGCTGGCAAACCTGGAAGCGGAGGGCGGGGTGCTTGTCCGTGGGCGTCATGGGCTAGGAAATATTCGGGTTGATCTGCGTGGCGCGGGTGTTGCTGTCTTCTCGTAGCCACATAATCATGATGATGGTGGGTTCCTCCTCGGCGGTAAGCTGGATTTCGTCCACCAGCTCGCCCATTTTGTTCCGCAGGGCAAGCAGCACATTGTTGGCGCTGTGCCCCGCCAGCCAGGGCGTTTGCAGCGAGATTTGCAGGCCGCGTCGGCGTCCGTCGGTGGTGCCGTTCATGCGGATGACGTGCGGGTCCCCGGTCTTGAGGATGAGTTCGGCCAGGGTGGCGGCGGCGCTAGAAAGCTGGGCGCGCTCTGCCGGGGAAAAGCCCACTAACCCGGCGGCGCGGCGGGCGGTGTCACGGACGATCATAATGTCCAGCGACTCCTCCACGCGCACGGTCATCACCGGCGGGATCATGCTAAAAGGGTTGTTGGGGAGCGTCATGGGGCCTCTCCGGCTGCTTGCAATGGGAAGGAATGACAAAGCGCGACTAGCGGTCGAGCAGGCCGAGGTCTCGCAGCGTAGCCACCAGATGCTCGGAGGCGAAGACATCTTTGGGAATGTAGTCGTCTGCCCCGGCACGCAGGCCCGACATGGTGGACTTGGGGCCGGTTTTGTCCGTCAGCATAATAACCGGAATATCCTTTGTGGCTGGGTTGCGCTTTAGCCGCCGGCAAACCTGGTAGCCGTCCATGCTGGGCAGCTTTACGTCCAGAACCACCAGCGCCGGTTGCTGCTGGACTGCCGCCTGGAGGCCGTCTGGCCCATCGTGGACGACCTGCACATGCAGCCCTACACTTTCCAGAATCGCCTTAATTTGTGCCGCTTGTGTCTTGCTGTCTTCCACTAAGAGTGCTTGCAATGCCATCTTGCCTTCTTCCTTCAATTACTGGCCTACCCGCCCTTGCTCTGCCCCAATTTTCATTCTAGCAGATTCAGGCGAGCTTTGCTGGCCTAGCGCGCTAATATAATCCGCCGGATTTCTGCTGCCAGGCGGGCTGGGGGCAAGCTCTGTTCGACAGCGCCCAGGCTGGCCGCCGCCCCTGGCATGCCGTGGACGATGCTGCTGGGCGCATCCTGGGCGTAGGTGTAGGCCCCTTGCTGACGCATGGCGAGCAGGCCGTGCGCGCCGTCTGTCCCCATGCCGCTGAGCACAACGCCCACACTGCGCGCCCCGCAAACAGCGGCCACGGACTCGAACAGTATATCGGCGGCGGGGTGATGCCGATGCAGACCGCGCTCCGGGTCTAGCTGGGCGCTGAGGGCAGCGTGGCGGCGGCGCACCCGCAGATGATAATTGGCCGGGGCCAAGTAGATCGTCCCGGCGTGTAGGCGCTCGTTAGCGGCGATACGGACGGGCAACCCGGCAAAGCGATTGAGCCAGCGCGCCAGCCCGCCCAAAAACTCCGTGGGCATGTGCTGTACGACGACCATCGGCACGGGCAATTGCCCTTCCAGCCCACGCACGAGCGTTGCCAGCGCGCTGGGGCCGCCCGCGCTGGCGGCTACGGCGATGAGCAGCGGGCTGGGCCGGGCTTTGCTAACGGCGTGGCTTGCACTCGGTGGCGGGGCGGGTTGCACGGCAGACCAGCGCCGTACCACTTTGACATCGGCCATTGCTTGGAGCGTGCTAAGCAATCGCAGGCGCTGCGCGTCGAAGCTGGGGTCGGTGGTGGCGGGCGGCTTGGGCAAGACGGCCAGTGCGCCC
>JGI12210J13797_10518405_pt1 | contig 12620 bp, 4 predicted proteins | sample ElkSlonscriptome_3_FD_13797 | JGI IMG/M metagenome (IMG submission 13797) | reverse complement strand
TCAACGTAAAATTAAGCCCGCTTGCTTCTATTACTTCGCCCGTACCCGGCATCACCCAGGCTCCCGGAACTAGTATTGTGGTCACTGCTGAAACGGTTCCCCCGGCAGGATTCACCGTGAGCAAGGTGGATTTCTTACTGAATGGGGAATCTTTTTCTACGGACAATGCCGCTCCCTACGAAGCTACTTTAAATAACTTACCCTCCGGTTCGCACAAACTACGAGTAGAAGTACAGTATGATCAGGGGTACGTTTCCTACGACGAAATCAGTGTGTACGGTAGGGCGCCCTATACGGCTGACTTTACCCCCAACCCCATTCCGGGTCGTATTCAGTTTGAAAATTACGACCACGGCGGAAACAATGAAGCCTACTATGATCTAACACCCGGAAATAGTAAGGGAACGTATCGCGACGATGATGTGGATATTGAATCGAGCGCTCGGGTCACGGGCTTTGATACCGGCGAGTGGCTAGAATACACTGTCGATGTTTTGCAAAGTGCCGATTACAACTTCACCATTCAGTATACCGGTTCGGGCGTGGGGTTAGAGCTATCTCTGGACGGTACTACCGTAGATACGATGAACCTGGACAAGGTAGGTTGGTGGCCTCCCAAAGATACTACGGTAGCGGGTATCAGCCTGACGGCCGGAGAGCACGTACTGCGGGTAAAAAAGGTGAGCGGGACCGCTACGGTGGATTACATGGAAATCAAAAGAAACGGATCGTACGACCTGACCGCGTTTAATGCCGAAGTATCCGGCTATCCCAGAGATACCGTCTACGGTGCCCCCGGTGATTTTTTGGAAGTCGGGCACTTTCCTGTACCTTTTGATGCCTCCATCGACAGTGTGAAGAGTAGTTTTCCCGGAGATGCTTGGCAGGTGGTGGTTGAGCCCCAGCCGGGTAGCTCAGCAGCTTTCACCCCCGAGCAATTTTCTAACGATGTTGCTACGATGGGTATTTATACTGCCTACAGCAATGGCGGGGCTTACGTAGATACTATTCACTTTATTAAGAGAGGTACCTATGACTTCCCCGGTTCGGAATTGATAGAGACGCTACCCCTGACCGAAAAAGTAGCGATGCTGCATTTCGACGATGGTCAGGCCTATTTGCACAGGCAAAATGAAGATAGAGTAGATTCCGTAGCCATAAAAACATTCAATACCGAAGAAAACACCCTCGGGCTAGTTTCTTCTTACCTAATTTCCAGCCCCGATGATACCAACTATAGTACGGCTCTGAACCCGGTCAATGTGTATCGAAAGTCAAAGCCTACCGAGCAAGGCGAAAATCCGTCCCAATCAGTATTCGAGCACTGGATTTACCTAGATTTACCCTTTGCAATGCAATCTGGGAATACGTATCAGATTACGATGAAACCGGGGATTGCTAACAATGGGGACACCACCACCCTGGTTTTTGACGAATACCAGTTGCGCTCGGAGGCCATTCACGTGAACCAAGTGGGCTATGTGCCCAGTGCCGGACTAAAATACGGTTACGTTGCCGAGTGGATGGGTGATGGCGGTGGGTTGGAGTTGTCCGACTACAACGGTCGGCCCTTCCATATTGTGGATGCTAGCAGCCTAAACCCCGTGTTTTCAGGGAATCTGGCCAAACGAAGAGCCTTATCGGATGCCCAGGTAGATAACGGCAACATGAGCTTGTTTGGCCCTTCCAACAACTACTACGGATCAGACGTGTACGAGGCAGATTTCTCGTCCTTTGCGGGCAGTGGCGAGTTTTATTTGGTGGTAGAAGGCATGGGAAGGTCTTTTCCTTTCGCGATGAATGAAGATATTTACGAGGAGCCTTTTAAAATGGTCACTAAGTTTTTATACGTTGAACGAGCCGGTATCGCTAAAGAAGCAGCCTATACGCCCTTTACCACCGCCCGGGATCATCATCCCGATGACATTCAGATTGTGAAGACATCAGTGCGGTCGATAGACCCCCACAGTACCGCGGCCGTGCAGGGGGGAGAGATGGGCAATCATTATACCTACGGCTGGTACCACGATGCCGGTGACTGGGATGGCTACTCTACCCACATGATTGTGCCTACTGCCTTATTAGCTACCTTTGAAGCGGCCCCTAATGCCTTTAGTGACGGGGAATTGAATATTCCTGAAAGCGGTAACGGTCTCCCTGATGTGTTGGATGAAGCAGCTTGGTTGATCTCTTATTTTAGAAGAAACATCAATCCCGACGGATCGGTATTCGGTGCTCGAGTTACGGCGGATTATTCGGGGGGAAGCAACCCTCCCGCTAGTAACGCCTCTCAGGATACCCGAAAGTGGCACGTATTTGCTGCGGATCCTCATACCAACTTTGTGTTTGCCGGGCTGGCCGCTAATTACGCTTACGCGCTGGAACTAGCTGGCGTAAACGATTCATCGGCTGCCTTATTATCGGAAGCGGTAGCCGCCTACCAGTGGGCCAATGATCCCGCTAACCAACTAGCCGGTGATGTCGATAAGGGAATTGGCCATCTGGGAAACAAACTAGTGGACTTAAAACTCTTCGCCGCCGCCTCGCTGTACAAGTACACCGGCGACGCTCAGTATCAAAGTGATTTCGAGGGTGCGCTAGTGATTACCTCCCCCACCGATGATCTGGACAAAACCAATGACCAGCAATGGGGGGTTTGGACCTACGTGACTGCCCCCGACCGGGCTAATACCAATGCCAGCCTGAAATCTATGCTAAAGCAGGCAACTGTCAACTGGGGTGTGAAAAGGATTGTTGATAATGCCAAGATAAGATCAGGCCGACAGGGAAGTGTGTATGACATGCCGCCGGTAACCGGTTCGGAAACTACTCCGCGCGTATTTGAAGCGATTTTCGCCCACCGGGTGGCCGATAGCGGACCGCAGAAAGACGAATTGCTGGACTATATGTACACCACAACCGATTATTTCTTAGGCAACAACCCATTGAACACCGCTTGGGTATCAGGCTTAGGCGAGCGACATCCTAAGCAAGCTCTGCACCTGGATAGCTGGTATAATGATGCCGGTATCAAGGGAGAAATTGCGGATGGCATTGTTCCCTACGGACCGGTCTGGCACGGAGTGTTCGATGGTGCCAACTGCCACTGCGAAGCCGATGCCAGCATCATTACCGCCAACTGGACCCACGATGCCGACTGGGGAAAAATGCAGTCTTACCCTAACCGCTTTGACTGGCCCATCTCGGAAATGTGGTTTGATACCCGCTATTCGGTACTGGATGCTGAATTTACCGTTCACCAGACGAGTGCGTACGCCCTAGGTGCTTACGGGTACTTAGCGGTAGTCAACAAAGCGACGGTTGTTAATCCCACTACTGTAGAAATTACCTCAAGCGCTGGTGCCAATGGTACAATCAGTCCGCTGGGGACAGTACTGGTAAACCAGGGGAATGATCAGTCATTCACTATTACCCCGGATAGTGGCTACCAGGTTGCTGACGTAATAGTAGACGGGGCTTCGATAGGGGCCGTTGGTAGTTATACGTTCAGTAGCGTCAGTGGCAACCATACCATAAGTGCCAGTTTTGAGCCTACTAGCAACGGCTATCGCTACCTACAATTAACCGTGACCAAATCGCAGGGAGACCGGCTGAGGCTTACCGAACTGGATTACATGGTAGATGGAGTAGCCTACCCTCAGCAGTCCATGACCGAACCGACTATTCCGTCGCCACTGGTGGTTACCAGTAGCGACGGAAACAATAAGTGGAGGGGACATTGGAAACTCTATGATAACTCTTCGACTACGGAAGCCTTTAATATTGGGTATACTAACGGAACCACGCTGTACTGGAATCAGCTAGATTTGGGCGAAGGAAATGAAGTCGATCCAGAGAGCATAATAATGATAGCGGGGGACAAAAACAGTAAAGGCCCGGAAGATTTTGTGATTGAAGGTTCTAACGACGGAAGTAGCTGGACCGAATTGTTAAACGTCACTGGTGAGTCAGGCTGGATGCCTTATTCAACTCATACGTACGCCATCGGGGGGACTTCGGCCAGAACGATCAATGGTAAAAAATCGCCGGTTCTTCAAGAAACGTCGGAGAATGCTTACGAAGACTTACTTGTCTATCCTAATCCGGTTGAATCAGAGCTTTCGATTCTACTTCCTAATTCCGAAGCCAAAACAGTAACGCTTCAACTCTTTAGCCAGACAGGGCTGAAGATGATGGAACGGACGATCTCCGGAAGTGACTTAGCTAGACCAGTTCAGTTGGATTTAAGCGGTATGAGCAAAGCAGTCTATATGCTGCGGGCAACCAACAGTCATTGCACTTGGAATCGGCGAATTATTATTCAGTAACTATCAATGCTTCCGGAAAAACCTGAGATTCTTCCGGGATTTGTTCACTTAATTTTTATACGATAGTGATAGCTTATTTACTTCATATATATACCAACTAATAACCCTTTGGAACGTACTTACCTAAACTACACCGTAGAAGACTTCGTGCAAGATGCCTTCTTCCGCGAGTGGGTTACTAATCCCACCGACCAGCATCGTGTCTTCTGGACCGCGTGGCTGGATCTGCATCCTGAAAAGAAATCTATTATAGAAGAGTCCCGGACGATCCTGCTTTCGCTTACTACGCAGGAGCTGTCCGCTCTGTCCGAGCATATGCAGCAGGACTGGTATCGCATTCGGGCGGCCATGCAAGAAGCAGAAAATCACCCGGTATCATTACCCGCCCGGCAGAACCGCACCTGGTACGCCGTAGCGGCCTCGGTACTGTTGCTTATCGGAGTAGGAATGATCTTTTGGTGGCTAACCGTAGCTAATTCCTGGACAAACATCCGTACTGCCTACGGCCAAACCCAGACCATACAACTTGCAGACGGCTCCGAAGTAATTCTCAACGGGAACTCCCTACTACGCTACGCTTCTGCCTGGCAAGATACCGCAAGCGTGCGAGAGGTATGGCTGGAGGGTGAAGCCTATTTCTCGGTGGTGCACACCGCTACCGACCAGAAATTCATCGTGCACCTGGATGAGGTAGAGATAGAAGTACTGGGAACCGAATTCAACGTGCAGGACCGGCCGGGCAAAACCCAGGTGGTGCTCAGTGAAGGAAAGGTACGGTTGCAGGCCAAGCAAGCTGGAGAAACCACCGCCGTGGTAATGCAACCCGGCGATTTGGTAGAGTTTACCGATCAGGATCAAACTTTTCTAAAAAAAGAAGTGCAGCCCGATACTTATTCTTCCTGGCGAAAAGGCCTGTTGACCTTCGACCGGGCTACGCTAGCTGAGGTAATTGCGGTGCTGGAAAATAACTACGGGTATCAAATAGACCTGGAACATCCGGAGTGGGCCGACTTAGAATTTACCGCCCAAGTGACTTCCGACAACCCCGAATTACTACTGGAGCTCGCGGCAGAGTCGTTTGATTTCACTCTTATTCAACAAGACAAGACAATTACAATTAAAGAGCGGTTAATCCAGCCTTAGTTCCGGATGACTGCGACACTACAATAATGTTTAACCGATAACTGATTAGGAATGAAAAAGAATTTACTTAGTTCCGTGATAGTGTTGACCCTATTGATAGGAGCACTCACACAGGCCTCAGCGCAGGACAGTCCGCTGGCCTTAGCCGAAAAAAATCCTCTGACTGGGGAACCCTATCAAAAACAACAAAGAACCCTGAAAGAAGGACTGAAATTGTTAGAGAATCGCTTTCAGGTAAAATTTGCATTTAACGAAGAAGTGGTCAAAGGCAAACGAATATCGCAACATTCGCCAGAAATTGAAGATATAGAAAAGGCTCTAGAGGCACTGCTACGACCGCTGCAACTTCGGTACGTGAAAGTAAACGAAAGGAATTACGTTATTAAATCCGACAAGAGAAATAAGGGGCTTAGGAAAGTGAAAAGCCAAGCATTGCCGGCCCCCAAACCGGTTCTAGCCAGTAATTCACCTCGAACGGCTCACCTTCCGGTATCTTCCACGCAACTTCGTAGCTGGATACAGACCGTTACCGGTACGGTTACCGACTCGGAAAGTAACGAGCCACTGCCGGGAGTTAACGTGGTAATCAAAAACACTACTACCGGTACCGTGACTGACGTAACGGGGAACTACAAAATAGAAGTGCCTAGTGATGAAAGCGTGCTGGTATTCAGCTCCATCGGGTACCTTTTCGAAGAGATAGTTGTCGGCAACCAGTCGGTAATTGATTTGGCCCTGGCACCCGACGTAAAGTCCCTGGAAGAGGTCGTTGTGATCGGTTACGGAAGCCGGGAGAAGAAAGACGTAACGACTTCCATCTCTTCTATTGATGCGGAAACCATCAATAAAAGTACGGTATCCATGAACCCCGAACTGGCGATGCAGGGGCGAATGACCGGGGTACAAGTCTCGGGCAACACCGGCAACCCCATGGACCGACCGACGGTGCGTATCCGGGGGGTAAACACCTGGGGCGTGGCCGAGCCGCTGTACGTGGTGGATGGTATCCCGATCACCGAACTGGGAGCGGGCATCGAGGGGGCAGAGAATGCTCGGGTGCGGGACGTACGTGGCCCGATCAATATCATGACCATGATCGACCCCAATGATATTGAGTCAATATCAGTACTGAAAGATGCCTCAGCGGCGGCCATTTACGGGGTTAGAGCCGCTAACGGTGTAGTGCTGATTACAACTAAGCAGGGCAAGACCGAAACTCCTTCCATCGACTTCAGTGCCCGCTACGGGGTGCAAAACCTGCCCCGAACCTGGGACGTGCTCAACACCCAGCAGTACGTAGACTACTACGCTACAGCCTACGCTGCGAATCCCAACCAGGTGCTGGATCCCGAATTCGATCCTACCAGCCCTCGCTACCTGGGTGATACCCAAGAAACGTACGACTGGCAAACTCCTTTAATCAACAGAAACGCGGTTAACCAGGACTACTCGGTTCGGGTGTCGGGTCGCACCGACAAAACGGACTACTACGTCTCGGCAGGCTACGCCGAAACCGAAGGGGTATTGATCGCAGAACGCTTGGAGCGCTATTCGATGAACTTAAAGTTGAATACCAATATTAACAAGTGGCTGAAAACCGGTATCAACTACCGTTTGGCCTACGTAGAGGGGGTAGATAACAATGGTTCTGATTTGGTTGACCGGGCTCAAACGCCCCCTTGGCAACCCATCTACGACCCGAATGGCCCGGCTTTTTTACAGGGATACGCCCCAGTAATCGTGGGCTACGACGAAGAGGGAAACTGGAGCACCCAACAACTCTACGGTGAGGGTACCCGAAATAATGTGCTCGGTAGAACGGCACTGAACACCCAAGACTACGAATCGTTGCGTAACCTGGGTAGTGCCTACGTAGAAATCACGCCCCTGAGCGGACTGACTATCAAAGGAAACCTCAGTATTGATGCCTACGACAACGAACGGTTCCAATTTCGGGACTGGAATGCCGACTATTTCTCTTATTCAAACTCCTCTGATCCTAATTCGTGGGCGGGCGGCCAGTCGGTAGGGCAATATGCCGAACGAACGACTACCAACGTCAATATTATCAAAGAGATTACGGTCAACTACAATAAGTCGTTCGGTAACCATAACCTTGACCTGCTGCTCAACGGAATGGATCAGCAGTACAGTGCTAAGTACGTGAACGGCAATACCCAATTTATCACTACCCGCGAACCGTCTCTTTGGCGCTTGGGCGGCAACAACGAATTCACCCTGCTGGAGTCCGATCTGTTTCGCTGGTCGCTTCAGGGATTATTAGGCCGGGTAAGCTACAACTATGATTACAAGTATTACCTGGACGTTACGGTTCGTCGGGACGGCAGCAACCGCTTCGCTCCGGAAAATCGTTGGGGTACGTTTCCTTCGGCTTCGGCCGCCTGGCGTATTTCAGCCGAACCCTTCATGCAGTCGCAGAATTGGATATCGGATTTGAAGTTCCGGGCCGGATGGGGTCAACTGGGTAACCAAGAAGTGCGAACGCTGGCTTATTTATCGCCGGTGAGTAAAAGTCCGACCTACGCTTTCGGCTCTAACCCCGGCGGCGACGGACGGGGCAACTACGGGATAGGAGCGGCTCTGTTCTCCTTTCCCAACGCTGATTTGCAGTGGGAGAAAACCACCACTACTAACATTGGTTTTGATGCATTGTTCTTCGACCGTCTCTCTGCTTCTTTTGAATACTATACCAAATCGACCGACGGAATTTTGCAGGAAACTACCATTCCGCCCAGCGTGGGTAGTAAGCTGAACCCGGTGGCCAATATTGCTTCGGTAGAGAACAGCGGATTTGAACTAGCCCTGTCCTTCAACAGTACTATTGGTGAACTCAGTTACAATATCGGTGGGAACTTTACCACAGTAAGCAACGAAGTGATCAATACCTACGAGGATATTCCTTTCGGCGGGGGTAGCAACAGAATTGAAGCGGGCTACCCGATTAACTATATTTTCGGCTATCAGGTAGCGGGCATCTTCCAAAATCAGGCGGAAATTGATGCCTGGCTGGAGAATAATGAAGATCAATCTGTTTCTCAGACCTACCAACCGGGCGACCGTTACTTTCAGGATATTAATGGGGCTCCTGATCCCGAAAACGGCTACCGCTTCTACACCCCCGGTCCCGATGGGGTTATCGACCAGTACGACCGAACCTATCTAGGCAAAACCATTCCCGGCTACTTCTACGGATTTAACTTCGGATTGGGCTGGCGTGGGTTTGACCTTTCGGTCTTCTTCCAGGGTGTGGGCGATGTGCAGAAATACAACAATGCCCGCTCCACGCTAGAGTATCTGAGCAGCCGGGGGGCTAATATGAGCACCACGGTACTGAATGCCTGGACCCCCGAAAACCCCAATACCGATATTTCCCGGGCTGTAGTTGGCGACCCTAGTAACAGCCTGCGCTTCTCTTCTCACTATGTAGAGGACGCCAGCTACCTGCGGTTGGGCAATGCCCAACTAGGCTATACGCTGCCCCAGTCGCTGCTGGACATCACCGGAAATTCGGTGAAGCAACTGCGTATCTACGCCAGCATCGCTAATGCTTTTGTTATTACCCAGTGGCAGGGGCTCGATCCGGAAAACGACGGAAACCCCATTCCCCGCGTATTCAATTTAGGCCTAAACGCACGATTTTAACCTTTAAAAATACAATTGTAATGAAAAATAAACTATATCTACTGATGACGGCGGTACTGATGGTACTGGCCACCGCTTGCGACGAGAACCTGGACATAGAGCCTACCGAAGAACTAGAAAACGACTTTTTCGTTGACCAGCAACGGATGCAGGCGGGAGTAACGGCAGTCTACGCTAAAATTACTGATCTGTACGGCTACAATGCTAACAATCCACGCCACGAGATGTGGCTGCTTCCCGGCGACGACCTACGCGCCAATAATCCCCGCTCCGTAGATAATTTCAAGGGAATCACCGGCAACGATGGTGATATAACCTTTGTGTGGGATCGTCTGTACCAACTGGTGGCCCGTGCCAACACCATGCTGGAAAAAATTGAGGAAAATCCCGAAGTCTATACCGATGAAGCGCTGATGGATCATAACACCGGCGAGATGTTGTTTCTGCGCTCGTGGGCATTTTACAAGCTGTGGTCGTGGTGGGGAAAAGCCCCGGTTGTCACTGAGCGTATTGTCGGTTTGGAAAATGTGTACCAGGAGCCGTCCGAAGGACTGGAGATGCTCAATCAGGCAATCACCGACCTGGAAACTGCGGCCGACTTGCTGCCCGAAAGCTGGCCGACCGACCTGGCGGGCCGGGTGACCAAAGATGCTGCGTACGGAATGCTGGTCAAAGGCTACGTCACTCGCGCGAACTACAGTGGGAATGATACAGAAGATTATAACCGGGCAATTGCTGCCTTTGAGAAAATATCTTCCTCACGTCAACTGGTAGAACAATTCGGACAAAACTTCGACTACCGTTTTGAAAACAACTCGGAATCACTCTTTGAATTCCAGGCCAGCCTAAAGACCGCAGAGAACCCCTGGCTGGACAATGACTTCACCGATGCGGTAGGCACTATGGGAGCGTTCTACCGGCACTTTCTAAACCATTGGTCCAATCAGGGCGCGCTAATAGCCCCTACGCAAAAACTCGTAGAGGCATTTGACCCCGAAGACCCCAGGATAAGAGAAACCTTCGATACCACTAGTGCCCCGGCCTGGTCGTTCAATAATGGTTACAAAATGCTAAAATACGTGAAAGATGAGCGAAACGAATTCGCGGGAATTGCTAATATCAACTCTGTCAATAATACCCGACTGCTTCGGCTAGCTGATGTAAAGCTATTAGCCGCCGAAGCATACTTACAGACGGGCCAAACGGCGAAGGCCCTTGAGCAGGTCAACGATATTCGCCGACGAGCGCGTTTTTCTACCCCAGACGGCACGGAGGCAGTTCAACCGGCCGATCTAGCTGCTCTTACCATGCAAGACATTATTGATGAGCGGCTTCGAGAACTGGCTGGTGAAGATGGGCACCGCTGGAACGACCTGCGCCGCTGGAATGAAGCCGGGTTCATCAACCTAAGCAACTGGACGAAAACCGACTTTGGCTTCTCGGAAGTCTACGATGATGATTTGTGGGGGTTTGAGGCCGATACCCACGTACTCATGCCCATCCCTATTACGGAGCTAGACAGTAATCCCGAAATGCTAGAGAGTGGTCAGAACCCGGGGTATTAGTATTAATGCTGTAAAAAATCACCTTCTTATGCTCTCCTACAGTTGATGGTCAGCAAACGTTTACTACTGCTTTTCCTGATTATTGCTTGGCCTGGCTACGCGCAGGAAACTCCGCGACGCTACAACGTCATCTACATCAGCGTCGAGGATATGTGGCCCTCACTGGCCTGCTACGGCGACCCGGTTGCCTACTCGCCCCACATAGATCGGTTTGCCGAAGAAGCGGTTTTGTTCGAAGATGTACATTGCCAGGTAGCCCTGTGTACTCCTTCGCGCACCAGTATTCTTACCGGCATCCGTCCCTCTACCAGTGGCATCGTCAAGATTGACGACGACTGGCAAGCGATACTGCCAAATGCTACCTCGTTGCCCCGTCACTTCCGCAACCAGGGATACTACACCGCCTTGGCTGGAAAAATTCATGACTTGCGCTCCGGGGGCACCGATTCGGCTTATAGCAAGGTCTACGAAGCCCACGGAGTGGACAACAACGACTTCCCGCTGAAAGCCCTGGAGGATGCGGCCACCCAGGATCAACCCTTCTTCCTGGCCATTGGCTACAGCCAGGCCCACGATCCCTGGACGCCCACTCCGGGCGCGCGGCAACACTACGCGCCTGACCAGTTTACCGTCCAAGGACGAGAAAACAACTACAATGGTCGGGAATATACCGAGGAGGGCGTGCGCGAACTGGTGCAAAACTACTACGGGGAAGTCACCGAAGTAGACAGCCTGATTGGCGACTTACTCACCCGGATAAAAGCACTGGGGTTGTTCGATCAGGCAATCATTCTGATCGGAGCCCTTGACCACGGGTATAGTCTAGGATATCGCGGGCACTGGGGCAAGGGCAACTGTTACGATAGGGAAACGATGGTGCCGATGCTCGTGCGCGTGCCCGGCAACGAGTTCAATGGGCAGCGGACTTCCGGATTGGTAGAACTCGTCGATGTGTATCCGACACTGCTTGACCTTTGCGATTTGCCGCCGCCGCCGCAACAGCTGGAAGGAACGAGCTTTCGCCCCCTGCTGGAAAAACCCGGGCAGCCTTGGAAGCGCGCGGTGTTCACCCACCGGGCTTACGCGGTAGACATTGTTGGGGTGAAAACCAAGCAGTACAATCTGATCGACTTTGCCGGGGATAGTGTGCAGTTGTTTGATCGCAATGCAGACCCGCTTAACTTACGAGATATTTCCGACCTCTACCCAGAGGTGGTCAAACAGATGCAAAAAATACGAAAAGAAGGCGGGAAGAAGATGATTCCACCGCACTAATTAGATGTTTATGAGAGGAATAATAATTAGTTTGGTCGTTGTAGTAAGCTTGGGTACCAGCGTTTGCGCCCAGTCTCCGGCAGTTTCGGATTCGGTGGTTGCCAACCAAGCGGCACTGCTTCAGGGCTGGAACACCTGGAACAACCCCAGCGTACTGTCGCACGTGAAGATGCCAGAAGGCCTCAATATCCAATTACTACTTCGTAAGCAACGAACGGGGCCCTACTGGCTTCGGGATAGCTACGTAGCCAGTCCGAAGTACGATTTTGCTGAAAAAATCTACCCCGGTCAACACGCTTACGACGGCAGCTATACTCAACTGGAGCTGAACTGGGAAGGACAACAGGCTACCGTAGAAACTGCCTCCGACGGAAAGGATTTTTACCTTCTGTATCAGCCGACTGAGTCTCCGGAACTGCCCCACATTCTGATTGCTCAGACCGGCCTTTTGTGGAATAAAACCGGAGTGCTAATCCAAGAAAACGGAACCGTTACCGCTGATTTTGGTCAAACGACCTATCAAATTGCTGCCAGCCCCCAAGATAGCACGTTTGCCCTGCCCCTGAACACCCCTTACTTCTCTTTTCTCTCCGACCAGCGAGTGGCGATCTACACCGGAAGCGAAAAATCGCCGGAACAGGTAGCG
>JGI12210J13797_10384894_pt1 | contig 12622 bp, 10 predicted proteins | sample ElkSlonscriptome_3_FD_13797 | JGI IMG/M metagenome (IMG submission 13797) | reverse complement strand
CCCGGACGGCTCCCCGCGGTTCCCTGCGACATGGACTGGACCCCCACCCGCGCCCGCGCGCTCGACCGGCTCGCCCGCTTCCTGCCGAGCGCGGGGAGCGATTATGCCGAGACCCGGGGCTTCGACGACGGACCCGCAGGCGAAGCCCCGGGCGAGCGCGGCCGGGCCAATGTCTCGCAATTGTCGCCCTGGCTGCATGCGGGCCTGCTGGGCGAGGCCGAGGTGGTCGAGGCGGCGCTGCGCCAGCACAGCCCGCGCGAGGCCGAGAGCTTCGTTTCCGAGGTGTTCTGGCGGGTCTATTTCAAAGGCTGGCTCGAACAGCGCCCGTCCGTGTGGGAGAGCTACAAGTCATCGCGCGACGAGGCCTTCGCCCGGATCGAGGGCAACGCGGGATTGCGCACGGCCTACGACGAGGCGACCGAGGGCCGCACCGGCATCGCCGCCTTCGACACATGGGCGCGCGAACTGGCCGAGCACGGCTACCTCCACAATCACGCGCGGATGTGGTTTGCGAGCATCTGGATCTTCACGCTCAAGCTCGACTGGGAACTGGGCGCGGATTTCTTCCTGCGCCACCTGCGCGACGGCGATGCGGCGTCGAACACGCTGTCATGGCGCTGGGTCGGCGGCCTCCACACTTCCGGCAAGACCTATGCGGCGCGCTCCGGCAACATCGCGCGTTATACCGCGAACCGACCGGGCGGCCCCCTCGCTGCACTGGGCCTCGCCGAGGAAGCCGAGCCGCTTGAGGAGGAGCGCGAACATGGCCGCCGGCCGCTTGATCTGCCCGGCCCCGCCGCACCCGAGGCCCTTGATCGGCCCTATGCGCTCATTCTCCATGACGAGGCGGCAAGCCACGTCCCGCTCTCCCTTTCGGCCCCGCCCGCACTGGTGATCGGCGCTGCCCGGCCCGAGGCCCGCCAGTCACCGGCACGCGGGCCAGGCGGCGTGAGCGGCCCGGCAGCGGATTTTGCGCGCGGCGCGGTGAGAAGCGGGATGGAGGAGGCGGCCCGCGCCTTCGGCTGCGGGTCCGTTTCGTGGCAAGATGATGGCGATCTTTCCGCCATCCTCGCCGAGGCGGGGATCGAGCGGATCGCCTGCCCTTACCTTCCGACCGGCTGGACCCGCGACGCCCTCATGCCGCAGCTCGCCGCCCCGACCGGGGACGGCAAGGTGACGTGGCTGCTGGGCGACCTCTCCCGCGCGACCTGGCCGCATGCACGGGCCGGTTTCTTCCGGGTAAGGAAACGGATCGAACCGATCCTCGGTGAACTCGGCATCACGGGCGCGAACCCGCCGGAGGGGCTGCCGGGCCAGGTTTAACCGCTCGCCCCGTCGCGCCTTGCTATCTTCGTGCAGCGAGCGGGTCGGAACCGCGCTCCAACGACCGGCGCGCAGCCGAACAGCAGCCGCGCAGCAGGAAGCGGCGAGGGTCGCGCGGCGAAACGGGTCCGGCCTTGACGGCCCTTGTCCGGGCCGGATGTCCGAAACAGATCTCGGCCAGATGTCCGGACCAGATGTTTGTGACCGCGCCGGGCGCGTTTACATCACCTTGTCGGGGCGCGCTTCGTGGCGGTGCTTGTCGCCCTTGCCGAAATACCGCTCGAGCCGCTGGGCGAGCGTGTTCGCAGCCTTGCGCGCGGCGTCGTCGACCTTGGAGGCCTTTCCGGTCACGCCGATCGGCTTTCCGCCGCGCGGGCGGGCCTCGATCGTGCAATGCTTGTCTTCCGCGCCGTGCTTGGCGCCGTTGTCATCGGCCACATGGACCTCGATGCGGGTCAGCCGTTCCTCGTAGCGGGCGAGCTTCTGCCGGACCATCGCCTCGATCCGTTCGGCGACATTCTCGGTCCCCATCACGGAGCTGTTGGAATTGAACTGGAACTGCATCGCGGCTCTCTCCTCTTTCTCTTGTCGGTCAGACTATCGGACGATAGCCCCACCGTGCAAGCTGGGAATGACCCCGCGAAAAGCGATGGGAAGCAGCGCGGGGAGTGCACCGCGCGCGGTCAGTCGCCGGAGATTGCCTCGGCAGCTTCGGCCGCTTCGGCGGCTTCGGCTTCGCGCCGGGCGGCGCGTTCGGCATCGGCCTTGTCGCGTTCGAGCGCGGTCTTGCGGGCCTGTTCGGCAAGGCCGCGCCAGGTCTTTTCCGAACGCAGTTCGCGGTTGCGGACGTTTTCCAGCTCCGCTTCCTTCGCTGCATCGGCGGCGGCTTCGGCGCGTTCGAGATAGAATTCGTAGGTCTGGGCCATCGAGAGGCCTCCTGTCGGTTGGTCGGGCGAAAAGGGCGCGGGAGAGAGGGGGCGCGCGGAGCCTCGCTGACGAGGCCCCGCGCGCCGGCCCTTCGCGTCAGTCCGCTGCGACGAGGTTGATCGCGGATTCCTTGCCATTGCGGCCGGTTTCGACCTCGTAATTGAGGCGCTGTTCGCGATCGAGCGTCTGCATGCCCGCGGCATGGACGGCGGTGATGTGGACGAAGCTGTCCGCCGAACCGTCATCGGGCTGGATGAAGCCATAGCCCTTGTCGGTGTTGAAGAATTTCACGGTGCCTGTCTTGCTCATAAGTCGTTCCTTTCAAGAACGTATGGTTTGCACCGGAGACAACATGCCCCCGGGCTCGTGCGTCAAATCGTTCAGGGGAAAGGAAGTCGTCGTCTGGTTTACGCCGGGGGACTTAGGCGCATTGCGGCGCTGCCAGGCGGCGAGTCAAAACACGAAGTCCGTCGCAAATTCCGACGTCAGCGAATGCCTTGTAACAGGTTATTGGCTGAAAGGGAAACGTATTCGGTTTCAGCTGCCTCGCATGGGCGTTTACTGTTCTCTTATGATGCGATCCTAGAATCGGTGGCATGGAGACGATCCCATTTCTTCTGGACCGGCCATTCGCCCTGTTCATCGTGCTCGCTGTGGGAGCGGCGATAGGCATGGGCGTGGAGCGCTTCACCCATCGCGCCGAAGCGGCCAAGCGCCGGAAATCATGGCAGGAATCGAAATCGAAAAGGAAACAGCCTTCCCTCAGGACGATAGAGCGGGCGGAGAAGAAACTGTCCGCGAGGAGCGACTTCGCGGCAGAACAGCTCAAGATCGTGAGCGGGGCCAATTTCCGCTCGTGCGCACTGTTGAACAAGCCCGAAGCGAAGGTTTTCATGGCACTCGACAAGGTCGTCATTGCCCGCAATCCCGGCTGGCAGGTCATGGCGCAGGTTTCGCTGGGAGAGTTCCTTTCCAGCGAAGATGACGAGGCCTTTCGTGCGGTCAATTCGAAGCGCGTGGACTTTGCACTGATGGACGAGCGCTGCCGCGTCCATCAGGTCCTCGAATATCAGGGATCAGGTCATCACGCCGGCAATTGTGCCGCGGCGCGAGATGCGGTCAAGAAGGAAGCCCTGCGAAAGGCAGGGATTGGTTACCACGAGATCATCGCCGGCCACACGACCCCCGCGGAACTGAAATCTCTGGTCGAAAAGCTGGTGCCGCTTCCACCCAGATTGGCAGCATCGAGCTGATCGCTCGCATCACTCCTTGACGATTCTCTCCGCCAGCACCGCCACTGTCGCGCCCAGCAGCTCCACCTTCAGCTCGTTGTAGGCGCTCCGTCCGTCGGGGCTCAGGGTCAGGCGCTGGGTCACGTCGTAATTGCCGTCCATGCGGTACTGGATCGTGAGCAGATTGCCCTTGGCGTAGAGTTCGACGAGGCCGTCCGCGTCGGTCAGCGTTCCCTCCCAGCGGCCCTCGCCGGCCTGCCTTATCTCCCAGCGGCGGGTGCGGGGGGGCTTGTCGCCTTCGTAGACCACCTGCACCAGTTCGAGCACGCCGGGGCGCAGCGGCGTGCCGACGCTCTCGATGCGCACATCGCTGGTTCCGGACAGGACCTTGGAGAGCTCCCCGTGGCCCTCGCTCCTGCCGGAAAAGAACACCAGCGGATCGAAATAGGGCAGCTCGGCGCGGGGGATCGGGGCGAAACCTTCCTCCGGCAGGCTCGCGCAGGCGGCGAGTGCGAGGGGGGCGACGAAAGCGGCCAAGACAGCGCGCATTCTCATGCGCCGAAGCTTCCTGCCGGCCAGGAAATGAGCAGCGCGCCGCGCAGGTCTCCGGGGGCGAATCCGGTTGCGGCATCGGCGGGATAGAGGCTGTCTATGTGAGCCTTGAGTTCGGGGTCGATGTTGCGCCCATGGCAGGTCGAACAGGGCCGTTCGGCCATGGGGATCGCGCTCAGGAAATGGACCCGTCCGTCCTCGGCTCTCCAGATGCGTTTCGCAGGGCCGCCCTCGGCCACCGGCGCGGCGGCGAGAGCGTCATATTGCGCCTGCATCGCGGGAGGCACTGCGCCTTCCGGGTTGCGGTGGAGCGCGGCGATCCGGCGGATTTCGGCGCCGCTTTCCTCCGAGGCGGCCTCGGCCAGAGCCGGGGCGACCTGCTGGCACACGCTGACCGCATTCTTCGGCCCACCTGCCTCGAGAGCACTGCGCAACTGCACCTTGAGGTCGGACGCGAAGCCCTTCGCGATCGGCGCCGAACGTGCGGCCACCGCGGCTTCGTCGAGAGGCGCAGGCTCGCTTGTCCCCGCACAGGCGGCGAGTGCCAGGGCCCCGATGAGCGCGGCAGAAGCGCGCCCGATGGAATGTCTGACGTAAAGGGCCTCGATCATTCCGGTTCCTCTCATGGTCCACGCAGCCACCGACCCTATACGATCACATGGTTCGCCGCGCTGAAGAAATAGCGGCTGCGCGCGAAATCAATGAAACGCGCCTCGTCCGCGGCGAGGATCGCGGCATGGCGGCGGCCTTCCTCGTTCCGTCCGGCCGCGGCGATCGCTTGCTCGCTGTCGAACCAGATTTCCGCGATCCCGTCGAAATCCTCGCCCTCGCCGCAGGGAATGCCCTGCGCGGATGCGAAACGGCGGGCCGTTTCGCTCGTCAGCGTGTGCTGCTGGACATAGCGGCGGATGCCGAGCGCCTCACTCGCCGCCTCGACGAGCGGGGCATGGGTTTCGCGCCAGTAAAGCTGGAATTCCTTGCGGGTGAGCGATGGCAGACGATGCAGGCAGTAGGTGATCCGGATCATAGGTCACGCCTAGCGAACCGGACCCGGCAGGGGCTTCAGCCCCGCCGGGTCCGCTCGTCCTATTCGGCCGCGTCTTCGGGCAGGTAGAGGCGGCGGCCCTTCTCGTCATAGAGCTTGGCCATTTCCTCCATGCCCTTCTCCGCCTCCTCGACCGCCTCGGGCGAAGTAGCGGCGAGGAAGCTGTCGGGGTCCGAATTCTGCTTCGCGGCGAAATCGCGCACTTCCTGGCTGATTTTCATCGAACAGAATTTTGGCCCGCACATCGAGCAGAAATGCGCCGTTTTCGCGCCTTCTGCCGGCAGGGTCTGGTCGTGATATTGCTCGGCCGTGTCGGGATCGAGGCTGAGGTTGAACTGGTCGCGCCAGCGGAATTCGAACCGCGCCTTGGAAAGCGCGTCGTCGCGCACCTGCGCGGCCGGATGCCCCTTGGCGAGGTCGGCGGCATGGGCGGCCAGCTTGTAGGTAACGACGCCGACCTTCACATCGTCGCGGTCGGGCAGGCCGAGATGCTCCTTGGGCGTGACGTAGCAGAGCATCGCCGTGCCGTACCAGCCGATCTGGGCTGCACCGATGCCGCTGGTGATATGATCATAGCCCGGCGCGATATCGGTGACGAGCGGGCCGAGCGTGTAGAACGGCGCCTCGCCGCAGGCCTCGAGCTGCTTTTCCATGTTCTCCTTGATCTTGTGCATGGGCACGTGGCCCGGCCCTTCGATCATCACCTGCACGTCTTGGCTCCAGGCGCGCTTGGTCAGTTCGCCCAGGGTATAGAGCTCGGCGAACTGCGCCTCGTCGTTCGCATCCGCGATCGATCCGGGGCGCAGGCCGTCGCCCAGCGAATAGGCGATGTCATAGGCCTTCATGATCTCGGTGATCTCGTCGAAATGCTCGTAGAGGAAGCTTTCCTTGTGATGGGCGAGGCACCATTTCGCCATGATCGAGCCGCCGCGGCTGACGATGCCGGTGACGCGCTTGGCCGCCATGGGCACGAACGGCAGGCGAACCCCGGCATGGATGGTGAAATAGTCGACGCCCTGTTCGGCCTGTTCGATCAGGGTATCGCGGAAGATTTCCCAGGTCAGGTCCTCGGCCACGCCGCCGACCTTTTCCAGCGCCTGGTAGATCGGCACGGTGCCGATCGGCACGGGCGAGTTCCTGATGATCCATTCGCGGGTGTCGTGGATGTTGCGCCCCGTCGACAGGTCCATGATCGTGTCCGCGCCCCAGCGGGTCGCCCAGACCATCTTTTCCACTTCCTGCGCGACGTCCGAGGCGACCGCGGAATTGCCGATATTGGCGTTGATCTTGACGAGGAAATTGCGCCCGATCGCCATCGGCTCGGATTCGGGGTGGTTGATGTTGTTGGGGATGATCGCCCGGCCGCGCGCAACTTCGTCGCGGACGAATTCGGGAGTGATGCAGTCCGGGATTTCCGCGCCCCAGCTTTCGCCGTCGCGCACGAGGTCCTTGGCGATTTCACGGCCGAGATTCTCGCGCTCGGCGACATATTCCATCTCGGGCGTGATGATGCCCTTTCGCGCATAGTGCATCTGGCTGACATTGCTGCCCGCTTTCGCGCGCAGGGGCCGCTTCACGACATTGGGGAATTGCGGGACACCGCCCGAACGGTCGGGGCCGAGCTGGCCGTTGTCCTCTGGCTTGACCTCGCGGCCGTCATATTCCTCGACATCGCCGCGGCCCATGATCCAGTCCCGGCGCAGCGCGGGAAGCCCCGCGTGGATGTCGATGCTCGCCTCCGTGTCGGTATAGGGGCCGGACGTGTCGTAGACCCGGACCGGCGACTCCCCGCCTTCGAGCATGATTTCGCGCATGGCGACGCGCACGCCGCTCCCGGTGCGCGCGCCGACATGGATCTTGCGGCTGCCGCGAATGGGCCCGGTGGTGACGCCGATCCGGGCGCCTTCCGGCTGCGAGCCGCCTTCGAGGTGGGAATTGATGTCGGCCATGCGAAGTCTCTCCTCATGAGCGGAGAGAAGCGGCTTGCGGGCGCCCACTTCCTGAACGGTCCCAGACCACTCCCTCCGCCGATGCTAGTCGGTTCAGGTTCGACGGGTCGTGTGGAGCATACCCACACCTCTCAGGCTTTCCGTGTGCCCATCTGCGCCAAGGCGAGTTAGCCTGGGCGAGATGGCGGAGCTGCCTCCCCGGGGTGTTTCGACAGGTAAAGCCTTTGGAAACCCGTGTCGAGGGGGATGCTTCAGACGAGAACGAAAGCGAGCGCCGCGCCGACCGTCGAACCGTTGGTGATCCGGCCGAGGCTCGATCCGGTCACCGCGACCTCATGCGCGAAGCAAGACCCGTGACCGTCAAATCACCGCCAGCGAAAGAACGCAATCGGATGCAGTCCTCTTCGGGTTGCTCCGATCCCGAGGCAACACCGTTACCGGGTTAGGTAAAGGCCCTCTAGGTTCTTTCCACTAGCCAATCGCGAAGGAAAAGGCGGCGCCCGTTACCGGCGGGCAGCTCCGCTTCCTTCTCGGACAGGGGAAGGAAAGACCATGCACCATCACACGATCCCGCTCGCCTCGCTCATCGCTCTTGGCGCAGCTCTGGCCGGATCACCCGCAAATGCCGGCGATGCGCCCGAATGCGAGCTCGAAGGGGTCGCCGCGCCGGCCGTCGGCACGGCCGAGGACGGGCTCGAATGCGGCCGCGGGGCGAGCGCGCGCGGGTCATTCGCGACCGCGATCGGCAACGATGCCGATGCCCATGGCGACCGCGCGGTGGCGATCGGCAACACGGCGCGCGCGCCGGGCCTTGCCAACACCGCCGTCGGCCAGTTCGCGCGCGCCGGGACGACGGCGGCGACCACCAATGCGAGCGCGTTCGGACAGGGTGCGCTTGCCGATGCGTCGGGCGCGCTGGCAGTGGGCGCGAGCAGCGCGGCGCGGGGCTTCAATTCTGTCGCGATCGGCCTTCTTTCGGCGGCGGATGCGGACAATGCGATCGCGATCGGGCGGCTCGCCGATGCAGGGGCGGCGAATGCCATTGCGCTCGGGCGGGCGGCCGCCGCGACCGGCACGCGTGCGATCTCCCTGGGCGAATTCTCCGATGCGCGCGGGAGCGGTTCTGTCGCATTGGGTGCTTCTGCCGATGCGAGCGCGGCGCGCGCCATGGCGCTGGGCGACAGCAGCTCGGCCAGCGCGGCGGGAGCGGTCGCGATCGGCGCATATTCGGTCGCCGATGCGGCGGACACGGTCTCGGTCGGCTCCGCGAGCCTCAGGCGGCGGATCGTCAATGTCGCTGCCGGCACCGGTGATACCGACGCGGTAAACCTCGCCCAGCTCAATCAGGCTCTCGCAGGGATCGAAGTGGGGCAATCCACGCCCTACCTCGCGATCAGTTCGGGCGGGAATGCGGCAAGCTCGACCGGGACCGACACGATCGCGCTGGGGCGGGATGCCAATGCCGAGGGGCTGAACACCACCGCGCTCGGCTCGGGCACCAACGCGACCGGGGTTCAGGCGACCGCGGTCGGGGCGGGAGCCGGAGCGACGGGCGTGGGCGCGCTCGCCTTCGGCGCGTTCTCGCAGGCGAGGAACAGCTTCTCGACCGCGCTCGGCTATGCGGCCTTTGCGCCGGTGGACCGCGCGACCGCGATCGGCAACCGTGCGCAGGCGACGAACCTGCGCGCGACCGCGATCGGATACGAGACACGCGCGCGCGGAACGGATGCGGCGGCGATCGGGTCGGGCGCGCAGGCGAACCATGCCCGCTCAACCGCGATCGGCACAGGCGCCGTGGCAAACGCGGCGGACGAAGTCGCGCTCGGAGGTGAAGGCAGCGCGGTGCGGATCGGCGACATCGAGGCGTCGACCGCAGCCCAGATCGGTCCGGTCGACGTCGTCACGGTGGATGCGCACGGCACGCTCGGGCGGCAACAGGCCGCGAGCGCGGCTTCGGTAGCCAATATGCGGGTGTCGATGAACGGTCTTGCCGCTGTAACCGATGCGCAGTTCGGCGCGCTCGAGGCGCGCGTTACGGAATTGGATGCGCGGTTGACGGGGCTCGATGCGCGGCTTGCGGGGACACGGTTCCGGCTCGAGGAGGTGGATCGCCGCGCGCGCGGCGGGATCGCGGCAGCGATGGCGCTGGGCGGGCAGATGCTGGTGCCGGACAGCGATGTCTCGGTCAGCCTCAACGCCTCGAGCTTTGCGGGCGAACAGGGCTTCGCCGGATCGGTCGCGGCGCGGCTCGTGGACAGGGTCTATGTCTCGGCCGGGATCGCGGGATCGAGCGCGCCCGATTCGACCGGCGGGCGCGTCGGGGTGGCGTTCGGCTTCTGAAAGGATCGACACGCGAGCGGAGACCGGCCTAGCCCCAGCCTTTGGTCGGCCAGTCCGGTGATGAAAACGAAATCCCTCTTTCTTTCAGGGCCTTCCGGTCTATGCTCCCGATGTCGGGGCAAACATGTCCGAGCGTTCGCAAACAGGGGCATCGATGACGATTACCAGGCGGTCGTTTCTCGCGGGGGCCAGCGCGCTCGCGGTCAGCGCGTGTGGCGGGGGGAGTTCCTCCGCGCCGCCGCCGGTCGCGCTCCCTTCTCCTTCGTCGTCTCCGTCACCTTCGCCCACGCCGACGCCGTCACCCGCGCCGACCCCAAGCCCGACGCCTTCGCAGCCCGCCGGCGACGCCTACGACGCCACCGCCACCGCGCTCGATCCCTATCTCGCGGCCATCACGCGCGAGCTCGTCCTCTACAACGCCAAGGCGCACGACTACCGCGTGTCGCTGGTCGAGACCTCCCTCTTCCGCTTCCGCATGCACATCTGGGACGAACAGCTCGGGCGGCAGGTCGCAGGCTTCGAACTGCGCGATCCGGATTACGACGACCTGCCCGAGCGGATCCTGCTGCAGAGCTTCAATCCGCTCAATCCGCAGCAATTTTCGGGCATGCAGGGCTGGATCAAGCTCGACCCGGCCGGGATCGTGCCCGGCCCCGCGATCCTCCAGTTCGCGAACGCGGCGGAAGGCCGGGTCAATCGCCGCAACGTCACCGCGCGCAGCGACTACACCAATCGCCACATGGCGGACGGTTTCGACGAGGTCATCCCGGTCGGACCGGGGCGGGAGTTCACGACGATCCGGGCCGCACTCGAAAGCCTTTATTCGGGCGGGCCGCTGTCGAACCCCGACAATCCGTCGCAATTGCCCGTCTGCCTGCGCGCCAGTCCGTTCCACCGGATCGTGCTGCTGTTCGATCCGAAGGCGGAGCCCTATCTCGGCGTGAGCGAGCATGTGCCCGACTGGGTATGGCTCGGAGGGCGGACCGCCGAGGGCGTGGTGTTCGAACATGCGCCGGGCGCGCAGCGCTCGATCATCGAGGGGCATGCCAATTCGGGCGCTTTCGATCTTACCATCCGCAACACCGCCCCGCCCGGCCCCGGAGGAAGCGCGCGCTATGGCTGGCATACCGATCACGTCCACGTCTACCAGGTTCCCGATAGCGAAGGCGATGTGAACCGCGACTATGCGGTCAGCTTCCATCGCGTGCGTTTTGTCGTCGGACCGGAGGCGCGGATCCAGACATTCGGATCGGGGCTCGGCATCCAGGCGAGCGCGCGTTTCACAGATTGCGTGTTCGATTGCGAGAATTCCGCCTATCGCGGGATACTCGCCTCGGCCAACAATTCATCCGGCACGATCGGCGGCGGGCGCTTCACCTTCACGCGCTGCCGCGACGCAAGCGGCCGCTCCGGCGCGGCTCCGGTGATCGGCGTGCAGGCCAAGACGCAGGCGGACAATCCCGGCGTGGTCGAAGTCAACGATTGCGCGCCTTTCGCGAGCATCGCGCTGTCGGGGAATCATCCGGGCCAGTGGCTGCTGACCGGCAACACCGACATGGATGTCGTCTCTTTCATCCCCGGAGACGACATGCGCGGATGAGTGCGCGCCGATTTCGGGAAGGCGAGCTGTCGCCAAGCCGAAACCGCCGCCCCCCCGCTCCGCACCCTCCATTTGCGCTTCGATGCACGAACGTTAAGGAGGGGCGCAGAAAGACAATACCGGATCAGAGAGGAGCCGCTTTCATGAAGCACACCGCCCGCATCGCCCTTTATGCAGCCAGCCTCGCGGCATCGGTCTCGCTCGCCGCGACCGCCGCCCATGCACGGCCGATGACGCCGGAGGACGTCGCCAGGCTCGAGGCGCTCGGCGCGATGGCCGTTTCGCCCGATGGCACGCGAATCGCGTTCACCACCGGTTCGCGGCCCGACGTGACCGCGGGCGAGGAGGACGGCGGCTATCGCGGCGAGCTCAAGATCGCGACCGGCCCGGGCGAGGCGCGCGCCTATCTTCCCGCCGACATCAGCCCCGGACAGGTCGCCTTCACCCCCGACGGGGCGATGGTCACTTTCCTGTGGGCCAAGGGCGAGGACGACACCGCCGTCTGGGGCGTGCCGGTCGCGGGCGGAACCTACCGAAAGCTCGCCGCCGTGCCGGGCACGGGCGTGCGCTCCTACGAGATCGCGCCCGATGGCTCCGCGATCTACATGCTCGCAGGACCGGGCGAGGACGAGCAGCGCACCGCGCAGGCCAAGGGCGGCTTCGATGCGAAGGTCTACGAGGAGGAATTCCGGCCCGCGCGGATGTTCGCCGCGACGTTCGGCAACGGTGTGGACGAGGACCCCCGCGAAATCGGACTGCCGGGCTTCGTCAGCAGCTTCGACGTGTCGCCCGGCGGTCGACGCGCGCTGATCGAGACCGCGCCGACCCCGCTGGTCGACGACAGCTATACGAAGAAGCGGGTCAACATCGTCGATCTTTCGACCGGAGAGGTGACCGCCACGGTCGAAACGCCGGGCAAGATCGGCGATGTCGAATGGGCCCCGGACGGTTCGCAATTGTCGCTCATCGCAGGGGTCGACATGAACGATCCGGCGGCAACGACGCTGCACCTCGTCGATGCCTCGAGCGGGGCTTATCGCGCGCTCAATGCGGGCGCTTCCGAGGCGGCGGTCGATGCCGAATGGCTTGAGGACGGGCGGCTCGCGGCAATCATCCATGTCGGCGCGCAGGCGCGGCTGCGGCTCTACGACGCGAACGGCAGTGTCGCCCGGGAATACGATCCGAAGGGCCTCATCCTGACCCGCGTCGATGCAGCCGGCGGCACGCTTGCGGTCGCCGCCGATACGCCGCGCCATCCGAGCGAGCTGTTCGTGTGGGAGGACGGCGGTTTCGAACGCTGGACGACGCACAATCCGTGGCTCTCGGAAATCGATTTCGGCGAGCAGCGCATCCACGCCTACACCGCCAGCGACGGGCAGAGGATCGAGGGCGTGCTGATCGAACCGGTCGGCGGGGCTCCGGCGGGCGGCGCGCCGACGATCATGAACATTCACGGCGGGCCGGAAGCGCATGAAAGCAATGGCTGGCAGACGGCCTATTCGAAGCCCGGCCAGGTCGCGGCGGGACAGGGATATGCCGTGTTCCTGCCCAATTATCGCGGCTCGACCGGATATGGCGTCGCCTTTGCCAAGCAGCACCAGGGCAATTACACCGACCCCGAATTCCGCGACATCGTCGATGCCAAGCGCGCGCT